>PJUL01000490.1_pt1 | contig 27593 bp, 22 predicted proteins | sample 1512221 | NCBI WGS metagenome assembly PJUL01 (sample SAMN08177667, study PRJNA422409) | Feces metagenome, whole genome shotgun sequencing project.
CATCACCAACTTCCATTCCCCCAACGACATCATCGTGGACGCCTCCATGCCCGCGATGATCCGCAACGGCGGCAAGATGTGGGGCGCCGACGGCCGCCTGAAGGACGTCAAGGCCGTGATGCCCGAATCGACCTTCGCCCGCATCTACCAGGAGATCATCAACTTCTGCAAGTGGCACGGCGCGTTCGACCCCAAGACCATGGGCACCGTGCCCAACGTGGGCCTGATGGCCCAGCAGGCCGAGGAATACGGCAGCCACGACAAGACCTTCGAGATCGCTGAAGACGGCGTAGCCAACATCACCGACCTGGCCACGGGCGAAGTGCTGCTGAGCCAGAACGTGGAAGCTGGCGACATCTGGCGCATGTGCCAGGTCAAGGACGCCGCGATCCGCGACTGGGTGAAGCTGGCCGTCAACCGCGCCCGCAACTCCGGCATGCCCGTGGTGTTCTGGCTCGACTCGTACCGCCCGCACGAAAAGGAACTCATCACCAAGGTGAAGATGTACCTGCACGAGCACAACACCGTCGGCCTCGATATCCAGATCATGAGCCAGGTGCGTGCGATGCGCTACACGCTGGAGCGTGTGATCCGTGGCCTGGACACCATCAGCGCCACCGGCAACATCCTGCGCGACTACCTGACCGACCTGTTCCCCATCATGGAGCTGGGCACCTCGGCCAAGATGCTGTCCATCGTGCCGCTGATGGCCGGTGGCGGCATGTACGAAACCGGTGCGGGCGGCTCGGCCCCCAAGCACGTGCAGCAGCTGGTGGAAGAAAACCACCTGCGCTGGGACAGCCTGGGCGAGTTCCTGGCGCTGGCCGTGTCGCTGGAAGACCTGGGTCTGAAGAACAACAACCCCCAGGCCAAGCTGCTCGCCAAAACGCTGGACGCGGCCACGGGCAAGCTGCTGGACAACAACAAGAACCCCAGCCCCAAGACCGGCCAGCTGGACAACCGCGGCAGCCAGTTCTACCTGGCGCTGTACTGGGCACAAGAGCTGGCCGCGCAGACCGAAGACGCCGCCTTGGCCACCAAGTTCGCGCCGCTGGCCAAGCAACTGGCCGACAACGAGCAGAAGATCGTCGACGAGCTCAATGCCGTGCAAGGCAAGCCAGTGGACATTGGCGGCTATTACCTGCCGGACATCAGCAAGCTCGACACGGTGATGCGCCCCAGCGCCACGCTGAATGCCGCGCTGCAGTCGGTGAAGTAAATCTGCCGCAGATTTTGGGTCAAAGTGGCCTATAGCGCTTATCCCACAAGCGCTAGTAGCTATAAAATTTGTAGTATTTGATCCCACAAAAAGGCCCCGCTCAAGAGCGGGGCCTTTTTGTTTCTACGGCGTGCGATGCAGGCTACGGCCGCTCGCGATCCACCACCCGGCTCGACAGCGACGCGGGCACATACGCAGGCAGGAACGCGCAGCCCTTGCCAAACCGCGCTTCGTTGGCCGGGCATTGCTGCGCAATGCCCTCGGGCGTTGGCTTCTCGCCCGCATCCACCCAGCGCAGCAAGGCGGTCATCAGGGTCGGATACGTGGGGTCGCTCAGATAACTGTGGGTGGCGTGCTGCGTGAACGTCTGCACCAGCCGCGCGCCGCTGCCGCCGCGCTCCATCGTGCCCTTGAAATATGCGTCCAGTTCAACAAAGGCCGTGGGGTCGTTCACGCCCTTCACGGTGAGCACCGGCACGGGGATGCGACCCGTCGGGTCCGTATCTTGCGCAAAACGGGCCACGGCGGCGGGGTCGGCGCGGTAGCGCAGCACAGCGGCGTTCAGGGCAACGTCATCCGCAGAACCGCTGTAGCGCGCCCCCATGTTGCCGAACGGGCTGGCGCCGCCGGTGCGGTGTTGCACCACATCGCGGTAGTGGAAGGTGCCCCAGTTCAGGTGGCTCTGGATGGAACTGGCAGAAATGCGCAGCACATCCACGATGGTCTGCACCTTGCGCTGCTGTTCGGGGGTGCGCTCGGCGGCGGGCTTGTTCAGCGCCAGGCATTCGTTCACACGCGCCTGCAGGTCCGCCTGCGTCATTGACACGTCTTTGGGCAGGCCGATGTTGAGCGGGTAGGCCGCCTCGGTCGGGCGCGGGTGGTTGTTGCACAGGTGCTGGTAGATGACGCGCAGATCGGTGCGGAAGTCGTACGAGCGCGTGCCGCCAGCCAGCACGCCGCTGGTGAGCAGCACCGCGTCGTACGGTCGCTGGCCATCGGCCGTGCGTTGGAACATCTCGGCCCCTTTGGCCGCCACGCTGGCGCCCCACGATTGGCCGTGCAGGATGGTGCGCTGCGGTTTGGCCACGTGCTGCACAAAAATCTGGCGCAGGCGTTCGGTGTCTTCAGCGGCAGCGCGCACTTCCACACCGCCCTGGCGGAAGGTGCTGCCCGCCCACGCATAACCCGCACGGGCCATGATGGACCAGCGCTCCAGGTCTTCCACCGCGCGCTCGGCCTTCGGCGCACCCAGCGTGGGCCCACCGTGGGCATGCAGCACAAGGTGGCCGTTCCACTGGTTGGGCATCGCGATCAGGTAGTAGGCGCCCGCCGAATCCTGCCCGGAAAGGCAGCGCGCAATGGCGGCGATGTCTTTGGGGCATGGGGTGGACACCGGTGCTTTTTCTGCAGCGGCCGATACCACCGGCGTGGCGACCGCTGCTCTGTCTGGCTGTGTGCGGGTGGGCGCACACGCAGCGGCTGCCAGCGCAGCGAGCAGGCTGACTGCCACGGTGGCGGTGGGCACGCGGCGCACGGCTGCGGCAGAGGTTGGGATGGGGGGCATGGTGATGTCTCCGTTGCCTAAGTTGTTATGGGGTTGTCGCTGCGCATCGTAGAAAGCGCCATGTCATACGTCAAATATGGCAACACGGGCTTTGCGATACGATTTTCATATGACACTTCTCATGCCGATCTCTGCCCTCCCCCTCGCTCTTCGCCCGAACACCTGACCATGGACATTCGACAACTGCGCTACTTTCTGGCTGTGGCGGAGGCCGGGCATATGACCCGCGCGGCCGAGCAGTTGGGCATGGCCCAGCCCCCGCTGAGCCAGCAGATCAAGGCGCTGGAGGCCGGGCTGGGACTGGCGCTTTTCAAGCGCCATGCCAAGGGCGTCACGTTGACCGAAGCCGGGCGCGCGCTGCAGGCCGATGCAACGCGCCTGGTGCACGACTTCGATGCGCTGCACAGCCGCATGCAGCTTCTGGCCGAGGGCAAGACCGGACGGCTCGCCATTGCGTTCACCAGCTCGGCCGCCGCACACGAGTTCACGCCCTTTGCGCTGCGCGAGTGCCGCGCGCGGCACCCGGACCTGGTGCTGGAGATTGGCGAGAACAACGCCGCCGAGATCACCGACGCCGTGGCCGACGGCCGCCTGCACGCGGGCCTGCTGCGGGTGCCGGTGGCGCAGCCGCCGGGCGTTGCGTTCGACACCCTGCAGCACGAGCCCGCCATGGTGGCCCTGCCCATCGACCATCCGCTGGCACTGCGCCAGCGTCGCGGCAAGCCTCGGCCCATCGACATTGCCGACCTGGACGGCGAGCCCATGATCCTGGTGCGCCGGCCAGGCGCGCCGGGGCTGTACGCCAACCTGCTGGCGCTGTGCGCTGAAAACGGCGTGCGTCCGCGTGTGGTCGCTGAAGTGGCGCGCATGCTGACCAACCTGAACCTGGTGGCTGCGGGCACGGGCATCTCGGTGGTGCCCTCGTCCATGCTGGGCGTGCACCGCCACGCCATTGCGTATCGGCCGCTGGTGGACAAGGGGCGGCTGAACGTGCCGCTCACGCTGGTCTACCGCACCGAAGACAACGTGGGGCCCACGGCCACTTTCACGTTCCTGCTCAAAGCGCTGGCTGGCACGGCGGCACAATGACAGCCACCGCCACACCGTCTAAACTGGTTTTTAGTTAACCATTCAGTGAATTAAAAGCGCATGACCAAGGACACCGACACCCCCGCCAAAGAGCGGCAGCGGGATGCCGACCGCTCGCAGGGCGCCATCTTCAGCGCGGCGCGCGATGAGTTTGCCGAGCATGGCCTGGGTGGGGCGCGCATGGACCGCATTGCCGAGCGCGCAGGCCTCAACAAGCGCTTGATCTACTACTACTTCGCGGACAAGGAAACGCTCTTTCAGGCGGTGCTGGAGCAGGCTTACCTGCACATCCGCGAAGAAGAACGCAAGCTCAACCTGCTGGGGCTGGAGCCCGCAACGGCCATCCGGCGGCTGGTGGAGTTCACCTGGACCTACTACCTGGACAACCCCCAGTTCCTCACGCTGCTCAACAGCGCCAACCTGCACAAGGCCCGACACCTGCAGGAGTCGCAAAACGCGCGGGAGATGAACTCTCCCCTCATTGCCACACTGGGCGAGGTGCTGGAGCGCGGCCGGCGCGAAGGCAGCTTTCGCGGCGGGGTGGACCCTCTGCAGCTGTACGTATCCATCGCCGGGCTGTCGTACTTTTACCTGTCGAACAACCACACCCTGTCGGCCATTTTTGCGCGCGACCTGATGAGCCCCAAGGCGCGCAATGAGCGGCTGACGCACATGTGCGATGTGATTTTGGGCTACGTATTGAAGTAAAGCACCCCCTGAGTCGCTTCGCGTCTTCACCCCTCTCGACCCGCTGCGCGGGTCGGGAGGGGGACGCCCCCAGTGCGGCGGGGCGGCCCTTGCACGGGGGCACTGGCTTTTGGCCGCGCCAGTTTTACGCGTCGCGGCAGGTTACACGCAACGCGCGCCCACCCACAGAGCCCGCGGGTAAACCCCTAGTTCCGTTGAACCCGTCTGCGTTGACGCAGGCGCAGCAATGCCTAAAAATCCGCTCTATTCACCATTCAGTGAATTAAAGAGCAAGTCCAAGCCTGCCAACGGAGACAAATCCATGCCCTTCACCAGCACTACCCGCCGCACTGCAGCCACCGCCCTGGCCGCCGCCGCGCTCACCTCCCTGTCGTTCGGCGCGTTCGCGCAAGGCGGCTACCCGACCAAGCCGATCCGCGTGATCGTGCCGTTTGCGGCGGGCAGCACCACCGACATCATTGCGCGCGCCATCGCCGACAAGATGGGCCAGAGCATGGGACAGACGCTGGTGGTGGACAACCGGGGCGGTGCCAGCGGCACCATCGGCCAGCAGGCCGTGGCTACGGCCGCGCCGGACGGCTACACGGTGATGATCCATTCGTCGTCGCACACGGTGAGCCCCTCGACGTTTGCCAAGCTGCCCTTCGACACCGTGGGCGACTTCGCGGGCGTGACGCCGATCTCCTCGCTGCCCAACGCGCTCGTGATCTCGCCCGCCAAGGGCATCAAGACGCTGCAGGACCTGGTGACCACGGCCAAGGCCAAGCCCGGCACGGTGAATTTCGCCTCGGCCGGCCAGGGCAGCGCCACGCACCTGAACGCCGAAAAGTTCAAGCTGGCCGCGAAGATCGACGCGCAGAACATCCCCTTCAAGGGCTCGGCCGAAGCCGTGACCGAGGTGCTGTCGGGCCGCGTGGACTATTACTTCTCGCCCATCGCCCCCGTCATCGGCCAGATCAAGGATGGCCAGCTGCTCGCCCTGGCCGTGGGCTCGCCCAAGCGCGCCGCCGCCCTGCCCGACGTGCCCACCACCGCCGAAGCCGGCGTGCCGGGCTCGGAATTCAACTTCTGGATCGGAATGATGGCGCCGGCCAAGACGCCGCGCGACATCGTCAATCGACTGCACGACGAGGTGGTGAAGGCGCTGGCCACGCCCGAGGTGAAGGAGCGCTTCCTGAAGCTCGGCGCCGATGCCTGGACGCTCAAGCCCGAGCAGTTCGACGCCTACATCAAGGACGAGATCAAGAGCAACGCCACGCTGGTCAAGGCCGCCGGACTCTCGCCCACACCGTAATTCCCTTCGCGCCGCACCGCACCGCCAGCCCCTGCCGTGGGGGTGGCCAGGCCGCGCCTTTGCCCAAATTTTTTTGCAACCTTGAACTGAACGAAAGCACCACCGCCATGGCAACCCAACGACTCGGACTCATCATGCACGGCGTCACCGGCCGCATGGGCATGAACCAGCATCTGATCCGCTCCATCTGCGCCATCCGCGCACAAGGCGGCGTGCTGCTCTCCAATGGCAACCGCGTGATGCCCGACCCCATCCTCATCGGCCGCAATGCCGAGAAGATGGAGGCGCTGGCCAAGGCCCACGGCATCGCCCGCTGGGGCACGGACCTGGATGCGGCGCTGGCCAACCCCGAAGACACGGTGTTCTTCGACGCAGGCACCACGCAGATGCGCCCCGCCCTGCTGGCCAAGGCGATCCGTGCAGGCAAGCACGTGTACTGCGAAAAGCCCATCGCCACCAACCTGAACGAAGCGGTGGAGATCGCACGCCTGGCCTCGGGTTCGGGCCTCAAGCACGGTGCCGTGCAGGACAAGCTCTTCCTGCCCGGCCTGCGCAAGCTGGACATGCTGCGCCGCGCGGGCTTCTTCGGCCGCATGCTGAGCGTGCGCCTGGAGTTCGGCTACTGGGTCTTCGAAGGCGACCTGCAGCCCATCCAGCGCCCGAGCTGGAACTATCGCAGCGAAGACGGCGGCGGCATGATCCTGGACATGATGTGCCACTGGCGCTACGTGCTGGACAACCTGTTCGGCGAGGTGAAGTCGGTCTCGTGCATCGGCGCCACGCACATCCCCACCCGCTGGGACGAAGCCGGCCAACCGTACAAGGCCACGGCCGACGACGCGGCCTACGCCACCTGCGAGCTCAAGGGCCACAACGGCGAGGATGTGATCGCGCAACTCAACATGAGCTGGGCCACGCGCGTGCGGCGCGACGACCTGGTGACCTTCCATGTGGACGGCACCGACGGCTCGGCCGTCGCGGGCCTGTCCAGCTGCCGCGCGCAGAGCCGCGTGGCCACGCCGCGCCCGGTGTGGAACCCCGACGAGAAACAGACCATGAACTTCTTCGACCAGTGGCAGGAGATCCCGGACTCGCAGGTCTACGACAACGGCTTCAAGATCCAGTGGGAGCACTTCATCCGCCACGTGGTGGAAGACGCCCCCTACAAGTGGACCCTGCCCGAAGGCGCCAAGGGTGTGCAGCTGGTGGAGGCAGCCCTGGAAAGCTGGAAGGAACGCCGCTGGGTGGATGTACCTTCCCTGCAAGCTTGACTGTCCACTACTGTTTTGATAGCTGTTAGCGCTTACTGGATAAGCGCTAAAGGCCAATTTCATTCAAACTTTTGCGAGTACAACATGGCCTTCAGCCTCCCCCTGCCCACGGCCGACGGCCGCATCAGCCCCTACACGCTGCAAGGCCGCGCGCCCGTCGTCCCGCCCCGCGGCGCGTCATTCAACCGCATCGCCTATTCGGCTGCCCACGTGGTGGCCAACCCGCTGGCCGCCATCGACCCGTGGCTGCAATGCGCGGTGGACTGGGACGCGACCATCGCCTACCGCCAGCGCCTGTGGTCGCTGGGCCTGGGTGTGGCCGAGGCCATGGACACCGCGCAGCGCGGCATGGGGCTGGACTGGCCGACCTCGCTGGAGCTGATCCGCCGCTCGCTGGATGCGGCACGCGACTTCGGCCCCGGCGCGCTCGTGGCCTCGGGCTGCGGCACGGACCACCTGGTGCTGGACGAGGTGAAGTCGGTGGACGACGTGATCCGTGGCTACGAGGAGCAGATGGAAGCCATCGAGAAGCTGGGCGGCAAGCTCATCGTGATGGCCAGCCGGGCGCTGGCCCGCGTGGCCCAAAGCCCTGCCGACTACGAGCGCGTGTACGACCGCATCCTCTCGCAGGCGAAGCAGCCCGTGGTGCTGCATTGGCTGGGCGACATGTTCGACCCGGCGCTCGCAGGCTACTGGGGCTCGCGCGACGTGGATGCGGCCATGGACACGGCGCTCGCCGTGATCGCCGCCCACCCGGACAAGGTGGACGGCATCAAGATATCGCTGCTCGACAAAGACAAGGAAGTCGCCATGCGCCGCCGCCTGCCCACCACCGGCGGCACCGACGGCCAGGGCGTGCGCATGTACACGGGCGACGATTTCAACTACGCCGAGCTCATCGCCGGTGACGGCGCGGGCAGTACGCCACGCCAGGGCCAGAGCGATGCGCTGCTGGGCATCTTCGACGCCATCGCGCCAGCGGCCAGTGCGGCGCTGGCCGCCCTCGCGGCGGGCGACACGGCGCGCTTTCACGCGATCCTGGGCCCCACGGTGCCGCTGTCGCGCCACATCTTCGCGGCGCCCACGCGGTTCTACAAAACGGGGGTGGTCTTCATGGCCTGGCTCAACGGGCACCAGAGCCACTTCACCATGGTGGGCGGGCAGCAGAGCACGCGCTCGCTGGTGCACTTCGCCGAGCTGTTCCGCCTGGCCGACCAGGCGGACCTGCTGGAGCAACCCGAACTGGCCATGCAGCGCATGGGCCACCTGCTAGCACTGCATGGCGTGGCGGCTTGAACGCCAGGGCTCGCAAGCCCCACACCGTTCGGGCTGAGCCTGTCGAAGCCCTGCAGAGCACCACCCGCAAAGCCTTGACCCCCGACCTTCCACCACCATGCGCGATTTCACCCAAGACCACCGCTGGCTCTCCATCAACACCGCCACCGTGCGCAAGCAGCAGGGGGCCGAGGTGCCGCTCGCACGCATCATCGACCAGTGCGCCGAGCGCGGCATCCGCGCCATCAGCCCCTGGCGCGACCAGGTGGCCGCCGCCGGGCTCGACGCCACGGCGCGACAGCTGCGCGCCCATGGCATGGCGCTGTCGGGCTACTGCCGCGGCGGCTTTTTCCCGGCGGCGGATGCGGCCGGCCTGCGCGCCGCGCTCGACGACAACCGCCGCGCCATTGACGAGGCCAAAACCCTCGACGCTGCCTGCCTGGTGCTGGTGGTGGGCGCCCTGCCCGGCGCGCTCGATGGCACGCCGCACTACACGGACATCGCGCGTGCGCGCAGCGAGGTGTTCGACGGCATCGCCGCGTCGCTGGAATACGCGCGCCAGGTGGGCATGCCGCTGGCCATCGAGCCGCTGCACCCCATGCAAGCGGCCGACCGCGCCTGCATCAACACGCTGGAGCATGCGCTCGACATCTGCGACGCGCTCGATGCGCAGAAGACGGGCGCGCTGGGCGTGGCCTTGGACGTGTACCACGTGTGGTGGGATCCGAAGTTGCAGCAGCAGATTGCGCGCGCCGGCAAGGAGCGTCTGCTGGCCTACCACGTGTGCGACTGGCGCCTGCCCACGCGCGACCTGCTCAGCGACCGGGGGATGATGGGCGACGGCGTGATCGAATTGAAGAAGATCCGCCAGTGGGTGGAAGCCGCAGGTTTTGAGGGTTATGCCGAGGTGGAGATCTTCTCGGCCCTGGACTGGTGGCAGCGCACGGGCGAAGACACGCTGGACACCTGCATCGCCCGCCACCGCAGCGTGGTCTGAACAGCGCAGGTGGTGCGGGGCCTGCCGTCTCCGCCGTGCGGCAGATGGCAACGTGGCCCAGGCCTCAATCGCGCGGGGGCACGCGCATGCCTTGCAGCACTTGGCGCGTTGACTCTTCCACCCGTTCGGTGTTGGTCGAAACCTGCGGCCCGTCTCCGAGCAGTCGCTGGATGACGACCATGAGGCTCTCCAGTTCAATGGGCTTGACCAGGAAGGCGTCGTAGTCCTTGAAGACCCGCTGCACCACGTCTTCGTTCGTCCCGCTCATGAACACAAAGGGGATCTGCGCGAGCGTTGCATCCTTTTTCACCTCCTTGCCGAACTCTCCGCCGTTCATGATCGGCATCATGAAGTCGGACAGTATCAACGCGGGGTGCTCGCCGCTTTGCAGTGTCTCCAGCGCCTGCTTGCCATTGGAGGCCACGGCCACCCGATAGCCTTCGGCTTCGAGCAGAAGCTGCAGTATCTCGGCGTTCCCATATTCGTCCTCAACGATCAGAACAAGTTTCATCAGGACGTTCTTTCAATTAAGCGGCTGGGGCCTGAGCAGCTTTGCGGAATGAAAAAAAGGTGTCCACCGCAGGCTGGGTGGCACCGCCACCCCGAACCTTGGTGATCGTGAGAACACGTTGATCCATCTGCCTGTCGCGGGTGGCCACAGGCTCGAACACAAACACGTTGTCGAACCAGCCGGTCACGCCATCGGCCAGCGGGGTGCCGGCTGCAATGGCCAGGGCATCCGGGTCTACCGTGAAGAGAGAGGTCACGCCGCGCCGCCGCAGTTCCACCAGCAAACGCCCGAGGAACCGGTATCCGCGCTCTGGAAATGCCAAGGTGTCGGCCAGCCCCGCCACCCCATCCACGACCAGACGGCGGATCTTCAGCTCATCGACCAGGCGCAGCAGTTTGTGGCCCATCTCGTCCATCGATTCGTCCTCATGCCCCAGGTTCTTGATTGCCAACGCACCCGAACTGACCGCAGTCTCCATGTCCAGGCCCAACTCCGAGCCCAATCGGCGCAGATCGCTGCCAAGCTCGGTGCATGAAAGCATGAGTCCTGGCGACGCCAACGTTGAACAGGCTGCGAAGGCAAGTGCCAGTGTGGTCTTGCCCGTGCCAGTTTGCCCGATCAATGCCGAGGCACTGCCAGTCAAAAGGCCGCCGCCGTGTAGGACACCGTCAAGCGCAGGCAGGCCAGCGGAAATGGTGTCCGTGCCGAGCCGGACGTTGGCATGGGGCAGCGGCAGGCTCTCCAGCCGGGGGAAGAATTGCAGGCCCTGCGTGGAAATGCAGAACGTGTGCTGCCCGCGGATGATCTGGCTGCCGCGGAACTTGCGCACCTGCATGCGGCGCTCCGCACGCCAGTGAAAGCCGTGGTCCTCGAACGAGAAGATGCCGTCCACCATCGTCTGCTCGGCACTCAGGGCGTTGCCATTGCCGCTGGTGAGCACCAGGCAGGTACACGACATCGCACTGACCAGGCTCTGCAGTTCGTGCACGAACTGGCGCACCGAATCGTTGGTCATGGTCTCCAGGCTGTTGACCACCAGGCCATCGATGACGAGCAGCGACGCGCGGTGGCGCATCAGCTCGCCGCGCAGCAACTCGACGACGGATTTGAGGCCGCCCTGCTCCAGCTCGCGGTAACCGCTGACGTAGAAGACCTTGGCACTGACCTCCTGCTGGTCAAAGAAGATCTGCTCTTCCATGTGCTGCAGCATGCGCGCATGGGATTCCGCCAGCATGGTGACGTAGAGCGTGCGGATCTCGCGCCGGGCCAGCGTGTAGGCGATCTGGTTGGCCAGCGTGGTCTTGCCGACGCCCGGCGGCCCTTCAAAGATGTAGACGCCGCCCTCGAACAAGCCGCCATTGAGGATCTCGTCCAGACCTTCCACAAGAGTGGGCAATCGTTTCATTCTTATTGTCGTGACAGGAGGTTGCACAAAGGGATGGCCTGCCGCGCCATCCGCAGGGGCGTAGGGCAGGCCGAAGTACCTGAAATATTGATTCTAGGGCGGCAGCGCAGCCCGGCAGGGCACGGCAAGCCGCACGAGGCAGCAGTGCGGCACAACCACATCTGCCTGAACCACAGACCACCCGCGGCGATCCGTGGCAGGTGCAGCGCGGGCTGCTTCAGTACGAGCCCATGTAGTCGCGCTTGCCCAGCTCCACGCCGTTGTGCCGCGCAATGGCGTAGGCAGTGTTCACATGGAAGAAGAACTGCGGCAGCCCGTAGTGCAGCAGGTAGTGCTGGCCCACGAACTGGCGTTCGCGCGGCGTGCCGGGCTGCAGTGTGATCTGGCGTGTGGCAGCGTTTTCAAACTGCGCAGCGGGCAGGCCTTGTACAAACGCCAGCACCGTGTCGATGCGCGCATGCAGCTCGGCAAAGCCGGGGCGCTCCGCGTCTGGGTAAGACGGCACATCCACACCCGCCAGACGGGCCGAAACGCCCTTAGCGAAGTCGCAGGCAATCAGCACCTGCCGCGCCATGGGGAACATGTCCGGAAACAAGCGCGCCTGCAGCAGCGCATCGGGGTCAATCTTGCGGGCCGTGGCATGCGCTTCGGTCTTGGTGAGGATGTCTTTGAGCGAGCCCAGCATCTGGCGGAAAACGGGAATGCTGGCGGTGTAGAGGGGCGATGTCATGGGGTGGTGTCCTGAAAATTGAGATGCGCGGCAGCCTGGTCTACGGCATGGGCGCCAGTGCTGTCGGCCCGCATTGCATCACACCAACTGCGGTTGTGCAGTCGGCTTCTTCGGTCAACCCTGGTCCGATGGGGCCAAGTCGCGGTGGCGTGACTGCGCCAGTGCAATCGCTGCCTGGATGGCGGCACGCGCCTGTGGGCTGTTCTTCCAGCAGGTGGAGCCGACCAGCGACGATGCCTGGGAGACGATGTCCAGCACGTGCGCACGGCTCAGGTGCGCCAGCGACTCAAACCCCAGTTGCTCCAGCCGGGCCACCACGGTGGGGCCCACACCCTTCAGGCGCAACAGGGCCTGGCGTTCTTCAATGGGAAATGGCATGCCCGAAAGTATGGCGCACCCTGTGGGCCGCCTGCACATCGGATGCTGGCAGCTTGTGCAATAGCACTCCATAATGCCGTTCAGCAGCCAGGAGGCTGCGGGGCGGCCAGCCATCGGTAGACACGCACGTCAACCTGCCAATGCGCGTTGCGTGCCTGCTTCCGATGCATCGGGCGTTCATGGCCTCCGGCATTTTGTGCACGGCCCGCGCTGAAGCGCCTCATCCCGCATGAACATACCGGCCACACCTGTTCGCGAGCACTTGCTGCACAACGAATTGCGTGCCATCCAGGAACGCCGCATCCGCGTGATGCTGCTGGCCATCGGGGCGATGCTGGTGGCCATCTCGGCAGGCTGGAGCATTTTTTTCATGCGCCTGGGCTACTGGGTGCTGGTCGGTTTTGACCTGCTGATACTGGCCGTGGGCCTGGCGGTGATCTACCTTGTGCGCCACGACCGGCCCCGCGCAGCCACCTTTGTGCTGCTGCCGGTGTTGTTCGTCAATCTGGTGGTCATGGCGGCGGTGTTCGACATCCCCACGGCCGAGGTGCCACGCTCCGCACACATCTTTCTGCTGTCACTGGCCATCGGCGCCTACATGCTGCTGCAGAACGAACACCCGTGGCTGCGCCACAGCGTGCCACTGGTCTGCCTGTTGAGCTTTCTGGTACTGGCAAGCAGCCCGCACGGCATCGAGACCAGCTACGCCATGCCCGACAGCGTGCGCGCCAACGGCACCTGGATCAACAACACCCTGGCGCTGTTTTCCATGGCAGTTCTGCTGGTCATCATGCAGGCCGACGTGACGCTGCGCACCACGCTGGAGACCGACCTGCAGAAGGCGCTGCTGGAGCAACAGTTCCTTTTGCACTACCAGCCGCAGGTGGACCAGGAAGGCCGCGTCATCGGCGCCGAGGCGCTGGTGCGTTGGCAGCACCCGGTGCGGGGCATGGTGCCGCCCAGTGCGTTCATCCCGCTGGCCGAGCAGACGGGGCAGATCCTGCCGCTGGGCCTGTGGGTACTGGAGACGGCTTGCCAGCAGATCGCCCGCTGGTCGGCCCACCCGCTCACGGAGCGCCTCACGCTGTCCGTCAATGTGAGCGCGCACCAGTTCCGCCAGGCCGATTTTGTGGAACAGGTGCTGGCCACCCTGCGCCGCACCGGCATCGACGCTCGCCGCCTCAAGCTGGAGCTGACCGAGAGCATGCTCGTCAACGACGTGGGTGACGTGATTGCCAAGATGGAGGCGCTCAAGGGCCATGGCGTGGGCTTTTCGCTCGACGATTTCGGCACCGGTTACTCGTCGCTCAACTACCTCAAGCGCCTGCCGCTCGACCAGCTCAAGATCGACCAGAGTTTCGTGCGCGACGTGCTCTCGGACCCGCATGGCGCGGCCATTGCACGCACCGTGATCGCGCTGGGCCAGAGCCTGGAACTCACGGTGATTGCCGAAGGCGTGGAGACCGAGGAGCAGCGCGCCTTTCTCAGCCAGGGCGGGTGCCATGCCTTCCAGGGCTACCTGTTCAGCCGCCCTTTGCCCATCGGCGATTTCGATGCACTGGTAACGCCCACCGGCACCATCGCTGCGGCCCCTGCGTCCGCACCCGCCAGCGCCGCATCGCCGTCCTCCCCACCCCTCAGCACGACGCCTTCACAGGCCTGAGGGCACCAGCTTGCACATGTACCTTTGTGGTGCGTGTCCATCGCCCAAAAGGGCCCATGCTTTTTTTGCACAGGCGGTTTCGAAATAAACCGCAGCACGCAGCAAATCCGCTTCGTAGACTGAACACGCCCGGGCGCGGCCGTTTCGCACGGCCCATGCATCTGTCCAGGCGCAGCCAGCGCACTCGCGCAAGCCAAATTCAATACCTACGCAGAGGGATTTCCATGGAGTGGTTGAACAACATGAAGGTGGGCGCCAAGCTCATCGGAGGGTTTCTGATCGTGGCCGGCATTGGTGCCGTCATTGGCATCGGCGGAATCTTGAAAGCCGGCGACATCAACGAACTGGCGCAATTGATGTACGAGCGCGATATCGCCGGGTTGTCGCATGCCTCCGAAGCCAACATCCAACTCATAGCTGCGAGCCGGGCCGTGCGCAGCGCCCTGCTGGCCACCACCGACGAAGAGCGCCAGCGGCATATGGACAACGTGCAGCTGCGGCTCAAAACCGCCCATGACGAAGTGGGCAAGTCCGAAAAATTCTTCGCTACCCAAGACGGCCGCGCCCTGGCGCGCGAAGCACAGAATGTATTGACGAGCTACGACTCGGGCATCCAGACGGTGCTGGCGCTTCTCAAGCAGGAAGAGCTATCCAACACCCGCGGATCGGCCGAGAAGATGAACGAGTACCGTGCCGTCGCCGACAAGGCCGACGACCTGCTGGGCCAGATGGTGGACCGCAAGAGGAGCAACGCAAAGAGCCTGAACGAGCAGACGGATGCTATCTACGAGCAGATCCGCACCCTGCTGATCTGCTTGACCGTGGGCGGCGTGGTCATCGGCATTGCGATTGGCGGGCTGCTGACACGGGGCTTGACCCGCCAACTGGGCGGTGAGCCGGGCGATGTGGCCCGGGCTGCTGCCACCATTGCCGAGGGTGACCTGGCTGCCGTGATCGACACCCGCCGCGCTGCGCCGGGCAGCGTGGTGGCGGCCATGAAAGCCATGCAGGATTCACTGCGCACGGTGGTGCAAACGGTGCGCAGCAGCAGCGACAGCATCGCCACCGGCGCGGGCCAGATCGCCGTGGGCAACGCCGACCTGTCTCAGCGCACCGAAGAGCAGGCCAGCAACCTCGAAGAAACCGCTGCGTCCATGGAAGAGCTGACCAGCACCGTGACCAGCAGCGCCGAAACAGCCCGCGAGGCGGCCGCGCTGGCGCGCAAGGTCAGCACCGCGGCCGAGCAAGGCGGCGAAGTGGTGGGCCGCGTGATCACCACCATGGGCGAAATCAACGACTCGTCGCTGCGCATTTCCGACATCATTGGTGTGATCGACGGCATCGCGTTCCAGACCAACATCCTTGCGCTGAATGCGGCTGTAGAAGCCGCACGGGCCGGCGAGCAAGGGCGCGGCTTTGCGGTGGTGGCAGGCGAAGTGCGCAGCCTGGCACAAAAGAGCGCCGAGGCGGCCAAGGAGATCAAGGCCCTCATCAACGACAGCGTGGGCAAGGTGGCCAACGGCAGCCAGCTTGTGAACGAGGCCGGCGTGGCGATGGAAGGTATCGTCACCCAGGTGCGGCACGTGGCGGACCTGATCAACGAAATCACCACCGCCACGCGCGAGCAGACCGATGGCATCAGCCAGATCAACGACGCCGTGATGCAGCTCGATCAGGTCACGCAGCAGAACGCCGCGCTGGTGGAAGAGTCTGCCGCAGCGGCCGACAGCCTCAATGCACAGGCCCAGCAGCTGGTGCACGCGGTATCGGTGTTCAAGCTCGAAGCCCAAGGCGGCGCGCACCCGCACCCCTACTCGGCGCCTGCCGCCGGCAGCACGCCCTCGGCGCGGATCGGCTCCAGCACCAGCACGGCCGCAAGCCACCGCACACCGGCCGCACCAGGCTTTCAGGCCAAAGCAGCCCCCGCAGTGGCCATGGCCCCGCGCGCCCGCAGTGCCAAGGACAACAGCGACTGGGAACAGTTCTGAGACTTTGCTCCGCCCTGCACCGCAGCCAGCAGTGCAGGCCGCGCGCAAACCAACACGTTCTGCTGAAACGACCACCCGTCAGAGCGGCCAACACAACTCAGCGAAGCGGCCCTGGCTAGGCGTTTCGCCGCAGGCAGTACAAGTAGTACGACAAGGCGAGACAACGACGCCAGGGGAGTTTTGTTATCCGCTCCCAACCCGGGGTCATGCCTCCGGCGCGTGGGACACCCAGTAGGAGCGGATCTCTTCGATCACGTGCTGCATGAACGCACACAAGCGGCCGGACGGTGAGGGTGCAGCACCAGGCGTTGCCAGCAGCATTACACGGCGTCGCTCGAACTGCGGATGGACCACGGGAATGGACCGAAGGCTGCCCGCCCGCACGAACCCGCGCGCCGCGTAGTCGCTGGCCAGCAGCGCCGCGTCGCCCTGCGCCGACAGCGCCAGCAGGGTACCGATGTCACCCGCGTAGCGGGGCTGGTAGCGCAGCTTTTCCGTGCGGCACACGCCGTCCAGAATCTGCCGCAGTGTGGTTTCGAACCCCGGCAGCGCCAGCGGGTGCGCCACCAATTGCGCCAGCGTGAGCGATTGGTGGCCCGCCAGCGCATGGCTGGGTGCCACCACAGCGCGAATGGGCGCGCGGTCGGTGTAGACGGTGTGCGTGCCGGGCTCGTGGTCCAGCCCGAAGCGCAGCCCGCAGTTCACCTCGCCCGACTGCACCCAGCGCGTGACTTCGGAAGGACGGCCCAGGCGAAGGTGCAGGTAGGCGCCGGGGTTCTGGCTTTGAAAACTCGACATCACGCGCGACATGAACCCGACCGCAAAAGCTTCGACGGCGGCAATGCGGATCGTTTCATTCGCCCCCCCTTCTTCGCCTTGCATTTCACGGCCCAGCTCGTCCGCCTGCCTCTGCACATCCAGCGCCCAGGCCAATAGCCGCTCGCCGGCCTCCGTGAGCTTCACGCCGCGCGATTGCCGGTCAAACAGCCCGCAGCCCAGCGAATCTTCCAGCCGCTGGATCTGCCGGCTGATGGCCGAAGGAACCACGTGCACGATGTCGGCCGCACCGGAGATGGATTGCGAGCGGGCCACCGCAATGAAGTAGTGAAGCGCCGTCGAAAGAAGGGGCGTGGGAGGGTTCAAATCGCATCCTTGCTGGGCCTGTCTCCATGGAGGAGTGCAAGGGCTGCGGTGCAGCGGTTGCTGCCTGTTCGAGGCGGATGCTCCCTGGCGGCGCACACGGGACTTGAGCACCACAGAGTAGACTTTTCGCAGCCTTATTGCACAGAAGGCTGCACGATACACGGAGTTGTCGTACCTCCAGCCACAACCCCAGGGCCGGTCATAGCATTGTGGGGGCGGCGCCACGGCACGCCCACGGTGCCCTCCACACAACGGTGCAAGTGTTGCGATCTGCTGAGGACGTCGCAGTGCGCTGCAATACCGTCCCACTGGCGCAGGCCAGCACCCACGCCGATTCAGGCTGCCCGAAGCAGGCTACGCACTGGCCACAGCCACCGTCCGCCGCACCTTGCGCACGTTGAATGCACTCGCAATCAGCACGCCCTGCACCACGGCCAGCCCCAGCAAAACGGCGGTGAAGCGGCCCTGGTCAAGCAGCACGCCAAACAGCAGCGGTGAGAGGGCCTGTCCGATGTCCAGGCCCGAATACACGATGCCGTAGACGCGGCCCGTGGAGCCCTCGGGCGTGGAGCGTTTGACCAGCAGATCGCGCGAAGGCCCGGCGATGCCGGCGCAAAAACCCATCACACCAAACAGCACCGGCACCAACACGCCGGGCACCTCGACCAGGGCCAATGCCACGGCCACGCAGGCCGCCAGGCCGAAGCCGATGCCGACGATGCGCTCGCACCGGCTGGGGTCGGCAGCGAGGAAGCCGCCCAGTACCATGCCGCCCGCACTGGCCACCATGTAGACGGTGAGGCACATGGCAGCCAGCGCCACGGGCACGGCGTGCAACTGGCGTGCCGCCTCGGGGGCGAAGGCCTGCACCACGTTCAGCGCTACGGCGTAGAAGAAGAAGAACGCAAAACACATCCACACGGCCGGGATGCGCAGGAACGCGAAGTTGCCGCCTTGCCCTGCCGCGCCCGCTGCCGCTGACTTGGCCGCCGTGCTGGGCGCGGGCGCTGCAGGCAACGCCAGATGGCGGCGGCTGACCAGCAGCACCAGCAGCACCGAAAACGCCAGCACGCCAGCGCACACCAGCGCCACGCGCCATGAGGTGGCGATGGCAATCGGCACCAGCATGGCGGGCGCCAGCGCCCAGCCCAGGCTGCCGGTGATGCCGTGCACGCTGTAGGCATGGCCCAGGCGCGGCGCGCTCACGCGCTTGTTGAGCAGCGTGTAGTCCACCGGGTGGAACACGCCGTTGCCGATGCCCGCCAGCACCGAGAACGCAGCCAGCATGGCGTAGCTGGTGCTGGCCGCAAAACCGAACGCCGCCAGGCCCAGCAGCGCCAGACCGCCAAACAGAATGGGCCGGGGGCCGAAGCGGTCCACCACAAAGCCAGAACCCGCCTGCACCGCACACGAGACCACAAAAAAGATGGTCATGAGGAAACCCAGTTCGGTGTAGCCGACCTGGAAGGCGTCCTTGAGCCAGGGGAACAGCGGCGCCAGCAGGAGCTGGCTGTAGTGGCTGATGAGGTGGGCAATGCCCACGAGGCCGATGACGCTCGCGTCGGCGCGCAAAGGCACGGGGGCGGCGGGAAGGGAGGCGTTGGCAGAAGTCATGGCGGCATCGTAGTATTGGCCCTCATTTTCTGGAATGCGACGGAACGCCAGCTTTCGGCGAATTTGCGCCAACTGCAGACCGATCGGTTTGGTGGCGCGTGCCGCCCCGATGCCGACCCAGTGCCTTCTTGCAACCCGGCTTCTCCTTTGCTGCTGACTGACCCCGCACTGACCTGTACCAGCCTGAACCCATGTCCCTGCCACGCCAACGCCGTCCTGCCCCCCTGGGCGACACCGACCCCTTCACCCCCACGCCCGCGCGGCCGGTGCGGGTGCGGGCGCGCGACATGGCGGCCGATTCGCACTTTGAGCCCCACCGCCACGCCTGGGGCCAGCTCGCGTACTGCGCCAGCGGCGTGATCCAGGTGCGCGTGTATGCGCCGGGCCCGCCCACCTCGTACATCGTGCCGCCCTCGCGCGCGGTGTGGATTGCGCCGGGCGCGCTGCACGCGGTGGCGGTGCTGGAGGCGGCAGCGTTCCGCACGCTGTATGTGGACCCGAGCGTGGTGCCGCCGGACGGGGTGAGCGGCCGGGTGCTGGCGGTGTCGCCCCTGCTGCGCGAGCTGGTATCGGCGCTGGACCCGGTGGGCGGCCCGCCGCCCGGCCCCGCGCGCGAGGCGGCGCTGACAGCGCTGGTGCTCGATGAAATGGCCCACGCCGAGACCCTGGCCCTGGGCGTGCCTTTGCCCGGCCCACACAGCGACAAGCGCCTGCGCGCGCTGTGCCAGGCGGTGCTGGACGGCCCCGGCCGCCACGCCACGCTGCACGGCTGGGCGGCCGACAGCGGTGCCAGCGAACGCACGCTGGCGCGCCTGTTCCGCGCGCAGTTCGGCATGGGGTTTGCGCAGTGGCGCAAGCAGGCGGTGCTGGCCCACGCCTTGCCCCGGCTCGCGCGCGGCGAGCCGGTGGGCCAGGTGGCGGCGGTGAGTGGCTATGGCAGCGAGAGCGCGTTCTCGGCCATGTTCAAGGCGGCGATGGGGCAGCCGCCCAGCAGTTTTCTGGACCGCAGCAAGCTATGAATTCAGGAGCTGGCAGCGCTTGTATTTCAACGTTTTCAAGCCATTTTGGCTTGAAACCCTTGTGAATCAAGCGTCAGTCACTATGAAATCAGGAGTGCCCAGTGGCTTGGGCCGGCCGAACAGGTAGCCCTGCCCTTGCGTGCAACCCAGGTCAAGCAGCACTTGCTGCTGGGCCGGGGTTTCGATGCCCTCGGCCACCACCTTCAGGCCCAGCGAACCCGCCAATGCCAGCACGGCGCGCACCACAGCGGCACTGGGGTTGGGGGCGGCGTCGTCGCCCGACGGCGGCGGGCCCGCATCGAGCGGCTGCACAAAGCTGCGGTCGATCTTGAGGGTGAGCAGCGGCAGGCGGTGCAGGTAACCGAGCGAGGAGTAGCCGGTGCCGAAATCGTCCAGCGCCAGCGCCATGCCATGGGCCCGCAGCTCGTGCAGCACGGTGTTGGTGTGCTCGGGGTCTTCGATGAGCGCGCCTTCGGTGATCTCCAGGCACAGGCGCTGCGGTGGCAGGCCCGCGTCTTGCAACACACGCAGCATGCGCTCGCCAAAGCCGGGCTGGCGAAAGTGGCGGGGCGCCACGTTCACGCTCAGGTAGCCGGTGAAGCCGGTGTCGTGCACCAGCTCTGCCATGCGGGCGGTGGCGGTTTCATAGATCTGCCAGTCGATGGTGTCGATGCAGCCGCTTTCTTCTGCCACGCCGAGGAATTCACCGGGTGTGAGCAGGCCTTCGGTGGGGTGGTGCCAGCGCACCAACGCCTCGTAACCGCACACGCTGCCATCGGCCAGCGACACGATGGGCTGGAAGTAAGGCTCGAACTGCCGCTCTTTCACGCCCACCCAGAGCGCGTTTTCCAGATCCAGCACGCGCAGTGCGTCGCTGTGCAGGTGCGCGTCGTACAGCTCGTAGCGGCGGCGGCCGTTGACCTTGGCGCGGTACATGGCCGTGTCGGCGTTGCGCAGCAGGTCTGCGGCATTGGGCTTGTCGCGGTCGCACAGCGAGATGCCGATGCTGGCCGAGGCAAACAGCCGCTTGCCCGCCACCACCATGGGCTCGTCCAGCACCTCCAGCATGCGGCGCGCAATGCGCACCACCGGGTCGGCCGCGGGGGCATCGGCCACCAGCACGGCAAATTCGTCGCCGCCCACGCGGGCCACCATGTCGGGTGCGCGCAGCACGCTGGCCAGGCGCCGGCCGATCTGCTGCAGCACGGCATCGCCCGCGGGGTGGCCCATGCTGTCATTGATGAGCTTGAAGCGGTCCACGTCGATGAACATCACCGCAAAGCGCTGGTCGGGCTGGCGGTGCAGGCGGCTTTGCAGCCAGTCAAGCCGCTCCAGCAGGTAGCTGCGGTTGGGCAGGCCGGTGAGCGCATCGTGCAAAGTTTCGTGCTTGAGCTGCGCTTCCACGCGGCGGCGCACTTCGATCTGCTCCTGCAGCTCGGCCGTGCGCTCGGCCACGCGCTGTTCCAGCTCGGCATTGGCCACGCGCAGCGATTCGGTGGTGCGCCGGCGCACCAGGCTGCTGGCGATCTGGTGCGACACAAAACCCAGCAGGTCGCGGTCGCGCTCGGTGTAGGTCACCTCGGGCTGGTAGCTTTGCACCGTGACCACGCCCAGTGCACGGCCTTCGCACACCAGCGGCACACCCACCCACGAGCGTGAGCTGGGACCGCTTTTGCTGATGACGCCCTGCTGGTGCAGGCGCTCAATCTCGTCGCCCGACGCCAGCAGCGGCTGGCCGTTGCGCAGCACGTACTCGGTCATGCCGCTGCCCAGCGGGCGCGATTGGGCGCTCACGTGGTTTTCGTCCACATAGTACGGAAAGTGCAGCTCGCTGCCATCTTCGGACAACAGTGCGATGTAGAAATTGTGCGCATTGAGCAGCTCGCCCACGCTGTGGTGCACCGCGCGGTAGAAGTCCTGCACCGGCCCGGGGTCGTTGGCGCGCTCGGCAATCCGGTAGAGCGCGGCCTGCAGGCGCTCGCCGCGCTGGCGGCGCGACACCTCGGCCTGCAGCGCCTGGTTGGCGCGGGCCAGCTCGGCCGTGCCCGCGCTCACGGCGCGCTCCAGGTCCTGCCGGGCCTGCTTGCGCTGCACCGCGGTCAACACGTGGCTGGCCACAAACTCCAGCAGCTCCTGCTCCTCGGGGCCGTACCGCCCGCCCTGGTCGTAGCTTTGCACCACCAGCACACCACGCACCTGCTGGCCGTCGCGCAGCGGCACGCCCAGCCAGTCATGCGCATAGCCGCCCAGCGCCTGCAAGCGCCCATCCAGCTGCTGCGCCAGCGCTTTCATGGACCCGCGCAAGGTGGTGGCGCCGCGCACCAGGTGCCAGGTGAGCGACTGGTGCATGTCGGCCATCGGAATGGTCACCCCCAGCGGCGGGAGGCCGACATTGGCTTCGTCGACAAAATAGATGAACTCCAGCGTGTCGGCCTCCTGGTCGTACAACGCCATGAAAAGATTGCGCGCGTACATCAGGGTGCCAACGATGGCCTGCAGCTGCTCCAACATGGCGCGCATGCTCAGGTCGGCGCCAGACAGGTCGGCGATGGCAAACAGCGCACGCTGCAGCCGCTCGGCCTGCGCCAGCTGGTGCACCGCGCCACGCAGGCGGTCCAGCGTGCCCGAGGCGGTGGGCAATGCGGCGGCCGCGGCAGGCGGCAAGGGGGGAGGCTGGCTCATGGGCAGGACAGTGGTACGACAAGCATTGTTGCCGAAGCGGCGCCTTGCTTGCGGGATTTCGTCAGGCTTATGCAACCTAAGCCACCTGCACGGAGCCCAGCGGTGGGGCGGCCAACCCACGCCGCGCAGGGCTGGCACACACCCAAAATTTGAATCCAATCGGCCTCTAGCGCTTTACCAATAAGCGCCAACAGCTATGTTTTACATAGCAATGGCGTGAATAACCCAGTGGTGCACGCCACACCCGCTCTGGCCCTAAGCTGGCAACCTGCGTTTTTTCTTGTGCTCCACCCAATCCACCACCGCCCCCGCCATGACTGCCAGCCCGCCCCCACGCACCCTCCACAGCTACGAGCCCCGCCTGGGCCATGGTCTGCCGCACGACCCGTTCAACGCCATCGTGGGGCCGCGCCCCATTGGGTGGATTTCCACCCAGAACGCCGCAGGTGCCACCAACCTCGCGCCCTACAGCTTCTTCAACGCCTTCAACTACGTGCCGCCCATCGTGGGTTTTGCGAGCATCGGCCTCAAGGACACGGTGCGCAACGTGCAGGAAACCGGCGAGTTCGTGTGGAACCTCGCCACGCGCGACCTGGCCGAGGTGATGAACCAGAGCTGCGCCGCTGTGCCCCCTGAAGTGAGCGAGTTCGAACTGACCGGCCTTACCGCCCTGCCCTCCACCCGCGTGCGCCCACCGCGCGTGGCCGAAAGCCCGGTCACCTTTGAATGCCGCAGCACGCAGATCCTGCAGCTGCAGGGTGTGGATGGGGCCGCGGTGGACACGTGGCTGGTGCTGGGCGAGGTGGTGGCCGTGCACATCGATACGGCACTGCTCAAAGACGGCGTGTACAACACCGCAGGCGCCGGGCACATCCTGCGCGGCGGCGGGCCGGCCGACTATTTCACCGTGGGGCCGGAGCAGCTGTTCAAGATGTACCGGCCCCGCTGACCTGCGCAAGAACAAAGCAGCGCCCAGCGCCAGGGATGCCTTGCACGAACCGGGCGGGAAGTGAGCGCTGCGGATCGGGCTGGGCTGCGAGGCGCAAGACACAAGACGCAGTCAGAGCCATCGCTGTTCGAGGTTGTGCAACGCGGCAGACCGCCCGAGCCTGCAGATGCGCACGGCGCGATGATTCGTACGTAAAGAGGCCCCCAGGGCTCAGGCCGCAGCCCCGTCCTGCACCAGGTTCATCGCAAAACGGCCGTGGCCCACGGACCAATCGGAATAGTCGTTCTCGTGCATGAAGATAAACACGTCGGCCGGAGCCACACCTGCCATGGCCTGCAGGTTGCGTGCGATGGCGGCGTAGAGGGTGCGTTTCATGGCATCGCTGCGCCCCCGCCGGAGCGTAACCTCAACCACCACCACGCGGTCGGAGCGGGCCACGCCGTTGAACGTGGGGCTGCACGCGAACTCACCGGGCGCGTAGCCGGCTACCAGGTTGAACAGCTCGTCCGGTGGCATGCCGATGCTGTCCACCAGCGCTTGGTGGATGCCCTGCACGATGGCGGCGCGCACAGCGGCGGGGGTGTCTTGCGGAATGTTGGTGCGGATAAAAGGCATGGGCTTTCTATGTTCTTTCAGATCAAATAATGTGTGAATGCTCGTTCTAAACACTGCGACGTATTTCAGACTTTTTAAGCCGGTAGAACAATTCTCGCAAACCAAGGTACGCTTGGTAAGCGATGATTTCTCGCGAAATATGTGCCATAAAATCACATAGGTGAACCACCGTCTGCCACCCTTGGGCTCTCTGCGCGCGTTTGAGGCCGCGGCCCGGCTCGGGCGCATGACCGCTGCCGCCGAGGAGCTGTCAGTCACCCCGGGCGCCATCAGCCGCCAGGTCCGCCAACTGGAGGAACACTTGGGTGTACCGCTGTTTGACGGCAGCAAGTCCCGCCCCACCCTCACCCCTGCAGCACAGGTGCTGCAGCCCGTGCTGACCACGGCGTTCGCACACATTGCCGATGCGGTACGCGAGGTCAGCGACCATCGCCGGGGCCCACTCGATGTGGCCTGCTTCAGCACTTTCACGGTCAAATGGCTGATCCCCCGGCTTTTTGATTTCCAGGCCCAGCACCCGGGCATTGAGGTGCGGCTGCGCACCTCGGACGCCGACGCCGAGGGGGCGCGCACGCACAGCAGCGATGTGGTCATCACGGCCGAGGCAGCTGGCGCCTTCCCCGGCCAGGCCGACCGGCAGCAGCCGCTGTTCCCCGAACACCTGGGGCCGGTGCTGAGCCCCGCGCTGGCGCAGCGGGTGGCCTTGCACCAGCCTTCCGATCTGGCTGCCCCCGCCCTGTGGCCCCTTTGCCTTCAGACCCGCACACGGCGCAATGCCTGGGCGATGTGGGGCGCCGCGGCGGGCACACCTTGGCCCGCCGCCACGCCCGAGGGCCCGGAGTTCGAGCACTACTACTTCACGCTGGAGGCTGCTGTGCGCGGGCTGGGTGTGGCCATGGCGCCATGGCATCTGGTGGTGGATGACGTGCAGGCAGGCAGGCTGGTGGCCCCACTGGGTTTTGTGGCCTCAGGCTACGACTATGTGCTGCGCCGCCGTGCGGGCGGGCACCAGCACCGGGTCGATGTGTTTTGCCACTGGCTGCAGGCGCAGGCCGCGGCAACACCGGCCCCTCCTGGCGGATAGCCGCCGTCATCCAATCATCCAGGCCCGCACAGCCCGGCGGCTGGGTGGCGAGCCCACTGCTCGGTCCAGGCCCACACCTGCTGCACGCCGTCGCCATCGGCCGGCTCCGTGCGATCGGCCGCGCTGCGTTGCAGGCCGTGGTCAGCCCCTTCCAGGCGGCGCACACACCAGGCCGCAGGCGCACGCGGGGCCATGCGCTGCGAAAAAAGTGCGTAGGCTTCGGCGGGCACGAGGGCATCGCCGCTGCCCCACACCTGCAGCACGGGCCAGGGGCTTTGCCGCACCCAGGTCTCCAGCGGCCATTGCCACAGGTCACGCCAGTAGCCCAGGCTGCGCCCCTGCTGCACCGAGGTGTCTGGCCAGCGTCCAGACACTGCATCGCCCAAGGCTTGCCAGTCGGCCTGCACGCCAAGGCGTTCGGCCTGCAAGGCGCCGGCCTCGCGCGGGTCAAGCCCACTGGATGAGAGCAGCACCAACCCCGCCAGCTGCGGCACTTCGGGCGCCAAGCCTGGCAACAGCTCTGCCCCCTCGGAAATACCCACCAGCAAATGCGGCACGGCGGGCTGGCCCTGCCGCTGGGCCGCATCGGCACGCAAGGCTGCGCGGGCCTGGGCGAGCCAGGTGGACAGGCGGTCCTGCTGCACGAAGTGGTGGGAACAGTCGCCAGGCGCAGTGCGGTCGTGCGGGTGCACGCCCGGCTTGTGCAACACCAGCACCTGGGCGTGCAGCAGGCCCGCAAAGTAGCGGTCGGCAAACGCCCCCATTCCCGCACACCCCGACCCGGGCACCACGATGACGCGGTAGCGCAGCGGGGCGGTGCGCTCGGCCCGCTGCAGCCCCAGCACCACGGCCTCCTTGCCGCCCGCCCCAGGCAAGGCCACCACCGAAAAGCCGCTCGCCTCCGGCCCGGGCCCTGCGGGCGCGCGGGTCCCAGGCCCGCCGCTACACCCCGCCAGCAGGCCTATGCCCACGGCGAGCGCCATGGGCCAACGCAAACCAACCGCCAACAAAAAGGCCAGCGCTGGGCTGGCCTGGGGCCGCCGCCGGGCGGGGGCGGTAAGGTGCTGCGCTGTCACAGCAAACAAAAACACGGCCGAGGCATCACTTGAGGATCAGCACCTGCTCAGGCTGTTGAGGCTGTGGCATGGGCTGGCCGCCCTGCTGGTAAACCACGGGTGGGCGCACCCCGCGCGCCAGGTGTGCATCGGTGTAGCCCAGTTGCCCTGCGAGCTGCTGGTACACGTCCTGCGCCAGCGACAGCGAGGTCTCGCGCATCACCTTGGCGCGGTTGGGCGGGGCAATGTCGCCACGCACCGACAGGATCTTGGTGTCGTTGCCCTCGCCCTGGGCGGAAAACGCGGCCTTGATCTCGTAGGTCTTGGTGTTGATGAGCGAGAAGTCGGCCAGCAGCTGCAGGCCGTACTGGCGCGTGGCGCTGGTGGTGCCTTGCAGCGGCGACAGCGCATCGGTGAAGTCGATGCTGGAGACCACGCCGAACAGCACGTAGTCGGCGCCGTTGAACTCGCCCTTCTTGATGCGGCTGATCACATCGGCCACCTGGGGCTGCGCCTGTGGCGTGGCCATTTTGCCGCCTTGCACCTGGTTGAGCACCTGCTCGGCCTTGGACGCCTGGGGCTTGCCTGCGTCAAAGCCCTTGCCCTGAATGAGGCTGAAGTAGGTGCCCTGCAGGATGGCGCCCTTGATGTCGTTGGTGTAGCCGCCCAGCTCGCGCTGTTCGATGTAGCTGTAGCGCCCGGCCACATAGGTGCCGCTGGCCTGCTCGGAGGCCTGCATCGAGTGGCTGCCCGAATGCGAGCCACCACCGCCGTAGGCGCCGTGGCTGTAGCCGCCGCTGTGGCTGCCACCTGCGCTCATCTGGCTGCTGCGCTGGTAGGTGCCCGCCATGAAGTATTCGGACACGCGCTGGGCGTAGGCCAGGTCGGTCACGGCGATCTTGGGTGCGGCGCCGGGCTGCTGCGCGTGCGCTGCGGTGCCCCAGGCCAGCGTGGTGGCCGCAATCACGGCCAGGGCCGTGTGGAGGGTGGTTCTGCGTTGCATGTGATGCTCCTTGTGAGCTAACGGGAATTCATGAATCAATCGAACGGCCCAAGCAGTTGCTCATGCCGGTAAAAACTGGCGCGCCCCGGCGAGGGACGCCGAGCAAGGGCCGCCCCGCAGCGAGGGCGTCGTCCCCCTTCCCGGCGAAGCCGAGAGAAGGGGGAAGGCGCGCAGCGCCTCAGGAGGATGTCCTGCTTCAACGCTTACTCGTCTTGCGGATTTCTTTCTCGTCCTGCCACTCGATCGTGCCTTCCTGCACATCAAACAGCTTGAGCGTGAACTTGTAGTACACGTCCTTGGTCGTGTTGTTCTGCTTGACGATGCTGGTCAGCTCGCC
>PJUL01000494.1_pt1 | contig 27516 bp, 26 predicted proteins | sample 1512221 | NCBI WGS metagenome assembly PJUL01 (sample SAMN08177667, study PRJNA422409) | Feces metagenome, whole genome shotgun sequencing project.
ATGGTGCACGTGAGCCGCTTGAGCGAAGAACTCATCATCTGGATGAGCCAGAACTTCGGCTTCATCAAGATCGCCGACCGCTTCACCACCGGCAGCTCAATCATGCCGCAGAAGAAGAACCCCGATGTGCCGGAACTGGCGCGCGGCAAGACCGGCCGCGTCGTCGGCCACCTGATGGGCCTGATCACCCTGATGAAAGGCCAGCCCCTGGCCTACAACAAGGACAACCAGGAAGACAAGGAGCCACTGTTCGACACCGTGGACACGCTCAAAGACACACTGCGCATCTTTGCCGAGATGGTGGGCGGCCAGCTGAACCCCGCCACGGGCCAAAAGGAAGGCGGCATCACCGTGAACGCGCAGGCCATGGAGCAGGCCGCCCTCAAGGGCTACGCCACGGCCACCGACCTGGCCGACTACCTGGTGAAAAAGGGCCTGCCCTTCCGCGACGCGCACGAAACCGTGGCCCATGCCGTGAAGGCGGCCACCTCGCACGCGTGCGACCTGTCGGAGCTGCCTTTGACGGTGCTGCAGGGCTTTCACCCCGCCATCGAGAAGGATGTGTACGAGTGCCTGAGCCTGCGTGGCTCGCTCAACGCCCGCAATACGCTGGGAGGTACGGCCCCGGCCCAGGTGCGTGCACAGCTTGCGCGCCACCGGGCACGCCTGGCCTGATTTTTGCGGTGCCCATTGCACATCCTTTTGGAGCTTTTGCCATGACCCCATCCCGCCGCAGCCTGTTGTCCCGTGTTTTGCGCACCAGCGCCTTTCTGGGGGCTGCGCTGACCGTGGGGCTCGCGTCGGCGCAGTCGGCCAAGCCCATTCGCTTGCTGGTGGGGTTCCCGCCCGGCGGTGGTTCGGACGCCATTGCGCGCACCTTGTCCGAGAAGCTCAAGGACGAACTGGGCGTGCCAGTGGTGGTGGAGAACCGCCCTGGCGCCGGGGGCCAGATTGCGGCCCAGGCGCTCAAGGCCGCAGTGCCCGATGGGACCACGCTGTTCATCACGCACGACCACACCATCTCCATCCTGCCCCAGGTGGTCAAGAACGCTGGCTTCGACCCGGTGCGCGACTTCGTTCCCGTCGGTGGCTTTGCCACCTTTGTGAATGCATTCGCCGTCTCGGGCGGCACGCCCGCCAAGTCGTTCGGCGACTACGTCAACTGGGTGCGCACGGCGGGCCAGGGCAAGGGGGCCGTGGGTATCCCGGCGCCAGCTTCCACCCCCGAATTCCTGGTCAAGCTGATCGGGCAGAAGTACCAGATCGACCTGGTGTCCGCCCCCTACCGGGGCAGCGCGCCCATGATGGCCGACATGCTGGGCAACCAGATCGGTGCAGGCGTCGCCTCGGTGCAGGATTTCATCGAGAACCACAAGGCGGGCAAGGTGCGCGTGGTGGGCGTGCTTGGCACCAAGCGCCAGGCCGCCATGCCCGATGTGCCCACGTTCGACGAAATGGGCCTCAAGGGCTTTGAAGACCTGCCGTACTACGGCATCTACGCTCCTGCCGGCACGCCGCAGAAGTTCATCACCGAGTTTTCCATCGCCCTGTCCAAGGTGGTGGCGATGCCGGATGTGCGCGAGCACCTGACGGCCATGGGCCTCACGGTGGGCTACATGACACCGCAGCAGCTGGCCACCCGCCAGGCGGCCTACACCGAGGCTTGGACGCGCATCATCAAGACCAGCGGGTTTGTGGCGCAGTAGGCCAGGGCGTGCTTGGTGTGGTCATTCGAGCGGATGCCGCTGCATCCTCCAGTTCCTGAGAACGGTCGAATTGCGGAAATTCAAACTGCGGATTCACGTGCTGCAGATTTCTAAGGCTGGGCCGGGCCTTTGAATTGGTGCGCCGCAAAAGCCGTGACCCGGTCAAAGCGCTCCTCGGACAGGGTGTCCAGAGTCTGCTGCGGGCGCGGGGCCTGCAAACGTTCATTCTCATCGGCGCGATGGCTCTTTCATGGCAGTGTCTGTGCCGTCGCGGCGGGTGCCTTTTGGGGCCGTGGCCGAGGCTTCGAAGCGGGCCGGTGCCCGCAGTTCAGTGCGCGCGCGCCCGGCCCGTACCCTGCGACGGCGTGCCTCCGCGCCCGAACTGGTGCCAGGCCCGGCGCAGCTGGGTGTCGGAGCTGAACCCCGCCATCAGTGCCGCCTGCGTCACGTTCTGGCCAGACCGCAGCGCGGCCTCGGCCGTGGCCAGGCGGATGCGCCGCAGGTACTGCAGCGGGGCGATGCCTGCATGTTCCAGAAACAGCCGCGTGAGGTGGCGCGGCGAGGTGTGTGCCACCTCGGCCATCTGCGGCACGCTCCAGTCGGCCTGCGGTTGCTGGCCCACGGCGTCCTGCACGCGGTGCAGTGCGGGATGCATGTGGTTGCGGTGGTGCAGAAACGGCGAGAACTGCGGGTCGTCCGGCCCCCGGCGCAGCCCGATCACCATGGCCTGCGCCACCTGCACCGCCACCGTGGGGCTGCAGATGTCGGAGATGCGGTGGAGCAGCAGGTCGATGCCGGTGGTCACGCCTGCGCTGGTGTAAATGGGGCCATCGGCCACGAACACGCGGTTGGCGGCCACGTCGCAGCGTGGGTCTACCAGGGCCAGCTCGTCCAGGTGCAGGTGGTGCGTGGTGGCGCGCCGGCCGGTCAGCAGCCCTGCATGGGCGGCCAGCACCGCGCCCGCGCACACGGTGACCAGCTCCAGCTGCCCGGCCACCGGGCGCAGGCCGCGCAGCCAGTGCAGCAGGGCCTGGGCTTCGGGGCCGCTCACGTCGATGTGGTGGCCTGCCAGGCCCACCAGCACCACCCACGCGGGGCTGGGCAGTGTGTCAGGCAGCGGCGCCAGCCCGGTGACAGCGACCCCCACGGACGACATCGACTCGGGCGTGGGGCTCACGAAGTGCTGCACAAAGCGCTCTGGTTGGCCCAGGGCGACCAAGGTCTGGTTGGCAATGCGCAGCGCCTCGGCCGGGCCGGCCCAGTCCAGAACCAGGCTGCCAGGCAGCAGGGCGAAGTACACGTGGATGGGGGAATGTGTTATGTCCTGCATGACAAGTTCTTGAAAAAGGCGCCGCTCCCAAGGCGTTTTATGGCTCCCTGTTCCACGGGGTGTCCATCTGGCGGGCGGTGCGCTCCGCGAGTGCTGCGCCCGCCAGCCGGGTGACCAGGTGCAGGCTCATGTCAATGCCGGCGCTGATGCCGGCCGACGTGACCAGCGCCCCCCGGTCTACCCAGCGCACATTTTCCCGCACATCCAGGGTGGGAAACTGCGCCCGCAGGTCAGCAATGTCCTCCCAGTGGGTGGTGGTAGGGCCTTCGGTCAGCACGCCTGCGGCTGCCAGGATGAATGCTCCTGTGCACACCGATGCGGTGATCTGCGCACCACGCGCCGCCTGGGCCACCCAGGCGCGGGTGTCTGCGCAGGCCGCGGCGGCGTCCACCACGCCGCCGGGCACGATGAGCACATCGGGCGCGGTGGCGCTGGTGAAGTCCGCGTCCGGCAGCACGCGCAGACCAGCGCGGGCCCGCACGGGGGCCAGGCTGCGGGCCACGCACTGCACGGCAAATGGCGCGGGTGCGCCAGGCTGCAGGCGCTGCGCCATGCGCACGGCGGTGGTGAACACTTCGTAGGGGCCGCCCAGGTCCAGGGCTTCCACCTCGTCAAAAACGAGGATGGCGACTTGCAGGGGCTTTGGGGGTTCGATGGCAGATGGCGTGGTCATGGTGTGGTGCGGGGAGGGTGGTGGGCAAACACATATCGCGGATAGGCGCCGTGCGCAGTCGTTGTGGCGTTCAGGTCGATATCGACCGTGCAAAAGGGTTGTTCTGCCGTGGTGCGGGCGAGCAGGGCGCCATCGGGGCTGATGACCCAGCCCGCGCCGCCATAGGTGCCTGCGGCGTGGTCCGCGCGGTTGGACGACAGGCTGTAGGCGCCAGTGCGCACGGCGGCCACGGTGCCCACGGCCAGCCATTTGTCCGTGGTGGCGGCCGCTGTGGCGCGCGGCGACAGGATGGCCTGCAGCCCGCCCAGCGCCGCATAGTGGGCATAGGTGTCCAGCGCCCAGAGTTCGGTGCAAATATTCAGGCCGAAGGCCAGCGGCCCGGCGTTGAAACGGGGAAATGCTGCATCACCGCGCTCAAACCACTGGGCCTCCCAGCCACCCGGTTCATCGGGCAGGTGGAACTTGCGCCGCAGGGGCGCGTAGCCGGTCTGCGCGGACCAGAGAAAGCCCTCGTTCAGGCGCTGCCCGCCCGCAGTGACCGGGCGCGCGCCCACCACCCAGTCGGCGCCCAGCTCGGGCAGGCGGGCTGCCCAGGCGTCGCTGAGTGCGACGGCGGCGCCCCAGCGTGCAGGATCGGCGGGGAGCGATTCCCACACCGGCTCGACAAAGGCGAACTCGGGCAGCAGCACCAGCTCGGATTGCGCGCTGTGGGTGTGGGCGCACAGTGCTACCCAGGCAGCTTCGAGCAGATGGGGTTGGTAGGGCAATTCGCAGACAGTGGCGCGCATGGTGTTCTCCGGCGGTCAGGCTGCGGCCGCTTCCAGGGCGTCCAGGGCTTCCCGCACGGTGCGCAGGGTGGCAAAGCGGCCCTGCAGCACCGTGGCGGTGCGGGTCTTGATGTCGGCGGCTGCCAGCGTCTGGCCGTCGGGCTGCACCATGTCCCAGGTCAAGGTGGCGTCGGTCACATAGTCCACCTCCCAGCCCAGGTCCGAGGCGTGGCGCGTGGTGGTTTCGCAGCATTGTTCGGTGCGGATGCCGCTGATGATGAGGCGCTGGATGCCATGGCGCGTCAGCCACACGTCCAGTCCCGTGCCCACCAGCGCGCTGTGGCGCGACTTGGTGAAGGTGGCGGCCGCCTCGAAGGGCGCCAAGCCATCCAGTGCGCGCACCTGGCCTGACACCTGCGAAAACGCATTCTCTGGCACTTCGGGGCCTTCGCTGTGGAACACCCGCACCACCGGCACGCCGCGCGACACGCAGCCTTCGATCAGGGCGTTCTGGGCCTGCAGATAGGCGGGCAGGTCGTGCGTGTTGAAGTAAGGGCGGTGGCGAAAGGACTCCTGGACGTCAATCACAATCAGACATGTTTTCATGGTGTGCTTCTTTCGATGGATGGTTTGAAGCCTTTATTTTTATTGCGCTAAGGCGTGGAGTCCGCGCCAGACGGGACAGGTTTCGATCAATTTACGCCATCGGTGCAGGTCTTGGCGAGGTTTTACAGGGAATGGTGGGCAAGCGGGCCATGGGGTTGTCTGGAAAAAGGCGATTAACGCTGTATGGGTAATGTTTTGTAGCTATCAAATTGATAGTTTTGCGCGGTGAGCCGCATAAGCTGTTATGGTGATTAGGGTTTTCCCTAAATTTTTGACCTCTACAGCCCACCCACTACACAACTCCTTGCCATGGCCAGACGCTCCCGCTTGTTTTCCCTGTCAGCGCTGACGCGGGCCTACCAGCGCAACCTGAAGGCCTTTGCCCGGGCGGCGCGCCCTGTGCGCGCCAAGGCCCCGGCTGCGCCGCGCCGGGTGGTGCCTGCGCCAGCGGTGCCAGCCCGGCGCGCGGCCAGCAAGCCCGTGCCCGCTCGCGGAGAGTGGGTCGGTGGCATTGCACCCGGGCCTGCGGGCGCGCGGCGCTACCACCTCTACATCCCGCCAGGGCTGGCGCTGAAAGCAGACGAGAAACTGCCCTTGCTGGTCATGTTGCATGGCTGCGGCCAGACGGGGGGCGATCTGGCTGCCGCCACGCGCATGAACCGGCTGGCCGCGCGCGAGCGTTTTCTGGTGCTGTACCCCGAGCAGGAGCGCATGGCCAACGCCCATGGTTGCTGGAACTGGTTTGAGCGTCGCAACGGCAAGGCCCAGGCCGAGGCAGCCACGCTGCTGGCTGCGGTGGACAAGGTGGCTCGCCGCTACCCGGTGGACCTGGCCCGTGTGGCCGTGGCGGGCTTGTCGGCCGGTGCCAGCATGGCCGTGCTGATGGCCGCGCTCTATCCCCAGCGGTTCTGTGCCGTGGCCATGCATTCCGGGGTGGCACCGGGCACGGCCGAATCGGCCGCCACGGCGCTGGCCGCCATGCACGGGCGGCGCGCTGCGCACCTGCCAGAGCCCCTGGGTGTCTCCCTCAACCAGGGCGCAACCCCTTCCGTGCTGCCGCTGCCGCCCCTGCTGGTGCTGCACGGCGATGCCGATGGTGTGGTCTCGGTGCGTAACGCGGCGGCCACGGCCCTGCTGTGGGCGGACGCGCTGGGCGCGCGGGCCGGAGCCTTGCGCACCCTGCAGCGTGGCCAGCGCCATGCCATGCGGGTGACCGAATTCAAGACCCGGGGCCGCACCGTGGTGGCGCTGCGCGAAGTGGCGGGGCTGGCCCACGCCTGGAGCGGCGGCGTGGCGCAATTGCCGTTCAGCGACCCGGCCGGGCCGGATGCCTCGGCCCTGGTGTGGGCCTTTGTGGCGCGGCAGTTTGCAAAAAATGAATAAAAATAAGCTCTAGCGCTTATCTGTCAAGCGTGAGCAGCTATTAAATTTGTAGTGAATGTGGTGTTTGATGCTGCCCGTGGCAGCATCCATGGTCGGCTATACCAGCCGCGCTGCCACCAGTTCCTTCTTGAGGTAGGCATAAAACAGCGGGGCCGCCACCAGCCCGGCGGGGCCAAACACGGCCTCGGCCACGAACATCACGCTCAGCAGCTCCCACACGCCCATCTGCGTGCGGCGGCCCACCACCTTGGCGTTGATCACGTATTCGGCCTTGTGGATCAGGATCAGAAAGCCCAGGCAGGCGGCCGCCGCCAGCGGCGACACCGACAGCCCCACGATGGTGATGACCACGTTGCACACCAGGTTGCCCACGATGGGCACGAGCCCGGCAATGAACGTGAACGTGATCAGCACGGGCGTGTAGGGCAGCTCCAGATTCCACAGCGGCAGCACAAACAGCAGGAACAGCGCGGTGAGCAGGGTGTTGAACGCCGCAATCCAGAACTGTGCGGCCACGATCTGCCGGAAAGCCTCGCCAAACAGCGTGATGCGCAGCTTGAGCTGCTGGGCCAGCGGGCCGCGCGCGAGGGCTGGTGGGCGCACGGCCGCCAGCGCGCCGATGAGCAGGCCCACATAGGCAAACAGCAGCCCTGCCAGCCAGGCGCGCCCGGCCATGGCCAGCGCGCCGGCCTTGGCGCCCAGGTAGTTGGCGATGATGCGCTGGATTTCAGCCGCGCCCTCGGGCAGGTGGGCCGCCATGTCGGCAGGCAGCTTCAGCCGCAGCTCCAGCACCGTGCGCGCCATGTAGTTGAGCAGCTCACGGTATTGCTGCGGGGCATCGACCAGATAACCCCGCGAGTGCGTCAGTCCGGCGGCCAGCAGCGCCAGCGGCAGCAGCATGACCAGACCTGCCGCCACCACCTGCGCCACCCGCAGGCTGCGGGCGGAAGGTGTGGACTGGCGCTGCACCCGTCCCAGGCCCTGGGCAAACCAGCGCGTGAGGGCCCGCGTGAGCAGAAAGCCCAGGCACACGCACAACAGGCCCGGCAGCAGGCCGCGCCACATCACCAGCAGCAGCACGGCCGCCACCAACAGGTAGCTGGCCACCACAACGCCCCGGGTCAGGGCGCGCGGTGGCAGCGTGGTGGGCTCGGGCGGTGCGGGGGCGACGGGGGCAGAAGGGGGGCGCTGCGCCATGCGCTGAAACTGGTCGTGTGCGGTGGGGTTGAATGAACGCGGGCGGGGGCGATCAGGCCACCACCACGGCGGCGCCTTCGCCGCGCGCAGCGATCGTGCCAATCGTGTACACCTGCTCGCCCGCAGCGCGCAGCGTGGCAGCTGTGGCCTCAGCGTTGGCGGCATCCACCACCACCACCATGCCAATGCCGTTGTTGAAGGTGCGGTTCATCTCGATGTCGTCGATGCCCGCAGTCTTCTGCAGCCAGGCGAACCGCTCGGTCTGGGGCCAGCTGCACTTCTTCAGGTGCGCGGCCGTGCCGTCGGGCAGCACGCGGGGGATGTTCTCCAGCAGGCCACCTCCGGTGATGTGGGCCAGGGCCTTGATCGGATGGACCGCCAGCGCAGCCAGCACGTTCTTCACGTACAGGCGGGTGGGTTCCATGATGGCCTGCTTGAAGGGCTTGCCGTCCAGCGTGGCGGGCAGGGTACCAGCGGCTTCGGCGCGGTCAATGCACTTGCGCACCAGGCTGAAACCGTTGGAATGCACACCATGGCTGGCCAGACCCAGCACCACGTCGCCGGGCTTGACGTCCTTGCCGGTCAGGATCTTGGACTTTTCGACCGCACCCACGGCAAAGCCGGCCAGGTCGTACTCACCGGCAGGGTACATGCCGGGCATTTCGGCCGTTTCGCCGCCGATCAGCGCGCAGCCGCTCAGTTCGCAACCCTTGGCGATGCCGCCCACCACGGCCGCAGCCGTGTCCACATCGAGCTTGCCGCAGGCGAAGTAGTCCAGGAAGAACAGGGGCTCGGCGCCTTGCACCAGCACGTCGTTTATGCTCATGGCTACCAGGTCGATGCCCACGGTGTTGTGCATGTTCCATTCAAACGCCAGCTTGAGCTTGGTGCCCACGCCGTCGGTGCCGGAGACCAGCACCGGCTCCTTGTAGCGCTTGGGCACTTCGAACAGCGCGCCAAAGCCGCCAATACCCGCCAGCACACCTTCGCGCATGGTCTTCTTGGCCAGGGGTTTGATGCGTTCGACCAGGGCATCGCCCGCGTCGATGTCAACGCCAGCGTCTTTGTAGGACAGGGGGGTGGGGGAGGTGGCAGAGGTGCTCATAGGGGTGCTCAAGGCAGGGACGGCACGGAACAGCGTGCGCAGCAGACTAAAATTTGCCCAGATTTTACGGGTTGCGCACCCAGTGCCACCCGCTCACCCCTTCACACCGCCCTGTTTTGTCCTTCAAGCCCATGCTGTTTCATGCCCCAACCCTCTGCCTGCGTGCCTGTGGGCGGCAGCCATGATGAAGCAACTGGCACTGGACATCGGCCTGGCCACAGGGCCCACGCTGGCCCGGTTTCATGCAGGTCCCAATGAAGCCGCCCTGCAACATCTGCGCCTGGCCGCTGGCGAAGGCAGCAGCGAGGCCACCCGCTCCCCCGTGCCCACCTACCTGTGGGGCGAGCCCGGCAGTGGCAAGACCCATTTGCTCCAGGCCGTGCGCCAGGCCCTGCGCGAGCAGGGCTCCAGCGTAGGCTGGCTCGACCCGGCCGTCGCCGAACCCCCTGATTTCGACGAAAACTGGGCAGCCGTGCTCATGGACGACGTGCACCTGTACAGCACAGCCCAGCAGGCCACCGCGTTCAATTGGTTCGTCAACGCCATCAGCCCCGCCAGCGGCAGTCAGCGCTGGGTGCTGGCTGCTGGCAACCTGCCCCCGGCAGACCTGCCCTTGCGCGACGACCTGCGCAGCCGCCTGGGTTGGGGCCATGTGTTCCAGTTGCAGCTGCTGGGCGAGGCCGAGCGCCGCGCCGTGCTGCGCCAGGAGGCCGACGCACGTGGCGTGTTCCTGGGCGACGAAGTCATGGACTACATGCTCAACCGCTTCTCGCGCGACCTGGGCAGCCTCATGCAGCTCTTGGACCAGCTGGATGCCTTTGCCTTGCGCACCCAGCGCGCCATCACGATTCCCTTGCTCAAGACAATGTTGGAATTGGAATAACGCCGTGCCCCCACGTCTTTTTTTACGTGTGAACCTGAATGACTTCTGAACCCCGCCGCTTGCGGCTTGCGCTGTTTGACCTGGACCACACGCTGCTGCCGCTCGACTCTGATTACGAGTGGGGCGAATTCACCATCCGCATCGGCTGGAACGACCCCGTGGAGTTCGCGCGCCGCAACGAAGAGTTCTACGCCCACTACCAGGCTGGCACGCTCGATGTGCACGACTACGTGCGTTTTGCGACCGAGGCGGTGCGCCTGCGCGGGCCCGAGGCGGCGGCGGCCGCGCACCAGCAGTTCATGCGCGAGGTCATCACCCCGGCCATCAAACCAATGGCGCTCCACCTCATCCGCCAGCACCAGGCTGCAGGCGACGAGGTGCTGATCGTCACTGCCACGAACGAATTTGTGACCACGCCCATCGCGCAGGCGCTGGGCGTGTCGCAACTTCTGGCCGTGCAACTGGTGCGCGACGCCAGCGGCTGGTACACCGGCGAGATCGACGGCATTCCCACCATGCGCGAAGGCAAGGTGCGCCGCATGGAACAATGGCTGGCCGAGCGGCAACTGGCCTGGGGAGATGTCGAAAGCACGTTCTACAGCGACTCGATGAACGACGTGCCCCTGCTGGAGAAGGTGAACCACCCGGTGGCCACCAACCCCGACCCGCGCCTGCGCGCCCTGGCCCAGGAGCGCGGCTGGCGCATACTGGACCTGTTTGCGGCCGATGCCGAAACGCCTGCACCACCAGCTGAATGATGAGCGCCTTGCAGCCCCCACCAGCCGCCGTTTCGTGCCCGACCCCCTGAAACCTTTCACTCCATGATCAAGAAGTTCCTAGACAAACTGATGGGCAAATCGACGCCCGGCACCTCGGGCGGCAAGCCCCACTTCGGCAAGCGCGAGGAGGTGCCCGCCTCGGTGCACGGCATCAACCCCGAACTGGTGGACCGCCGCGCTGCCGAGGTGGTTGCCACGCTCAAGCAAGCAGGTTTTGAGGCCTACATCGTCGGGGGCGCCGTGCGCGACCTGCTGCTGGGCCTGCGCCCCAAGGACTTTGATGTGGCCACCAACGCCACGCCCGAGCAGGTCAAGGGGCTGTTCCGCCGCGCCTTCATCATCGGCAAGCGCTTTCGCATCGTGCACGTGGTGCACGGCCGGGGGCGTGAGCATGAAGTGATCGAGGTCTCCACCTTCCGCGCTTACCTGGACAACGCCGCTGCAGGCCAGGTGGCAGGCAACGAAAAGACCAGCAAGGCCCAGCTGTCGGGCATGCAGCACGCTGTGGATGCCAGCGGACGCGTGCTGCGCGACAACGTCTGGGGCCCGCAGGACGAAGACGCCACGCGCCGCGACTTCACCGTGAACGCCATGTACTACGACCCGGTGAGCCAGATCGTGGTCGACTACCACAAGGGCCTGCAGGACGCCAAGAAGAAGACACTGCGCATGATTGGCGACCCCGCCACGCGTTACCGCGAAGACCCGGTGCGCATCATCCGTGCCGTGCGCTTTGCAGCCAAGCTCAGCGGCCTGGGTTTCAGCATCGAGGCCAAGTCGGCAGCCCCGCTGGTGCAGTCGCAGGCGCTGCTGGCCGAGGTGCCGCAGAGCCGCATGTTCGACGAAATGCTCAAGCTGCTGCAAACCGGCCACGCCATTGCCACCATTGAACAGTTGCGCAAGCTGGGCATGGCCAAGGGCATCTACCCGCTGTTGGACGTGGCCGTGGAGCGCGCCGATACGCCGTTTGTCAAAGCCGCCCTGGTGGACACCGACCGCCGCGTCAACGAAGGCAAGCCCGTCGCCCCGAGCTTCCTCCTGGCCTGCGTGCTGTGGGAAGACGTGCGCAATGGCTGGCAGACGCGCCTGAACCAGCGCCAGCACCCGCTTCCCGCGCTGCAGGAGGCCATCGACGAGGTGTTCGACAAGCGCATTGGTGATGTGTCCGGCCGGGGCAAACTGGCCGCCGACATGCGCGAGATCTGGGTCATGCAACCGCGTTTTGAAAAGCGCGTGGGCAACACACCGTTTGGCATGGTGATGCAGCCGCGCTTTCGCGCCGGTTTCGACTTCATGCGCTTGCGCGCCGATGTGGGTGAGGTGGAAGAAGCGCTGGCCGAGTGGTGGCAGGACTTCCAGACCGCCGACGATGAGCGCCGTGATGACCTGATGGACCAGGCAAAAGAAGAACAGAAAGCCCGCCAGAAAGCGCAGCCCGTGGTCAAGCGCGTGCCCCGCGCTGCACCCGCCGCCGATCCGCGCGGCTTGCCCCAAGGGTCAGACGCCGGACCGGTCGACAGCGACGCTGAGTTCCCCTCCGAAGGTGGTGCCCCCAAGAAGCGCCGCCGCCGCCGTCGCAAGCCCGGTGGTGCGGGAGGCGGCGAAGGCGCAGCCCCTGCGGCGGCGGGCGAGTGAATCTGCCGGACCTCGGCGACGAGCGCGAACGGCCCGCCCTGGTCTACGTGGGCCTGGGCGCCAATCTCGGCGAGCGTGAGACGGCCTTGCGCAATGCTTTGGCGGCAATCGACCAGTTGCCAGGCACCCGGGTCACACGCGTGTCGCCGCTCTACGGCAGCGCGCCGGTCGATGCCGGTGGGCCCGACTACCTCAATGCCGTGGCCGAGCTGACCACGGCACTGGCCCCGCAGCCCCTGCTGCAGGCCCTGCAATCCATCGAACAAGCCGCTGGCCGCCAGCGCCCCTACCGCAACGCCCCGCGCACGCTGGACCTGGACATCCTGTGGTTTGGCGGCCAGGCCATCGACACCCCCGAGCTCACTGTGCCCCACCCTCGGATGGCCGAGCGCGCGTTTGTGCTGCGCCCCCTGGCCGATCTTGCGCCCGAGCGCGTGGACGCCGCAGCATTGCAGGCCGTGGCATCGCAGGACATCCACCGGCTGGAAGGCCCGGGTTGGGCGGACGCTGTGGTGGGTGGATAAATTGCTCCTGAATCAGGAGCTGCTAGCGCTTATTGGATCAGCGCTAGAGGCCAAAAACACTTAAAAATCCTTCCCCGTGCGACTGATTCACCCGCACCGGATGAAACTGGCGCGGCCCAACGCCAGTGCCACCGTGGAACCGGCTCTGCCGGGCCACCGGTGGCGTCCCCTTTGGGGGATGACGCGCAGCGTCTCAGGGGGTCAATCGACTCTTGCCCCGGACGCCTTCACCACCTGCTGGTACTTCGCGCGTTCGCTGGCCATGAAGCTGTCGAACTGCTGCGGTGTGGTGGGTACGGGTTCGGCCAGCAAGGCGCCAAAGCGGGTCTTGGTTTCTGGCGCATTGAGGGCGGCTACAAAGGCCTTGTTCAGCTTGTCGATGATGGGCTTGGGCGTGGCTGCGGGTGCCACCAGGCCCCACCAGGTGTCGATGGAAAAGCCCTTGAAAGTAGCAGACAGGGGTGGCACGCCCGGCAGCGAGGGCGAGGCGTCCAGCGAGGTCACGGCCAGGGCCTTGAGCTTGCCGGCACGGATATTGGGCGCGGCGGCCGCCAGGTTGTCGATGTTGAAGTCCACCTCGCCCGCCAGCAGCGCCAGCTGCGCGGGGTTGGCGCCGCGGTAGGGGATGTGCAGCGCAAAGATGCCCGCGCGCTGCTTGAACATCTCGCCCGCCAGGTGGCCCGCGCTGCCATTGCCGCCGCTGCCGTAGTTGAGCTTGGCGGGGTTGGCCTTGGCGTAGGCGATCAGGTCGGCCAGGGTGGTGATCTTGAGCTGCTCGGCTTTGGCGGCGTTGATGACCAGCACGTTGGGAACACGCACCATCTGCGTGATGCCCGCGAAGTCCTTGCCCGCGTCGTAGGGCATCCTGGCGTACAGCCAGGGGTTCACTGCGTGCGTGGCCGTGGCGGCGATGCCGATGGTCATGCCATCGGGTGCGGCCTTGGCAATGGCGTCGGCACCGATGTTGCCGCCTGCACCGCCCTTGTTTTCAATGATCACGGTGCCCAGCGAGTCGCGCACGCGCTCGGCCAGTGCACGCGCCGTCACGTCGATGGGCCCGCCGGGTGCGTAGGGCACGACCAGCCGGATGGGCTGGCCGGAGTCCTGCGCAAGCGCGACCGAGGCCGCGAAGGGGGATGAAAAAGCCGCTGCAACAGCGGCACTGGCGATGAGGTGGTTTCTGCGGTTCATGGTGCCATTGTGCAAAAAATAATAAGACTGCTTACGAAAACTGGTGGACGGCAGCTGTGGAGGGTGCCTGTGGAGGGCTGTCACAGCGTGCGCAACGTGTTTTCTGCCAGCCCCAGATCTTCCACCAGCATGCCCAGCTCGTGCGACGAGCGGATGTCCAGTTTCAGGAAGATGGCAGAGCGGTGCGTGTCCACCGTGCGCGGGTCGATAGGCCGCTCCGGGTCGCGCTGGGCCAGCGCGCGGGCCACCTCCTTGCTGCTGATGCCGGTGGCCAGCAGGCGCGCCACCTCTTGCTGGCGCGGGCTCAGCGTGTTCCAGCGCTCCCGTAAGGTGTTGCGCCGCTGTGCGCGCTGTGCGTCTTCCAGCGACAGGTTCGCGGCCCGGAGCACGGCGGCCAGCAGGGTTTGCTCGTCGCAGGGTTTTTCGAGCCAGTCCACGGCCCCTTGCTTGACGGCGGTGACGGCGGAGGCCAGTTCGCCATGGGCGGACAGGAACACGGTCTTGAGCACGGCTTTGCGCTCGCGCAGGGCATCGAACACCTGCAGGCCGCTCATGCCGTCCATGCGCAGGTCCAGCAGCACGCAGCCCGGGTGGGCGAGGTCGGCGCGGGCCAGGAACTCAGGGCCGCTGGCAAACGTGCGGGGCGCATGGCCACCGGCCAGCAGCAGGGCGGCCAGGGAGTTGCGCACGCCCTCGTCGTCGTCCACGACGTAGACATTCGCGGGAACTGTGGTGTTGACGGTGACGGGAGTGGTCGGATGGCTGTCGGTCATGGTGGGGGCAAGAAAATGCGGGGCAACCGGATTTCAAACACGGCGCCGCCGCCGTCGCGGTTGCGCGCCAGCAGCTCGCCGCCCATGCTTTCGACAATGGAGCGGCAGATGTTCAGGCCCAGCCCGAGGCCGTCGGAACGGGTGGTGAAGAAGGGCTCGAACAGGCGTTCGGCGATCTCCGGTGGCAGGCCGGGCCCCCGGTCCAGCACTTCGAGGCAGGCAAACCGGGTATCGGCCGTGGTGCGCAGCAATAGTTCGTGCGCCTCGGGCGGCGGGGCATCTGCGCGCATCGCCTGCATGGCCTGCAAGGCATTGAGGCCCAGGTTCAGCACCACCTGTTCGAGCAGCACGCGGTCGGCATTCACGCGCAGCGGGCCGTGGGCCAGGTCCAGCCGCACCGCCACCCCGTGCCGCCGCGCCTCGGCGCGCAGGAGCAGGCCCAGGGACTGGTCCACGGCGGCATTGAGGTCGCAGGGCTCGCGGGCCTCGGGGTGCTGGCGCACCCAGCGGCGGATGCGGCCGACGATGTCGGCGGCGCGCAGGGCCTGGCTGGAGAGTGCGGTGAGGCTGTCGTTCAGCAGCTCGGTTTTGCCCTGCGCCGCCAGTGAGCGCGCTGCGGCGGCGTAGTTGACCAGGGCGGCCAGTGGCTGGTTCAGCTCGTGCGCCAGCGTGGAGGCCATCTCGCCCACGGTGATCACACGCTGCACGCGCTGCAGCTGGGCCTCGCGCTGCTGCTGCTGTTCTTCGGCGCGTTTTTGGGCGGTGATGTCCACCACCGAACTCATCCAGCCGATGTGCTGGCCGTTGCCGTCGATGAGGCGTGCGGTGTAGAACATGGTGTACACGTCGGAGCCATTGCGGTGCCGCAGCCGGTTTTCGTTGCCCTGGGGCGCGGCTTTGCCGGCCAGGGCGGTGTCGCTGTCGTTCCAGTGCCGGTCCAGGTCGTCCGGGTGCCAGTAGGGGTAGGGCGGCAGGCAGCCGATCAGCTCGTCTGCGCTGTAGCCCACCATGTCGCACATGGCGGCGTTCACGTAGACGATGCGGCCTTCGAGGTCGCGCGCGCGCATGCCCACCAGCAGCGAGTCTTCCATCGACTGGCGAAATGCCTGCGCCTGCTGCAGTGCATGGGTGCGCTCCTGGACGCGCTGCTCCAGCTCGATGCGGGCCTGCCGGTTCTCTTGCAGGCGCCGTTCGCGCAGCTGCCAGTACAGTGCACCGAGCACCAGCAGGCCCGACGCCAGGCTCGCCAGTGCCCAGGCCTGTTGGCGCGCCAGGGCGATGGCCTTGCTGTCGGCCGTGAGGGTCAGCGTCCAGCCCAGATCGGGCAGGCGCTCTTCAAGGGCCAGATAGCGCTTGCCGGTGCCGGGCACGAGGATCTCGGTGCCTGGCTGGCCGTCGCGCTGGAGCGTTTTCCAGGGCACGGGCTGGGGTGTCCAGCGTGCGCCATACTGCTCGTCGAATTGCACCTGCTGCACGTCCTGCTCGGGCAGTGGGCGCGTGGTCTGGTACAGCCAGGGGAGTACCGAGCCGAGAAAGAGGATGCCGCGCTCGTCGGTCACGAAGACCGGGTCGCGCAGTTGCGCCCAGGTGTCCACGATGGGCTGCATCCACACCTTCACGGCCACGACGCCGATCACCCGGCCGTTTTCCACCACGGGTGCCGATGCAAAAAGCCCAGGTTCGCCGGTGGTCTTGCCCACGCCGTAAAACCGCCCCGGCTGCCCTTGCAGTGCATCGCGGAAATACGGGCGGTTGCCGTAGTTCTGGTTCACGAAGCTGGTGGGGGTATCCCAGTTGCTGGAGGCTACCGTGAGCCCGTCGGTGTTCATCACATACAGCGTGTCCGAGCCTGCATTGGCATTGATGGTCTGCAGGTAGGCATTGGCAGCGCTGCGCAGCGGTTGTGCGCCGGGGTTGTGCAGCAACTCGGCAATCAGCGGCTGCTGCGCCGCCGTGAAGGGCAGATAGCTGTAGCGGGTGGCCACGCCGCGCAGTGCCAGGGCCTGCACCTCGCCCGAGCGGCGCAGGTTGTCCCACTGGTTATCGAGTTCGCTCTGGGTTGCCCATTCTCCCGCGCCCAGCACCAGGAGCACCGCCAGCCCCACCACGGCCGCCATGGGGCCCGTGCCGCGCACTGCGGCGCGCCATCGCGAAATCCGCCCTGGTGGGAGCGCAGTGCCGGGAGGCGGCAGCGCCAGCGGCGCACGGGGTGCAGCGGGCTCAGCCGGGGTGGTTGGCATGTGCGCCCCGGTCAGCCGCCGTGCTTGTCCGCCTCGGAGGTGAAGGCATCCGCATAGAACTCTTCTGCGGGCAGGCCGCGCTGTGCACTGTAGGCATCGCGGGCCGAGTCCACCACGATGGGCGCCCCGCAGGCATACACCTGGTGGCCCGAGAGGTCGGCAAAGTCGTCCATCACCGCCTGGTGCACAAAGCCGGTGCGGCCAGTCCAACCGTCTTCGGGCATGGCATCGGACACTACGGGCACGTAGGTGAGGTGGGGCATTTCGGCCGCACGCGCCAGCACCCAGTCATGCAGGTACAGGTCGCCCGGCCGGCGGCCGCCCCAATACAGCGCGGTCGGGCGTGTGATGCCCTTGAACTGCATGTGCTCGATCAGTGCCTTGATGGGCGCAAAGCCCGTGCCCGAGGCCAGCAGCACGATGGGCTTGTCGGAGTCCTCGCGCAGGAAAAAACTGCCAAACGGGCCTTCCACCCGCAGGATTTCCTTTTCCTTCATCGCGCCGAACACATGGTCGGTGAACTTGCCGCCCGGCATGTGGCGGATGTGCAGCTCCACGCCCGGCGCTTCAGCCTGCGTGTGGGGCGCGTTGGCCATCGAGTAGGCCCGGCGGGCGCCATCCCGCAGGATGAATTCGATGTACTGGCCCGCGTGGTAGCGGAAGGTATCGGCGGCGGGCAGCTGCAGGCGCACCTGCATCACGTCGTGGGATTTTTTTTCCAGGGTAGATACGCGCACCGGCATCTTCTTGATCGGATACGCGCTTTCGTCAGTGACCTGGCGTGATTCGAGCACCACGTCGGTCAGCGGTTGCGCGCAGCAGGTCAGCACCAAGCCTGCAGCCTCTTCATCGGCCGTGAGTGCCTTGGACTGGTGTTCGCCGTGGTGCACGGCGCCGCTGATCTTCTTGCACTTGCACGAACCACAGGCGCCGTCCTTGCAGCCGTAGGGCAGGCCCACGCCGCTGCGGATGGCGGCGGACAGGATGGCCTCGCCCGCATTGGCACTGAAAGCGCGGCCGCTGGGCTGCACGGTGATCTGGAACGCTGCGGGAGTTGCAGCCTCTGCGCTGGTCATGTGTGGGTATCCTTGGAATCGTCTTCGATCAAACTATCGGCCCAGCAAAAGCCAAGCAAACGGACCCAATTTTGCCTTCAATACAAAGCCCCCTTGGCGCCCTCCCTGCGCGCTTTCGCCGTGAACGCCTCCTGATCGTGGGTTGCGGTGATGTAGGTCAACGCATCCTGCGCGATCTGCAATCAGGCCCCGGCGCAGCACGCATGCGGGTGATGGCGCTCACGTCCAGCCCCTCGCGGGTCGCGGGGCTGCGCGCCCTGGGAGCCAGGCCCATCCTGGGCAATTTGGACGATGCGCCTTCGCTGCGCAGGCTTGCCGGGCTGGCCACCCGGGTGTTGCACCTGGCGCCCCCTCCGGGCGAAGGGGCCGGAGGAAATGCCTGGTGGCTGGACCCCCGCACCGTGGCCTTGGCCCGCGCGCTGCGGCTGCGAAGCCTGCCGGTGTCCTTGGTGTATGCATCGACGAGTGGGGTGTACGGCGATTGCCAGGGGGCCCTGGTGCCTGAGACGCGGGCAGTGGCTCCCGGCACCCCGCGGGCACAGCGCCGCGTGAACGCAGAAACTGCGGTACGCCACCTGGGCCGTGCCGGTGTGCGGGCCAGCGTGCTGCGCATTCCGGGTATCTACGCACCTGACCGTGAAGGCGGCACGCCCGAGGCCCGTCTGCGCCGAGGTACGCCGGTGCTGGTGGCCGAAGACGATGTGTTTACCAACCACATCCATGCCGATGACTTGGCGCGGGCCTGTGTGGCCGCCGTGTGGAAAGGGCGGCCACAGCGCACTTACAACGTGAGCGACGCCACCCACCTGAAAATGGGCGACTACTTTGACCTGGCCGCCGACCTGTACGGCCTGCCGCGCCCCCCGCGTGTGCCGCGCAATGCAGCGCAGGAGCAGTTGTCGTTGATGCTGCTGAGCTTCATGAGCGAGTCACGCCGGCTCGACAACCAGCGCATGGTGCGGGAACTGGGGTTGCGGCTGCGCTACCCCAGCGTGGCCGAGGGGCTGACCGGGCAGCCGCAGCGGTAGGGCCTGTTGCTGCGCGCCCGTGGCATCAGCAGGGCGCCTGGCCGCCGTTTGAGCGGCAGACACCACCGGGCCCGGGAAACCGCCCCGGACCTGTGCGGGGGTAGGTGTTGCCCAGGTTGTCGGTGCAGCGAAAGTCGCCACATTGGGTGAGGCGTGGTGGGGGTTGTGGGGTACCTGCCTGGGGAAACGGGTCGGGGTAGAGAGGGCGGTGCCTGGAGGGCGGAACCACCACCACGCGCGGCTGGTTGGCACGGGCCTTTTCGACCTCGGCATAGCCCTGGGGGCCCAGGCAGTCCAGGTCCACCTGCCGCTGGGCCGCTTCGAGCCGAAGTTCCTGCTCATAGGTCGAGCGCGACAGGCCTGCAGCCACCATGTCGAAATTGCGCCGCGAACGTGCACATTCCGGGGAGCGGGCGTAGTCCTGCGGTTGTGGGGCTGCGGCAGCGGCCTGCGCAGCGCGTGCCCGGTCGCGCTCGGCGTTGCGGCGGGCCTCGGTCTCTGCGGCGGTGGCCTCGGCCTGCAGCCGCTGTTGCTTGCGCTCCAGCGCCTCAGCGGCCTGTTCGCGTTCCAGTTGGAGTTCTTCCGGCGTTTTGCGCGCTTCCACTTCGCGCGCCGCCGCTCCGCTCGTACAGGCCCCGTCGGTATAGGTCACCTTGCCGGTGCGGGTGTCGGTGCATCGCACCACTTGTGCGTGGGCCACTGTGCCCAGCCAGGCTGCGCACACACAGAGGAAGAGGGCGAGATGGCGGTTGCGGAGGCTCATGGTCTGCGGCCAAGGTGGGCAAAAGCGTGGCGGTGGGAGCCCTGGTCAGCCCCTGTCAGGGCTTGTCGGGGCTGTTGGACTGTTGGCGGGAGCGCCAATCGTGGGGGTCAAACGAGTAGCTGCCTGGCGCAACACGGCCTGGAGGGGGTTGGCGGTTGCGGCGATCGTCTGCGGCGCGGCGGTCGCGCTCAGCCTGCTCGCGCAGGGCCTGGTCACGGTCGCGCTGGCGGCGGTCGAGCTCGCGGGCCTGCTGTTCGCGGCGATCACGCTCGCGTTCCCGGGCCTGCCGGTCGCGCTCGGCACGTTCCCGTTCGCGTTCACGTTCTCGCCAGTCGTTACGGTTGCGGTCTCGCTCCCAGCGATCGTCCCGATCGCGTCCGCCGTAGTAGATAACGGCTGGGGGCGCCGAATACGCGGGGTACACCGGCGGGGCGTTGTTGTAGATGTAACCCGGCTGCTCATAAACACGGTACGGAGTGGGTTCGTAGTACGGGTCACCCTGCACCGTGGCGCAGCCGGTCACCGCGGCGCCCAGGACCGTGGCAGAAATAAGGCGGGCAAGTGTGTTTGTCATGGTGGTCAGACCCTGGCAGGGAGTGGCCGTTCCACCCTGCTCGTAAAGCCCCCGAAAAGCACCCCGGCGGAGTGTTACAAATTTCGGAGGCTGGCGCGTTGAAGCCGCTTTCAATGTAGCGCGTGGCCCCCCGTTTTGGTTGACCTGCCTGTCGATGTGCGCGGTAGGACGGCGCCTATTGTCCCATCCGTCGGGACCGGGCGCTGCCGTGGAGAAACTTCAAAAACAATAGCTATAAACCATTGCCCGATTGGCGGAAGCGGCCAATTTTTTACCCAATATCTGACCGTGGGGGCGGGGCGCCTGCTCCGCGGCAGGCCGCCCTGCCTTTAAGGCTTGGGCAGCACCCGGCGGATGGTTTCGGCCAGGTCTTCCGCCACAAACTTGGCGACGTACCCATCGGCTCCGACGCTGCGCACGTGGTCTTCGTTGGCCGAGCCCGACAGCGAGGAGTGAATGACCACGGGCAGCCCATGAAAACGCGCGTCCTGCTTGATGTTGCGTGTCAGGGTAAACCCGTCCATTTCTGGCATTTCCAGGTCGGTCAGTACCATGGCGACGCGGTCCAAGACCGTTTTTCCCTCGGCTTCGGCGCTTTTCGCGATGGCGTTGAGACGGTCCCAGGCTTCCTTGCCGGACTTCACCATTTCATATGGGGCGTTGAGCACTTTGAGCTCTTGCTCGATGAGCGAGCGGGCCACGAACGAGTCGTCGGCCGCCAGGATGATGCAGCCGGGCTTGAGCTTGAGCTTGGCCCCAACCTTTTCTTCGGTGACCTCGTGGCCGTCCGAGGGCGAGATCATCTGAAGGATGGCCTCCACGTCCAGCACCTGGGCCAGGCGGGATTCATCCGTGTTGCCGTCCAGGCGGGCAATGCTGGTGACCAGCTTGCCAGCGGCGCCGCTGGTTTCGGCCGAGAGCACCTGTTTCCAGTCCAGTCGCACGATGTCTTCCACCGACTCGACGGCAAACGCCTGCGTGGTGCGCGCGTATTCGGTCACCAGCATGATGTTCAGGCCCGTCTGGGGCTTGCAGCCCACGATGGACGGCAGGTCCAGCACCGGAATCACCTGCCCGCGCAGGTTGACCACGCCCAGCGAATGGGCTGTGGTGCCCGCGATCGGCGTGATGCTGGGCATGGCCACGATCTCGCGGATCTTGAACACGTTGATGCCAAACAGCTCTGACTTGCCCAGAGCACTGTCGGTGCCCAGGCGAAACAGCAGCAGTTCGAACTTGTTGGTGCTGGTGAGGTTGGTCCGCTCGTCGATGTCCTGCTGCACTGCTTTCATGATGGGTCCTTCGCGCAGAAAAGAAGAAGATACGCGCGTTTACAAATTCTAGGATCAGAACGGGGTGCGCAGTGCGCTAAATGTTCAGGCAATACCCGAATAGTGCACTGCCGCATCCTTGCGTGGCAGCGCTGTCACACGTTGGAGCCGGGTTGCGGGCTCAAGCCGGGGCTGGCAGGGCCACCGGCCCAAAGTGCAATACCGTGGGGAAAGGGTCGTAGAAGTGGTGCAGGAGCTGTTTCCAGTCCTGGTACCGGGCCGACTGGCGAAAGCCGATCTCATGGTCTTCCAGGGTGACCCAGCGCACCAGCAGCACGTAGTCCTGCGGGCGCTCCAGACAATGGCCCAGTTCGTGTGACAGGTAACCGGGCATCGAGGCAATGATCTGCTGCGCCTGGGCAAAGGCGTGCTCGAAGGCCGCGTTCTGGCCGGGGCGGATGGTGAGGTGGGCGATTTCGAGAACCATGGTGGGCTGGGGCGTGCTGTGCGCTGGGGAAGTGCCTGTTTCTACCGCAAGACTGCCGGGGTACCGTATGCAGCCCGTTGTTCTGCGCCCACCCACACCGGGAGGCGGGAGACTCAGGCAACGCTGCTCTGGGGAATCACAGAGGCCTTCAAACTGTCGGCCAGGCGGCCCAGCAGTGCGAGCATGGGTGCATCCGAGGCATCGCAGGCCAGACCCAGGTGGCGCGAGAACGCCAGGGGGCCATCGAGGGGGCGCGTGACCGAGCGGCGAGCATGCGCCGCGTGGGACTGTGGCACCACCGCCACGCCCAGGCCGCTGTCCACCATGTGCAGCAACAGCTCTTCGCGTGCGGCGCTGGCCTGAACCTCCAGGGCGATGCCGCGCTCGGCCAGCAGGCGGATGAACGACTGGTGCAGCGGGCAGTAGGGCCATTCAAGAAGCGGCACCCCTTGCAGGTCCGCCAGACCGAATTTCTTCTTGAAGCGCAGGGGATGCTGCTCGGGCAACAGCATCACATAGGGCTCGCGCCACAACGACACAAACGTGTCGCCGGGCGGTTTGCAGTGCTCCGCCACCAGGCGCAGCCGGGCCTCCTGCGCTGTGGCCGTGAGTCGGACCAGCGTGTTGGGCAGGAGGTCGGCAATCTGCGCAAACAGCGGCGCGGCTGGGCCCACCATCAGGTCGTCCTGCAGGAACACGCCCAGCGTTTCGCGGGGCGCATCGCGAAAGTCGCGCACCATGGCGCTGGACTGCGCCAGCAGGCTGCAGGCGCGCGGGTACAGGCGGTGGGCGGCGGGGGTGGGCGCCAGACCCTGGCGGCTTCGCTCGAACAGCACGGTGTCCAGCGCGTCCTCCAGCCCCTTGATGGCCATGCTGATGGACGGCTGCGCCACAAAGCAGCGGCGCGCCGCCGTGGTCACGGATCGTTCTTCGTAGGCCGCTACGAAGTAGCCGAGGGCGCGCAGGTCAAACAGCATGGGGTTTCAGGGGCCGGGGCCACAGTCAGGTAGGGGTGATCGTGGTGACGGTTTCGCGAAAGTAGTCGAGCTGGCCGTTTTGCGAGTGGCTCAGGATCCAGGTCAGCGACTCCACTTCGCGCTGTTGTACTCCATAAAAGAAGCGTTGGCTTAGCTGGGTCATCACCCAGTCGTCGCCCAGCGGCTGGCTGTGGGTGTGAACGATTTGCGTGCCTTGCGGAAAGATCTCCGTGCCCAGGCGCTGTAGCACCGTCAGCAGATCGGCTTGGTTGCGCGCGACCTGCCAGCTCGTGTCTGCATCATCGCGGTAGTGGTCGATGCGGAAATCCAGGTCATCGGCAACGCTCCCGAGCAGCGTGGGGACATCGCCTTTTTCAAAAGCGGCCAGTACGCGGTCGATGGGGAAGTTTGTGGTGAGGTTGGTCGTCATGTGCGCTCTCCAGTCGGGGGGTTAAAAGGGCCAGAAGCAGGCCCTTGGGGGGCGACTTTAGGCAGCCGGCGCTGCCTGCACAACGATGGAATTTGTGGGTCTGAACGATAAAAAAATGATGGATAAAAAGTGGCAGCGATATCCCTGCGAAGGAAGGCGCCGAAGGCAGTCACCCACGGACTGTTCCCCTCTCATTCCGTGACGCCGGGCAGCTGGCTCAGATAGCGGTGCAGCGCGGCAATGGTCTGGCGCACCTTGGCGGGCTGGGCGTCGCGCTGGGGTGTCACCGCCCAGATGTCCAGGGTGCCAAACGACCAGTCGGGCAGCAGCCGCACCAGCCGCCCGGCCTGCAGCGCATCGTGCGAATCCATGCTGCCCACCAGCGCCAGGCCCAGCCCGGCCTCGCACATCTGCTGGATCGACAGCTGGTTGTTGCTGGCAATGCGCGGCTCCACCCGCAGAGCCCGGGGATCGCCCGTGGGGCTGTGCAGGTCGATCAGCAGGCCGCCGTTTTCGCGCGCAAAGCCCAGCCAGCTGTGCGAGAGCAGTGCGTCCGGGTGCTGTGGCACGCCGTGGGCAGCCACCCAGCCGGGCGCCGCGCACAGGTACCACTGCATGCCTCCCAGGCGCCGTGCTGCCCAGGTGGAGTCCTGCAGGCGCCCGTAGCGCACGGCCAGATCGATGCGGGCATTGATGAGGTCAATGGGCGAATCGTCTACCAGCAGGCGCAGGCGCAGCGCCGGGTGGGCGGCTAGCAGCTCGCCCAGCGCTGGGGCAATGTGGCGTGCAAACCCGACGGTAGCCGACAGCCGCAGCTCGCCACTCGGGGCATCGCGCGAAGCGGCCAGCTCGGCCCGCGCCTGGTCGGCTGCGGCACACATGGCGGCGCAGCGCGCGTGGTAGCGCTGGCCTGCCTCGGTCAGCGCCAGCTTGCGCGTAGAGCGGTGAAGCAGTGTCACACCGCCATCGCTTTCCAGCTTGCGCACCTGCTGGCTCACGGCAGATGTGCTCATGCCCAGGGCGCGGGCGGCGCCGCTCATCGAGCCGTGCTGCACCACGGCGGCAAACACCGCCATGCGTTTGAGGTCTTCCATATCAGGTCTTTTCGTCAATCCCCACTGGGCTGTTGTCCGCCTCCATGCCTTGGAACTGGCGCGACCAAGGCCAGTGCCCCCTCGCAAGGGCCGCCAAGCTGCTTGTGCGGCGCTTCGCTGGAGTGCGCTGGGGGTGTCCCCATCCCGCATGGCGCAGCCATGCGAGAGAGGGGGAAGGCGCAAAGCGACTCAGGGTGTGATTCATCCATTGTGAAGTTGAGCTTCAAAGAGAAGGCAGATTTAGCCATCTACCGCCCGCTTTGACAATCTCCTATTCTCACTACATCGCAACTTCGACCCAAGGACATCGATATGAACATCGCCCTGATTGGCGCCACCGGCTTTGTTGGCGCTGCCGTGCTGAATGAACTGCTGCAACGCGGCCACCGCGTGACGGTACTGGCCCGCAACCCCGCCAAGCTCGCCGCGCGCGAAGGTCTTACGGTAGTGGCGGCCGACGCGCAAGACGCCGCCCAGGTCGCCAAGGCCGCTGCCGGCCACGATGCTGTGGTCAGCGCCTATAACCCCGGCTGGGAGAACCCCAACATCCACGACGAGTTCCTGAAAGGTACCCGCGCCATCATCGACGGCACCAAAGCGGCTGGCGTGCGCCGCTTTCTGATGGTGGGTGGCGCTGGCAGCCTGTTTGTGGCGCCCGGCGTGCAGCTGGTGGATACGCCCCAGTTCCCCGCCGCATGGAAGCAGGGCGCCCTTGCCGCGCGCGAGGCGCTGAACTGGATTCGCACCGAAAACACGCTGGACTGGACCTTCCTCTCGCCGCCCATCCTGCTGCAGCCTGGCGAACGCACGGGCCAATACCGCCTGGGCGACGAAGCGCCGCTGATGAATGGCGAGCAACCCGGCAGCATCAGCGTGGCCGACCTGGCTGTAGCGATCGTGGACGAACTGGAAACGCCGCGCCACGTGCAGAAGCGCTTTACGGTGGCGAACTGAGTTTTTCTTGTCATCCGGACGATGCAGCGTTTCTCGGGCGCTGCCTTTTTTCTGTCAGACAAAAACAGCCATGTCGATCAGCGTGTGGCCCAGCACCACGGGCCACAGGGTTCTCCAGTACAGGAACCAACGGCACATCACACAATGCGCAAAGAAGGCTGCAATCACGCCGTGCCTGCCGTGCTCCCAGTGCGCCAGCGCGAAGATGGCCGATACCGCGAGTGTGAACAGTAGCTCTGAAGGGCGTTGGCGTGCACTCGAATACCAGAGCCATGGCAGCCCAATGAAAAAGATGCTTTCCACCAGCCCTGCGCTGACCGCTGCGTAGGTCTGCACCGCCGCGCCCGCCAGGCCCCGGGGGGAAAACTGCGCCAGCTGGAAGCTGCCGGGTGACGGTCCGAGCGTCCGCCACGACAGGTTCCGCGCCACCAGAAAAACCAGCCCCGCGGTGACAAACACCATCAGGCTCTGCCATGCAAGGGGCCAAAGGTTCTTTTCTGGCGTTACGAGTCCGTAGTGTTGGGGGCGCAGCGCTGCTTTGTGGGCAAGAAGGCCAAGCAAGACTGCAGGAAGCACTACCCACTGAATCCCGTCAACCGCCCAAAAGAGCAGTGCGCCTCCGCGCCCCACGACAGGCAGGTAAAAGCCGTTGAGTTGCCAGACGGCCAACACCGGTAGCAGGGCCCAGCCCACGAGCACCTGCTGGCGGGTGTTGAGAGTAACCGGCCGTTTCTGTGTTGAGATCAAGCGCCCCTCCGGGATCAAGATTTTTGGTGATCCCGTTCAGACGTCACGGTAAGCGCTGGCCGAAGCGGGGAAGGCCTATCTTCTCGATAAATAGACGCGCCATTTGTATCGTTCATCTCCCCGGTGTGAAATAGTCCGCGATTGGTCTCCCGCAGCGATTCAGCTGGACTGTCTGTGAAGAGCCTTCATCCCACAAACCACCGCATCGGCACCAGCACGATGGACGGGAACAGCACCATCAAGAACATCATCGCGAACTGCGCGCCCATGAAGGGGAGCACGCCCCGGGTGACTTCGTCCATGCGCATGCGTCCCACCCCCGCCACCACGTTCAGCACCGTGCCCACCGGCGGAGTGATCAAGCCGATGGCGTTGTTCATGATGAACAGCACGCCGAAGTAGACCGGGTCGATGCCTGCGGCTTTGACCACCGGCATCAGCATGGGCGCCAGGATCAGGATGGTTGGCGTCATGTCCATGGCGGTGCCCACGGCCATCACCAGCAGCATGATGGCCATCATCAGCAGGATGGGGTTGTCCATGAAGGGCTTCAGCAGGGCCACCAGCTGACGGGGGATGTCGGCCACGGTGATGAGCCAGGCGCTGACCATCGCGGCGGCCACCAGGAACATGATCACGGCCGTCGTTTTGGCAGCGCTCACGAACACGGCGGTCAGCTGGCGCCAGTGCAGCTCGCGGTACACCACCGTGGCCACGAAGAGCGCATAGACGGCGGCCACGGCGGCGGCTTCGGTAGGGGTGAACACGCCCATCTTCAGGCCCACGATCACGATCACCGGGAGGAACAGTGCCCAGGTCGATTCCCTGAGCGCCTGCAGCTTTTCGGCGGTGGATGCCTTGGGCGGTGGCGTGACGTTTTCGCGCTGGGAGACCCAGTACCAGGTGATGGCAATCGCCACTCCCATCAGCAGCCCCGGCACGATGCCGGCCAGGAACAGCTTGCTGATCGACACGTTGGCCGCCACGCCAAACACCACGAAGCCGATGGACGGCGGAATGACCGGCGCGATGATGCCCGCCGAAGCGATGAGCCCGCCAGCTCGTGCCTTGTCGTGCCCGGCCTTCACCATCATGGGCAGCAGCAGAGCCGCCAGCGCCGCCGTGTCGGCCACGGCGGAGCCTGACAGCGCCGCCAGCATGCAGGCCGCCAGGATGGCAACGAAACCCAGCCCGCCCCGCTTGTGCCCCACCAGCGTGAGCGCGAGCTTGACGATGCGCTGCGACAGACCACCCACGTTCATGATCTCGCCCGCCAGCATGAAGAAGGGCACGGCCAGCAGCGGAAAGCTGTCGGCGCCGTTG
>PJUL01000496.1_pt1 | contig 27432 bp, 28 predicted proteins | sample 1512221 | NCBI WGS metagenome assembly PJUL01 (sample SAMN08177667, study PRJNA422409) | Feces metagenome, whole genome shotgun sequencing project.
CCAGTTCACGAAGGTGGTGAACTGGGCCTTGGTGGGATCGTAGCTCTCGATGGCGCGGTGCACGGCGATGGCGCAGCACTGCTCGGCATCTTCCCAGTGCGCAGTCAGGCCATATTGGCGAACGAAGTGGCGGATGCGCGGGGCGATCAGCTTGAGGATCTGGGCGAAGGCACGGTCGACATAGACGCGCTGACGGTTGGTACGAGCTGCGCCGTCCTGCGGCGTATTCTCGAGGACGGTAGCGACGGCTGCTTCCAGCGCGATCGTGATCTTCGACATTGCAAATCCCCTGTTCGTCCAGGCCAGCCGGGTCTCGGCCGCCGTTCACAGGGGCAACATGGCTTCTAATCCTTTAACAGAATCCTTAAATTCCTATATGTAGTCCTACCAATCAGGAGGTTTCCCCTACGGAAACCTCGGGCCGGCAAAACACGGTAAATATGTATTTTATAAGGGTTTAGCGACCTGAAAGGCCGCTACCGCTCATCATTATAGGATATAATAATTTAGCCGGCGAATTGTTCCGGGCGGATTCGACGATCGATGAATCCGAGGAGCCACTGGCGATGCGCCTGAGTGGCGTTGCCCGCCGCAGCGATTCGCTGGTCGGCCGCGCCGCTGCCGATCTGGGCCGCAAGCAGCATGCGGGCGCGGCCGGGCTCGATGCCGCCCGCGAGGAACTTCTTTGCGTCGCCCAGTCCGAGATGGTGCGAGAGATAGGCCGACTTGGCCAGCGTCTCGGCATCGGTGTTCACGCGGATGCCCGATTGCTCGAGCCGGGTGAGATTCATCTTGGCGAGATCGGCAACGCCCAGAATCGATGCCTGGCCGTCATAGCGCAGCGCGAGCAACTCGCTCCGCGCGCCGGCCAGCACCTGGCCGCGGCCATCGAGCCAGCCATTCTGCGATGCGACCTGATTGAGCCAGGTGCCCGAAGTCTCGGCGAGATGCTCCCAGGTACCGCTGAGGAACTGTCCGAGTCCGGCCGCGCTCGAGCGCGGGTTGCGCGACATGGTGTTCCAGATGCCGTCACGCCCCTTGGCAGCTTCGGCATCGACGATCGACGCGAGCGCGGTCGCAGGGATACCGGTACGGGCTTCGGCCAAGGCCAAAGCGGGAGCGAAACGCGTATTGGCGCCGAGCGCGAGGCCCGAGACCACGGCCCCCTTGGCTGCCGATACCGTCGCTTCGGTGCCCATCATCGCCGCCATCTTGCGGCTGCGCTCCTCGGCGGCATCGCCGATCGCGCCGCGCAGATCCTCGATGCAATCATCGGCGAACCCGCTCGGGGCGGGCTTCTGGTGGCAGGAACAGGCACAGGCGCAATGGCAGCCCTGCGCGCCCTCGGCACGGCCGGTCATCTGGTTGCCCAGCAACTCAAGCAGAGAGTCGCCGGCCAAGCCGTTCTGGCCGATGCCGTTGCCCTTGCTATCGTCCTTGTCGCCATCGCCCAGCGCGGCGCGCCAAAGGCGGCTGGCAAGCTGGCTCTGCGCTTCGGTGTAGATCACCTTGGCGCGATTGGCGGGGCTGAGCTGCGAAAGGTCTGTGCGCGGGATCATGCGTTACGCTCCGCATTACGGCGGGCGATCACCAGCTTGGAGGCGGCGATATCGTCGATCATCGCCTGTTCCGCGCCGGCGGCGACGCGCTCGGCCTCGTCCTTGAAGCGGCCGGCAGCGCCTTCGATCGCCCGCATCGTGCCATAGGCTTCCACGGCCTGGGCCCGCAAATGGGTGAGACGCACGCTGGCCAGCTGCGACTGATGATCGAGCCGGGCGCGCTCCGCCTTCATCCGCAGGCGCCAGGCATCGCTGGCGATCGGCACGATAGCGGCAAGGGCACGCTCCTCGCGCATGCGATCTTCATGGGCACGGGTCTGGTTGCCGAGCGTCGTCAGCGTCTCGATCTCGACGCTGATCGACACCTTCATGGCATCGACTTCACGGCGCTGGACGCGCAGGGCGGTATCGAACGGCGTCATTCGGCGATCTCGTCTTCGAATGCGATGATCTCGCCGAGTGCGGCGAAGGCGGCGTCGGCACTGCCCTGATCGTTCTTGCCCTGGTTGAGCATGGCTTCAATCTGCGGTGCGAGGGCCACGGCGCGATCGACTTCGGGCGAGGAGCCCGCCTTATAGGCGCCCAGCCGCACCATCTCTTCCATGTCGGCATAGGTCGACAGCAGCTTGCGCGCGCCGACGCGGATGTCGTTCTGCCTGTCGTCCATGCAGTGCGGCAGGGTCCGCGAGACCGACTTGAGGATGTCGATCGCCGGATAGCGGCCGCGCTCGGCAATCGCGCGGCGCATCACCACGTGGCCGTCAAGGATGCCACGCACCGCGTCGGCGACCGGCTCGTTATGATCGTCGCCATCGACGAGCACGGTGAACAGCCCGGTGATCATGCCCTTGCCCGGCGCACCGGGGCCGGCCCGTTCGAGCAGGCGGGGCAGCTCGGCGAAGACAGTGGGGGTATAGCCCTTGGTCGCCGGCGGCTCTCCCGAGGCAAGGCCGATCTCGCGCTGCGCCATCGCGAAGCGGGTGACCGAGTCCATCAGGCACAGCACGTTGAGGCCCTGGTCGCGGAAATGCTCGGCGACGGCGAGGGTGGTCCAGGCAGCTTGGCGGCGCATCAGCGCGGGCTCGTCCGAGGTGGCGACGACGACGACCGAGCGGGCCATGCCTTCGGGCCCGAGATCGTCCTCGATGAATTCCTGCACTTCGCGGCCGCGTTCGCCAATCAGACCGATCACGGCGACGTCGCACTGGGTCCAGCGCGCGAGCATCGACAGCAGCACCGACTTGCCGACGCCGGAGCCGGCGAAGAGGCCGAGGCGCTGGCCGCGGCACAGCGGCACGAACAGGTCGAGCGTGCGTACGCCGGTTTCGATCCGCTCGGCGACGCGGGAACGGTTGGCAGCGGCGGGGGGAGGCGCCTTGATCGGCTGCGGATCGGCGCCATTGGGGAGCGAGCCGAGCCCGTCCACGGGCTGGCCGAGGCCGTTGATCATCCGGCCAAGCCAGGCCTGAGACGGGCGCACGCTGAATTGACCGGCGCCGAGTTCGGCACGCGCGCCCAGGCCCACGCCCTGCGGATCGACAAAGGGAAGGCACAGCGCGACTTCGCGGTCGAGCGCAGTCACTTCGGCCTGGACGATGCCGTTGGGCGACGTGATTTCAATTCGGCTGCCGATCTGAGCGGCACCGGCCAGTCCCTCCACTTCGATCAGCGCACCGCGCACGGCGACGACGCGGCCGAAGCGGCGATCGGGAATCATGTCCCGGATCGCACGGGCTGCACTGGCGAGCGTCTGCACCTTATAGTCCTCAGGCTGCCTGGCGGGCGACGATGGCGTCCTCGAACGCGATCACTTCGCGGGCAGTGGCGAGCGCCTTGTAATATTCGCCCTGGGCGATCTCGCTGGCGAAGCGAATGCAGGCCGATTTGGCTTCCTGCGTATCGAACGCACTGATCAGCGCGCCGACCAGGCCGACCACGGCATCGTGATGGCTGTCGCGGCTGGCCGGATCGATATAGGCGAGCATGGCCGCGAAATAGAGCTGGCGCGACGGCGAGGTTGCTTCCTCGGGGCGCATGATCTCGCGGCCGCGCAGGATCGATACCTTATTCTCTACGGCGATCTGCGTGCGACCCACCGCGCGGATCACCGCGCCGTTGACGATCGCTTTCTCGCCATCGCGAAGCGTGATGCGAAGCATTGGGGAACAGCCTTTCGTTCGTTTGGCTGCATTATAGGATGCATTCGGCGACCAGTGGTGCGGACCCGGCAATTTTTGCCGAGCGAATTCTTATTTGGGGTTCGTTTGGTCTTCTCTGTGCTCATCCTACAATTGAGACGTGGCCCGCGCGCGTTTCGTGGGCATCGAGGGAGTATTCGTCTTGAGCCTCTATTCCGCTCTCTATGCCGGCGTTTCCGGTCTCAACGCGCAGTCCAGCGCGATGGCAGCGGTTGCCGACAACATCACCAACATCAACACCATCGGCTACAAGGGCGTCGAAGCCCAGTTCCGCACGATGGTCACGGACGGCCGTGCCCGTTCGAACTACTCGGCCGGCGGCGTCGTCGCGGCCCCGATCTCGATGATCTCGAAGCAGGGCATGATGCAGGCTTCGAGCAGCAGCACCGACATCGCCATCGACGGCAAGGGCTTCTTCGTGACCCGTACCGCGGCCGGCGGCCAGGGCGAAATCGCTTTCACGCGCGCCGGTTCGTTCCGCGCCGACGAGGAAGGCTTCCTGAAGAATCCGGCAACGGGCCTGTACCTGTACGGCTATCGCCTCGATGCCGAGGGCAAGTACAACAATACTGGCAATCTCGACGATCTGGAAGCGGTCCGGGTCAGCGACCTGACCGGCACCGCGGCGGCGACGTCGCGCATCCAGGCGCGCATCAACCTGAACACCGCCACCGAGGTCTCGCCGGCTGCCGCCGGTTACACCAAGGGCGATCTGGCGAAGTACGCCGCGAACAGCAGCTACACGCCGAAGACCGAGAACCAGTTCCAGCGCTCGTTCACTGTCTATGACCAGCAGGGTGGCTCGCACACCCTGAACATGGCCTTCATCAAGACCGGCCCGAACGCGTGGAAGGCCGAAGTCTATGCCGTGCCGGCCAGCGACGTCATGGACACCAGCGTTACTCCGCCTGTGCCCAGCACCAACGGCCTCGTTGCGGGCGGCGACGTCAACTTCAAGCCGGACGGCAGCCTCGACCTCCCGTCGGGCAGCTGGCTGAACAGTGCGCTGAACATCACCTATGCCAACCAGGCGTCCTCGGTGCCGATCAAGCTCGAACTTGGCAGCGACGGCAAGATCGACGGCCTCACCCAGTTCGGCCAGCCGAGCTCGCTGATCTCGGGCAACACCGATGGCGGCACCCTGGGCAATCTGTCGCAGATCGAAATCACCAAGGACGGCGTCGTCAATGCGGTGTTCGATGACGGCACCAGCCGGGCGGTGTTCCAGCTCCCGCTGGCGACCTTCCAGAACCCGGATGGCCTCACCCGCGTGTCGGGCAACGCCTACACGGCCAGCCGCGCCTCGGGCGGTTTCACGCTGAACGAGCCGGGCGAACTCGGCGCCGGTGCCATCGCAGCGAACTCGCTCGAAGCCTCGACGGTCGATCTGGCCAGCGAGTTCACCAACATGATCCGCTTCCAGCGTGCATACAGCGCCTCGTCGAAGATCATCACGACGGTGGACGACATGTTGCGCGAAGTCAGCGACCTCAAGCGCTAACTCCAGTCGAAAAGTAGGGGACGATGGGGCTCAACGACATTCTCGGTACTGCGATTTCTGGCCTGAGCGCTGCTCAGGCCGGACTTCGCGCAGTTTCAAACAACATCGCGAATGTCGGCGTGGCCGGCTATGCGCGCGAGCGCGTAAGCCTCACGACGGGCGTTGTCTCCGGTCAGGTCAGCGGCGTCGTGGTGGGCGAGCCCACCCGCGTCGCGGACCGGTTCCTCGAAGCGACGGTTTACAATCGATCGGGCGATTATGGCCGGTCGGAAGTGACGTCGAGCTATCTCGACCGCTTGCAGGCGCTGCTTGGCCAGCCCGGGGCTTCTTCGGGCTTGCCGGCCCGCCTCAATGCGATCTCGGCCGCAGCCGTGGCGATGACGGGGTCGCAGGGCTCCAAGCAGACCGTCGCGCAGTTCACGAACGACGTGCAGGACGCGATCAGTTCGATGCAGCAGATGGACAATGACGTGTCCCAGCTGCGCGCCGATGTGGAATCGGAAGTCGGCTACTCGGTCGACAAGATCAATACGCTGCTACAGCGCATCCATGACCTGAACGGCACGATCGCCCAGGCGACCGGCCTTGGCCGCAGCGCCGGCGGCGCGGCCGATCAGCGGATGAGCGCGCTCGAAGAGCTGAGTGGCCTGATGCAGGTCACCATCCGCGATCAGCCGGATGGCCGGGTCTCGATCGAGACCGCCGGCGGGCAGACGCTGCTCGACAAGCGCTTGCGCCAGCTTTCCTATCCCAGCAGCGGAGCCGTTTCTCAGGCAACCTATCCTCCGATCGAAATTCGCCTGGCCCAGCCCGACGCGGCGACCGGCGACAAGATCGATTCCGCCGCGATCGGCGGCAAGCTCGGCGGGCTGCTCGATCTGCGCGATCGTGCGCTGCCGGCATTCTCCGAACAGCTCGGCACGCTGTTCACCGGCCTGACCCAGGCACTCAATTCGGTGTCGAATGCGAGCAGCACGCTGCCGCCGCCTGCCAGCTTGCTCGGCCGCAACAGCGGCATGGTCGGCAGCGATCGCCTCGGTTTCACCGGTGCGGCCACCTTTGCCGTGACCAAGGCCGACGGCACGCTCGTCGCCAGCACCAAGATCGATTTCGATGCGATGGGTCCCGGCGCGACGGTCGACGACATGGTCGCCGCGATCAATGCGGGCCTTGGCGGCGCTGGCACGGCCAGCTTCGTCGATGGCAAGCTCAGCATTACTGCGAATGGCGCCGGCAACGGTGTCGCCATCGGTCAGGACGCGACCAAGCCCAGCGCGCGTGCCGGGCAGGGCGTGTCGCAATTCTTCGGACTGAACGATCTGGTCCGCAGCGACGACAGCTCGCTCGTCCCCTCCGGCTTCAAAGCGAGCGACGATCACGGGTTCGGCGCGGGCGAGACCACGCAGATCGTGCTGCGCGACAGCTCGGGCCGGGCGCTGACCAGCTACACGCTGTCGCCCACCCCGGGAGGCAGCTTCGGCGACATCGTCGATGATCTGAACGCCAGCCCGCTTTCCAATTTCGGCACCTTCTCGCTCGACGATGCGGGACGCCTGCGCTTCCAGCCCGCGCCGAATGTCGCCGGCGCGACACTGTCGATCCCGTCGGACTCGACCAATCGCATGGGCACCGGCCGGTCGTTCTCCCAGTTGATGAACCTGTCCGGCGCATCGAGCGGTCTCGGCTCGGCCCAGGTCCGGCCGGACATCCTCGCCGATTCCTCGAAGCTCGGGCTCGCCCAGCTTCAGGACGTTGCCGTAGGCGCCAAGGCGCTCGGTTCGGGGGACACGCGCGGTGCGACGGCGTTCGTCAACAAACTCGCTACCGCGATCGATCTCGGCAAGGACGGCAAGTCCACGGTCGATGCCTTTGCCAGCAATCTGATGGGCAAGATCGGTCTCAACGCCAGCCAGGCCAAGGGCCAGCTCGCCGATGCCTCGGCGCGACGCGACGATGCAGTCAACCGCCGCGACAGTTTCGCCGGCGTCAATATCGACGAGGAACTGTCGCAGATGGTGGTGCTGCAGAACAGCTACTCCGCCGCCGCGCGGGTGATCAGCACTGCCAACGACATGTACGACACGCTCCTCGGCATGCTCCGCTAGAACCAGACAAGAAGGGAAGACCCATGACCCGCGTTGCTACCATCCCGCTTCAGCGCACCATGTCGAGCGCTATCATGCGGGCGCAGGAAAAGCTGGCGACCACCCAGGCCCAGCTATCGACCGGCAAGAAGGCTGCGACCTTCGCCGATCTGGGCACCGAGTCGGTACGCAATCTCTCGGCCCATACGTTGCTCGCCCGCCAAGAGGCGCAGTCGACAGTGTCCAAGCGCGTCGGCACCACGCTTTCGCTTTATCAGGCAAATCTGGAAGGCATCGATGATGCCATGTCCGATCTGCGGTCCAGCCTGATGAATGCGGTCGGCACCGGCGATTCCGCGGGTCTGCAGGAAGCGATCCAGACCGCGTTCGACCAGTACCGCACCTCCCTGAACGCGTCGGAGGGCGGCACACCGCTGTTCGGCGGCAGCCAGGTCGATAATCCACCCTTCTCCGTCGATACGCTGGCCGATGCCGCGACTACGCCGGCCGCCAATGCCTTCCATAACGATACGGTGCGCTCCAGCGCCCGCGTCGCCGATGGCGTCGATGTAACCTATGGCGTGGGTGCCAGCGAGATCGGCGCGAGCCTCTATGAGGCTTTCCGCACGCTGGGCGCCGCCGGTGACATTGGCACCAAGCCGACCGATGCGCAGCTCGATGCGATCAAGCAGGCGGTTTCGCAGCTCAACAACGGGCTGGGCGACCTGCGCGCCGTGAACGCCGAGAATGGCCGCAAGCAGAACCAGGTCGATACCCTGACCACGCGCGGCGAGGAACGCGGACTGGTCCTGAAGAACGTGATCCAGGAAAATGAGGATGCCGATCTTGGCCAGGTCGCGATCGATCTGGCGGCGCAGAAGACGGTGCTCGAGGCGAGCTACTCGGTGTTCTCGCAGCTCTCCGGCCTGAGCCTGGTGAACTTCATCAAGTAACCCGCTTCGCCGAACGAAGAGAAACCCCCGGGAGCACCGCTTCCCGGGGGTTTTCTTATGGGCGATTGAAGCGAAGCAGGCGAAGCAGCGAGGGGAGCAGATAGGATGATCGGCGCGATCTTGCCGATCGCGCCGATCATGGTGATTTCGAAATTGGAGACCGGCCTCAGCCGCCCGCGTCGAGCAGGTCGCCGATCATGCCGGCCGGGCTGGCTTCGGGGATCGCCGCGATCGCGGCATCGAGCCTGGCCGGGTCGACCTTGTCGAGGCTGGCCGTCAGCATGTCGAAGGCGCCGGCGCTGGGCAGGCCCTTGAAGGCCGGGGCATAGCGGGCATGCAGCGCGCGCAGCTTGTCCTCGCGATTGGTCATTGCCAGCGCTACGGCATAGCGAAGCACGGCCGCCTGTTGCGGTGCGGCCAGCGCGCCCTTTGCGGCGGGCAGGCTCTTTTCGCTTTCGGTGACGAAGCTGCCCCAGTCTTGGGTGCGCCAATGAATCTCGGCGCGGACGGCGGCGCCATCCGGCACGCCATCCAGCGCTGCGGCTGCGGCTTCATCCTTGCCCAGCCGGTGGAGCGCCACGGCTTCCATCCGCTTGCGGTCCCAGCGCATCTGATCAGTATAGCTCGGCTGCTCGGAGGTCTGCAGCGCGGTCAGCGCCAGATCCGGCCGTCCGGCGAGAATCTGCAGCATCGCGACGCGCACCGAGAGCGGGCCCTGCGCCACGTCCTGCGCGCGCTGGGTCAGCTGATATTGGAGCAGTTCGGCGGCGCGAGCGTAGAGGCCCGCAGCCTGAAGCCGATCGGCAAGGCGGTTCGCCAGCAGGTCACCGTCGCCGCCCGACGGGGTCAGCTCGCGATAATCCCAATAGAGACCGGCGGCCTGGGCGAGTGGCACGCCGCTTTCCGGTGCGAGCACCGCGCTGAGCGATTGCTGCAGCTCGGCGAGCATCGGGCCGGCCTGGGCACCCAGCTTGAAATAGCGCAGCAGCGTGGCGCCGCTCTTCAGCTCGGCGCGCAAATCCTGCGCTTCCTTGGCCAGACCATATTCGATGGTGAGCGCCCGCCGTTCGACGGCACCGCCGCGCCAGCCGAAGCGGACAGCATCGAGCTGTCGGATCGCCTCGGTCGGAGCGATGCTGTGGCCGGCGATCGACACTTCGATCGCGCCGAGCCGCGCCGCCGCCTTCACTTCGGGCGAACCGGTGAGCTGGGCGCGTTCGAAGCGCAGCCGGGCACCGGCGACATCCTTCTGCGCGAGCAGCGCTCGACCGCGAAGCATGTTGGCGTCGGGGTTCTGGTCGCTGAACAGGCGCAGCCATTCCAGTGCCGGCTGAGGCTGGCCGACATCGATCGCGGCACTTGCCGCTGCCAGCATGAAGGAAACGCGCTCGCGGGGTGCCCGCGCATTGATCGCGGTGCGTGCGCACTCGATCTGGCCAATGGCGTCCGCTGCAGAGCCCGCATGGACGAGCGCCCGCATGCGCCAGGCACAGGCTTCGCTGTTGCCGACCAGTTCGGCGGAGCTCAGCGATTCCACCGCTTCGGCATCGCGGCCGAGCATGGTCAGCGCGGCACCGCGGGCGAGCTGGAAGGGGGCGACGAGCGCCAGATCGGGGTCGGCGAGGCGCATCGCCTCGAGCACGCCTAGTGCTTCGGCACCGCGATTGGCGCCGACCAGCCCCTTGGCATAGGTCCAGCGGACCGACTGGCGCGTGTCCGGCGTCGCGGTGGCGAGCAGGTGCCAGGCTTCGCTGCCGGTCACGCCGGTCCAGCCATCGCCGCCGGTGATCATCGGCATCTGGGCGAGGGTGGCGGCGAAGCGGGGCAGGGCGCTGGCAGGAATGGTGACAGCCGGTTTGCCGGCCGAAGTCGCGGCCGGTGCGGCGGCATGCGCGCCCTCGCCGGTCTTGGGTGCGGGCGTGATTGCCGGCGTCGGCGCGGTCGGAGCGGTGGTCGCGCCGGCGGCTAGGGCGAGGATCAGCGTGCGCATCAGCCGAGCCCGAACGGACGGATGACGACGACGGCGATGCCGCCACCAATGCAGGCGAGCAGGAACAGGATCGCCGGCATCATCGGCAGCGCGGGCCTGGGCGGAGCGACTAGAGGCGCCGGCCGCCGAACCTCCTCAGCGGTGCCTTCGATGGTGGTTCGCACATTGGGATGCCCCGCGTCACGGACGACACGCATCTTCCCGGGGCGCTGATCGTGGCTCAACTCGTCACCTGCTCACTGATTTCATTCTATTATAGAGTGAAGGGCGTCCGATGCGGCGCCGCGTACCAATATCGGAGGTCAGGAACTTGCGACGCGAAACGCTGGTAGCGCTCGGGCTTGCGGCATTGCCGTTGCCGGGTGGAGGCGCACAGGCTTCGGGCGGCGGCGCGGCCGGCGAGGGCCTGCACCTCGTCGCCATGGACGAAGTCACGGTGCCGATCATCGACGCGGATCGCGTCAACGGAGCGCTGCGCTTCAAGCTGGTAATCGATGCCGGCTCGGCCGAAGTCGCCACCAAGCTGAATGGCCAGATGCCGGTGCTGCGTGCGGCCACGGTTGCGGCAGGGCTCGAGTTTGCCCGGCTCAATGCCTCGGCGCTGCGCGCGGTGGATGCCCAGCGGCTCGATCAGGATCTCACCAGGGCACTCAAGGCTGCCGAGCCCGGCCTGGTCCGCGTGCTGCTCGTCGAAGTCGAGGCGCGCACCGGCTGATTTTTCGACAGAAAGCGGCGGTACAAAAAGGACCCCCGGGGATGTGCCCCGGGGGTCCTTTTTTGTGCAGTTAGCGGCGGGCGCCAGCCGTCGGGGCAGTCGCCTGGCCCGGCTGGGAGCGGGGTGCCGGCGCCTGGGCCTGCATCTGCGGGCGGGGGGCATTGCGGCGTGCCATCGCCATGCTCAGGGCCGCGGCGCCCTTGGGCGTCATCGCTGCCATGATCATCGCAGTCGAGCGCTCGCGCATGCGCTGCGCGACCTTCATCTGCACTTCCATGTCGAGCTGTTCGAACACGACCGCGGCGGCCTTGGGCTTCATCGCCTGGTAGATCCGGGCCAGTTCGTCGAACTGCGAGTCCGCCGGATTGGGCGCGCCGGAGCCGCCGGCCGGGCCCATGCCCGCCATCTGCTGGGCTTCGTCCTGCTTCTTGCGCGCTTCCACATCGGCGGCGAGGCGCGCCGATGCCGCCTTGGCGGCCTGTTCACGCAGGTCGAGCCCGCGCTTGCGGCGGGCGGCCGCGGCATCGCGGTCGCTCATATCCTGCGTGATCGCGTTGCCGAGACGGGTCTGGCCGGTGTCCTGCGGCCCGGTCGCGATCGTTGCCGCATTGGCAACTACCGCGATCCCGGCGACGCCGGCGGTGAGCAGAAGGAGCGAGGGGCGGGCCATCACGCAGCTTCCGCCACGGGAGCCTGAGCCACGGTTTCGACATCGACATCGGCTTCGATCTCGGCGTCTTCGCGGGCATGACGCTGGGCGTTGGCCATGGTCACCGCGCTGACGATACGTTCGGCAGCGGAATCGGCGAGGCTGGTCATCAGGCTCAGCTCGTCGCGCAGTTCACGGGCGCGCTCGACCAGCTGGGCGTGGCGGGCGCAGTCGGTGCCGAGCGTGTGCTTCATGTCCGAAAGTACGGCGCGGGCCTGCACGGTGGCGACCTGCAGCGCCTCGACCACCTGGGTCAGCGCGCCGTCCTTCACGGTGCGCAGGCTCTTCATCATCCGCACGCTCTGCACGAGCACGGCCATGCACAGGATGATCGTCAGCACATTGGCGAGTAGCGCGATGCTCATTGCTTCACCTTCTTGTCGGAGGAAACGTCGTTGACCAGGCGCACGGCAACCTTGCCGCTGCGCTGGCCGATCTGGCCCTGGGCGAGCTTCACACCGCCGCAGGCGATGTCGAGCGCGTCGTCGGGGCTCTTGTGGAGTGCGATGGTCTGGCCGATCTCGAGGCTGCGCAGGTCGGCGATGCTCATCGCCTTCTCGCCGAGCAGCACGCTCATCTGGACATTGGTCTTGCGCACCTCGGCGGCCATATGCGCCTCCCAGATACTGTCGCGGCCGCTCTTCTCGCCCATGAAGCGCTGGAGCAGCTTGTCGCGGACCGGCTCGAGCGTCGCGTAGGGGAACACCAGCGTGAACCGCCCGCCGCGACCATCCATGTCGACCCGGAAGGTCGCGGTAGCGCAGATGTTGGAGACGCCGGCGATCGCCGCGAAGCGCGGGTTGGTCTCGATGCGCTCGAGATTCATGTTCACTGGCTCGATCGGCGCGAAGGCCTCCGAGAAATCGTTCAGCGCCAGCGTCAGCATGCGCGACACCAGGCCGGTCTCGATCGTGGTGAAGGCGCGCCCGTCGATCATCATCGGCGAACCGCCGCCGCGACCGCCGAGCAGCGCGTCGACCACCGAGTAGATCAGGCTGGAATCGACGGTGACGAGGCCGTAGCTCTCCCACTCCTCGATCTTGAACACGCCGACCATCGCGGGGAGCGCGACGCGGTTCATGAACTCGCCGAAGCGCGTGGAAGTCACTTCCTCAAGGCTGACATCGACGCCATCCGAAGTGAGGTTGCGCATCGAGCTCGCAAAGGAGCGGACGACGCGGTCGCACACCACTTCGAGCATCGGCAGACGCTCATGGCTGATGACCTTGGACTCGATAACGGCGCGCAGGCCCTTCTTGCCCACCGTCGGCCCGAAATCGCCGAACAGCGCGTCGATATCCGCCTGATCGAAGCTGCCGCCCCCCATGTCGCCCGGAGGGGCGGGGGGATCGGGCAGATCGAAATCCTCGAGATCGATCATTGCTGCACCAGATCCTGGATAAGAATGTCCTTCACCTGGCCTTCGCCAAGGGTTGCGGTGGCGCGGACCATCATCTCTTCCTTGATGCGGAAGACGGCGGCCGAGCCCGAAAGGTCTTCGGGACGCAGCTCGCGCAGGAAGGGCTGGAAGCTGTCGAGCACCAGCGGCAGCTTTTCCTTCAGATCGTCCGCGACGACGCCGTCGCCGGGCACGATCATGAAGTGCAGCTTGAGGAAACGGGCCTGGCCGTCTGGCGAACGCAGGTTCACCATCATGGCGGGCACGTCGAGGAACGCGTCTTTGCCGCCGGCCTCACCGCCTTCGCCATGGCCGCTGTCCGCGCTCTTCGCGGTGGGCTTTTCGCCATGCGCGTCCTTTGCGCCTTCGGCCTTGGCGCTGCTGCCGGTGAACAGGAAGGCCGCGCCGCCGCCTCCGCCCAGCAGCAGAACGCCCGCTGCTGCGCCGATAAGGATGAGCTTCTTGCGCGCCTTGGCCTTGGCGGCCTTGGCGGCTTCCGCACCGTCCTCAATGATTTCCGGAGACGACATTCCCTGGTGACCTTCCGAAATCTGCACGCCGACACCGCGTCGGTGCATTTCGTTCTATTATAGGAGGAGCGCCCGGCAATTGTTGCCTAGTGCGAATTTTTGAGGGACGTCCGGTGGACATTTCTTCCTATGTGCTGCTGAGCCAGGAAACGGCGCTGCGCCGTCGCATGGATGTGGCGGCGAATAACCTCGCCAACATGAATACGGTTGGCTTCAAGCGCGAGCAGCCGGTCTTCCGCGAATATGTGGAGAAGACCGACAGCGCGGTGAAGCCGGCGAAGCAGACTTCGTTCGTGCTCGATTATGGCGCGACCCATGATTTCAGCCAGGGCGGCTTCCAGCCGACCGGCAACGCGCTCGACGTGATGATCGAGGGCGCGGGCTATCTGTCGGTACAGGCGCCCGACGGCTCGACCGCTTATACGCGCGCGGGCCAGCTCAAGATGTTGCCAAGTGGCGAACTTGCGACTTCGACCGGCAACAAGGTGCTGGGCGAGGGCGGCAAGCCGATCGTCGTTCCACCCGAAGCGGCGAACGAAGTCACGATCGGCAAGGACGGCACGATCAATGGTCCGGGCGGCCCCTTCGGGCGCCTTACCGTGACCCAGTTCGATGAAGCCGGCGTCGATCCGCGCGGCGACGGGCTGTTCGATGGCACCGGCGGACGCGAACTGCCTTCGGGCGAGACGCATCTGCAGACCGGCGGCATCGAAGGCTCCAACGTCAACGCGATCCAGGAAACCACCGACATGGTGGAGATCCTGCGCGCCTATCAGACCAGCCAGAACCTCTCCCAGAGCATGAACGACATGCGCAAGTCGGCGATCGACCGGCTGAGCAAGGTCGGCTGAACCCAAAACCGAGCATAAGGAACCCACTCCAATGCGTACGCTTTCCATTGCCGCGACGGGCATGCTCGCGCAGCAGACCAACGTCGATGTGATCTCGAACAACATCGCCAACATGAACACCACCGGCTTCAAGCGTCAGCGCGCCGAGTTCCAGGACCTTCTCTACGAGCAGGTCGTGCGTCCCGGCTCCTCGACCAGCCAGCAGACGCGCAGCCCCACCGGCATCCAGATCGGCTCGGGCGTGAAGACCGGCGCGATCTACCGGATCAACGAGCAGGGCGCCGCCCAGCAGACCGACAGCCCCTACAACCTGGCAATCCAGGGCCATGGCTATTTCCAGATCACGCTGCCCGATGGCTCGACCGGCTATACCCGTGACGGCTCATTCGGCGTGTCGGATCAGGGCGAGCTGGTCAATTCGGATGGCTTCCCGGTCCAGCCGGGCATCACCATTCCGCAGAACGCAGTGAGCGTCACCGTGTCGAAGACCGGCCAGGTCGACGTCGTGCTCGGCGGCGGCGATCCGACTCCGCAGACGCTCGGCCAGCTTCAGCTCGCCACCTTCGTCAACGAAGGCGGCCTGGAAGCCAAGGGCGGCAACCTGTTCCTCGAGACCGCCGCTTCGGGCGCGCCGATCACCGGCACTCCGGGCGATCCTGGCATCGGTACGCTGATGCAGGGCTTTGTCGAGGCCTCGAACGTCAATCCGGTGGCCGAAATCACCGCGCTCATCACGGCGCAGCGCGCCTATGAGATGAATAGCCGTGTCGTGAAGACGGCGGACGAGATGCTGGCCACGACCAGCCAGCTGCGCTGATGCTCGGCGTCCTCGGCCTCGCGCTGCTCGCATTCGGCGCGCCGGAAGAAGTTCCGGTCGCGGTGCTCGGCCATGCCGTGCAGAAGGGCGACCGGATCGAGGCCGGCGACTTCTCGGTGGAGCAGCGCCCCGTCGCTGCGGCACGCGGTGCGCTCACCATCGACCAGGCATCGGGCATGGAAGCCGCGCGCAACCTGCCGGCCGGCACCGTGGTGCGCCAGAGCGACCTCATGCGCCCCCAGATGGTGCGGCGCGGCGAGCCTGTGACGATCCGTATCGTCAGCGGCGCGCTGATCATCACCTCCGCGGGCCGTGCGCTCAGCGGTGGTTCGAAGGGCGAGGCCGTGCGTGTCGTCGCCAATGCCACCAACCGCACGCTCGATGGCATCGTCGAGGCCTCTGGCACCGTGCGGATCGTCACGCCTTGAAACTTGCAGGGAAAGCAGCATGCGTAAGATCATTCTCGCGGTAGCACTCACCGCCACGCTCTCGGGCTGCGGCGCCGTCGGCCGGCTTAAGGCCGTTGGCAAGGCGCCCAAGCTTTCGGAAATGCAGCCGGTCGACATGCCGGAGATCGAGCCGTCGCTCGCGATGCCGGCGGATCGTACCCGCACCGGCCCGTCCGCCGCGGTTGCCCAGCAGCCGGCCGGCGGCAGCGCCTCGCTGTTCCGCACCGGCGCCGGCGCGCTGTTCCGCGACCAGCGCGCGACCAGGACCGGGGACATCCTGACGATCAAGATCAACATCGCCGACAAGGCGGATCTGGGCAACAACACCTCGCGCACCCGCGGCGGCAGCGAGAGCGGCGGTCTGGGTGGCCTGCTCGGCATCAGCCCGGTCAAGAAGCTGCTCGGCGCCGATGCCAACGCGGCGGTCACGACCAATTCGGGCTCGAAATATGCCGGCGGCGGCACCACCGCCCGTTCCGAGACGATCAACATGACGATGGCGGCCATCGTCACCCAGGTGCTGCCCAACGGCAATCTGATGATCAAGGGCCGCCAGGAAGTCCGCGTGAACTTCGAAATGCGCGAGCTGATCATCACGGGTCTGATCCGGCCCGAGGACATCGCCCGCGACAATTCGATCCGCCACTCGCAGATCGCCGAGGCACGCGTGATCTATGGCGGCAAGGGCCAGCTCACCGACGCGCAGCAGGCGCGCTGGGGCCAGCAGATCTACGACGCGCTCTTCCCCTTCTGAGCCATCGTCCTGGACGTGAGAAGATCGCCTCGCAGCCCCGCTGCGGGGCGATTTTTCGTTATGTTTCGGGGGAGGAGGAGGAATCTGGCCACTCCCATCGCCCGTCATCCCGACGAAGTCGGGATGACGGGCGGTTCCTTCCCTGTGCCTCTGCCTGCTGCCCCGGCTTTCTCGGGATGAAGGGCAGGGGCCAAGTGTCTGGAATGACAAGGCTGTGGCCGGCGAGCTTTGGGTTACTGTTCATTAACCATTTAAATTCGCGTGGAAATTTTGGTCATCCTATAATTTTTCCCACAATGAATATGCGGGCGTACCGATCACGTTCCGTCGCGAACCGGCGCTTCCGGTTCGGGTCGCAGAAGCGGCTCTTGATCCAAGAAGGATAGTACAATGGCATTTTCGGTGAACACCAACACTGGCGCGATGGCCGCTCTCCAGAGCCTCAACGCGACCAACACTGGCCTTTCGCAGGTTCAGAGCCGCATCAACACCGGCCTGAAGGTTGCGTCGACCAAGGACGATTCTGCTTCGTACACGATCGCTCAGGGCCTGCGCGGCGACATGGGCGGCCTCGCGGCCGTTTCTTCGTCGCTGAGCCGCGCCAAGAGCGTGACTGACGTGGCGGTGGCTGGCGCCGAGCAGATCTCGGACGTCGTGAACCAGATGAAGGCGAAGGCCTACCAGTCGGCTGACGCAGGCATCGACTCCTCGACCCGTGAAGCGCTCAACAACGACTTCGTTGCGCTGCGCGACCAGATCACCACGATCGTGAACTCGTCTGACTTCAATGGCACGAACCTGCTGAAGGCTTCGGGCGGCACCGTGACTGCGCTGCAGTCGCTGCAGGACTCGAACACCGGCACGACCGCATGGAACCCGGATTCGCTGAGCGTGGCCAACCAGGGCCTCGACCTCGGCGGCACCGTCGTCACCATCGCGGCTTCGGGCAACATCAGCAGCCAGGCCAACGCGCAGGCGATGATCGACACGATCACCACCACGCAGTCGAACCTGAAGACCAGCCTCAGCACCCTGGGCGCTGCTTCGCGCAAGATCGACGCTCAGTCGACCTTCACGAGCAAGCTCTCGGACGTGATCGAGGGTGGCATCGGCAACCTCGTCGACGCCGACCTGGCGAAGGAATCGGCGAAGCTGCAGGCGCTGCAGGTCAAGCAGCAGCTCGGTGTCCAGGCTCTGTCGATCGCCAACCAGGCGCCGCAGACCATCACCTCGCTGTTCCGTTAAGGCCCGACTTTTCCCTGGAGTCTATGGCCCTGACGAGGAGGCCGGGACGCAAGTCCCGGCCTCCTTTTTTTGTGCCTGCGTGTCGGTTTCCGTCACTTCGCACGTCTAACCTGGTTGACGCCTCTATAATGATCCTAAGAGGAGAATAGGTCTTGTTTCCCAGGATCAGAGAAATCACCGATGCGTTCGGCGGCCGACTGCAGGTAAGCGTCGAGGAACATCCGTCCGGCGCGCTTGTCGTGCTCGAGCGGCCCGACATCACCGGGCGTCCGCGCATCCTGCTCGACGGCTATGGCGTCGACGTGCTGTCGGGCTACATCATGTCCGCCCGTCTCGCCGTGCCGCACGAGCTGCCCGATGAGCATATCGACGGCATGTTCGCCACGCGTTTCCGCCTCGGGCTGGATCCCTGCGCGGTGCTGGCGCTCCATCAGGCGAGCGGCCCGGCCCTCGATATTCCTGCGCCCTTCTGGGACCGGCTCTATGCCGAATTGTGCCTCGTCGCAGCGCATGCGCGCGAACTGGGGCGCCGCGCAGAAGCCCGGGTGCATTGAGTTCCGCAAAACCACATACGGGCTTGCCCGTACTACGCCGAACGCCGCGTTTGCGGCATTTATGGATAAATTCCAAACGAACGGGTCAGGGGCAGACAAATGGGCGTTGGTGATATGGCGTATGGTATTAACAATTCAGGCAGCTTCACGGTGTCGCTGACGCTCACCGTGGACGATGCGAGGGCACTCTGGGCAGCGGCCGCCGATCGCGCGCTGGCCGCACCGGGGATGACGCTGGCCGACGTGCTCGACACGATCGGCCCGCGCGAAGACCCCGCTATCGCCGAATGCATTGCGATGCTGACCGCGCCGGCGGCGCTGCCGGGCTGCTCGCTGCAGAGCTACGACGTCGTGGAAGACGCCCAGGAGCTTGCTCCGGCGCATATCATCCAGCTGCCGACCCATCCGGTGCTGCGGGCCGCACACGCCTGATCCTTCCACATCGCTGAAACGGAAACGGGGCCTTTCGGGGCCCCGTTTTCGTTTGGGCCACCAGGGCCTGCGCCGATCTCGCGCACGCAAAAAAATGGCGGCCCGGTGGAGGAGGAACCGGCCCGCCATATTCTTTAAGCGAAAGGGATACAGGGCGCCTGGGCGCCGGGTGGAGAGGCGGGTGGATCGCGAGGGGATTGATACGCCCGCCCGCCTCTCTGATTTCATTATAGAGGCGGGCAGGGGGTGTCCCAAATGCCGGCGCCTCCGGAAATCTCCTAGCCCCCGGTGTTCTCCGAGCCGGTGCCGCTGCTGCCGCTACCGCTGTTGTTTCCGGTGCCGCCGCTACCGCCGGTGCCGCTATCGCCCGTGCCGCCGTTTCCGGTGCCGCTGTTGGCGAGGGCGCCAATCCGCACGAGCATGCTGGAGTCGATCCGGTTGCCGTTGACGGTTGCCATGATCGAGCCGTTGCTGAGCTCCACGTCGGTGACCACACCGATGCTGTGCACCATGTTGTCCAGCTTGGTGCCCGAGCTATCGGTCGCCTCGATCGACAGCGAATATTTGCCCGGTGGCATCTCCTTGCCGTCCGAGGTGAGGCCGTCCCATGCGAGCGTGCCGGTGTTGCCCTTCACCTCGAGGGTGCGGGTATCGACCGTCTTGCCCGAGGCGTCCTTGATCGTCGCGACGATCTTGGTCGCATCGCGAGGCGTGGTCCAGCTCCACTGGGCCGACATGGTGTCGGTCAGGCCGGCGACGGGCGAATCCACTTCCACCGCGCGGCCGATCAGCGACGAGGCCTGGGTGAGGTTCTGCGTGCCCAGCGTCGACAGGATGTCCTTGAGCGTCGCGGTCTGCGACATCGACTGCTCGACCTGCGAATACTGCACCAGCTGCTGGGTGTACTGGGTCGTGTCCATCGGGCTCAGCGGATCCTGGTTCTGCATCTGCGTGGTCAGCAGCTTCAGGAACATCGTGAAATCGGCGTTGAGACCCGTGCTCTGGCCGGTGGCGTTCGTGTTGGTGTTCGTGGTGTTGTTGGTATTGACCGTCGTCATGCGGATGCGCTCCTAGGCGAGGAGATCGACCTGCCCGTCGCCGCGGATGCCGCGATAGGCGATGTCGGTGGTTTCGGTTTCGTCATTGCCGGCGAGCTGCCCGCCGGACGCATTCTGGTGCTGCTGCTGATGCTGCGCCTGGGCATTGCTGCCCTCGCCGCGGCTTTCGAAGCGGAAGCTCTGGGTATCGGCGCGGATGCCTGCCTGATCGAGTGCACGGCCCAGATCGGGGGCGTCCTGGCGGAGCAGGTCGAGCGCATGCGCGCTTTCCGCGCGCACCGTGGCGCGCAGCGTGCCGCTATCGTCGAACGACAGCGTCACTTCGACCTTGCCGAGATTGTCCGGGCTCAGCCGGACACGCAGCGTATCGTCGCCGGCCTCCACCGAGCGTGCGATCTCCACGCCCATGGTCTGGCCGAGATGCCCCGGGCGCGCCGCGATTACCGGTTCCGCGGCCGCAACCGACGGAGCAGCCTGCACGCGGGCAGGGTCGGAGACATGCGCGGTGGCCGTGCCCGGTGCCGCGTGCGCGTCATGGCGCAGCGTGAACGCCGGCGCCTGGCCGCGCTCGTCGCCGGCGGCATTGTCATTGGCCTGGCCCGACTTGCCGGCGACGGCGGCAGTCGCGGCCGTCGGGTTCTTGTCGGTGCCGGCGGTCGGCCCGGTATCCGTCGCTGCAGCCGAGACGGCGCGGGCGGCATCGCCCTTGCGCCCGCCCGGCGAGACTTCGCCCGACGAACGGGCAGGCCCGGGCGGCGGCTTCGCGGCCAGGTCCGGCCGGGCCGGTGCCTGGGCAGCGGCCATCGCAGTCATGTCGGCCGCGACCGGCGCCGTGTCCGGCGTGCTCGCCAGCGCTGCCTCGAGCTGTGCGTTGCCGGTATCGGCCGAACGCGGACCACGCTTGACCGGAACCCTGGGGGCGTCCGCCGGCTGGGCTGGCTCGGCCTCGGCTACTGCCTCCGCGGGAACGGGCAGGGCAGGGGCTTCCGGCTGGACCGGCGGGGTGTTTGCGGCGGGCTTGCCCGGCTTCACGTTCGGGCCTGGCTGCGCGGGCTTGCCCGGCACCTGCGGCGTCTCGGCATCCGCAAGCGGCGCTTCCGTCTGCAGGTCCCCGGCCGGATTGGCAGGCGGCGGCGTAACCGGAAGCTGCGCGTCCACCGGCAAAGTGTCGGCCGCGGCGGGCTGCGCCACAGGCACTACGGCCGCCGGCTGCGTGCCCAAAGGAGGTGCCGAAGCCAGAGGTGCGGCGGTGGTCAGCAGCTGCGCCATCGTCACCGGCGCCGGCTTCAGGGGGGACATGGGATCGTTCGCGGCCGCTGGCGGAGTCATGCCGGCGCACGAGGCATTGGTCGGCGCACCGAGCAGCAGGCCGAAGCCTGTGCCAGTGCTGGTGCCGGCAGCGGGATCGACGCTCCCTGCGCCGGGAAGGCCCGCGGGGAATCCTGTCGTGTTTATCTGCATTCAGGCGCCTCATCGGCGGGCATCGGGGCCCGCAATATTCCTTATAGGACGGTCGTGACCACTCCGGTCAGAAGCTCATCCGATTGTCCCCAGCGCACGGATGCGGGCGCGGGAATGAATCTCGTTCTGCGACAGCACCACCGTGGCCGGGCGCACCCGCTCGATGATCGAGCGCACGAATGGACGGATCGCCGGGCTGGTCAGCAGGCAGGGAATCTCGCCGTCCTGCGCCAGCCGGTCATAGGTCTCGCGGACGTGGTTGATGAACTTGTGCAGCGAGGAGGGCGCCATGGCGAGCTGGCGATCGTCGCCCTGGCCCAGGATGCTCTCGGCGAACTCGAGATCCCATTCGGGCGACAGGGTGACGACCGGGATCGCTTCGCCGCGCACCTGCGACGCGCTGATCTGGCGCGCAAGGCGGGCACGGACATGCTCGGTCATCTGGGTCAGATTGCTGGTCAGCGGCGCGGCCTCGGCAATGCCCTCCAGGATCGTCGGGATGTCGCGGATCGAGATGCCTTCCGACAGCAGGTTCTGCAGGATGCGCTGCACGCTCGAGATCGAAACCTTGGACGGCACGATGTCGGCGACCAGCTTCTCCGATTCCCGGTGGACTTCGGTGAGCAGCTTCTGCGTCTCCGTGTAGGAGAGCAGGTCCGCGATATTCTCCTTGACCAGCTCGGTCAGGTGGGTGGTGATGATCGTGCCGCACTCGACCACGGTCAGGCCACGGAAGCCCGCCTCGTCGCGCAGCTCGCGATCGATCCACAGCGCGGGGAGGCCGAACACCGGCTCCTTGGTCGGTTCGCCGGGCAGGCCGGCCGGGCCGCCGCCGGGATTGATCAGCAGCAGCTTGTCGATCCGGATCTCGCCGCGCGCCGCTTCGGTCTCCTTGATCGTGATGACGTACTCGTTGGGCTTCAGGCCCATATTGTCGATGATGCGGACCGAGGGGAGGACGAAGCCGAAATCGGTCGCCATCTGGCGGCGCAGCGCGCGGACCTGGTCGTCGAGGCGCGGCTCGCGCTCGGCTTCGTTGATCATCGGCAGCAGGGCGTAACCGATCTCGATGCGCACGGCGTCGATCGCCAGCGTCTGCGAGATCGGCTGCTCGACCACGGCGGTGGCGGCCTGCTCCTGCGCGGCGACCAGCTTCTCCATCGCGGCCTTGGCGGCGGCGTTCTTGCTCATCTTCCACGCGGCGAAGCCCGAGGCGGCCGAGAAGATGGCGAAGGGAAGGAAGGGCATGCCCGGCATGATCGCCAGCGCGCCCATCAGGAACGACACCATGCCGAAGGCCTTGGGGTAACGGCCCATCTGCTCGCCGAGCGCGGTGCCGGTCTTGCCCTTTACGCCACCCTTGGAGACGAGCAGGCCTGCGGCGATCGAGATGATCAGCGCCGGGATCTGGCTGACCAGGCCGTCGCCGGCGGTCAGCACGGTATAGGTGTGGAACGCCTCGCCGATCGGCACGCCGTGCGAGACAACGCCGATGGTCAGGCCGACGACGATGTTGACCGCGGTGATCAGCAGGCCGGCGATCGCGTCGCCCTTCACGAACTTCGAAGCACCGTCCATCGCGCCGTAGAAGCCGCTCTCGGCTTCCACTTCGGCACGACGGGCCTTGGCCTGGTCCTCGTTGATCATGCCCGCCGAAAGGTCGGCGTCGATCGCCATCTGCTTGCCCGGCATCGAGTCCAGGCTGAAGCGCGCGGCAACTTCGGCGATACGGCCGGCGCCCTTGGTGATGACGACGAAGTTAATGACGATCAGGATGATGAAGATGGTGAGGCCGATGATGACCTCGCCGCCCATCAGGAACTCGCCGAACGCCCCGATCACGCCGCCCGCCGCATCATGGCCTTCATGACCGTGCGTCAGGATCAGGCGGGTAGAGGCGAGGTTGAGGCCGAGCCGCAGCATCGTCGCGACCAGCAGGATCGTCGGGAAGGCACTCAGCTCGAGCGGCTTCTCGATGAACAGCGCGGTCATCAGGATCATCACCGAGACGGTGATCGACAGGGCGAGGCCCAGGTCGAGCAGCCAGCCCGGGATCGGCAGGATCAGCATCGCGATGATCGCGACCACGCCGCCCGCGAGCGCGATGTCGCGGTTGAGGCCGAACTTGTTCAGGAAGTTGAGGATCGCGGGAGGCATCAGGGGCGTGCTTTCCAAACGGCCTTGGCAGGGGCGGGACCCGACTGGCCCAGCGTGAAACGGTGGCAGGCCGCGGCGGGCGGCGTGCCTTCAGGCAGATCCGCTCCGCCCTGCGGCAACCGCAGGCGCTGCAGGGCGAAGAGCGGACGCTGCGTCATGCTGCGGGCGGCACGGCGATGCCGCCTTCGATGAAGGTGCGCAGCTTGTTGCGCATCGTGCGCACCGAGATGCCGAGGATGTTCGACGCCGAGGTGCGGTTGCCCTGGCAGCGCTCGAGCGTGCCGAGGATCAGCTCGCGCTCGACCTCTTCCACGGTTCGGCCGATCAGGCCGTTCACCTCGATCCGCCCTTCGGCGGCCGGTAGCGATACGATCGCTTCGAGCGGCGAACCGTCGGCGCGGGTCAGGTCCACCGCTTCGATCTGCAGGCCCCGGGCCAGCAGCGCGGCGCGGTGGATGCATTCCTTCAGCTCGCGGATGTTGCCGGGCCAGCCATAGGCACGGAGCACCGCGACCGCATGGCTCGAAAGCGGGCGAGTCGGAAGGCCGTCGGCTTCGGCGAACTGCTCGACGAAATGCTCGGCGAGCGAGGCGATGTCGTCGCCATGCTCGGCCAGCGTCGGCACTTCGATGCGGGCCAGGCTCAGGCGGACGAGCAGGTCCTCGCGGAAATTGCCCAGCGCCACCGCGCCTTCCAGATCCATGCTGGTCGAGGCGATCAACCGCGCGCCGAACGGCACGTCGGTCTCGCCGCCTAGACGACGGAAACGCTTCTCGATCAGTGCCGCGAGCAGCCGGGCCTGGGTGGCCGGCGCCAGCGCGCCGACTTCGCGCAGGAAGATCGTGCCGGTGCGGGCGCTTTCGAGGCGGCCGATGCGGCGTGCCGGGGCGCCCGGGAAGGCGCCGGCTTCGTGCCCGAACAGCTCGGACTCCAGCACGTCAGGGGCGACGCCGGCGCATTCGACCGAGACGATCGGATCGGCACGGCCCGAAAGCCGGTGGATCTCGCGCGCCATGGTCTCCTTGCCGCTGCCCTTGTCGCCGGCGACCAGCACCGGCGCGCCGCTGGGAGCGACGGCCGCGGCCAGCGCCATTGCGCGCTCGAGCACCGGATGGCCGCCCATGCGTACCTTCGCCTGACGCTCGACCACCGATGCGATGGCCGCCGCGATCAGCTCGCGTTGCGGGGGCAGGGGCACATAGTCGCGGGCGCCGGCACGGATCGCCGCGACCGCGCGCTCGGCCGGGGCGGAGATGCCGCAGGCGAGCACCGGGACGACGAAGCGCTCGGTGCGCAGATCGCCCAGGAATCCGACCGCGTCTTCCAGCACGTCGATCATCACCAGATCGGCACCCTGCTCGCGCAGTGTTTCCAGCGCGGGGGCGGGAGCGTCGGCCATGGTGACCTCCGCGCCGGCGCTCTGCGCCAGCTCCGCCGCCCGCCGGAACTCGCTGCCCGGCGCGCCGATCAACAACATCCGGATGGGACCCATGATCAAATCTCGGCCCGGACGATCTCGGTGAGGGTCACGCCGAGGGCATTGTCGATCAGCACCACCTCGCCGCGGGCGATGAGGCGATCGTTGACGAAGATGTCCACCGGCTCGCCGACGCGGCGGTCGAGCTCGACCACGGTGCCGGCACCCAGGTGCAGCAGCTCGCCGATCGGCATGCGGGCGCGGCCGAGCACTGCCTGAACCTTCACCGGCACGTCGTGCACGGCTTCCAGGCCCTCTACGCCGCCATGATGCAGGTCATGGCCCGCCTGGCTTTCGAAATCCTCGAACACCGGCGCCGGCTGATCGGCGGTCTGATCGGTGGGGATGATGTCGTGCGGTTCGATGTCCATGGTCATAATCCTATGCGTTCATCCACTGACGGATCACCGAGGCCGCTTCGGGCGGGCTGGCGGCGATCGCGTCACCGATGCGCTTGAGCGCGGAGAGCTTGATGCGGCCGTCGACCTGGGCGAGCGCGATCTCCTGATCGAGCTGCGGCACGTCGGACTGGCTCATGTTTTCGAGCTGGGCCATCGCCTCGGTGTCGCCGTCGGCGGCGCGCTCTGCGAGCGCCAGCATCTCGGGCGAGGGACCGCTCGGCAGGGCCGGGGCAGCCTCGGCGATGTCAAGCGCGGCGGGCTTCGGCTTCAGCATGCGGACGGCGAGCAGACCGACCACGCCGATCACGATCAGCTGGAGCAGGCCCCAGATCCGGTCCATCGGCAGCGACGACAGGAAGCTGCTGGTCGCGTCGGCCGGGGTGTCGTCGGTATTGAACTTCATGCTCTCGACGACGACGCTGTCGCCACGCTGGGTATCGGCGCCCACGGCGTTCTCGACGAGACGCTGGAGCCGGTCGATCTGCGCCTGGGCCAGGCCCTTGTCGCCGCCATCGACCATCACCGCGACGCTCAGGCGCGTCACCTTGCCTGGCGCGCGAACGGTGACCGTCTTGGTCGAGCTGTTGTCGTAGGTCGTGTCTTCGGAATTCTGGTTGCTGGCCGACTGGCGTGACGTGCCCGGGGCGTTGGCCGCGGCCGTCTGCGCGGCGGGAAGCTGGTTGCCCACCGAAGCGGTCTGCGGGCCGGCATCCATCTCGCGGTTCTGATCACCGGTCTCGACGCTCACCTGACGCGCGATGACCTGCTTGTCCGGATCGAAGACATTCGATTCCTCGCGCGACTGGTCACGGTCGATCTGGGCCGAGACTTCGGCGCGAACCTTGCCCTGGCCGACGATCGGCGCGAGCAGCGCTTCGATCTCGTCGCGCAGCTTGGCTTCCACGGCCTGCTGGCGCTCGTCGGCGTCGCCGGCACCGGCGGTGCCGGGGTCGCCGGCGCGGGCGAGCAGCGCACCGGTCTGGTCGACGACCGAGACCGCGTCCGGCGAAAGCTCGGGCACCGAGGAGGAGACGAGATAGCGGATCGAGGCGACGGTCTCGCTCGGGATGCGGCCGCGCGTCTTCACGGTGACGGCCGCGGTGGCCTTGCGGCTCTCCTCGGCGAACATCGCGCGCTCGGGCATCACGATATGGACGCGCGCGGCGGTGACGTTCTGGATCGTCTGGATCGACTTGGCGAGCTCGCCCTCGACAGCGCGGGTCTCGTTCATCTTGGCGCGGCTGGCGGAGACGCCGAAGGGCTGCTCCTCGTCGAGCACCTCATAGCCGATCTTGCCGCCCAGCTTCTCGCCGGCCAGGCTCATGCGGAGCTCCGCGAGCTTGTCCTGCGGCGCCATGATCGAGGTGCCGTCGGCCGAGAGCTGGAACTCGACATTCTGCGCCTTGAGCTTCTCGGTGATCGCGGCAGCGGCCGAGGGATCAAGGTCGGTATAGAGGAATCCCATGCTCGAGTTCGAGCCACGCGTGGCGACGAATGCCAGGGCAGCGAGCAGCGCGAGCGCGACCCCTCCCATCAGCATCAGTCGCTTGGGGCCAATCTGGCCCACCAGGTTTTTGATCGCTTCCAATGTCGCCCCGTGGGTCAGAACTGGCGGGGCGGATGCCCCTTGCGATCATTATAGAGGGGTGGGGGAGGCGGCAGTTTTTGCCGGGGGAAATTTTTGCCTAGTGCCCCAAAAGCGCCATCCCGGCGGAAGCCGGGATCTCAGGCGGCAAGCGCGAGGCCTGTTGCGCGAGAGATCCCGGCCTCCGCCGGGATGACGGAATTGGGTCGAGGTGAGTTACGCCGCCTTCAGCAGCGTCTCAAGCTCGCTCAGCACGGCTTCGCGGCGCGCCTCGGCGTCGAGCGCCAGGCCGCCTTCTTCCCAGCCGATACGGGCGTCGCCCACCGGAATGGTCTCGTCGGGTACGACGATCAGGTTGAGCTTGCGGCGGTCGCGCGCCTGGCGATCGGCAACGCGGCCTTCAATGTCTTCGAGCAGATCGGGGTGGACGCGGATCTGCAGCTCGGTGCCGCGGGCGACCTGGCCCAGCGCGCGGCCGATCGCTTCGTCGACTGCCGCGCCCGGCGCCATTTCCAGCGCGCGGCCGGCGATCAGATCGGCGGCTGCGAGCGCG
>PJUL01000498.1_pt1 | contig 27295 bp, 27 predicted proteins | sample 1512221 | NCBI WGS metagenome assembly PJUL01 (sample SAMN08177667, study PRJNA422409) | Feces metagenome, whole genome shotgun sequencing project.
CTCGGCGATCTCGGCGACGGACAGTCCGGCGTCGTGTTGGATGAGATCCAGGATCTTGGCATCCACGGCGTCGAGTTGTTCGGACAAGAATTCCTCCCCCCAGAGGGTGTTTGACGCGTCGATTTTGCGCAAAGCCCACCTGAGTCGGGCACGCCTTGGGCAAACAATTTCCGGGCTTCTATAAGATATTGCCTTACGGGCGAAAAGACCCGGGAGGAAAAATTTTGCCATGCGGCACTCGGAAGTCACGCTCGACGACAAATATGTGCTCGAAGATGGTCGGGCATTCATCACCGGCGTGCAGGCGCTGCTCCGTGTGCTGCTCGATCGCAAGCGCCTGGATCGACTCGCCGGCCTGAACACCGCCGGCTTCATGTCGGGCTATCGGGGGTCGCCGCTGGGCGGTCTCGACCAGCAGGCCGCGCGCATCCGCAAGCTGCTCGACGCGCACGACGTGGTCTTCAAGGAAGGCCTCAACGAAGACCTGGCCGCCACGGCCGTCTGGGGCAGCCAGCAGGCGAACCTCTTCCCCGGCGCGACGCACGATGGCGTCTACGGCATGTGGTACGGCAAGGCGCCGGGCGTCGACCGCACCGGCGACGTCTTCAAGCACGCCAACTTCGCCGGCTCCTTCCCGACCGGCGGCGTGCTGGCGGTGGCGGGCGACGACCACGCCTGCAAGAGTTCGACCCTGCCGTCGCAGTCGGAGTTCGCCTTCCAGGACTTCGAGATTCCCGTGCTGTCGCCCGCCGACGTGCAGGAAGTGCTCGACTACGGCCTTCTCGGCATCGCCATGTCGCGGTTCTCGGGTCTCTGGACCGGTCTGATCGCTCTCGCCGACACCATGGACAGCGGCGTGACCATCGACGTGTCGCTGGGCCGTCATCAGGCCGTCATTCCCGAATTCGCCATGCCGCCCGGCGGCCTGGGCATCCGGCTGAAGGACCAGCCGATGGAGAAGGAGCGCCGGCTTCGCCTCCACAAGATCCCCGCCGCGCTGGCTTTCGCCCGCGCCAACCAGATCGACCGCGTGGTGCTGGGCGCCTCGCACGTTCGCGTCGGCAAGGCCCGCCTGGGCATCGTCTGCCAGGGCCAGGCCTACAAGGACGTGCTGGAGGCCTTCTCGGCCATGGGCATGAGCCTGCAGGAAGCCGCCGACCTGGGCGTCTCGGTCTACAAGGTGGGCATGCCCTGGCCGCTGGAGCCCCTGGGCCTGCGCGCCTTCGCCGCCGGTCTCGAGACGCTGATGGTCATCGAGCACAAGCGCGCCCTGATCGAGCCCCAGGCTCGGGCGGCGCTTTATGACCTGCCGGCCCAGGCCCGTCCGCGCATCATCGGCAAGACCGACGAGAAGGGTCATCCGCTGCTGTCGGAGCTGGGCTCGCTGTCGGTGGCCGAAATCGCCCTGGCCATCTACGACCGCCTGCCCGACGGCCCGCACATGGAGCGGGCGCGCGCCTATCTGAACCGCGTCTCGGCCGCCGGCGTCGCCGCCGTCAGCCTGGCCTCGGACCAGGCCCGCAAGCCGTTCTTCTGCTCGGGCTGCCCGCACAACACCTCGACCAAGCTGCCGGAAGGCAGCCGGGCGCTGGCGGGCATCGGCTGCCACTACATGGCCGGCTTCAACGACCCCTCCACCGACCTCAACACCCACATGGGCGGCGAGGGCCTGACGTGGGTGGGCGCCGCGCCCTTCACGACCGAGAAGCACGTCTTCCAGAACCTGGGCGACGGCACCTACAACCACTCCGGCTCCCTCGCCATCCGGGCCGCCGTCGCGGCCGGGGCCAACATCACCTACAAGCTGCTGTTCAACGACGCGGTGGCGATGACCGGGGGGCAGCGCGCCGAAAGCGGCTTCACCCCCGCGCAGATCACCCGCCAGCTGGCCAGCGAGGGCGTGACCCGCACCGTGGTCGTGGTGGATGACCTCAAGCGCTACGAAGGAGTCGCCGACCTAGCGCCCGGCGTCGAGGTGTTCCCGCGTTCCGAGCTGATGACCGTGCAGAAGATGCTGCGCGACACCCCCGGGACCACGGTGCTGCTCTATGACCAGACCTGCGCCACCGAAAAGCGCCGCCGTCGCAAGCGCGGGACCATGGCCAAGGCGACCCAGAAGGTCTTCATCAACCCGCTGGTCTGCGAGGGCTGTGGCGACTGCTCGGTGAAGTCCAACTGCGTGTCGGTCGAGCCGCTCGACACCGCCTTTGGCCGCAAGCGCAAGATCAACCAGTCCAGCTGCAATCAGGACTATTCGTGCCTGGAGGGCTTCTGCCCGTCCTTCGTCACGCTGGAAGGGGCCGAGAAGGCCGGTGAAAAGGCCAAACCTGCGCCGCTGTCGGCGGACTCGACGCCTCTGCCGGCCTTCGAAGAGTTCCACGGCGTGCGCCGGATCATCTTCACCGGCGTCGGCGGCACCGGGGTCACGACCGTGGCCTCGATCCTGGCCATGGCCGCCCACGTCGACGGCCGCGCCGGCAGCGTGGTCGACATGACGGGCCTGGCCCAGAAGGGCGGCTCGGTGTTCAGCCACGTCAAGATCGGCGAGACCGAGGAGACGGTGGTCGGCGGTCGCGTGCCGGCCGCCAGCGCCGACGTGCTGATCGCCTGTGACCTGCTGGTCGCCGCCAGCCCCGAGGCCCTGGCGCTGTACGCCAAGGACCGCACCATGGCCTTCGGCAACAGCGATTTCGCGCCCACCGCCGACTTCGTCACCAGCCGCGACGTCAAGTTCGACGGCGGAGCCATGGCCCGCCGGGTCAAGGCCGCCACCAAGGCCTTCGACGCCTGCCCGGCCCAGCGCCTGGCCGAGGCCCGGTTCGGCGACGCCATCTACGCCAACATGATCATGGTCGGCTTCGCCTGGCAGCGCGGGGTGATCCCGGTCTCCAGCCGCGCGCTCTACCGGGCCATCAAGCTGAACGGGGTGGACGCCGAGGCCAACCTGCAGGCCTTCGAGCTGGGTCGCCAGATCGCCTTCGACCCGGCCGCGGCCGGCGACAAGCCGGTCGAGGTGCCCACGCCGCAGACCGAGCCGCTGGACGCCCTGATCGCCCGCCGCGTCGAGGATCTGGTCGCCTACCAGGACGCCCATTACGCCGCCCGCTACGCCGCACGTATCGCAAAGCTGCGTCACGCCGAGGTCGCGGCGACGGGCGAGGTGGCCGAGTTGCCCCTGACCCGCGCGGCGGCGACCAACCTCTACAAGTTGATGGCCTACAAGGACGAGTACGAGGTCGCCCGCCTCTACACCGACGGCCGCTTCGCCCAGGAGTTGGCCGGAACCTTCAAGGGCGGCAAGGCCAAGGTCTGGCTGTCACCGCCGCTGATCGCGCCCAAGGGTAAGGACGGCAAGCCGAAGAAGATCGCCTTCGGCGGCTGGATGCTGGATCTGGCCTTCCCGATGATCGCGCGCATGAAGGGTCTGCGCGGCGGGGCCTTCGACGTCTTCGGCAAGACCGAGGAACGCCGGATGGAGCGCGGCCTGATCGCCGACTACGAGGTCACGCTCGACCGCCTGGCCGCCGGCCTGCGCACCGAGAACAGGACCCTGGCCGTCAAGCTGGCGGAGGTTCCCTCCGAGATCCGCGGCTACGGCCACGTCAAGGAAGCCGCGGTCGAGAAGGCCAAGGCGACCGCGGCCAAGCTGTGGGAGCAGTGGGAGGGGTGATCCCCCTCCCGGCTGGCTATTTCGACGCGTCGCGATAGACCGGCGCGTAGGCGGCGTTCAGGGCCGGCCAGTCGAAGACGGCGATCACCTGCTGGCCTTCGACCTTGGAGCCGTCCCTGGCGCGCTCGGGCGGGATGAACCGCGGGGCCAGCGCCAGCATGGCCTCGCCGCCCGCCTGGGTCAGGTGTTCGCCGATGGCGCGGCAGCCGGTCAGCGCGCCGCCCTTGGCCGTGCACTCCAGATGGGTCAGGCCGTTCTCGGGGCCGATGGCCGCCACGATCGGGCCATACAGGCCGACGGTGGGCGAAGCCTTCCAGTCCAGGCCGTGCAGGGCGCACTTGGCCGCGGGCTGGCCTTCCAGCATGCACGGCGCCGGGCCGTTGGGCTCCAGGGTCAGGATGGCGCCCGCGCCGGGCTGGGGGATCTGGACGTTGTTGTGGCCGCTCGGGGTCACCAGGGTGATCGGAATGGTGATCATCGCGCCCGCGACCGGTTGGCCGTCTGTGGTGGCGGGGGCCATGCGGAACTTGTCGGCCAGTTTCAGGGCCATGTCGTCGAAGTGTTCGTCCTTGGGGAAGGACGCCGGCGCGCGGCAGGCTTCCAGGCGACCGTCGGCCGAGACGCGGCAGCGCAGCAGGGCCCAGCCGCCGATGCCCTGACGCATGGCTCGGTAGGGATAGTAGTTGGCCATGTCGTTGGCGTTGGGTTTGCTCTTCCAGACGACGCCGTCGACGATTTCGCGCCCGGGCGAGGGGGTCTGGGCCGTGGCGGAGCCGGCGAGGGCGAGGCTGACGACCAGGCCCAGAAAACGTGTGGTTGAAATCATGATCAAGTACCCCCTGGGTCGTTATGGCCAAGTTGCAGGGGAGACTCAACGCCTTCACGCAGGCGGCGATCGAGCGGCCGTCGGCGCTGGCCGGCAGGCGGGTTCGTGCTAGGCTGAGGTCCATGAACAAGCCGGTTCGACATCCAGACCAGGTGACGGTCACCTTGAGCGCAGAGGATGCGGCCGACCTGCTGGTGCGTGTGGAGCGCGGTGAGTTTGCGTCGTTGGACGAGGGGGTCGCCGCCGAACTGGCGGAACTCAACTATCGTCGCGCCGCCGACATTGTCGGCGGTTCGGACAAGCTCGAGGCCCTGCTGCAGGAACTGGAGCAAGAGGCCATTGACCCGGCTGAATGTGTCGATGGCGGCCAGTTCCTGGTCGAAATGCTTGCGGATCTGAAAGCGCGAGCCGCGGCTTCCGACGAGTGAGCCGGCCTTACCTCCTGACGCGTCGAGCCCAGCGCGATCTGGTGCGCATTCGCGACTACATCGTTCAGGACAGTCCGCGCGCTAGCGTGCGTTTCATCGAGACGCTCATGGCGCGGTTCGACCAGATCGCCTTCGCGCCGTACATGGCCCAGGCGATCACCAGCAATCCTCGTTTTCGCCGGCTGCCACACGGCTCGTACGTGATCTTCTACGAGGTGGCGGCCGACGATCTGGTGATCATCCGTTCCATCGAACACTCGGCGACCTTGAAATGACCCCAGACTTCGATTTCGACGCCGTCGTGGTGGGCGCGGGCGCCGTGGGACTGGCCTGCGGCTACGCCCTGTCGCGGCGAGGCCTGGTCGTGGCGGTGCTGGAGGCCGAGAGCCACATCGGCCAGGGCGTGTCTTCGCGCAATTCCGAGGTGATCCACGGCGGGCTCTACTATCCGACCGGTTCGCTGAAGGCCCGGCTGTGCGTGCAGGGGCGGCGGCGGCTCTATGCGTTCCTCGACGCCCACAAGGTCGCCTACAAGAAGTGCGGCAAGCTGGTGGTGGCCACCAGCGACGACGAGATCGCCCGGCTCGACGCCATCTGGGACCAGGCCCTGGCCAACGACGTCGAGGGCATGGAGCGCCTGACGGGCGCGCAGGCCCAGGCCCTGGAGCCCGGTCTCAATGCCCACGCCGCCCTGCTGTCGCCGGAAAGCGGCGTCTTCGCCAGCCACGACTACATGCTGGCCCTGCACGGCGAGATCGAGGCCGCTGGCGGGGCGGTGGTGGTCTCCACCCCCTTCGAGGGCGCGGGCCCGCTGGAGGGCGGCGGCTTTTCGGTTCGGGCCGGCGGCGCCGAGCCGACGACCCTGACCTGCCGCCTGCTGGTCACCGCGCCGGGCCTGTCGGCGCAGGGCGTGGCGGCGAGCATCGAGGGCTTTCCGCGCGACCAGATCCCCGCCGCCCATTACGGCAAGGGGGTCTATTTCCGGCTGACCGGCAAGGCGCCGTTCCAGCGCCTCGTCTATCCGCCGCCGATCCACGGGGCGCTGGGCACCCACTACCGCAACGACATGGGCGGCCAGGCGGTGTTCGGGCCCGATCTCGAATACGTGCCAGAGCCCGACTATTCTGTGGATCCAGACAGGGCGAAGGCCTTCGCCGCCTATATCCGCAAGTTCTGGCCGGGGCTGCCCGACGGCGCGCTCAGCCCCGACTACGCCGGCGTACGCCCCAAGATCCACGGTCCCGACGAGCCCCAGCCCGACTTCCAGCTGCGCGGCGCCGACACTCATGGCCTTCCGGGGCTGGTGGCGCTGTTCGGCATCGAGAGCCCGGGCCTGACCAGTTCGCTGGCCATCGGCGAGGCCGTCGCCGACCGGCTTGAGTCGGCTGGCTGACACCAAACCCGCCCTCGTGCGTTAGCCTGGAAGGCTGTTCGACGGAGAGGGCGATGGTGGACGATTTCATCGACAGGCTGACTTCGCGCCTGGTGCGGGGCGCTGGCCTGGTCATGGCCGCGGCGATCGCGGCGATCTCGGGGGCCATGGCGGTGTTCGCCTTCCTGGCCTCGCTGGTCGGCGCGGCCTGGGCCCACGCCATCGTGGCGGCGATCGCCGCGGCGGTGGTGGCGATCTGGGCGCTGGCCCAGTCCAACCAGCAGGCCAAGGAGCGCAAGGCCCCCATCGAGGAGCGGGTGGCCGACATCATCCTGGCCCACCCGACCGCCTCGTTCCTGGCGGGGCTCGCGGCCGGAGCCCTGGTCAAGGGCAAGCCGTCGGAGGCGCGCAAGGCCTGGCGCGCCCGCCGCGAGGTGGACTAGGGGGCGGGCCTCAACCCTTCGGGGCGATCCGGATCACCTTGCCGTCGTCCTCGTCGGTCACCGCCCAGACGGCGCCGTCGGGGCCGACCACGACGTCGCGGATGCGTTCGCCGAAGTCGACGGCGATGCGCTCTTCGCCGACCACCTTGTCGCCGTCCAGCGTCAGGCGGGCGATGTGGTGCTCCTTCAGCGCGCCGACCAGCAGGCTGCCCTTCCAGGCGGGGAACAGGTCGGCCTGGTAGAAGGCCATGCCCGAGGGCGCGATCACCGGATCCCAGTAGTAGATCGGCTGCTCCAGGCCCTCCTTGGCGGTGATGCCTTCACCGATCGGCTTGCCGGAATATTCTTCGCCATAGGTGATCGACGGCCAGCCGTAGTTCTTGCCGGCGCGGGGGATGTTCAGCTCGTCGCCGCCCTTGGCGCCGTGCTCGACCGTCCACAGTTCGCCGGTCTTGGGGTTGATGGCGGCGGCCTGCAGGTTGCGGTGGCCGATCGACCAGATCTCGGGCTTGGCGCCGGCCTGGCCGACATAGGGATTGTCGGCGGGGATCGAGCCGTCCGGCTTGATCCGCACCACCTTGCCCAGCGTGCCGTCGAGGCGCTGGGCCTGCATGCGGCCTTCGATGATCGAGCGCTCGCCGGTGGTGACGAACAGGTTGCCGTCACGGGCGAACACCAGCCGTCCGCCGAAGTGCAGCGACGAGGCCAGCGTCGGCGTCTGGCGCCAGATGACCTGCACGTTCTCCAGCTTGGGCGTCGCGCCAGGGACCAGCTTGCCGCGCGCCACCGCCGTGCCGTTGCCGCCGTCGCGGGGCTCGGCGTAGCTCCAGTAGACGAGGCCGTTGTGGGCGTAGTGCGGATCGATCGCCAGGCCCAGCAGGCCGCCCTGGCCGTTGGCGTCCACCGCCGGCAGGCCGGCGACGGCGGGCGACAGCTTGCCGTCCTTGGCCAGGATGCGCAGGCGACCGGCGCGTTCGGTCACCAGGGCCGAACCGTCGGGCAGGAAGGCGATGGCCCACGGATGGTCCAGGCCCTTGGCCACCACCTGCACCTGGTAGTCGACGCCGGCGGCCTTCAGCGGCGCGCGCGTCTGGCCGGCGAAGGCGGGCTTCTGGTCGGGGGCGTTGGCGGTGCGGGTCTCGACCGGACCGCCGTCGGCGGCCACGGCCGGGGCGCTGCTGTCTTGGGCCTCGCCGGGGCCGCAGGCGGCGATGGCGAGCAGGGCGGAGGCGGCGAAGATCAGGGAGGAACGCATGGGGCGACCATAGACGTCTTTTCCTCCGGCGGGCGAGAGGCGGGGCCCCATTTCTTTCGGCGCATTGACAGGAGGGGCGGCGCGGGGAAGCTTCCCGGCCTTTCCCGCTGACCCCGGAGCCTGCCTTGACCGCCATCCTGCACGCCATGCTTGGCAAGGGTCTGGGCGGCCTGGAGCAGGTGTTTCTCGACTATCAGCCGATCCTGGAGACCTGGGCCGCGCGTCGGGGCGGGATCTGCGCCGGCGTGGTCCGGTCGGGAGGCGCGGTGGCCAAGGCCCAGGCCGGCCGCAGCCCGCCGCTGCTGTCGATGCCGGCCCATACCGACTGGGATCCGATCACCCTGGGCGCGGCCCGCAGGATCGTGAAGGCTGTCCAGCCGACCATCATCCTCAGCCATGGGCAGCGCCCGGCCCGCCTGTTCGAGAAGGCCGCGCCCAAGCAGGCGCGTCTGGCGATCTGCGTGCACAAGCCGGTGTTCGAGGTCGAGACCACGCGCACCGATTACATCTGCGTCGGCCGGCATCTGGCCGACCTGGCGATCGAGCGCGGGATCCCGGCGAGCCGCGTGCACTTCGTGCCCAACGCCGTGAAGATCCCCGCCGTGCAGGCCCAGCCGCTCGCCGACGCCGGCCGGCCGCCGCGCATCGTCGCCGCCGGCCGCCTGCACCCCAAGAAGGGTTTCGACGTGCTGGTCGCCGCCGCGGCTCTGCTGCGTGACCGGGGCCTGTCGTTCGAGGTCGAGATCGCCGGCGAGGGCGACGAGCGCGGCAGGCTCGAAGGGCTGATCGGCGAGCACGGCCTTGGCGATTGCGTGCGCCTCGTGGGCTGGCGCGACGCCTCGGCCTTTCTGGCCACAGGCGATGTCTTCGCCTTCCCGTCCTACCAGGAGGGGTTCCCGCTGGTGCTGCTGGAGGCCATGGCCGTGGGCCTGCCCGTCGCGGCCAGCGCCATTCCCGGTCCGGACGAAATGATCCTTGAAGGCGTCAGCGGCCGTCTGACCGCGCCGGGCGATCCGGTCGCCCTGGCCGACGCCCTGGCCGCCCTGATCGCCGATCCGGCCGCCTCGGCCGCCCTGGGTCGCAAGGCCCGCGAGGCGGTGCTGGCCGACTATGGCCCCGACAGCCTGGCCAGGCGTTTGAGCGCAGTTGTGGATGAGATCGCAAACCGGGCTTGAAGCCCGCCCCGGTTTGCGCTTATAAGCCCGCTCCGCTTCGGCGGCTGGGTAGCTCAGATGGTTAGAGCGGTGGATTCATAACCCACAGGTCGGCGGTTCGATCCCGCCCCCAGCCACCAACGGTTTTCTCCGACAATCCGTTGAATTCGCATCGCTTCCTTGGCGATTACGCGTGCGCGTCGACGCCACCGTGAAGGGGCGTTCGATGCTTGCGATCACGCTTTTCCGATCGAATTCCTCGTCACTATTCGAGCGCGCACGCCGCCCGCGCCGGCCGGCGATCGTGAGGTTTCGCTTCTGGGTTGAGCCTCGTATTGCTTAATAATTTATATTGATGTAAGTAATGCGGGCGGGTGATGACCACCCTTGGGGAGTTGAGCGTGATCAAGTGCGCCGCCGTCCTGTCCGCCGTCATGGCTCTCGCGACCGCGGGCGTCGCCAGTTCAGCCTCGGCCGCTACGTTCACGCCGAGCCCCGTCTCGAATTTCACCCTGAGCGGAAGCCTGACGGTCTCGCACCCCCAGGCCACGACCGTCACTTGCTCGGTCGAGATGACGGGCAACATCGACAGCAGCGGCGCCACGGCGGTGATCTCCAACGTCGCCGTCGATCCCGGCGACTGGGCATGCGGCTCTCTGCTGACGGCTAACGGCACGCCCTGGATCGTCCTGCCGACCAGCACCTCTTCGATCATGATCTGGATGGGCTTCACATCGCCCTGGACCTGTGGCGGCGCCACTGCGGCCAGCTGGACGAACGGCGCGCCCAGCACGGTTACATTCTCGAGCGCGACGGTGCCCGGATCGCCGGGCTGCACCGTCAGCGGCACGCTGACCGCCTCGCACTCAGTGACCATCATGTAGGCTGGGGGCTCAGCTCGCCGCCTTGTCCTCGGTCGCGTATACCGTCGCCAGGCGGAAGAGCTCGTTGCGCACCGGCTCGGGCAGGGCGACGGCGGCTTCCATGAACGGGGCGGCCTCGCGCAGGCTCATGAAGCGGGCGATCAGGCTTTCGCCGCCGCCGGCCACGACGTCGACGCCCTCGAACAGCGCGCCGACCGGCAGCGACAGCGCCCGCGACACCTCGACCAGCTTGGAGGCGCTGATCCGGTTCTCACCGGTCTCGTACTTCTGGATCTGCTGAAAGGTCAGGCCCAGGGCCGCCCCCAGTTCCTCCTGCGACACGCCGGCCGCGCGGCGATGGGCGCGGATCATCGCGCCGACATGCCGGTCGATCGGGTGCGGAGGAGGCGGGGGCGCCATGACGTCATTTCCGTATACGAAAATCAACGTTTTGGCTTTGCCTCGCGGGCGTCGAAAAAACAAGCGCCGCGACGGCCGCGCGAATGTTCCGTTCGGTCAAGTTCGTTTCGGCCGATTAGGCCGACAGCACCGCCAGCACCCCCTCGGGAACGCCGTCGCGGCGCACCGTGGCCAGCGCCAGTTCGACCGTACGCTCGGCCCCGTCCTTGACCAGCAGGGTTACGGGCAGGCGGCCGGGGGCGTCGCCCTGCAGGGCGTGCTCGACGGCCTGGGTCAGGGCGCGGCGCTCGGCCGGGCGGACGATGTCGCTGAGCCGGCAGTCGCGCAGCTCGGCCTCGGAGAAGCCGGTCAGCCGCAGGAAGTCGGCGTCCATCGAGGCCAGCACCCCGCGGATGTTGAGCCTGGCCGTGGCCACGCCGGGCAGCACCGACAGGGCCGTCTCCAGCGCCGCGGCGCGGTCGAGACGGGCGCGCAGGTCGCGTTCCTCGGTGCGGTTGACGAACAGGGCGGCCACGCCGCCGGGGTAGGGGAACACCCGCACCCCGAAGCAGCGGCCCGACTGCACGGTCGATTCCGACTCGAACTCCAGCGTCTCGCCCGTGCGCAGCACGCGGCGGAACTGCTCGCCGATCAGGGCCTGCACGGGGGCGCTGAACACCTCCGTCCAGGCCAGTCCGACCAACTGGGCGGCGCTGGCGCCCTTCAGGTCCTCGAACACGGCGTTGACGGCGGTGATCCGCAGATCGGGATCCAGCGCCACGAACGCCTCGTTGAGGTGGCCCAGTATGGCCGAGCGGGCCGTCTCCGCCGTCTGCAGGGCGGAGTCGTTGTCGAATCCCGCCGGGCCCTCGGCTAGGCCGGCGGCGGCGTAGTGCTCGGCCGAGATCATCACCACGCGCGGTCGCCCGTGGTGAGTCACGATCACCGGTCCGGACAGGGCCACATCCTGCCACTGGCCGAAATTTCTGCTGATTTCCCCGGCGGTCACCCTGGCCGGTGCGATGTCGCGCGACTTCATGTCACCCTCTCCAGATCCACGCAAAATCCGGACGCTCCGCAATCGCTGAAACAAACTCTCGGAATGGTTGGTTGGTTGCCACTTAAAGTTACCGCCACGCGAGTCTGGGGACAACGGTGTTATCCCAGCGGCACAACGTCGCAGTACGGCCAAGTTCTCAACTACGCGAACTTCAAATAACGCGGATTTTCCGTGAGAACTCGCCGACAGCCAAGGTCGACTTACGCTCAAGGCGCAACCGAGAGGATGTGCGGAGGCGACGATGGGTAAGCAGCAGTTCTTCCAGAGGTTTGGCGCGGATCGGGCGGGCACCGCCCTGGTCGAGTTCGCCCTCGTGTGTCCGATGCTCATCATCCTGGTGGTGGGGATGCTCGGCTGGGGGTCCTACTTCTGGATGGCTCACTCGGTGCAGCAGGTCGCCAACGACGCCGCGCGGGCGGCCGTGGCCGGGCTGACGGGGGCCGAGCGCGCCACGCTGGCCAAGGCCGCCGCGGCCGAGGGCGCCGCCGACTATGCCGGCCTCGACAGCGCCCTGGTGAAGACCACCGTCACCGAGCGTCCCGACCGCACCGTGGTGTCGGTTTCCTACGACGCCTCCAAGACCGTCGTCTTCGCCTTCGACAAGATCGCGCCGATGCCGTCGAGCATGATCACGCGCCAGGCCTCGGTTCGCCTGGGAGGCTACTGAATGATGCGTCATTGGCTTCGCAACCAGGACGGCGGCGTGGCGATCATCGCCGCGGCCGCCCTGACCGGGGGTGTCGGCCTGGCCGCCATGGCCGTCGACCTGGGCTCGGTCTATCTGCAATCGCGCCGCCTGCAGGGCGTGGCCGACCTGGCGGCGCTGGCCGCCGCCGGCGACATCGCCCGCGCCCAGGCCGCCGCCAACGCCACGGTCGAGGTCAACCCGATCGGCGGAACCACGAAGGCCAGCGTCGCCCGGGGCCGCTATGACCCCCGCGCCAAGGGCGGACCCAGCCAGCGCTTCCAGCCGAGCGAGGCCGAGCCGGACGCCGCCCGGGTCACGCTGGAAGGCGAGGCCAACCTCTTCTTTGCCCAGGCCCTGCTGGGCAAGAAGTCGATCCCGATCCGCCGCGAGGCGACCGCCACGCGCGCCGACCTTGCCAGCTTCTCGATCGGCACGCGCCTGGCCAGCCTGGACGCCGGGGTCGCCAACGCCCTGCTGACCGGCCTGACCGGCAGCAAGGTCAGCCTGTCGGTGATGGACTACGACGCCCTGGTCCAGGCCGATGTCGACCTGTTCGACTATCTCGACGCGCTCGACACCAAGCTGGGGATCAACGCGGCCAGCTATGACGACCTGCTGGCCACCAACGTGAAGACCGGCAAGGCCCTGTCGGTGCTGGCCGACGTGCTGAACGCCGCCGGCGACAGCCGCGCGGCCAGCGCCGCCACCGTGCTGGCCTCGGCCACCGCCTCGAGCGAGAGCGTCAAGCTCAGCACCCTGGTCGACCTTGGCCCCTATGGCGGCCAGGACCACGTGGCCGGCGGCTCCAGCGCCGGGATCGGCACCGACGCCATGCAGCTGGCCAACGCCATGCTGATGCTCAGCAACGGCGCGCGGCAGGTGCAGCTGGACCTGGGGACCGCCGTTCCGGGTCTGGCCGATGTCGACGCCTGGCTGGCCATCGGCGAGCCGATGAACAATTCGCCCTACATGACCGTCACCCAGGACAAGTCGGTGGTCATCCGCACCGCCCAGACGCGCCTCTATGTCGAGGCCAAGCTGCTGGGCTCGGGCATCCTGGGCGGCGTGGCGCAGGTCAAGGTGCCGCTGCTGGTCGAGCTGGCCTCGGGCGAGGCCAAGCTGGCCGCGCTGGACTGCAAGGCCCGCACGACCACCCTGGCGGTCAAGCCCAGCGTCGGCTCGCTGACCATCGGTCAGGTCGACACCAGCAAGCTGTCCAACTTCAAGGTCGGCCTGACCCCGACCAAGGGTCGCATCGTCCAGGCGCCGCTGTTCACGGTGGACGGCTCGTCCAAGGTCGACCTGGGCGGGGCGACGTTCCGCAACGTGGTGTTCAGCAGCGCCGACGTGAAGGCCGGCACGGTCAAGACCGTGAAGACCAACGACCTGGTCTCGACCACCGTGGCCACCCTGATCGGCAACCTGTCGCTGGACGTGAACCTGCTGGGCCTGCAGCTGGGCCTGGGCGAGTCTTCGATCCTGGCCGCCCTGAAGCCCGTGCTTTCGGCGGCCGCCGCGCCGCTGGATGTGGCGATCAACCGCCTGACCGCGCTGGTCGGCGTGGGCCTCGGCGAGGCCGACGTGCGCGCCAACGGCATGCGCTGCGGCGCCCCGGCCCTGGTGGCCTGATGATTTCGTACCTCGAGGAAGGAAAGCGTAGTTCAGTCATGTCCAGGAAGTCGTCGCAGCAGGGACCGGTCCAGTCGCAAGGGCAGGGGCAGTCGTGGCCGGGTCTGGGGGATGCGCCCGAGGATGCGCCCACCGGGCCGTTCGGCCGCCGCGGGGTCTCCGACGCCGAGCTCGCCACGCCGTCGGTGCTGCACTCGACCTTCCAGCCGCCCAGCATCCGCGCCCGCCTGCACGTGCTGTGCGCCCTCTACGCCCATACCCCGTCGCCGGCGCGCCGCCTGGAGCTGCTCGACAGCCTGGAGGGCCAGGTGCTGGAGCTGGCGCACCTGATGGCGCTGGATCTGCTGAGCAATGGCTGGCGTCCCGAGCCGGGACGCGACGCGGCCTGATCCGTCCCCCGAACGATCCACGGCCAAGCTTAGGTAAACGGCGGAAAAACCGTCTAAGCCGACGACCGATTAACCGCGCCATGCGTTGTTGAGGTCATGTCGAGGTTTGATTCAGGCTCGGGGGACGATCGCCGCGCTTCGCCGCGCCTGAACACCAACAGGTCGGGCAAGGTGCTGTGCGGCGCCTTCGCCTGGGACTGCGTGATCAAGGACGTGTCCGACGGCGGCGCCCGCATTCTGATGCTGTCGGGATCGACCCCGCCGGCCAACGTGCAGCTGATCGACCTGGTCGGCGGCTTCGCCCACGACGTTAAGGTGGCCTGGCGCAAGGATCGCGAACTGGGCCTGACCTTCCTGCGCAGCCATGACCTGCGCGGCCTGGCCCCGGCCAGCCTGCAGACGGCCAAGCGGATCTGGCTGGCGGCGCAGAGCCGCGCCAGCACCGGCTGAGCATGCCCCATAGAAAAAGCCTCGCCTGGGGGGAGGCGAGGCTCTTCTAAGCTTTTACTCGGTGATCGCGAGGATCAGGCGTCGGCGCGGGCGGCTTCCTCGGCCATGGCGCGGACGAGATCCAGCACCTGGCGGCGGACGCGGCCGCGGTTGATCTTCGGGAACACTTCGGCCAGTTCCAGGCCTTCCGGCGTGGTCAGGAATTCCTGGACGACGCGTTCGGCGTGGTGACCGACTTCATCCTCTTCGGCGCCGCTCATCGGGTCGGCCAGGCCGTCGAAGAAGAAGGAGACCGGCACCTGAAGGGTGCGGGCGATCTCGTACAGTTTCGAAGCGCTGACGCGGTTGGCGCCACGCTCGTACTTTTGGACCTGCTGGAACGTCAGGCCCAGGGAATCGGCCAGTTGCTCCTGGCTCACGCCCAACAGCTTGCGACGCATACGGACTCGACCGCCGACGTGCAGATCGACCGGGTTGGGTCGCCGGCCTTCGGTTTCTTCACTCAACTTTTTCGCCTCCAACGGTTGTTTGTGTAAAATGACACGACCGGGACGTTGGCGATAGCCGAGCTAGGGCAGGTGCGGCGCTACGTCGCTGAGGTGGAGCTTGAGCTCCGCCTAAGCGTTAAGCTGAAACTCCGATTTCTGGCCGCGATCGTTCCAGATCCGTCGAGCCTGGCCGCTGGCGTCGTGCAAGCGGTACAGCGCTTCGGCGGAAAGGGTTTCGTCACGCTCCGAACCCGGAAGAATCTGGGGCGTCATCGCCCGCAGCACCTGACGCTGCACGGCGGCGAGATCGCCGAAGGCCCGCAGGTCGAGTTCGTCGACGTGATAGCCGACCGTCGATTCGATGGCGATCGATTCGCGGACCCGTTGAAGCAATTCTTTCGACAGGAGAATTTCCGAGCCGGCGACGACGCCGAACTCGTAGGGGCGCGGCAGGCCGACCAGGCGCGTGTCGATCGGCGAGTTCATGATGCCGGGGTAGAGCGCCATGTCGATCATGCCCACGAAGCGGGTCACGTTGTTGACCAGCGCCAGCTCCATGGCCGCGGCCCAGGCCTCGAACACCCGGGTCCCCCGACCCGGACCCTTCTTGGCGCGATAGGCTTCGGTCGTGAACAGGCGGCTGGCCTCCCAGACGTCACAGCCCTTCTTGGGCGTTTCGCCGGGAGCGATCAGGTGGGCGAACTTGTCGGCCAGCATGCAGCGGTCGTCGGTGGGCCGCAGGCGCAGGCCGACCTCCAGCTGCATGTCTTCATCGAAGCCCAGCAGGTAGATGGCGCGGGAGTCGTCGTAGTCGTCGACCTCCCCGCCGTCGAGCACGACCAGGTCGACCCAGCCGTTCTTCTCGACGCACTGCTTGCGGCGTTCCTCGTGCATGGCCCACAGCTGGGGCCCGTAGAGGTGGCGGTTCTCGCAGGTGATGATGTGGATCATGGCTGTCCCCCGTTCTGGACAGCCCGCATTAGGCGGCATGATCCGCCCAATCGCCGATAGGCCAAACGGCCTATGCGACGCGCCGCCCCAGTCCGTGCGGCCATTACCAATGAGTGGAGGGGGCGCTTCTGTGCGCTGACGCACACCTTGGCGCAAAAGGGCTTCGCCAGGCAACGCGACGCACGCGCCAAGCGATATGTCGAACATCTAACAGATGATCGACACGCATTCAAGGTTGTGAAATTTCATATTCCAGCGTCGCGCGCGTAGGCGCTCAGCCGGCCTTCAGCAGGCCCAGCTCGCCGGCCTTCATCACCGCTTCCTGCCGCTTGACCACGCCCAGGCGCTTCTTGGCGGCTTCGATGTGGTGGTGGACGGTGCGGGGCGACAGCTCGAGGATCGCGCCGATCTCCCAGTCGGTCTTGCCGCGGCTGGCCCAGTACAGGCATTCGGCCTGGCGCTCGGAGATCACGCCGTAGTCGGGCTTGTCGTCCTGCATTTCCCAGTGCTTGAGCATGATGGTGCCGAACACCGTGGCCAGGCTCTCGACCACGGCGCGGTTGGCCGGGTCGGTGTCGGGCGCGGCCGTCGACATGCGGATCAGCACCTCGTGGCCGGCCGGGCCGAACACCCGCACCACATAGCCGTCGTTCATGCCGAACTCGGAGGCCTCGCCCCACATGGCCTGGGCGCGCTGGTCGCCCAGGGGCTTGGCGTCGGACCAGGCGAAGGACTTGCTGGATTTCAGCAGCAGCTTGACGCAGGGGTCGTGGACGACGTGGCGCTCGCCCCAGTAGCGCGCGTCCCAGGCCTCGAAGTCCTGGCGCGACAGGGCCGGCGGCTCCTTGCCGTAGCGCTCGGCGTTGACCAGGGTGGCGGCGAAGCGGTCGTAGCCGAAGGCGGACAGGGCGCGCCCGAAATGCGCTTCGACATCGGCCGGCGCATCATAATGCGGCGCCTTGCTCAGGAACTCCCAAGCCTGCTGTTCAGCCGAATTCAACACGAGGCTATCGTCTCCCGCTCCCTCATCAACTTAGAGCTACCCTGGCGATAGCGCCAGTAGCGGCGTCGATGTGTCGCGGGCTTTACTCAAGGCAACACTAGGGACAACTTCCCGTAGTTGCGCTTTCGCAAAAGTTGAGGTGATCGTATACTGACCGGGTGGGCCGGTCAGGCGGCTTCCTGCTCGTCCTCGCCGCCCAGCAGGGCGCTCAGCACGATGGCCAGGCGCTCGGGCTTGATCGGCTTCTCGACCACGTCCTGCATGCCGGCGGCCAGGTAGACGGCGACGTCCTCGGGGCCGGCGTTGGCGGTCAGGGCGACGATCGGCGCCGCGCCGGCCGGGCCGGACAGTTCGCGGATGGCGCGGGTGGCGGCCACCCCGTCCATGCGCGGCATCTTGATGTCCATCAGGATCAGGTCGAAGCGGCCCGTGCGGGCGGCCTCGACAGCCTCGACGCCGTCGGCGACCTGCTCGGAGGTGCAGTCGAACATCTCGCACAGCGCCTCGGCGACCATGCGGTTGGTGGCGTTGTCGTCGACGATCAGGATGTGGGCCGGGCGGGCCGAGACGCTGATGTCCTCGTCCTGGACGGTCTCGACCTGCGCGGCCGGGGCGGTGAGGGCGAAGCGCAGGGTCAGGCCCGCGCCGCGGTTGGGCTCGGCGCGCACCTGGCCGCCCATCTCGCGCAGCACACGGTGAGCCAGGGCCATGCCGACGCCCAGAGCCATCTCGGCCCGGTCGTCCATGCGGCCTTCGCCCAGCGGGTCGAACACGCGGGCCAGGCGTTCCTCGGCGGTGACCGAGGCGGCGTTGTCGCGCACGTCGCCTTCCAGGCGCAGGCGACCGTCGTCGAGGCGGGCCCGCAGGCTGGCTTCGATGACGCCGCGGCCGTGGGCCAGGGCGCCGTCGATCAGCGCGTCGAACACCTGCAGCAGGCGCGAGGGATCGACCAGGGCCGCAGCCTCGGGATCGCCGTCGTAGGAGAACAGAAGGGTCGAGCCGCCCTCGGCGGCGCGCGGCGCCCAGCGGGCCTCGACCGCGTCGGCCAGGTCGCGCAGGCGGGTCGGTTCGGGCGACAGCGCTAGGCCGCCGGTGGCGGCGCGGTGCAGGTCCATGGCCCGGCCGAGGATCTCGCTCATGTCGCGGCTGGTGTCGCTGATGGCGCGCACGCAGGCGGCCGCGTCGGGCGCCAGGCGCTGCTGTTCCAGCCGGTCGGTGAAGGCCTGGACGCCGTCCAGGTGCAGGCCGATGTCGTGCGCCATGCGCTCGACCAGGCCCATCGCCTCGCGGGCTTCGCGCTGCTTGCGGCGGTGCGAGGCCAGCAGCGAGGCCAGGCCGCCGACGCCGGCGTAGAAGCCTTCGTCATCGACGGCGACGAAGGCGGTGCGGAAGACGGGAGTGGCGCTCTGGGCCAGGGCGTCGACGAAGACGCCGGGCTCCATCGACACGCGCACGCTGCGCGGGTCGGGGTCCATGATCTCCGAGACGGGGCGTTCGTTCAGGTGCTCGGCCGCGACCAGCATCTGGCCGACGAAGACGTCGCGATAGACAAGGCCGATCGGCGCGCCGTCCTGCGTCACCGCCAGGGCGGCGAGGGCCGGTTCGCTCGCGAAGATCTCCAGCACCATCCTGCAGGTGATGCTTGGGTCGACCGGATCGCGGCGATCGATGAGGCGGGCGAGCGTTTCCATGCGGCCGGGGGCTGGGCGTCGGGGAATTCACAGCTTGGACGACTTGGCCTTGCAGAGTCGTTAAGTCACAGCGCTGAAAGCAAAAGGGGCGGCGGATTTGCATCCGCCGCCCCCCTTCCCGAGCCGATCCGGCCCGATCAGGTTCACCAGGTCTTGGTCAGGCTGACACCGTAGAGGCGCGGTTCCAGCGTGTAGACATTGGTGAACAGGCCCGAGGTGTCGTCGGTGGTGTAGGCGTCGGTGATCGGCGTCTTGTTCAGCAGGTTCTTCACATAGGCGTCGATCGACAGGCCAAGCTCCGGCTTCTCGATCTTGAGCGTCAGGTTGACGTTCTCCCAGGATTTCAGCCGGTCGTACTCGGTGTTGTAGATGCGGGCGTACTGCTCGCTCTGGCGGTAGTAGTCGCCGCGCACGGTGGCGGCCCAGCCCGACGGCAGGTCGAAGGTGTACTGGGCGCCCAGCGACAGGGTCCAGTGCGGCGAGTTGGGCAGTTCGTTGCCCGACAGGTCGGCCGCGCGGCCGTCGATCGAGGCCCCGGCGGCGTAGTTGTAGAGGCCCGTGCTGTTGGCCAGGGTGTTGGCCGTCAGCGCCACGGTGACGAGGCCGGTGGCCTGGGCCGGGGTGAAGCCTTGCGAGATCAGCGCCCCGGCCAGGGTCGAGGCCCCCGCCGCAGGGCCGCCGGCCGCCGCCAGGATGGTCTGGACCGCCGTGGCCTGGGCCGCGGTCAGGCCCGCGCCGCCCGAGGCGGTGGGCAGGGTGTAGAGGGTGTTGGCCAGGTTGCTGTAGTAGCTGCTGGCGCCTGTGCCGGGACCGGCGCAGGCCAGCGGCAGGGTGCCGCCCAGGCCCGCCCCGATGATCGTGGCCACGCCGGCGGTGGTCAGAACGCAGTTGCTGCCCAGGGCAGCGGTCGGCCGAGCGGCCTTGACCAGGGTCAGGGCCGGATCGCTCTGGGTGCGGTTCATGACGTCGATCGAGGTGACGCCCTTGCCGATCTCGGTGTTGAGGTAGCCGACATTGGCGTTCAGGCGCAGGCCCTTGACCGGCTGCCACAGGGTTTCCAGTTCGACGCCCCAGACCTTGGCGTCGATGTTCTCGTTGACCGAGGTGCGGTTGACGATCTTCGAAATCTGGTAGCCCTGGTAGTCGTAGTAGAAGCCCGTGGCGTTCAGCAGCAGGCTGCCGCCCAGCAGGGTGTTCTTGGCCCCGATCTCGTAGGCGTTGACGAATTCCGGCTGGTAGGTCGCCGCCACGCCGGCCACGCCGATGGCCCCCGGCGGGTTGGCGCCGCCGCCCTTGTAGCCCTTGGAATAGAAGGCGTAGAGCAGGGTCTCGTCGGTGAACGGCAGGTTGGCCTTGTAGTCGAAGCCCAGGCGGCCGGTCAGTTCCTTGAAGTCCGACTTCTGCTGCGCCGGCGTGCCGGTGATCAGGCCGTAGCCGGGGGCGAGCAGGGCGGTCGAGATGTTGTCCGAGGTCTTCTTGTCGTGGGTCTGGCGCAGGCCCAGGGTGAACTTCAGGTCTTCGCTGGCCTGCCAGTAGACCTCGCCGAACAGCGCCGTGGCCTTCAGGTGATAGGGCGTGCGGTTGTCATAGTAGTTGTGGCCCTCGCCCGTCGGATTGGCCGAGGTGTCGATGCCGATGCAGTTGGCCGTGGTCAGCGGGTTGCAGTTCGGATTGCCGGTGTTCTGGAAGTTCAGCGCCAGGGCCGAGATCGTCAGGCCGTTCGACACCACGTAGTAGTCGGTGGTCCCGCGGTAGTCGAAATAGATGCCGCCGATGTTGAAGTTGACCGGCCCGTCGAAGGCCGACTGCAGGCGGAATTCCTGGCTGATCTGCTTGGCGTTGGATTTCGAGATGTCGTAGGTCAGGAAGGTGTTGGCCGTCCCGGTCTGCGGATCGCTGAAGTTGCCGCCCGGCGTCAGGGCCGTGTTGTTGAACGTGCCCGGCGAGATGTTCCGGAAGTAGTCCTGCTTGGAATAGATGTCGCCCGTGCTGATCGAGCTCAGCGACGTGAAGGTCAGCTGGTCGGTGATGTCGTAGGCGAAGTTGAACTGGTAGACGTCCGAGGTCGACCGGTAGATCGGGTCGAAGCGGGTCTCGATCTCGCGCAGGTCCTTGGTCACCGTGTCGCCGGCGTTCAGGTCGCCGCTGGTGAAGCCCACCAGGTTGCCCAGCACGCCGTACAGCGTGCCCGAGGTGTTGACCGTGCCGTAGGCGGCGTTGCTGTAGAGGCTGGCCGAGGCGCAGCCCTGGGTCAGGTAGCGGCGCGAGGCGCCGGTGGCGACGCCGCCGACCGTGGCCGGGCCGTCGTCCTTGGTGCACAGCTGCTTGCCGATGCGGGCGCGGTTGTCGTCTTCCTTGAAGTGCTCCCACATCAGGTTGACGCGCAGGCGCTCGTTCGGGTTCACCGCCAGGCTGACGCGGGTGGAATAGAGGTCGCGGTCGTCGACCTTGTGGCCGTTGAAGGTGTTGGTGACGAAGCCGTCGCGCTGCACCAGGGCGCCCGCGATGCGCAGGGCCATCTTCTCCTCGACGATCGGGATGTTGACCATCCCGCGCAGCTTCTTGGTGTCGTAGTTGCCGTACTCGGCGCGGCCCAGGGCCTCGAAGCGGTCGGACGGCTTGGCGGTGATGATGTTGACGACGCCGCCGGTGGCGTTGCGGCCGTACAGCGTGCCCTGCGGGCCGCGCAGCACTTCCACCCGCTCGACGTCGTAGAACTCGGCCTCGAACAGGTTGCTGGCCTGGAGGGGCGCGTTGTTGACGTGCACGCCCACGCCGCTGTCGGCCGAGACGCCGACGCCCTTGGAGCCGATGCCGCGGATCTGGAAGTTGAAGCTGTTGGTGAAGTTGCTCTTGCCGAAGCTGACGTTCGGAATGGCCTGCTGCAGGTTGGGGCCGCCGTCGATCTTCTGGGCTTCCAGGCTGTCCTGGCTGAAGGCCGAGACCGCGATCGGCACGTCCTGGAGGGCTTCCTCCTTTTTCTGGGCGGTGACGACCAGTTCCTCGATCACGTTGTCGGAGGCCGGCTTGGCCGGAACCTGAGTCTGGGCGAAGGCCGGGGCGGCCACGGCGGTCAGCACGGCGGCGGAAGCGCCCATGGCCAAGAGGCGCCGCAAGCGCGGGGTCTGCGTCATTCGAAATCCCTCCCTGGACGCGATGACGCCTTGTTGGCGGCCCCTATCCGCGTCCCGTTGTTTCCTCGTCGCCGCACGTTTTCATTGTCGTATCTCCATTGCGGAGATCGGCGCGCAGGTGTCCGGCAGACCTGCTTCGGCTTTGTGAGATTGCATACTTGCGTTCTTTGGCTGTCAACTGGCGGCGCTGTAAGTAAACAGCGATAGGTTACGGCTTTTCACTTTCCGCAACGTCACCCTATTGTTCAAAGTTCGCGTTTTCGCAGAAATTAGAAAAACGGGTGTATCGCCTGACGCAACGTCAGGCGTGGAGACATGCTGAATACAGCGAGGAAATCTGCTCCCCCACACCGGGTATCTTGGCCCATTCCCGTAAAAGGTACAGCGCAAAACGATGTTTGCTGAGCGCGGCGGCCGTCGCGTGTCCATGCGCCGCCGTTCCAGCCGGAGGCAAGGTCGTGTAGAGGAGCGGGCATGTCCGCATCCCTCACGCCTTCCGCGCCCTCCGGCGCCGCCCTGGTGCTGTTCTCCGGCGGCCAGGACTCCAGCGTCTGCCTGGCCTGGGCGCTCGAGCGCTATGCTCGCGTCGAGACCCTGGGCTTCGACTACGGCCAGCGCCATTCGGTCGAGATGGAGGCCCGCCAGGCCGTCCGTCACCAGGTCGCCGCCCGCTTCCCGCACTGGGCCGATCGCCTGGGCGAGGACCACGTGCTCGACATCCGGAGCTTCGGCGCCGTGGCCCAGTCGGCCCTAACCGCCGACCGCGCCATCGAGATGACCGAGCGCGGCCTGCCGTCGACCTTCGTGCCCGGCCGCAACCTCGTGTTCCTGATCTACGCCGCGGCCCTGGCCGATCGCAGGGGCATCGACGCCCTGGTCGGCGGCATGTGCGAGACCGACTTCTCGGGCTATCCCGACTGCCGCCGCGACACGCTGGACGCCATGCAGAGCGCCATGAACCTGGGCATGGACCGCAATTTCCGCGTTGAGACGCCGCTGATGCACCTGACCAAGGCCCAGACCTGGGCCCTGGCCAAGCAGCTGGGCGGCGAGGATCTGGTCGACCTGATCGTGGTCGAGAGCCACACCTGCTACCAGGGCGAACGCGGCGAGCTTCATCCGTGGGGCCATGGCTGCGGCGAATGCCCCGCCTGCGAACTGCGCGAGAAGGGCTACGCCGAATGGGACGCGGCCGGGCGCGAGGCGCTGGTCCCGTGACCTATTCCGTCAAGGAGATCTTCCTCACCCTGCAGGGCGAAGGCGGCCAGGCTGGCAAGGCCGCCGTGTTCTGCCGCTTCTCGGGCTGCAACCTGTGGACCGGCCGCGAGCAGGACCGCCACAAGGCCGTCTGCACCTTCTGCGACACCGACTTCGTCGGCACGGACGGCGAGGGCGGGGGCAAGTTCGCCACCGCCGACGCCCTGGCCGCGGCCGTCGAGGCCGCCTGGACCGGCGGTCCGGACGACCGCCTGGTGGTCTGCACCGGTGGCGAGCCGCTGCTGCAGCTGGACGCGGCGATCGTCGAGGCGCTGCACGCGCGCGGCTTCCAGATCGCCATGGAGAGCAACGGCACCCTGCCGGCCATCGACGGCATCGATTGGATCTGCGTCAGCCCCAAGGCCGACGCCCCCGTGGTGCAGACCTCGGGCCAGGAGCTGAAGCTGGTCTTCCCACAGGAAAAGGCCATGCCCGAGCGCTTCGCGGACATGGATTTCGAGCGCTTCTACCTGCAGCCGATGGACGGCCCGGACCGCGACAGGAACACGCAATTGGCCGTCGCCTATTGCCTTGCCCACCCCAAATGGCGTTTAAGCGTCCAGACACACAAGTATCTCGGCCTGCCCTGATGGATAGGGCGCTCGGTTTGGTGACAGGACCGCGCGCTAGAGCCTCCCAGGCCTAGTCATAAAAGAAGTCCATGTCCGAACCCGTCTTCGAGATCACGAAGGCCGCGCATTTCGATGCGGCCCACTACATTGAACAAGGTCCCGGCGATCACCGCTATCGCCGCCTGCACGGCCACTCGTTCCGCGTCGAGGCCAGCGTCAAGGGCGTCATGCAGCCTGCCGGGTGGGTGGCGGACCTCGAGAGCCTGGACGTCGCGCTCAAGGCCGTCGCCACCGAGCTCGACCATGGCCTGCTCAACGACCGCCCGGGGCTGGAAAGCCCGACCCTGGAGCGCATCTGCCTCTATTTCGCCGAGCGCCTGAAGCCGCAGTTCCCGGGCCTGTCGCGCGTCGTGCTGTCGCGGCCGACCATCGGCGAGAGCTGCGCGCTGACGCTGTAAGGGAACCTCCCCCTCTGGGGGAGGCGGCTGAAGGCCGGCGGGGGGAAGTTTTCAGCGTCCACCGCGTCGGCCGATTCCGAAAATACTCCCCCCACCGATCGCTTCGCGATCACCTCCCCCAGAGGGGGAGGCCCCTCGTCGCCGCGTTCGTTTATCCCCGACTTTGACGTCGTCGCCCCTTTCGCGGCGGCGCGGAGTTCGCCACACACGCGCCATGCGCATGATCGGCTACTTCCGGGTCCCGCCCGTTCGGGGCGCGACCTTCGACGGACCCCTGGCGGACAAGCTGAGCGCGGCCGGCTGCCAGGCGCTACACCACGACGCCTGCTACGCCCTGGCCGTGCACAAGCCGGGCCTGGAGGCGGCCATCGCCTCGGCAAGGCCCGGCGATCTGCTGGTGGTGCCCAGCCTGCACGCCTTCGCCGCCCACATCGTCGACCTGCTGCAGGTCATGGGCAAGCTGCAGGCGGCGGGCGTCTATCTGATGAGCCTGGGCGAGGGCATCGACACCCGCATGCCGGGCGGTTTCTTTCCGGTCTGCGCCCAGCTGCTGCAGTTCAACGACCAGACCCGCATGGTCCGCACCGCCGAGGAGAAGATCGTGCGCCTGGGCCGCCCGCGTCCCGCGCCGTCCGAGGCGCCGGGCGACGAGGAGCCTGCGTCGGAAACGGTCGTGGAGCCGCCGCCCGAGGCCTGAGGGCTCTTTCCAGAGAACGCTGGTCGCGATACCCCTCGCGTCACCAACGACCCGGGAGACCCGCCGTGCTCTACGCCATCCTCTGCTACAACGACCAGGATCTGGTCTCGGGCTGGACCAAGGCCGAGGACGAGGCGGTGATGGCCAACCTGTCGGTGGTCCACGACCGGCTGTACGCCGAGGGCAAGCTGGGTCCCGCCGGGCGCCTGGGCTTCACCGGCTCGGCCAAGACCCTGGTCAAGGGCCAGGAGCCGCCGGTGGTGATGGACGGACCCTACGCCGAGACCAAGGAAGCGATGCTGGGCTTCTACATCGTCGACTGCGCCTCGATGGACGAAGCCCTCGACGTGGCCCGCGCCCTGGGCGAGGCCAACCCGACCGGCGCCTACGAGATCCGGCCGCTGTCGCTCTACCTGCAAGGCGTCGCCGTGGGCGACCAGGTCCCGCAGGCGGCGGAGTAGGGGTCAGCGGCCGCGCTGGGCCTTCTTCCACTCGCGGAACTCGCGCTTTTCGCGGTCCTTCTTGCTTTCGCCGGGGATGATCGCCTTGCCGGTTCCGACGGCGACCTTGCCGGCCGTGCCGACCACGGCCCCGGTCGCGCCGACGACGGCGCTTCCGGCCGCTGCGGCCAGGCAGCCCTGGGCGCCGACGGCGATCGCCAGCAGGGCGGGAGCGAGAAGCAGGCGTGAAGCGCGCATGAAGAAAACTCACGGAACGAAGGTTCGCCGGTTCTAGCCGATCAAAGGTTTACGATCTCCGCGACCAGAAGACGCTGTCGTCTGGCCGACAGTTCTTGTGGCGAAAATGCGTCGGCGCAGCTTGCTTAATATTTGTAAACAAAAAAGTCAGGAACGAGTCCGAATGTTCGGCGCTTCTTCTGTCGAAAGGCAGAGACCCGACCGATGCCCCGCCGCGAAGACATGATCAAACAGGAGGCCCAGGCGCTGTGGCGAGAGCTGCACGGCGAGCCGGTCCCCGATCTCAGCGGCGCCGAACTGCTCGACCGCATCTGCGGCGGCCTCGACATCGTCGACTACGACCGCGTCCAGTCGCCTTTCCTGCGATCCTCGATGATCACGCGCCCGGAAGACTGGCGCGAACGCCAGGGGCGGGGATAGGACTTCCGCGTCCTCCCCCTGAAGGGGGAGGTGGCCCGAAGGGCCGGAGGGGGAAGTGTCCGGTGAGGTTGGAGCGGCTGCTGAAACAGCAATCTCTTCCCCCTCAGTCGGCTTCGCCGACAGCTCCCCCCTTCAGGGGGAGCGTTCTGAAGAACGTCCTCAGACCCGCTCGCCGCCGCCGCCCGGCAGGAACGCGCCGCCGCCGGTCTGGGCGCGATGGCGCAGAAAGGCGTCGGCCAGCACGCAGGCGGTCATGGCTTCGACCACCGGCACGCCGCGGATGCCCACGCAGGGGTCGTGGCGGCCCTTGGTGCGCAGGTCGATCTCCTGCCCGGCCTCGTTGAGGGTCTGGCGGGGGATCAGGATCGACGAGGTCGGCTTGAAGGCCACGCGGGCCACCACCGGCTGGCCGGTCGACAGGCCGCCCAGCACGCCGCCGGCGTGGTTGGACAGGAACTCCGGCTCGCCATTGGGGCCAAGGCGCATCATGTCGGCGTTATCCTCGCCGGTCAGGGCGGCGCTGTCGAAGCCCTCGCCGATCTCGACGCCCTTGGCGGCGTTGATCGACATCAGGCCCGCGGCCAGTTCGGCGTCGAGCTTGCCGTACAGCGGCGCGCCCCAGCCGGCCGGCACGCCGGTCGCTTCGACTTCCACCACGGCGCCGGTCGAGGAGCCGGCCTTGCGGATCTTCTCCAGGTGCTCTTCCCACACCGGGATGATCGCAGCGTCGGGCGACCAGTAGGGGTTCTCTTCGGTCTGGGTCCAGTCCCAATTGGCCCGGTCGATCTTGTGCGGGCCGATCTGCACCAGGGCCGCGCGCACGGTCACGCCCGGGATCACCAGCCGCGCCACCGCGCCGGCCGCCACCCGCGCGGCGGTCTCGCGCGCCGAGCTGCGGCCGCCGCCGCGATAGTCGCGCACGCCGTACTTGGCGAAGTAGGGATAGTCGGCGTGGCCGGGGCGGAAGGCCTGGGCGATCTCGCCGTAGTCCTTGGAGCGCTGGTCGGTGTTCTCGATCATCAGGCTGATCGGCGTGCCGGTCGTGCGCTGGCCGCCGGTGCGCTCGTCCTCGAACACCCCCGACAGGATGCGCACGGCGTCCGGTTCCTGGCGCTGGGTCACGAACTTGCCGTTGCCGGGGCGGCGCTTGTCGAGGAAGCCCTGGATCATTTCCGCCGTCAGCAGGATGCCCGGCGGCACGCCGTCGACGACGCAGCCGAGGGCGGGCCCGTGGCTCTCGCCCCAGGTGGTGACGCGGAACAGGTGACCGAAGGTGTTGTGCGACATGGCGAGGCTTCTA
>PJUL01000499.1_pt1 | contig 27219 bp, 23 predicted proteins | sample 1512221 | NCBI WGS metagenome assembly PJUL01 (sample SAMN08177667, study PRJNA422409) | Feces metagenome, whole genome shotgun sequencing project.
CCTCAATACCGAAACACTAGACTCAGCCATTCACGACAAGACAACTACCGGCTTATGCTAGCCGGTAGCGCTCGAAGCTCCTAATAAGAGCTCTATACAGTTGAGGACATGCAATTTGAGCCCGGAGATCGTTGCGCGACTTCTCGCATCTATGAATGCTGGACGCCTTCTGGTGGTCTGTGGAGCCGGCCTTTCAATGGCACCGCCCAGCAGTCTGCCTTCAGCTAAGGCCGTGGCGGAAAACGTGTTCGACAAGTACCGGCTCGAGGTCGATCCTACGTTTAACATCGGGCTGCGAGATAATCTTGAGGCGCTGGCCGAGCATTTCGCGTCCACCAACACTCTCAAGTCCGTCTTCATCGAGCATCTGGTGCCTTGGTCCGCCTTCACACGACCGTACAATGCCGGCCATGCTGCCATTGCGGATTTTCTCCTCACGCGCGCAGCGGTGGCGGGCATATCCAGCAATTATGACACACTAATTGAGCGCAGGGCTTGGGATTACGGCGCCGCTTTCCGCGGATCCCTCGACGGTGACGAGGCCAACGTCGACGCAACGCGTCAAGCGCCCCTTCTAAAGTTTCATGGATGTGCGCAGCGTGATCCCGCCTCGACTGTGTGGGCACCCTCTCAGCTTGAAGATCCTGTCATTTCAGCTCGCATCCAGCGCAGCGAAACTTGGATGGCGGCCAATCTGCGCAAGAAAGACTTGCTTGTTGTTGGGTTCTGGTCTGACTGGGAATATCTCAACGCCGTGATTGGCGACGCGCTAGCCGACGTCCAGCCGCTTTCCGTCACCGTCGTCGACCTCTCGCCGACCGAAGGCCTGGAAGCGAAAGCCCCGCAGCTCTGGCAGATCGCCCATGCTGATAATGTTCAGTTTGAGCATGTTCGCGAGTCTGGCGCAGACGTCCTTGACGAACTGCGACGGGCGTTCTCGATGAACTACTTGCGCCAAGTTCTCGCTGCGGGCCAAGCCATCTTCGAGGAATCAACAGGTATCCCCTGCGATCCGGAATGGCTCGACGTCTCCGCATATGACAGCGAGACCCTATATGGGTTGCGCAGGGATGCGGAGGGCATCCCAGCTCTTCAGCCGGCTACGCTCATCCGTCCCGGCAATGTGGAGGCTTTGGGATATTTCCATCTTCTGCTGCGCCGGGCCGGCGCCACCCAGCGCCCGGATGGCTACGACTTGAACGGACGTAGTATCAGGGTGATCAATGGTGCATCGGCGATACTTGGCTCGCTCAGGGCGAAGTTCATTGAACCACCGGTCGCCATCGCCTCTGATATTGTCGTCGCCGTGGGAGCGACCGATCTCGGCTTGCCAAGCAATGTCGTCCGAAGGGGTAAGAGCGGCGACTTGATACGACCAGATGCGGCGGGTGATTGGTTCGACCTAAACGGCGGACGACAGGAGTTGAACATCTGATGGATATATCGACCCAAGCCCAAATCGCCTTGAGAAACGCCCAGTATGAAACTTGGTCCTCATCTGGCCAAAATGGTCCAGTGACCTGTTTCGAAAGCGCCTCCATCATGGGCTTCATCCATGTTTTCGAAAGCGCGGAAGCGCTAATGGGTTTGTGGCAATCCAGCCAAAAATCAGCCTTGGCACGTTACGCCGCCCTGCTTCGGGGAGCGGGTCCGAAAGCATGGAACGTCTATTCCATATTCCTCACTCCCGAGCGCGCGCCATCTCTTGCCCGCGCCGTCGAGCAGATTGAGGAGGACTTCACGCTCACCCGCAAGATAGTCCGCATGGCCGTCACTACCTCTGAGGATGTCGAAAGGGCGCTCTTACCCCTCATGGCGATACGTGCACAACCGCTGCTCAGTGCCTCAAATTTCGGAGACCGCCTCCGCGCCCGACTGAAAGATGTTCCGCCCCACGTCGTGACGGCTTTCCTTAGTGAAACATCAGCAGCCGAAGTTGCCCGCATCCTAGGATTGGAATCGTGAAGCTCGACTATGTTGAAGTCTGCGGCTTCCGCGGTTTCCGGGACAAGGTAAGGATCGACTTCGGCGGGGGCTTCACAGTCATTACCGGCCGCAACGGGGTCGGCAAAAGCACCCTATGCGATGCTGTCGAGTTTGCCATCACCGGCCTAATCGAGAAATACGCCATCGAAAGAGCGGCCAAAGAAAGTCTCGCTGACTATCTCTGGTGGCGCGGAGCGGGCAAGCCCAAGGCTTACTATGTAACCGCCGCCTTCATGCGCGACGATGGCGAGCGGTTCACGATCACGCGCACGCGTGAAAGCGGCGCCGATCGGTCGCCACAGGAAATCCAAGCTGCCTTGTGCAATGCACACGCACCCGACGACGCGCTGCGCCAACTGACGCGCACCTCCATAATTCGCGACGAATGGATTGCCGCCCTCAGCCTAGACCTTTCCGAGACCGAGCGCTTCGACCTGGTCCGTTCGGCACTCGGCGCCGTCGAAGGATCCGAGGCGGCGGCGAAGGCTAGGGAGGTCGTCACCGCAGCAGATGCCGCTCACACCCGCAACGAAGCCACCTACGAGGCGGCGCGCACTAAATTGGGCGAGCGCCTCACCCAACAGTCCGAGATCCAGGCCACGCTCAGCCGATCTGGGGACGTCTCGTCCGCCCTCGCAACGGTGGCATCCTACCTCCCGGACGCACCGACGGATTTGGGCGCACGCTTGGAGGCCGCTCGCAGCGCGCTTGTCGACGGGCGGGCTCGAGCCGCCCGGATCGCCGCTGCAGTCGAGGCTGGGCGAGAGCTGCTTACACTCCACCGGACGTTTAACGCACCCCACGCGGCAGCGGCGCGTGAAAGCGCCATGGCCGCGCGCGAAACAGCGCGGGAGAAGAAAGACGACGCGGTGGCGGCGGTTGAAGGTGCCGAGGCCTTGCTGGCAGCAGAAGAGGATGCGGACACTGTGGCAGCTTCGCTCGCAATTCTTGTCGAGCATGGCGAACGCCTCGGCGTCCACGACGAGCATTGCCCACTTTGCGCCGCACAGCGTTCTTCTGCCGAGTTCGCAGCCGGTCTGGAAGCCGCGCGCCGGCGCATTTCGAGACTTGCTTCGGGCGTGCAAGACGCGCGCCGCAGACTTGCCGCGGCCAGCGACGAGGCGCGCGACGCGGTGGCGGCCTTCACCATGGCGGAAGCTGACGTTGCGGCCTACAAGGCAGAAGAACTCGCCCTACGCAACGCTGAGCGGAACCATGCGGCCTTCCTTGATCAAGCGCGGCTCAGCCCGAGCTTCCTTCATGACCCGGAGGGGCTCGCGGCTCATATCGAATCCGAACGCGGCAGGCTGATCGAGCTCGAACGCGCGTTGCTCGTTCTTGATACTTCCCAATCGGTCTCCCGCATGGCCTCGATCGAGAGGGGCGTCGAGGGGCTGCGCGAAGAGATCGACAAGCACGCTGACGCTGTCACCCAGTCGCGGGCGGCCCTGACTAAGGCCCGCGAAATCGAGCGGTCGGTTAAACGGGTCAGCGCCGAGATTATTGATGAGAGACTTGCCCAGATCAGCCCCTTGCTCAACGAGCTTTATCAGCGTCTACGACCGCACGCCGACTGGCGCACGATCGATTACAGCATTCGAGGCGACGTCAAACGCTTCCTAAGCCTTAAAGTGGGCGATGGACTGAACCCCCAGTTCGTCTTCAGCTCCGGCCAGCGGCGTGCGGCAGGTTTGGCGTTCTTACTGTCCGTCCACGTGGCCCGCTCCTGGACTCCGTTCCGCTCCCTCCTGCTGGATGATCCCGTCCAGCATATCGATGACTTTCGGGCACTTCATCTAGTCGAGGTGCTGGCAGCGCTTCGCCTTGATCACCGCCAGATTGTTTGCGCGGTCGAGGATCCGGCGCTTGCCGATCTGCTCTGCCGACGCTTAGTCAGCACGGTCAACGAACCTGGCCGCAGATATGACATTGGCTTTGGATCCGATGGTGCGACTAGCGTCCAGTCGGTATTGGACCTCCCACCAATGCCCGTCAGCGTTCTGCGCAACGGGCTTCAGGTCGTCGGTACTTGACCTCACGCCAATTCTGAGAAGTTCCCACTAGGGTTCTTGACCATTGGCCACCAGCATGGTCCATTGCTCCAGTTGGCCGCCAGAAAACCTCGGTTTTCGGCGACTTTCGGACGATTTTTAGTCTTGCTGCGAATCCAGGTTCCCCAGCCAATTCTTTTTCTTCTCAGCCGCTCCACCCCTGCCGGGCCGCAAGGTCTGCAAGAAAATGATATTCTTGCGCTGCTCGTCCCGCGTAACTCGAAAAGACTCAGGCAACCATGCCGCTGTCGAGGCTGGCGACGCCGCCTGATGCCTGCATGTCGGTCAGGCTCGTATTGTCGAGCACTTCGGCAATGGCGTTGCGCACATCCAGCATGAGGTGGCGCACTCTGCAGGTGTCGACGTCACAATCGCTGCAGGGCTGGTAGCGCGTCTTGCTGGCGCAGGGTATGGGCGCCAGAGGGCCGTCGAGAACGCGCACGACATGCCCGATCATGATTTCCTGCGGCGGGCGCGCCAGATAATAGCCGCCATATTTTCCCTTGCGGGAATAGACAAAGCCCGCATTGCGCAGTTCCGACAGGATTGCGTCGAGAAATTTCTTGGGAATCGCATTGGTCGCAGCAATATCGCCCACCATGGCCAGTTCGCCCGGCGGCAGCGCCGAGAGATGACCAAGGGCTTTCAAGCCGTATTTCCCTTTATTGGTAAGCATAGCGAAGACCTTGTGGGGCAAAGGATGGGTCGCGTAGCGCGTTCATAATGTCGATCAAATCTCTTAACAAGGCACTTTTGAGCCCAAAATCCCCTTCAGACAGGCATTTTTTCTCTGAATTTGCGCCAATGCAAACAGAACCAGCGAATGAACGCAGCATTCGCGCAAAATCGGCCATCTACTGGATGCAACCACGACCGGATCGATAGACAAAAATTCCGCCAATCAATTCGGCAACAAGACCATTTTTGCTTTCCTTTCAGGATTTTGGTTCGTGGTGCTTTGATTATCTTGCCCTGATTTCTCCATGATTATGACACGCGGCAAGGGGCCGCGACTGGAAGCGAACGAGGCATATTATGAATGCTCTGACCAAACGCCTGACGGCTGTGGCCACCGCTATCGCCATCGCCGCCGTGCCAGCCGTGGCACTGGGCCAGGACGGCCCGCTGGTAACGGCTGACTGGCTGCAAGAAAATCTGACCAATCCCAATGTCCGCGTCTTTGAAGTCAGCGTCGATACCGGCGTTTATGAGCGCGGCCATATTCCGGGTGCGGTCAATCTGGCATGGCACACCGATCTGGTGGACACTGTGCGCCGCGACATCGTTTCGAGCGATGGACTTGAAGCCATCCTGCAAGCCGCTGGCGTTACCGAAGACACCACCGTCGTGCTCTATGGCGACAACAACAACTGGTTCGCCGCCTGGGGCGCGTGGGTATTCGATATCCACGGCATCCATGACGTGAAGCTGCTAGATGGTGGGCGCAAACTCTGGGAAGCCGAAGGTCTGCCCCTCGACACGGCAACGCCAGAATATACGGCGTCGGCAATCGATCTTCCGGGTGAACTTGCACCGCTGCGTGCCCGTCTCACCGACGTGCTCGAGGTGGTGGAAGGTGGCGCTGACGTATCGCTGGTCGATATTCGTGGGCCAAAGGAATTCAGCGGCGAAATCTTTGCACCGGAAGGCGTGCAGGAACTCTCCGTGCGTGCCGGTCACATTCCGGGCGCGGTGAACTTCCCCTGGGGTGGCGCTGTCAATGAAAACGGCACCTTCAAATCCGCCGAAGAACTGAAGGCCGCTTTTGCCGCCATCGGCATTGATGGTTCCAAGCCAATCATCACCTATTGCCGCATTGGCGAGCGTTCAAGCCACACATGGTTCGTGCTGTCGCGCATCCTTGGCTACGAGGTCCGCAACTATGATGGCTCGTGGACTGAATATGGCAATGCCGTTGGCGTGCCGATCGACAATCCCTCGGGCACGGTCTGGGGCAAGATCTGACGCAAAGCCGGGAATCGGCACATAAATGGCGGGCGCTTAACGGCGCCCGTTTTGTTTTGGGGAAGAGACAATGACACATAAGGCTATCCGCTTTGGCCTGCCTGCCCTGATCGCCATTGCGCTGGCATGGGGATTTGTCACGCTGGACGCGCAGGGGCCGGAGGGTCGACCACTTGCCGTATCTCTGGCATTGGGCACAGCGTTCGGCGCGGTGCTGCAACGCAGCCGCTTTTGCTTTTACTGCAATTTCCGCGATTTGATCGAGAAACGCGAGGCGGGAGGCGTCATAGCCATTCTCGTCGCCCTCGCCGTCGGTGCAATTGGCTATACCACGATATTTGGCGCATGGCTGCCCACACCGGCACTGGAGCGGCTGCCCCCAACCGCCCATATCGGCCCGGTCAGCATAACACTGGTCATTGCATCTTTCGCCTTTGGCATCGGCATGGCCATTTCGGGCTCGTGCCTGTCAGCCCATTTTTATCGGCTTGCAGAGGGCTCGGTCATTTCTCCATTCGCCATTGTCGGCGCCCTGATGGGATTTGGCATCGGCTTTCTCACCTGGAATCCGCTTTTCCTCGCAATGACCTCAAATGCTTTCATTTTCTGGCTGCCGCATCATCTCGGATATGCGGGCGGCCTGATCGCTACACTGGCGCCCGTAGCAGCGCTCGCTGCGTTGGCGCTGTGGTGGGCGCGCCCCAAAACACAGGAGGCCCCCGCCCCTCTGACATTGCGTGAGGCGATCAATGTGCTGTTTCTGCGCCGTTGGCCTCCGGTCATTGCCGGAACCCTCGTCGGCATTATCGCCACCCTCGCCTATTTCCGCGTCGCACCACTTGGCGTCACGGCCGAATTGGGCAGTATCGCGCGGACGGCAGGCACAAGCTGGGGCATCGTGCCCTCCACCCTGTTCGGGCTCGATGGGTTGCGCGGCTGCGCCACGATCATCAAAGAAGCGTTGCTGTCCAATAATGGCCTGTTCGTCATCGGCCTGATCGCGGCAAGCTTCATCACCTCTTTGTTGGCCGATCAGTTCAAGCCGCGTCGCCTGACCGGCGCCGACGTCGTACGCGGCCTTTCGGGCGGCCTGCTTCTGGGCTGGGGCGCGATGACGGCGCTGGGCTGCACAGTGGGTGTCCTGCTCTCGGGCATTCAGGCAGGATCGCTTTCGGGCTGGGTTTTCCTTGTGGCAATGAGCCTGGGCATTCTCGCCAGCCTCTGGATCGCAGGTGCCGTCAAATCGGCTATCCGCCCGGCATGATGCTCGGCCAGAGACCCGGTATTGCTGCATACCGGGTCTTGTTGTTCATGCTCCCAGACCGGCGAGATAGCGCGTGGTTTCCGCGGGTAAAAACTCACCGAGTAATGTGCGCGCCAGCCTATCACCCACCATTGGCCCAAGCTTGAAGCCGTGCCCCGAACAGGCGCTGAGCACCCAGCCCTTTGTACCTATCGGCTCGATCACAAACCGTTCGTCTGCAGTTACCGTGTAGTAGCAGACCTTGCGCTCCAGCACCTGATAGCTATCCGGATCACGGAAGGCGCGTCTGACGGCCTTTGACACCGGTTCTATATCGGCCTCGCTCGCTATTCGATCATCCGAGCCATGGCCGCGCCGGGTAAACACATGATCGCCGATCTTGAGCCGCGTGCCCTCGCGCGGCGGCAGGATATAGGCCCCGTGGCCGTCTGCGATATCGACCAGCACTGGTGCATTCGTCCACGCCGCGCGATGGTGCTCTGGCGGATCGAGATAGAGCACAAGCTGTCGAGACGCGACCGTTCGTGCAGCATATCCGGGCAGCAGATCACTAATCCACGCACCCGCTGCAATCACCACGACATCTGCATGTTGGCGCTGTCCATCGGCGACTAACGTGCCCGCTTCGATATCGACATCTGTGACGCGGCTGTGCGGTCGTAAATCCGCACCATTTTCGGCGAGCCAGGCGGCGAGATCGCTCACGATACGGCTGGCAAACAGCATGCCTGCCCCTTCGGCCTCAAAGGCCGATTGCACGCCGCCAAGATTGAGAAAAGGAAATCGACGCTCAAGCTCTGTGGCTTGCAGCACCTGGTGACCAATACCCAGCTCATCCAGCTCGGTGGCTGCGGCGCTATAAAAATCGCCCGTCGTGCGCGATATATAGACCATGCCGGTCGGCAGGTAATGGGAACGGCCGAGATCACGCCATAGCTGTTCGTACACAGCAAATGTCGGGACCATCAACGCGCCATAGCCATCGAGGCCCGCATAAGTATGCCGCGTGATCCGATGCTCATCGAACGAGGACGAAACAGGATTTGGAATCGCGCCCTGATCAAAAACCGTTACGTCGACGCCCCGCCGCCGCAGAGCCCAGGCCAGTGACAGGCCAGCGATCCCGGCACCAATAATCTTGACTTTCATCTTGTCGCTCAATGGGTTGCCCCTTCGTCTGTTTCTATGCGGCGCATCGAAGCCGGCATTGGGCGCCATGCTCTTTATTCCCAGTCCAGAAGCACATTCTTTCTCCCCTGCACCAAAGCGCAAAATCCAGCGGAGGTGTTGATCATGGGCAGGGAAAAAGGCTTGCCAATATGAGCGTTACGACACGCAGACCTATTTATCTATAAAAATAGTAGACTTATGCTGAGGCACTGTTTTGACGGGAGTAATCCATGCCGTTTGACCTCAGCCTGCTCGATAAGAGCCCTATCGCAAAGGGCGAGTCCGCCAATACCGCGCTGCGCCGCACCATCGCTTATGCGCAACGCGCAGAGGCATTGGGCTACAGGCGGTTTTGGGTGGCCGAGCACCATAACACAACTGAGCTGGCCAGTTCCTCGCCCGAAATTCTGATTGCCAGTATCGCCGCCGTTACGAATTCCATTCGCGTAGGCACAGGCGGGGTGATGCTGCAACATTACAGCCCATACAAGATTGCCGAGAATTTCAATCTGCTGGAAAGTCTGGCGCCGGGGCGCATCGATATCGGCATTGGCAAGGCTCCCGGGGGGCTGCCGCTTTCTACCAAGGCTTTGCAGGCCGGTTACAATCAGGAGCAGCGCGGCGACTTTGCCAGCCAGCTTCGTGAGTTCGACGCCTATATCGGCATTGGCAATGCGCAGCGCATCGAAGGGCTGGCAGCAACGCCCACACCTTCCACAGAGAGCGAAAAATTCCTGCTCGGAGCTAGCGTCGAGAGCGCCACCCTGGCCGCTGAACTTGGCTGGAAATTTGTCTTCGCCCGCCACCTCAATGGCGACGATGTGGCGCTGGCATCCGCTGTTTCGACCTATCGTGACCTCGCGCAAAAAGCACCCATTGTGGCCCTGGCGGTGATCGTTGATCGTGATGCCAGCAAAGCGCGGGAAACGGCCTCGGGCTTCACCCCGATCAAGGTCACCATACCCAATGGCCAGAGCGTCACGGTCGGCAGCGAAGAGCAGGCCGCCGAATATGCCCGTCAGGCTGGTGTTACCGATTACACGACCGAGAAGCGCGCCGCCAATGTGCTGGCGGGCAATGGGGACGACATCATCGCGGAAATCGAGGCTCTGGCCGAACACTTCGGCATCGAGGAATTCATTCTCGACCTGTTCAACCCCGGCGACACACGCCTTGAAGGCATTGAGCTGATTGCCGCCGCCCGCGACGCCGCATCTGCACCGCACGCCCTTTCCGCCTGATCTTACTGGAGACAGACAATGAGCCAGAAACGCATTCCCTTTGGTCTGATGCTGCATGGCCCCGGCGGCCACATGAATGCCTGGAAGCACCCAAGTGGCCCCGCCGACGCGTCGGTCAATTTCCAGTTTCTGCTGGAACAGACCCGCAAGGCCGAAGCGGCCGGCATCGCTTTCGCCTTCGTTGCCGATGGCCTCTACATCAACGAGCAATCCATTCCGCATTTCCTCAATCGCTTCGAGCCGATTGCGCTTTTGTCCGCATTGGCGGCAACGACCAGCACAATCGGCCTGGTGGGCACATTGTCCACCTCCTATAGCGATCCATTCACCGTGGCGCGCCAGTTCGGCTCCATCGACCTGTTGAGCAATGGCCGCGCGGGCTGGAACGCGGTGACCTCGCCACTCGAGGGTTCGGCGAGAAATTATGGCCGGGTACAGCACCCCGATCATGCCCTGCGTTACGAGATCGCGGGCGAGCATATCGAGATCGTCAAGGGACTATGGGACAGTTGGGACGACGACGCTTTCGTGCGCGACCGCACCACTGGCCGTTTTGCCGACTTCGCCAAGCTGCGCCGCCTCAATTTCAAAGGCAAGTTCCACTCCGCCGAAGGCCCGCTCAACATCCAGCGCTCGCCGCAGGGGCAGACGGTTCTGTTTCAGGCTGGAGGCTCGCCCGCTGGCATCGAACTGGCCGGGCGTCACGCTGATGCGGTGTTTGCGGCATCGGGCGACATCGAGGAAAATCGTCTCCTCGCCCAGAAGCTCAAGCAGAGCGCAGTGGCGCATGGCCGGGGCGCGGACGCCCTGAAGGTCTTCCCCGGCATCGGCATCATTGTCGGCTCCACCGAGGAAGAGGCCGAGCGCAAGTATCAGGACATTGCGGCGCTGGTGAATATCGAGGAGGCACTGGCCTATCTCGGGCGATATTTCGATCACCACGATTTCAGCCAGTATGAGCTGGATGCGCCATTCCCCGATCTGGGCGATATCGGGCGCGAGAATTTCCAGTCCGGCACGGACAAGATCAAGGCTCGCGCCAAGGAACTCGGGCAATCTCTGCGCGAGGTCGCGCTCGAACAGACCACATCGCGCAGCGAATTCCACGGCACGCCGGAACATATCGCCGACAAGATTATCGAATGGGTAGACACAGGTGCCGCCGACGGCTTCGTGCTCGGCTTCCCGGTTTCGGCACAGGGCTGGACCGACTTTGACGAGCAGGTTCTGCCTATTCTCGAAAAGCGCGGTCGGCATGTGCGCGAGCAGATCGGGAGCACGCTGCGCGATCACCTCGGCCTGCCCTTCCGCGAAAGCCGTTATGCCCTGCCCCAGGAAAAGGCGGCTGGCTGATGACCTACGCCGCCCCGATCCGGCCCGAAACGGCGGAGGACTTCGTTGCCCTCCGCCGCTATCTGCATACCCGCCCAGAACTGGCCTATGCCGAGCATGAAACCAGTGCGCTCGTCGCCGATTATCTGCGCGATTGGGGCTATGATGTCGAAACGGGCATTGGTGGCACCGGCGTGGTCGGCACGCTCCGCGTTGGGCCGGGTGAACGTATTGTCGGCATCCGCGCCGATATGGACGCCCTGCCTATCGATGAGGTGACGGGGCTCGATTATGCCAGCCTCAATCCGGGCAAGATGCATGCCTGCGGCCATGACGGTCACACAACGATCCTGCTCGCCGCAGCCCGGAAACTTTCGACCACGCGCAATTTTTCCGGCACGGTTCGGTTGATTTTCCAGCCTGCCGAAGAGATCGGCGGCGGTGCCCGCACCATGATCCGCGATGGCCTGTTCGAGCGCTTTCCGGTCGATGCGGTGTTTGGCCTGCATAACTGGCCGGGCATTGCGGCGGGTCAATTCGCCTTTCTCGAAGGCCCCGCCATGGCTTCGGTCGACATGGCCATTATCCGCATTCAAGGCAAAGGCGGGCACGGTGCCAAGCCACATCTGGCTATCGACCCGGTGGTTGTCGCCTCTAGCCTCGTGCTCGCGCTGCAAACCATAGTGTCCCGCAACATCGATCCGTTGCAGGCCGCCGTCGTTACAGTCGGCAGCATTCACGGCGGCACATTGCCCAATGTCATTCCCGACAGCGTCGAATTGCAGCTGACTGTACGCGCCTTTGACGAGGCAGTTCGACAATCGATCCGTCAACGCATCACCGCGCTGGTTGAAAGCCACGTCGCATCCTTCGGGGCAACTGCCGACCTGCACTATCCCACCGGCTACCCCGTTCTGGTCAATGACGCGGCGCAGACCCATTTTGCGCGGGGCGTTGCCGAGCGCCATTTCGGCACGGCGCGTCTCGATCCAGGCCTGCGCCCTATCACAGCCAGCGAGGACTTCGCCTTCATGCTGGAGGAGCGGCCCGGCGCTTATCTCTTCCTCGGCAATGGCGACAGCGCCGACCTGCATAGCCCCCGCTATGATTTCAACGACACCATCATCCCCGACGCCGCCCAATATTGGGTGCATCTGGTTGAGGATTTTCTTTCCGGAAACAATCGTGCCGAGGCTTCGTCATGACTGACAGCTTTCTTTATACGCTCCCCACCGACCCGGTGGCCCTTCCCCTCGTCGAGCAGCTCACCGAGGAATATCAGGCCCGCTATGGCGATTATTTCGAAGAAGGCGGCGCGGTGGTGGAAATGAACCGCTATCCGCCCGAACGCTTCGGGGCGCCTGATGGCGCTTTTGTGCTGTTGCTGCGCGATGGTCAGCCGATCGCCGGAGGCGCCTTCATGCGCTACGACGCGACGACCGCCGAGTTCAAGCGCGTCTGGACAGACCGTGACCACCGTCGGCAAGGTCTTGCCCGCAAGGTGTTGGTGGAACTCGAAGAGCAGGCTAACCGTCTGGGTTATCAGCGGGTCTATCTCACGACCGGCTTCCGCCAGCCCGAGGCGCGTGAGCTTTATCTGCGCACCGGCTACAGGGCACTCTTTGACCTCGAAGCCGATCCGGAAACTATCCAGATTCTGGCTTTTGAAAAGACTTTGGCCCCCTCCACAGCGCTACACGTCGCTGGGAAAGCCAATGCGTTTGCGGCCCTTTCAACGGGCAAATAGTTTCCTACACCTCCCAAACTCAGAATGGCGTCACTTCTCAACCGCGCCGATTACACTCTAATATCTACTAAATCTGTAGACTAAAGGTGCAAATGATGGCTTCCATAACCGAAACGGCCCTTGAAGCGCAAACGCGGTCCGCTCCGCGTGATCTGCATCGGCTAAAGATCGTGCCTGCGCGCCACCCCTGGCGTGTCGTAGGCACAATCTTCGCGGGTGCCGTCATTGCCATTACGCTGCATTCGATCTTCACCAATGAACGTTGGGGCTGGCCGGTCTTCGCGCAGTATTTCTTCTCGGAACCGGTCATTGCCGGCCTCGGCCGCACCCTGCTTCTGACAGGTATTTCCGCCGTGATCGGATTCCTGCTCGGCGGCATTCTGGCCTTTGCCCGCGTCTCCAAATCGCCGCTCCTGTCCGGCCTGTCCTGGGGCTATATCTGGCTTCTGCGCTCCATTCCGCTGATCGTGCTGCTGCTGGTACTCAATAATCTGGGTTACCTCTATGCCAGCATCAATATTGGCGTGCCCTTTACCGAAATCCTCTGGGCACAGTTCGATACCGTTCAAACCCTGAGCCCCTTCGCCGTGGCGATTATCGGTCTCAGCCTCAATCAGGCGGCGTTCTCCTCCGAAATCATCCGGGGCGGAATTCTGTCAGTCGATCAGGGCCAACATGAAGCGGCCGCCGCGCTCGGTCTCAGCCGCTGGCGGCAGGCCAGCCATATCGTGCTGCCACAGGCCATGCGCGCCATCCTGCCGTCTGGCTTCAACGAAATCATCGGTCTCGCCAAGGCAACGTCCATTGTCTATGTGCTGGCCCTGCCCGAACTGTTCTACACCGTGCAGGTCATTTACCGGCGCAATCTGGAAGTCATTCCGCTACTGCTGGTGGCAACCGTCTGGTATCTCATCATCATGGTCGTGCTGTCGGGCTTCCAGTACCTGATCGAGCAATATTACTCCCGTGGCGCCAATCGAGAAGCGCTGCCGCCTCTGGTGGATCGGCTCTTCCGCGTCATCGCCCGCAAATCGCCGGAAGCCGTAGCATCTGTCGGAGCGGGCACCGCATCGGTCGACCGCACGCCGCTCGCCAGCTTTGCAAGCGACCGCATCGGTGGCGAAATCGAAATCCACGCGGTCAACAAGTTCTTCGGCACCAACAAGGTGCTGGACGATGTGGACCTGACGATCACCTCGGGCGAAGTGGTGGCCATTATCGGTCCCTCGGGCGCCGGCAAATCGACGCTCTTGCGCACCATCAATCATCTGGAGCGCGTCGATACCGGCATCGTCGCCATCGACAGTGAACTGATCGGTTATGAGCGCCGTGGCGACACGCTCTATGAACTCAAGGAGCCAGCGATCCGTCGCCGCCGCGCCAGCGTCGGCATGGTGTTCCAGAACTTCAACCTGTTCCCGCATCTGACGGCGCTTGAAAACGTCATCGAGGCGCCGGTTTCCGTCTCTGGTGTGCCGCGCGACGAGGCCGTTGCGCAGGGGCGCGACCTGCTCGCCCGCGTTGGGCTTGCCGACAAGGCAGATGCCTATCCGCGCCATCTCTCCGGCGGCCAGCAGCAGCGCGTCGCCATTGCCCGGGCTCTAGCACTGCGGCCCAAGGTGTTGCTCTTTGACGAGCCCACTTCGGCGCTCGATCCTGAACTGGTCGGAGAAGTGCTTGATGTGATCAAGGAGCTCGCCAAATCCGGCACCACGCTTGTGATCGTCACCCATGAGATCGGCTTTGCCCGCGAAGTGGCTGATCGCATCGTCTTCATGGAGAGCGGCCGGATCGTAGAAATCGCCCCGCCGGAACGATTGTTCAGCGCGCCGACGCAAACGCGAACCCGAGAGTTCCTCGCCAAGGTTCTCTAGCCCCTCCAGTCAACGCCATTCCTTCCAAATTCCATGTCGGTCCGCGGCAGGATGGCGCACGTCCCGAAAACCTCAACAAATGAGCTTAAAAATGCTTCCCAGACGTTCTTTCATTGTCGGCGCAACGGCAGCATTGCTGCTCGGCTCGGCCCCGATTGCAGTCTTCGCTCAGGCTTTCGACCTCAGCCCAAATCCATCCAACCGGCTGCATGCTGAAAAAGTCGACAGCATCGCCGCTCTGCTCCCGGCCGATTTTGATTTTGCCAAGGATGGCGTGCTGAGCATTGGCATTGCCGCTGGCGCTCCGCCGATTTCCACCTATGCCACCGATGGGCTGACTGTCGTCGGTTTCGACCCCGATCTGGGGCGTCTCGTAGGCGAGGTGCTTGGTCTCGATGTCGAGATCGTACCCATTGCCTGGATCGACTGGCCGCTGGGTCTCACTGCCGGCAAATATGATGCGGTCATTTCCAATGTCGGCGTCACCGAAGAGCGCAAGGAGAAGTATGACTTCTCCACCTATCGCAAGGGCGTTCACGGCTTTTACGTCAAGATCGACAGCCCGATCACGGCGATCACCGAGCCCAAGGATATCGCCGGTCTGCGGGTCATCACCGGCTCCGGCACCAATCAGGAACGCATCACCCTCGAATGGGACCAGATCAATCAGGACGCAGGCCTGGCTCCGGTCGAAATCCAGTATTACGACGACGACGCCGCCGCTTCATTGGCCATTGCCTCCGGCCGGGCCGATGTCGAGCTGAACCCGAACGGTCCTCTGGCTTACAAGGCGGCGCTGACCGGCCAGACCAAGCTGGTTGGCATCATCAGTTCGGGCTGGCCAAATCCGGCTGAAGTCGGGGTCACCACCCGCAAGGATAGCGGGCTGGCAGAGCCTTTCACCGCCGCCATCAATCATCTGATCGACACCGGCACCTATGCCGAATTGCTCGCGCAATGGAACCTCACGCCCGAAGGCGTCGAGCAGTCGCATACCAATCCGCCCGGGCTTCCCAAGCCCTGAGCGCATGGCGCAGGCGGACCTTCTCCCCTGCCCGCGCCACTTTTCAAATCGGAACAGAGCAGATGGCCCAGCACATCAATAAAATCGGGTTTCTGACCCCCGGCAATTTCGACAATGCCGCGCCCTATGCAGGTATCGACGGCACGCTCGACCTTATCGCCTTTGGCGAGAAGCTCGGCTTTGACAGCGCCTGGGTTCGTCAGCGCCATCTGGAGCCCGGCATCGGCTCTGCCGCAGTATTTCTGGCGGCGGCCAGCCAGCGAACCAGCCGCATAGAGCTCGGCTCCGCCGTCATTCAGATCGGCTATGAAAGTCCCTTCCGGCTGGCCGAAGACCTGTCCATGGTCGATGTGCTCTCGCGCGGCAGGCTCAATGTGGGCCTGAGCGCAGGCGTTCCGCCGCATAGCCAGCTTATCGCCCACCGCATTCACGACGGCGACTGGACGCAGCACGACCTCAGCCATGAGCGTATTCGCCGCTTTGCCGACAATCTCAGCGGTGCCTATCTCGGCGACGAGCAGACTTTCGTGCAAACGCCATTCGGCCCGCAGCGTCCGCGCCTTCAACCCTATGCCGATGGCCTCGCCAATCGGCTGTGGTATGGCGGCGGCTCGCAGCGATCCGCCCGTTGGGCCGGAGAAAACGGCTTCAACCTTCTGACCGGAAACGTGATTTCGGGCGAAGGCACCGACAGCTTTCACGAGGCACAGGTCAATCTGATCAACACATGGCGTCAGGCGCTTGGTGGCGGTCAGGGGCGCGTTGCGCTTGGCCGGGTGATCGTTCCCACCGATTCCGCGCCGCCAGCGCGCATAGCCAAGTACCAGGCTTATGCCGCCGGGCGTCTCGAGCGCACCTTCACGCCACAGGGCGAACGCCGCACGCTGTTTCCGCGCGATCTCGTCGGCCCCGCCGAACAGATCGTCGAATGGCTGCTCGAAGACCCGGTGCTGCCGCTGGTCAGCGAGTTGCGGCTTGAGCTGCCCTATGAATTCGAGCTGGCCGAATACGAGCAAATCCTGACCGACACCATCGAGCGCATCGCGCCCGCCTTGGGCTGGTCGCCTCCCGAAACGGCAATCGCCGCCGAATAATTCCGGCCCGGTGCGGGCGCGGCACCGGGCTTGTCATCCTCCCCGACGCGCAAGGAAAAGTGAAATGAAACCTGTCTTCAAAAACCTTCTCACCGGCATTGCGCTCGTCGCCTTGACCGCCAATGCATACGCCGCTGAATTCGACCTCAGCCCCGAGCAGCCTAGCCGCCTCAAGGCCGAGGCCAATCCCGCTGCAATTGCCGCCATTCCGGCCGACTTCAAATTTGCCTCCGAAGGCAAATTTACCGTCGCCGTTTCGCCCTGGGATCCTCCGATCGCCACCTATGCCACCGATGGCGCAACTGTGGTCGGCGTAGACCCTGATCTGGCCTCGCTCATTGCGGACTCGCTGGGACTTGAGCTTAATCTGGTAGCAACCGCGTGGGCCGATTGGCCGCTCGGCGTGTCCTCGGGCAAGTATGACGCCGTGATCTCCAACGTGACCGTCACCGAGGAGCGCAAGGAGAAGTTCGACTTCTCCAGCTATCGTCAGGATGTCCTGGGCTTCTATGTCCGAAATGACAGCGCCATCCAGTCCATCAGCGAACCCAAGGACATTGCAGGCCTCAAGGTCATCACCGGCTCCGGCACCAATCAGGAAAAGATCATTCTCGAATGGGATCGCCTCAATCGTGAAGCGGGGCTGACGCCGGTTGAAATCCAGTATTACGACGACACCGCCGCTGCCACGCTGGCCATTCAGTCCGGCCGCGCCGATGTTGAATTCAACCCCAATCCAACCCTCTCCTATTCTTCGGCCGTTACGGGCGACACCCGTCTCGTGGGCGTGCAGAGCGGCGGCTGGCCGGTCAAGGCGGAAATTGCCGCGACCACTCGCAAGGATTCCGGTCTGGCCGACGCGCTGACCACCGCCATCAATGGCCTCATCGAAAACGGCCTCTATGCGCAAACGCTGGAGCGTTGGAACGTGTCCGCAGAAGCGGTGGAACAGTCCCAGACCAATCCTCCCGGCCTGCCCAAGACCTGAGTTTACTCCTTCTGACCGGCTCGCCTTGCGGGCCGGTCTTTCACATTATTTATGAGATTTCCAATGTCATTCCCCACCAGAAAACTCGTCACGACCCTGCTGGCCGCTACACTTCTTACCTCAGCTGCACAGGCTGAAACCTTGCGTTGGGCGCGCAGCGCCGATGCGGTGACCCTTGATCCTCACGGCCAGAACGAGGGCATTTCCGCTACGCTTCTCAATCAGGTCTATGAGACCCTGCTATGGCGCGACGAAACGGGCGCATTGCAGCCGCGTCTTGCCACCGAATGGTTCCTCAAGGACGGCGACCCGAATACCTGGGTCTTCAAAATCCGGGAGGGCGTCACCTTTGCAAACGGAGCGGCGCTGACCGCCGAGGACGTGGTGTTCTCGTTCGAGCGGGTGCGCGGGCCGGTATCGCAGCTTCGGCAATTGCATGCCGACGTCAAGTCAGTGGTCGCTGCGGATGATTTTACCGTCGAGGTCACCCTTAACGGACCGAGCCTGGTCTATCCAAACAATGTGACCGGCACCTTCATTCTCGACAAGGACTGGACCGAGGAACATGGGGCGACCGAGGTCGCCGATGCCTCCGCCGGAACCGAAGCCTACACGGTCCGTAACGTCAACGGCACCGGCCCCTTCATTCTTCAGGAGCGCGAGGAAGCTGTCCGCACAATCCTTACTCGCAATGATAATCACTGGGCCGAAACCCTGCCCGAAATCACCGAGATCATCTATCTGCCGATCAACGATAATGCGACGCGCGTCGCAGCGCTGATTTCGGGCGAAGTCGACTTCGTGCAGGACGTGCCGGTACAGGACATCGAGCGGCTCGCAGCCAGCGAAGGCATAAATATCCAGACAGGCCCCGAAAATCGTTCCATTTTCTTCGGTTATCGTCTGGACGAAGCCCCGCTCAAATCCTCCAACATCACCGACAAGAACCCGCTCAGCGATGTGCGGGTGCGCGAGGCTTTCAATCTCGCGGTTGATCGTAACGCCATCCAGCAGGTGGTGCTGCGCGGCAATGCGGTGCCAACAGGCATTATCGTTCCGCCTTTCGTTCGTGGCTGGACTGAAGACCTCGACGCCTACCCCGAACAGGACATCGAGCGTGCCAAGGCGTTACTGGCCGAAGCCGGGTATCCAGACGGTTTTACCATCACGCTGGACGCTCCGAACAACCGCTACGTCAATGACGAAGCGATTGCGCAGGCGGTTGTCGGCTTCCTCGGGCAGATCGGTGTCGAGGTGACGCTTGCCTCCCGCCCATTCGCCCAGCATTCACCGCTGCTGGTCAATGCAGAAAGCGACTTCTTCCTGTTCGGCTGGGGCGTCCCAACCTTCGACAGCGCCTATAATTTCAATGATCTGATCCACACGAGAACAGATCGCTACGGCACGTTCAATGCCACGGGCTTCTCCGACGCCGAGATCGACGCCAAGATTGAATCCTTGGGCAACGAGGTGGACGAGGCCAGGCGCGACGCCACGGTCGATGAGTTGTGGCGTTTCGTCAAAGACGAGCACCTTTATCTGCCATTGCATAATCAGGTGGTCGCCTGGGCCTTCCGCGACAATATCAATATCGCCATCCAGCCGGATAATTCTCCCAAATTGCTGGATGTGACTTTCGCCGACTGACACCGGGGCCTTTAAGTCGTCGGCGCAGGCCCGCATCTTCACGGATGCGGGCCTAATTTTATCACCTGCGCAATCATCAATGCCTGCAGGAATAAGAAGCGCATGAAAAAGCCCGGACCTCACAAAGAGGCCCGGGCCAAACCGCTCGGAGGATCAGCTTAATTGCTGAATGGGTCGTAATTTCCAAGCAACTGCTGATACTGCCCGCGCCAATAGAGCAAGGGCGCGCCGGTGGACGAAAGCGTAACGCTGCGCACGCGCCCAAAGACCAGCGCGTGAGAATGCCGCTCGATGATCTCGTCAATATCGCAATCGAGCACCGCAAGCGCCCCCTGCAATCCGAGCGCACCGCTGCTCAGCTCGTCCCATTCCCAGCCGACATAGCGGTCGTTGCCCTTGATGCCACCGCGGCCGGCAAATCGGTCAGCAACGGCGCTTTGAGCGTCGCTAAGCACATTGACGCCGAAGGCGCCGGCGGCCTGCAAGACCGGCCAGGACGACGAATCCTTGTTGAGGCTGACCAGCACGACCGGCGGCTCTGCGGAAAAGGATGAGACGGAGGTGGCGGTAAAACCCGTCCGACCGAGCCCAGTCCCGACGGTGATCACATTAACCGCACCGGCAAGGTTACGCATGGCGAGTTTGAATTCGCTGGCATCCACCATTTCCTTACGGGGCGGCAGAAAGTTTGCTAGATCAACGATCGACAACGAGCCTCTCCCAAAAATCATGCGCCATATCAGCGCCGAAGAAGACTACCGCTCACGCTCACTCCGGGGGAGATTGCGACAGAGCACAGTTTGTTACCGAGGCAATCTGTCGGGAAATATATATCTACTAAATCTATAGACTTATAATTTATGCGCGATAGGCTCTCCAGATCTGTTCTTTCAAGCCTTTTGGAGTCTGCATTGGCCGACGACATTCTTTATCTCATCGAACCCGATTTCGAGGTTCCAGGCCGGTCCGATGGCCCTTTCGTCTGCCCCTTCTGCAATCAGATCGAAGGTCTTCTGGCCAGCTTTCCGCAGCTCGTGCTCGATATCGAGGTGATCCGCGTGCCCTTTCAGCGTCCGCGCGCGCCGGTAGTCGCTCTGTTGGGAGAGGAAAATCAGGCGCTCCCAGCGCTCATTCTGGGCAAGAACCCACCGGCGGACGCCCGGAAGCATGGAAACGTTCTCTTCGTCTCAGACACGGACCGGATTCTTGAATTGCTGGCAGAGCGGCACGGCTTTCCCCGTATTCTGCGTCCGCTACAGCCCAAAGCCGACTGAGGCTGTTTACCGGATCGCCAATAGAGAGGCGGCGATCGAGGCGCATTGCACGCGAATGTCGGGGACGGCTTCGATCTCGAAGAATTTGCCTCGCGTCAGCGGTCCTACGACCCTGACGCGAGACGATACATCGCCATCCGCTGTAATCAACGCACAGCTATCGTCGATATCGAGGCCGATATGCAATTTGTCCGGTCGCGCCGCGCCGGTTTGCACCAGGTGGCGCACCAGCGGATTGCTGCTTGCCCGCACATCGACGCTCACGCCGCCACAATCATAAACCCGGGCTATCGTGACGTTTTCTCTTTGGTTCGTTGCCCTTGGCCGCACAGTGGCCAGCACGTTGTCGCCGCTGCGCTCAATGGCAATAAACTCTGCGGCCATCAGCGAAACCTGTCCTTTGGCGACGGCATGGCGCAGATCATCGAACAGATCCGGCGGCAGGCGGTGGCGATGGATATTCCACCATGGCCGCACATGGCGCAGAAATTGCCGTTTCTCGCGTTCCGGCCAGCTTTGCCAAAGCCGCTGATTATAGGGCCGCAACCCATCGACCACAGAGCGCCAATCGCCCCCCTGCGCCTCGGCTTCCGCCACAAGCGCGCGGAACCATCGCACGAAATAGGTCAGGCTGGTTCCGAAGGGGACATCAGCGGCATCGATATTGATCGGCCTCACATCCTTGTGCCCCGTGGGCAGCAGGCCATTGCGCGAGACGACGACTATATTGCCCCGGTGCTGTGCATCGGCCAGAGATACCCAGGCATCCACCATGCTCAGGCCCGAGCCGAGAATCATCACCGGCGCATCCGGGTCGAGTGGCGTGTCACGATCCGAACCGGCCCGCACAGCAATGCCACGCCCTCTTGCGGGCTGAATTTCATGTCCAACCGCCAGCGCAGCCCAGCGGCTGACAAGGCTGGTGCCATTGGCCAATTGCGTTTCGACACCGTTACGTGTCTCATTGATGGCCACTGCTTCTTCGTTCAGCACGACAAGCCGGCCGGGAATATATTGTCCCGCCTCGCGCAGCACATCTTCCAGATAAACGCCATAAAGACGCCGGGGCACGAAGACCCAGCTTGACGGATATTTACCCGGCTCCCGCCGCTGCAACCAGCGCCAGAAATGTTCGGGATCGTCGGCAAAGGCACTCATGCCACGCGCTGGGACATTGACCCTATGCTGGCGCTGGCGGGCCGAATAGGCCAGCCCCTGCCCCACCTGCCCCTTGCGTTCGATCAGCGTGACCCGCAGGTCTGGATCGGGACTACGCAGCAGATGAGCCGCCAGCAAAACCCCACTTGCACCACCGCCAACAATGACAATGGACCTTGCCTGAGCCGTCATCTACCGGCCACCCACACCCTGTTCGTATCGTCCTGCTCTGCATTATGCAGGCTCCAGGGCTCGCGTCCATCCGCCGAGGGGCGGATACGCACATCCCTATCCCGCTGTGCGTTCAATTGTTGCGCGAACTCATAGCCGCGCTGCCAGCGGCCGAAGCCACTTGAAACATTGATGTGACCGGCAAAGCCCAGGTCGACCAGCGGAGCGCCCCATGCGCCTGCAAATAATCTTGCCTTGCCCAGCGGCATATAAGGATCATTGCGGCTCGCCACGACTATGGCGGGAAAGGGCAACAGTGCCGTGGGTATATTGCCGAATTCATAGGTTCGGGCATGTAACGTCGAGGTGCGTTCTATATCGGCGGGCGCGACGAGCAGTGCCCCGCCGACAAGAGAAGAAACCGGGCTGGTGGCGAGACGCGCCGCCAATATCGTGCCCAGGCTATGCGCCACGATCAGCGCTCCGGGATTGGCCTTTACCGCCTCTTCCAGCCGATGCAGCCAATCGCCAGCTTGCGGATTTCCCCAATCCGCCTGCTCCACCAGCACCGCATTTTCATGATCGGCCAGCCAATGCCGCTGCCAATGGCCATCACCCGAGCCGTTGAGGCCCGGAACGATGAGAAAAGACCGCGTCATCGCTCCGGCATTTCGTCAAAGCCGAGATCAGACCGCTCGACAGTTTCGGGTTCCGGCGCTTTGCCACCGAGATAACACGCGTCCTGCTCCGCCCGCGATAGTGGAACAGCCCCAAGAGCCGCATCAGGAAGTCCGCCGAAGAAATTGGCTTTCTCAGGTGCTTCATCCGCAAAAGTGCGGAGCAATTTTCCGGGGTTCAGAATTCCGAAGAAATGCACCATTTCAGCATCCTCCGTTATCAAGGAGTAGCTGGCCGATGAATCTGTTCGTCCGGTGCATACACGCCTCCTATTTGATAGTACACAAATCCTATCAAATAAGTCGTGATTGAAAAGACCCAGCCTTTCCCCGTTCCCCCGCCCTGTAGAAATTCTTGTCGCCTTGCGCGGCGCAGGCGCAAAGTCACGATGATCTTGCCTTGTTTCGACGGGCCTGCCCGTGGGCGTGCTTAGCCAGCCGTTGCGCTGTTCATCAAAAGGGGTCCAGGCCACCGTTACTGCAGGAAGACCGAAGGGCTGATATTCCGCGCGCGGTCAAGGTTAGCGGTCGCCTCCCCGAACGGATCGCGCCCGGATGCAGGGGCAAACACGGCGCCGCCGATCACCACATCAATCTGGGTAATCCCTTCTGCCGTCATGAAAATAGTGTCGTCCACCGATTCAAGAATACGCTCGCTGACGCCCTGCGCCACATCCTTCGGCGCGCCACGAAGCAGCACCGCGAAGCGGTGTCCGTCGACATGAGCCATCAGGTCATCGGCGCGGATCGCCTGCCGAATAGCCTGCGCAAGCCATGGCACGATATCGCCGTCGCGCTCGGCAGCAAGCATGGCTATATTGTTGGAATGTTTGCTTAAATCGACAACCAGCAAAACGCCGGGAGCCCGCTCCTGCTCGATATCGAGCATGGCCTGAAACCGCTCCCAACGCAGCGCTCCGGTCAGCGGATCAATGTCCTGCGACCCAATTGCTGTATGCAGAGACGGAACCTCCGCGCGACGCTCCGCTCCGACCTTACGTGCGCCAGTCAGCCACTCAAACCAAGATCTTGCCACTTCGATACCCCCAAGGGACGATGAAGCATCCAGCTTGCACTCGACCTATCAAAACCCACTGACAGAAAAAGTTGCAATTTTAGAGATCACATTCACAAGCAATTCACTCAAATATAAATGCATAAAATTTTATGGAAATAAATAACCTGAAATATACTCTGCTGGTTTGTCAAATTTTATTTTGATTATCGCAATCTCCTGACATTCCATCAGGAGGCTATCTTGCTTCTCAACTTTATAATTGCCAGTGCACTGACAATAACCCTCGCTGGCGCAGCAGAAGATACGGTCAGCCTCCACACTTACACGAGGCAGATCAATCTGCCTGAAGCAAATCAGATCAGCACGGCGCCCGCCGCACTGGTCCAATTGCCGTTTGAATCCCTGTCAACGCAGACCATGGCCCCCGCACTGGCGGCAAAGGAAACGCCGCGCGCCGATTTTGGCGTCTTTCAGTCCGTGGCAATTTCAGCCGCCAGCCTGCCCGCTGCCAGCAAGTGGCAGGACGCACGGCAGACCGATTACAGCGCGATGTTTGGTCCCGCATGCGTGGATGCAGGCATTAAGGGCTGCGACAGTCCTTTTGCCGAGAAAATTCAGGCTCTTGCTCAGCAAGTGGACGGGCTTTCTGGGGCAGCCTTGCTTGATCGCGTCAATCGCACAGTCAACGCGGCAATGACGTATAAGTCTGACCGGGCGGCCTGGGGCGTCGATGATTACTGGGCGACGCCGGTGGAAATGGCACAACAGGGTGCAGGCGATTGCGAAGATTTTGCCATCGCAAAATACTGGGCGCTGCGTAGCCTGGGGCTGCTTGATGAACAAATGCAGCTTGTCGTGCTTCAGGACACACGGCGCCAACTCTTTCACGCGGTCCTCGTGGTCCACACCGCCTCGGGCGCCTATGTTCTGGACAATGTCAGCAACCGCCTGCTGGCCGACACCGCCTACCCGCAATATCAGCCGATCATGAGTTTTGCGGGGAGCAAGAATTTTATCCACGGCTTTGCCAGCGGCAGCCGCAATGTGGCGGAGATACCGAGGGATTTGTCGGCGGTGATGCCCGGATCGGGGATGTAGCCAAATGAAAAGGCCGCTCGATGGAGCGGGCCTTTTGATGCTTACTGAGGTGATCAGATCAGGTTGATGGTATACTGTGGATCGTCATCAATGATCACAGAGATCGACGTCGCATTATTGGCGAGTTTCATAACTGTTACATAGCCCCACTCATTGCCCTGGCCACTCGTATCGACTTGGACCGCTGTCGAACCGCTGCCGCCATCAACCAATCGCACATATTTCCCGACATTGGCATTATCAACAAAAGCGTCATTGAGCAGACCGGACAAGTCGATCGTGTCACCTTCGCCAAAGACGTAGTCGGTGATCGTATCGACACCTTGATTGGGATCGTTAGCCACAAAGCGATCAGCTCCGGCGCCGCCCGTCAGAATGTCGGATCCATTGCCACCAACGAGTAGATCGTTGCCAGCACCGCCGTCTAGGACGTCATCTCCTAGATCTCCATAGAGCTCGTCGTCACCGTCGCCGCCGAACATGACATCCTTGACCGTTCCGCCACGGAGGATGTCATTGCCGCTGCCGCCATCCATCCAATCCAGGCCGCCATTGCCGGAAATTATGTCGTCGCCAGCGCCACCGATCAGAATATCGGCAACGGCACTGCCGTGGAGGGTATCGTTCCCTTCGCCGCCGTCGAGCCAATCCCCGTCTGTCCCGGCATGGAGCGTGTCGTTGCCCGCACCGCCACTAAGGTAGTCACGCCCTGACCCGCCATAAAGCGTATCATCGCCGTCCCCACCGAGAAGCATATCGTCGCTGCTGCCGCCATTGAGGTTGTTGGCAAAACCGTTGCCAACCAACACGTCGTAGCCGGCAGCGCCGCCCGAAACCTCGGCGACGACGTTCGCTGTCGGGTCGACGACGATCAGGTTGTCGAGATACGCCTGCGGAACTGCAGCACCACTCGTGACGCTGGCATAGGTACTGCCGCTCGTCTGGCCGCCCAACACATGGAACGCCACATAGGTAACAGCTGACCCTTGGCTATTCGTGGCGGTGACCTTGGCGACATAGAGGCCGGCCTGGCCATCGCCGGGATTGCCCGAGAACGAGGTACTGTTGGCCGAGTGCATCCAGGACCAACTCTTGCCGCCGCTCGAATAGACCTCCTCGACGGTATAGGTAAGCCCCGACCCGGAGAACAGCGCCGTGGCATCGAAGAGGATGCTCTTGGGTTGGCCGTTAGCGTCAGCAAGCGCGTCGTTGGCGAGAGCATAGCGCGCCGTCGATGCCGTTTCGATGACCGTGGGCGGCCCCGCAGGCGCCTCCGGCACGGCGGTGATGTTCACCGCCAAGGATTGAGACACAGGGACGCTATTTCCGTCAGTTACCGTAACGGTGAACAGCTCAGCGGTGCCTGCATTTAGCGCTTCGATAGCGGCGTCGTTCGGCACATGGACATATCCGCCTGTCTCGCTGTTTACATACAGCGTTCCGTATGTGCCGACCTTGCTGATATGGAACTCGGCGCCGTCTACAGTGTAGCTCCCCGACGTGCCGCCCTCGATGCCATAGGTCAACGTATCTCCCAGATCGGGATCGCTGCCCACAAGCTGGCCGGATTGGTTGACAAAGGTGTCGTCTTCCGGGGTGTCTACATAAGTCACAGCATTGGGTTGAGCCAATGTTGGTATGTCATTGACCGGATTGATCCGGATCGACACCGTGACGATATTGCCGTTCTCCGTGCCGTCATTCGCCCGATAGGTGAAGCTGTCGGTGGTGGTCTCCGACCCGTCATGTGCGTAGGAGAAGGTGCCGTCGGCATTCAACGTGAGGCTGCCATTCGCCGGACCCGATACTAGAACCGCCGTCAGGGGATCGTTCTCGGCATCTGCGTCATTGGCCAGGACGCTCGACGCCCCGCCAACCAGCATGGTCACCGTGCCGCCCTCATCGACCTCGATCTCGTCAGCCGTAGAAATCGGCGCGTCGTTCACCGCCGTGACGAAAACCGTCGCGGTGCCGACATTGCTCGAAACATTTCCGTCATCGACCGCGAAGGTAATTGTCCGCTCCGCGGTAGAGGGATTCTCAGAGCTATTGAGGTAAGTCACGCTTTTCAGCGCCGCTTCATAGTCTGCCTTGGTGGCTGAGCCGGCGAGCGTCAATATGCCCGTCAATGGATCATAGTTTCCGGTGATGCCGTTCTGGTCGATGAAGTTCAGCACGTCCTGGCCGACAACGAAATTTCCGGTGATCTGGACGGTCGCGCCTTCAATATGGCTGTCATCCACGTCGGTGATTGCAATCGTGCTGGCGATTGCAACCGCGGCACCGTTCTCGATGTAAATGCCGTCGGCGCCAACAACGGAGAGTTCCGGTGCATCATTGGTCCCGTTGATCAGGATGGTAACCAATTGGTCATCGCTCAGCCCATGCTGATCCGTCACCCGGATCGTATAGGTCAGCCTGATCTGGTGACCCTGCGGCA
>PJUL01000500.1_pt1 | contig 27215 bp, 19 predicted proteins | sample 1512221 | NCBI WGS metagenome assembly PJUL01 (sample SAMN08177667, study PRJNA422409) | Feces metagenome, whole genome shotgun sequencing project.
GAGCTCGATAAGAAGGGCCTGGCCATGTACGGCCAGATGACCGCCGGCTCGTGGATCTATATCGGCGCCCAGGGCATCGTGCAGGGCACCTACGAGACCTTCGTCGAGATGGGCCGCCAGCACTATGCCGGCGACCTGTCGGGCAAGTGGCTGCTGACGGCGGGTCTGGGCGGCATGGGCGGCGCCCAGCCGCTGGCCTCGGTGTTTGCCGGCGCCTCGTGCCTGGCCATCGAGTGCCAGCCCTCGCGCATCGAGATGCGCCTGCGCACCGGCTATCTCGACCGCTCGACCGACAGCCTCGACGAAGCCCTGGCTTGGATCTCGGAGTCGTGCGCCGCCAAGACCCCGATCTCGGTCGGCCTGTTGGGCAACGCCGCCGAGCTGCTGCCGGAAATGTTCAAGCGCGGCATCCGGCCCGACCTGCTGACCGACCAGACCAGCGCCCACGACCCGATCAACGGCTACCTGCCGATTGGTTGGAGTCTAGAACAGTGGGCCGGGGCCAGGGAGCGCGACCCGGCCAGCGTCAACAAGGCCGCCCGCGCCTCGATGGCGGTGCACGTGCAGGCCATGCTCGACTTCCAGGCCGCCGGGGTTCCCACCGTCGACTACGGCAACAACATCCGCCAGATGGCGCTGGAGGAAGGCGTTGCGAACGCCTTCGACTTCCCCGGCTTCGTGCCGGCCTATATCCGCCCGCTGTTCTGCCGCGGGATCGGGCCGTTCCGCTGGGCCGCGCTGTCGGGTGATCCCGAAGACATCGCCAGGACCGACGCCAAGGTCAAGGAACTGATCCCCGACAATCCGCACCTGCACAACTGGCTCGACATGGCCGGGCGGCGGATCAAGTTCCAGGGCCTGCCGGCGCGCATCTGCTGGGTGGGCCTGGGCGATCGCCACCGCCTGGGCCTGGCCTTCAACGAGATGGTCGCCAAGGGCGAACTGAAGGCCCCCGTCGTCATCGGCCGCGACCACCTCGACAGCGGCTCGGTCGCCTCGCCCAACCGCGAGACCGAGGCGATGATGGACGGCTCGGACGCCGTGTCGGACTGGCCGCTGCTGAACGCCCTGCTCAACACCGCCTCGGGCGCCACCTGGGTGTCGCTGCACCACGGCGGCGGCGTGGGCATGGGCTTCTCGCAGCATTCGGGCATGGTCATCGTCTGCGACGGCACCGACGCCGCGGCCAAGCGCATCGAGCGCGTGCTGTGGAACGACCCGGCCACTGGCGTCATGCGCCACGCCGATGCGGGCTACGACATCGCCAAGGACTGCGCGCGCGAGCACAGCCTGGATCTGCCGGGCATTCTCTAGTGCGCCTGCTTCCCGCCGCCGACCGCGCATCCGCCCCCTGGAAGAACGGCGGCGGGACGACCTGGGAGATCGCCGCCCAGCCGCCGGGCGCGAACCTTGCCGCCTTCGACTGGCGGCTGAGCATCGCGCAGGTCGCCTCACCGGGGCCGTTCTCGGTGTTTCCCGGCGTCGATCGGGTGCTGACGGTGATCGCCGGCGCCGGCCTGCGGCTGACCATCGAAGGGCTGGGCGAGGTCGTGCTCGACGAGGCCTCGCCGCCACTGCCCTTTCCCGGCGACGCGGCGGCCGCCGCGACGCTGGACGGCGGTCCGATCCGCGACCTCAACCTGATGGTCCGGCGGGGCGCCTGGCGAGGCTCGGTGCGGCGGATAGTCGGTGCGGAGACGATCACCGCCACGGCGCGGGTGAACCTGCTGGTCGCGCTCGCCGCCGCCCGGGCGGGCGATCAGGCGCTCGGCGCCGAGGACGCTCTAATCGTCGATCATGATGCAACCTTGACCGTAGAGGGGCGTTTGCTGCTGATCGGCATCGATCCGGCCTGACCTCGACGTCGGCGGCGTCGGTCCGATTGCGGAGCCCGGAATGACAAGCAGCCTCTATGTGACCTTCCGCGCGGGCGCGCTGGAAGCGGCCCTGCCGCAGGCGGCGGTGGCCGAGATCCTGCCGCTGCCGGAACTGGTCGCCGCCCCGGGCGCGCCGCGCGTACTGGCAGGCTTCGTCAATCTGGGCGGCGAGGCGATCGCGGCCCTGGCGCTGGACCGCCTGCTGGACGCCGAGGGCGGCGAGCCCGCCCCCGCCCTCTATCGCCACCTGATCCGCCTGCGCCCGCTGGCCGGCGCGCCGGCCGTGACCTTGCTGGTCGACCGCGTCACCGACGCCGCCGCCCACGCGCCCGACACCCAAGCCGTCGAGGAAGCCGACAGCCTGGGCGGCTGCATCGCCGAAACCGCCCTGATCGCCGGCCGGCTGGTTCCGGTGCTGTCGCCTGAGCACCTGCTTCTGGCGGAGGAAAAGGCGCGGCTGGACGAGTTCGCCCGCCGGGCCCAGGAACGTCTGGCCGCCTGGGAAAGCGAGCCGGCGTGAAGCCGCCGCGGGCGGCCCCGCGCCCCCAGGTTCCGCGCCTGGCCCTGGCCGCCGACGAGCCGTTCCAGCGCCTCAAGCGCGCGGTGATCGCCCGCACCGGCCACCACTACTACGCCGACAAGGACGACGTGCTGTGGGACCGCGTGCAGCGACGCCTGCTGGCCACCCGCGACCGCGACGTCACCGCCTATCTCAAGCGCCTGGCCAGCGAGCTCGAGGGCGAGGCCGAATGGGCTGCGCTCGAGACCGAGATCACGATCGGCGAGACCTTCTTCTTCCGCTACGCCGAGCAGTTCACGGCCCTGCGCGAAACGATCCTGCCCGACATCCTGCAGCGAAAGGCGCAGGACAAGCGCATCCGCATCTGGAGCGCAGGCTGCGCCACCGGCGCCGAGCCCTATTCGATCGCCATCCTGCTGTCGCAGATGCTGGGCGAGGCGATCGGCGACTGGCGGATCTCGATCCTCGGCGGCGACATCAACGCCGCCTTCCTGGAGACCGCGCGCAAGGGCCAGTTCGGCCGCTGGGCGCTGCGGGCCGTCAGCGACGCCGACCGCGCCCAGTGGTTCACCGAGACGGCCCGCAACACCTGGACCCTGAAGAACCCCTATCGCGGCCTCGTGCGGTTCGAGCGCCAGAACCTGCTCGACCTGCTGGGTCCCGCGCCGCCGCTGGAACTGACCGAGTTCGACCTGATCTTGTGCCGCAACGTGCTGATCTATTTTCATCACGAGGTGGTCGAGCAGCTCGTGGGCGCGCTGGGAAGCCGGCTGTCGGCCGACGGCTGGCTGCTGCTGGGCCATGCCGAGCCCAACCCGGCCTTCGGCAGGATCCTGGACGTGACCCAGCTGCCGGGCACGGTGGCCTACCGCCCGGCCGATCCCGAGCGTGCGGCCGCGCCCGGTCCCAGCTTCGAGGCCTTCGCCGCCCCCGAACCGGAGCCTGCCTCCAGCCCGGCCGAAGTGCCCCCGCCACGCTGGCGGCCGACGCCGATGCCGACGCCCGTCCCAACGGCCGCTCCGCCGGAGGCCGCGCCGATCGCCGAACTGGTGGAGGCCGTGCGCCGCTTGGCCGACGCCGGCGACTACCTGGCCGCCGAGGCCGCCTGCCGCCAAGCGCTGGCCCTCGCGCCGGAGGACCCCGCCCTGCACCTGCACGACGGCCTGGTGCTGCGGGCCCTTGGCCGCCCGGGGCCGGCCGAGGCGGCCTTCAAGCGCGCGCTCTATCTCGATCGCGGCTTCGTGCTGGCGCACTATCAGCTAGGCCTGCTGCTGCTGGACCGTGGGCGGAGCAAAGCCGCCGCGCGCTCGCTGAAGACCGCCGCCCAGATCGCGGGAACCGTTCCGGCGGACACGCGTTTGGCCCACGGCGCAGGTCTGGACGCCGGCCAGTTGCGCAAGAGCGTCCGTCTGCTGCTGCAGTCGCTCGTGGGGGTTTAGTAAAGACATGACTAGGGCCGACGCCTCAGGCGGCGACGGGTTGGGGGGACTTTTGGACGATGCGCGCGCCCGGGCGATCCTGGCGGCGCGCACCCGTCGGCTGGCCGAGCGCCGGACAGCGCCAGAACCCGAGACCCCGCTGGAAGACGTGCTGCTGTGCCAGGCCGGCGCGGGCCTGCACGCCCTGCCGCTGGCCGCCGTCGAGCGGGTGACCCCCTTCGAGCCCCGCCGCCTGACGCCCGCCGCCGGCCGTCCCGCCCTCCTGGGCCTGGCCAGCGTCGAAGGCCGCCTGCGCCGTGTGCTCGATCTTTCCCGCCTGACCGGCGCCGCGCCGGCCGCGCCCGACGCGCCCGGCTTCCTTGTGGCCCTGCGCGGCGCGAGCAACCTGGCCCTGCGCGTCGACGCCGCGCCCGGCGCCGCCCGGGTCGCCCGCGAGATCGCCGGCGACGCCTTCGAGGGCGGGGTCCGCGGTCTGGTGGCCGAGGGCCCCGGCGACCTGGCCGGCCGCACCGTCACCCTTCTTCATCTCGACGACCTCGTCGCCGACCACCTTTCCGCCGCCTTGGGGGCAAGAGCCTAGTGACCATCGCCAACCGCATCATCCTCGGCTTCGCGGCCGTCACCGTCCTGCTGCTGGGCGTTGGCCTGTTCGGCCTGTTCCAGATCGGCGTGGTCAAGGACACCACCGAGACCATCGTCACCCGCGACATGGCCGTGGTCCGCCAGGTCGCCCAGATCCGCACCACCGCCAACGAGATGCGCGCGGCCAGCGACGCGGTGATCACCAGCTACCTGTCGCGCTCGGCCGGCGGCGTGGGCGGCAACGAGGAAGACCCCGTCACCCGCTGGCGCCAGCGCGGCGCCGACATGGACACGGCCCTGGAGAAGGCCGCTGCGGCCGCCCGCGACTATCGCCAGAGCGCCCTCTCGGCCGAGCGCGCCGACGCCTGGCGCCGCATCGAGGACTACCTGAACCAGACCGCCGCCTCCTCGCGCCAAGGCCGGACCGACACCGAGAACCTGTTCAGCGCCATCCGCCGCAACGACAGCGCCGGCGTGGCCGCCGCCCAGACCGCCCTCGTCCAGCGTCGCGGCGAGTTCGGCCGCGGCATCCAGGGCGCCGAGGACGTGCTGGACGACGCCATCCTGTCGGGCCAGCGCCGCATCAACGACGTCTACAAGGTCAGCCAGGTGTCGATCATCATCGCCCTGATCGTCGCCGCCGTGATCTCGGGCGCGATCACCTGGGCCATCCGGGGCTCGATCGTCGGCCCGCTGGGCGCGTTCATGGGCTTCGTCGGCAAGGTGGGCGAAGGCGACCTGACCGGCCGCGCGGCCGCCGCCACCAACGACGAGATCGGCCAGCTGGGCGGCACGCTCAACACCATGGTCGACGGCCTGGTCGTGCTGGCCCGCCAGAGCCGCGAGGCCACCGAGAACCTCAACGCCGCCACCGCCGAGATCCGCGCCTCGACCCAGGAGCAGGCCGCCAGCGTCGAGGAACAGCTGGCCGCCGTGCAGGAGACCGCCGCCACGGTCGACGAGATCACCCACTCCGGCGCCCAGATCGGCAAGCGCGCCCAGGAAGTGATCGCTTCGGCCCAGGCGACCGCCCACACCAGCAACGAGGGCCTGCGCGCCGTCGACGAGACCGCCAAGGCCATGGACGCCATCCGCGAGCAGGCCGAGGCCGTGGCCGAGAACATCGTCGCCCTGTCGGAGAAGACCCAGGCGATCGGCGACATCATCGCCACCGTCAACGACATCTCCGAACGCTCGCACCTGCTGGCCCTGAACGCCGCCATCGAGGCCGCCTCGGCCGGCGAGAACGGCCGCAGCTTCGCCGTCGTGGCTTCGGAGATGAAGATGCTGGCCGACCAGGCCAAGGAAGCCACCACCCAGGTGCGCTCGATCCTCGGCGACATCCAGCGCGGCATCAACGCCTCGGTCATGCTGACCGAGGAGGCCGTCAAGCGCGTGGCCGCCGGCAAGGAGCGCACCGACACCACCCAGCGCACGATCACCGAGATCACCGGCCGGGTGCAGGAAAGCGTCCAGACCTTCCAGCAGATCGTCGCCTCGACCAACCAGCAGCAGCTGGGCATCGAGCAGGTGATGGGCGCGCTGCAGAACATCCGCCAGGCCAGCCAGCAGACCGCCGCCGGCACCCGCCAGCTGGACGAGGCCGCCGCCAACCTGTCGGACCTGTCGCGCCAGCTGCTGGCCCTGTCCGAGCGCTACCGGACCTGATCGCGACGTGCCCGACATCCGGCGACAGCTTCTGGCGGCGTTCGACCTCGAGCACCGCGAGCACCTCCAGGCGATCCGCCAGGCCATCGCGGCCGGCGGCGAGGTCGACACGCGCGAGATCTTCCGCCGCGCCCACAGCCTGAAGGGCGCGGCCCGGGCGGTCGACCTGCCGGCCGTCGAGGAGAAGGCGCACGTGCTGGAAAGCCTGTGCGCCGAACTGATGGACGGCTCGCGTACGCTCGACGCGCAGACCGTCGCCGTGCTGGAGAACCTGCTCGACGCGGTCGAGGACGCCGCCAGCGCCGCCTACGCCCCGCCCGCGCCCAAGCCGGCGGCGAACATCGCGCCCGCGGCGGACGAGACGGTGGAGTACGTCCGTATCGACGTCGAGGCGGTCGCGGGTCTGTCGCGCGCCATGCAGACCCTGTCGGGCGACGTGCTCGACCACGGGGCCGTCGACGAGGACCTGCGCCGCCTGGCCGCCGAGGCCCGCAAGCTGGAACGCCGTTGGCGAGACACGCGCGGCGCGGCGACCCGGGCGCGAGAGATCGAGCAGGGCCTGAAGGACCTGTCGCGCGCGCTCAACGAGCTTTCGGTGCGGCGGGTGCGGGCCGGCTGGGCCCTGGACCAGGGGCTTTCCGACCTGCGCGGCCGGGTCGAGGAGATCAGCCAAGCCCCGGCCGAGACCGTGTTCGGCGGCTTCGCCCCGATGGTCCGCGACATCGCCCGCGACGCCGGCGTGCCGGTCGACGTGCGGGTCACGGGCCTGGAGACCCGCGCCGACCGCCGGGTGCTGCAGGCGCTGAAGGACCCGGTGATGCACCTGCTGCGCAACGCCGTCAGCCACGGCCGCGAGACGCCGCAGGCCCGCGCCGCCGCCGGCAAGCCCGAGCGCCTCACGGTGGTGATGGCCGTTTCGGCCGCATCAGGCCGGCTGCGCATCGAGATCGCCGACGACGGCGCCGGACCCGACCTGGCCAGGCTGGAAGCTGCGGCCGTCGAGAAGGGCCTGATGCCCGCCCGCCAGGACGGCGCCCCCGCCCCCACGCCCGAGGAACTGCTGGCCCACGCCTTCGCGCCGGGCGTCTCCACGGCCCAGGGCGTCGACCGCTTGGCCGGCCGGGGCATGGGCCTGTCCGTCGTGGCCGAGGCCGCGCGCAAGCTGCGCGGCGACCTGCGCCTGACGGCCGGCCGTCCCTGGGGCGCGCGGGTCGTGCTGTCGACGCCGCTGTCGGCCGCGCGGCAGTCGCTGTTGTTCGTCGACATCCAGGGCCGCCAGGCCGCCCTGCCCTCGCTGGGCGTGCGCCGACTGTTGCGCCTGGACGCCACCGCGCTGGAAACGGTGGAAGGACACCCCGCCGCACGGATCGCCATCGACGGGGACGACGTTATCGTCCCAATGGTTCCGCTTTCCGCTCTCCTGACCGGCGTCGCCGCCGAGGTTCCCGTCCATGCCGGCGCGGTTTCCGCCGTGCTGCTCAGCCATGGCCGCCGCCATGTGGCGCTGGCGGTCGACGCTCTGTGCGACGTCCGCTCGGCCATGGTCGAGGACCTGGACGCCGACGACCTGGACGCCGACCTGATCGCCGGCGCCGTGCAGTTGGACGACCAGGCGCCGGCCCTCGCCCTGGATCCCGACGCCCTGGTGCGCCGCTGGCTGCGCGACCAGCGCCAGCTGGCCGCCGGCGGCCTGGGCTTCGCCGAGACCGCCGACGACGCGGACGAAGCGGCCCGCACCATCCTGGTGGTCGACGACTCCATCACCACCCGCACGCTGGAAAAGAGCATCCTGGAAGCCCAGGGCTATCGCGTGCTGCTGGCCGTCGACGGCCTGGACGCCCTGAACCTGCTGCGCTCGGGCCAGGCGATGGTCGACCTCGTCGTGGCCGACATCGAGATGCCGCGCATGGACGGCTTCTCGCTGCTGCAGGCGGTGAAGGCCGACGCGGCCCTGGCCGCCACGCCGGTGATCCTGATGACCTCGCGCGCCGACGCCGCCGACGTGCGCCGGGGCCTGGACCTGGGCGCCGAGGCCTACATCACCAAGCAGAAGTTCGACCAGCGCGAGCTGCTGGCCGCGATCGGGCAACTGCTGTGAAGGCCTCGGGCAAGCCCGTGCGGGTGATGATCGTCGAGGACTCCACTGTCGTGCGCGTCCTGCTGACCCATATCGTCGAGCGCGACCCGCGCCTGACGGTGGCGGCGGCCGTCGCCTCGGCCGAAGAGGCCCTGGCCTGCATCGCCAGCGTCAGGCCCGACGTGATCTCGATGGACATCCGCCTGCCCGGCATGGACGGGCTGGAGGCCACGGCGCGGATCATGTCGGACCATCCGACCCCGATCGTCGTCATCGCCGACGCGGTCGAGGACGCCTCGCTGAAGATCTCGATGAACGCCCTGCGGGCCGGCGCCCTGACGGTGGTGGAAAAGCCCGTGGGCCTGGCCACCGAAGGCTACGAGCAGTTGGCCGACACCATCTGCACCCAGCTTTTCATCATGAGCAGCGTGCCGGTGATCCGACGCCGGGCCATCGGCGGCGGAGCCCGCGCCCCGCGCGAGACCGCGCCCCTCGCCAGCGCCGCCGACTTCCAGGACCTGGGCTACCTGGCGCTGGCCGCCTCGACCGGCGGGCCGCCGGCCCTGGCCCGGGTGCTGGACGCCCTGCCCGCCGACTTCCCCGCCCCCGTCCTGATCGTCCAGCACATGGGCGCGGCCTTCATGGAAGGCTTTGCGAGCTGGCTCGACAGCCTGTCGCCGATCCGCGTGGCGGTGGCCAAGGACGGCGAGCTGGCCTTGCCCGGACGGGCCTATGTCGCCCCTGGCGACCGCCACCTGACCCTGACGCCCGGCGGCGTGCTGCGCCTGTCGGGCGCCGCGCCCGTCAGCGGCCAGAGGCCGTCGGCGACCGTGCTCTTTCAGTCGCTGGCGCGGTCGGTCGGTTCGCGAACCGTGGCCGCCCTGCTGACCGGCATGGGCGAGGACGGCGCCAAGGGTCTGGCCGAACTGCGCGCCGCCGGGGGCTTCACCATCGCCGAGCACGAAAGCAGCGCCGTGGTGTACGGCATGCCCGCCGCCGCCGTGAAGCTGGGCGCGGCCCGCGCCGTGCTCACCCTGGATCTGATCGGCCCGCGCATCGCCCAGTTGGCCCGGCGCAGGGAGGACGCATGAGCGCCTCGGTCCTGGTCGTCGAGGATTCCGAAACCCAGGCCCTGCGCTTGCGCGGCCTGCTGGAAGCCGAGGGCTTTTCGGTGTCGTGCGCGGCCAGCGGCGAGGCGGCTCTGGAGCACTTGAACGCCCACCTGCCCGACCTGATCGTCGCCGACTTCCACCTGCCGGGCATGGACGGCCGCGAATTGTCGCGCCAGATCCGCCTCAACGGCCGCACCCGGGCCCTGCCGGTGCTGATGCTGACCGGAGCCCGCGAGAGCGACCTCGAACGCCAGGGCCTGGAAAGCGGCGCCGACGCCTATGTGGCCAAGTCGGCCGATCCCAAGGTGGTGATCGTCCGGCTGAAGGCCCTGTTGCGCAGGGCCCGGGCCGAGACCGCCGCCCCCAAGGCCTCAGAGCCGTTCCGCCGGGCCAGGGTTCTGGTCGCCCACCCCAGCGCCACGCTGCGCCTGCGGCTGGGCCACCTGCTGGAGCATGACGGCTACGAGGTGGCGACGCTGGAGCGGCTGGATCCCGACGCTGCGGCCCTCGACGGCGAACTGGACGGCGTCATCGTGGGCGTGCGCGGCGGCGACCGCGACGACCTGGCCGCGCTGGCGGCGCTGGACGCCCGCCGTGCGCGGCTGGGCGCGCCGTTCCAGTTGCTGGCCTTCGGGGGGGAAGAGACCGACCGCGACCTGCTGACCGACGCCCTGGAGGCCGGGGCCGACGACGTTGTGCCCGCCTCGGCCAACGACGAGGTGGTGCGCGCCCGGGTCCGCGCCCAGTTGCGCCGCAAGCTGATGGCCGACGAGGCCCGCCGCAGCGCCGGCGAGGCGCGCGCCCAGGAACTGGCGCTGGCCCGGGCCGAAGCCCGCGCCGCCGTCGCCGACGACCTGGCCAGCGCCAACCGCCAGCTGAAGGACGCTCAGGGCCAGCTGGTGCAGGCCGCCAAGATGGCCTCGCTGGGCGAGCTGGTCGCCGGCATCGCCCACGAAATCAACAACCCCCTGGCCTTCCTGCTGGGCCACCAGGACACGGTCGAACGGCTGATCGCCGCGGCCGCCGAGGAAAGCCCCTCCCCCGGCCTCGACAAGGCCAAGGCGCGCCTGGCCTCGATGCGGGTGGGCATGAAGCGCATCCAGGATCTGGTCCTGAACCTGCGCAAGTTCTCGCGCCTGGACGAGGGCGACCGCCACGTGCTGGACGCCGCCGACTCCATCGAGACCGTGCTGGCCCTTTTGACCCACAAGTTGGGCGACGGCATCGAGGTGCGCCGCGCCTACGCCGCCCGCAACACCCTGGAAGGCTCGCCCGCCCTGCTGAACCAGGTGGTGATGAACATCGTCGGCAACGCCGCCGACGCGCTTGAAGGGCCGAGCGGCGGTCGCGGCGTCATCGCCATCACCACGCGCGACGAGGGCGGCGACTTCGTCATCGTGGTCGAGGACTCCGGCCCCGGCGTGCCGGCCGACCTGAGCGACCGGATCTTCGAGCCGTTCTTCACCACCAAGCCGGTCGGCGCCGGCACGGGCCTTGGCCTGGCCATCGCCTACAACGTGGTGCGCGCCCACGGCGGCTCGATCGCCGTCGACAAGGGCGACCTTGGCGGCGCGCGCTTCACCATCATCATCCCGCCACCTGCCACCGACGGAGAAGGCCGATGAGCGCCTCCGGGGGCGAGCGCCCGACGATCCTGATCGTCGACGACGAGCCCGACATCCTGGTCGCCCTGGAAGACCTGCTGGAGGACCGCTACCGCGTCCTCACCAGCAACGCCCCCGGCAAGGCCCTGGACATCCTGGCCCAGGAGCCGGCCGTCGCCCTGATCCTGTCGGACCAGCGGATGCCGGGCCTGACCGGCGACCAGTTCCTGGCCGCCGCCCGCTCGATCAGCGACGCCGACTCCATCCTGCTGACCGGCTATGCCGACCTGTCGGCCGTGGTCTCGGCCCTGAACCTCGGCGGCGTCAGCGGCTACATCGCCAAGCCGTGGGAGCCCGAGGCCCTGCGCGCGGCCGTCGCCGCCGGCGTCGAGCGCACCCGCCTGCGCCGCGCCCTGCGCACCGAGCAGGCCCTGCTGCGCGGGCTGATGGACAGCATCCCGGCCGTCATCGCCTTCAAGGACGCGCAAGGCCGGGTGGTTCGCACCAACGCCTCGCAGCAGCATGCCTTCGCCGACGCTCCGCAGGCCGCCGAGGCCCTGGCCGCCGGTCAGCCGGTGCAGGTGGTCGAGGAAGAGGCCACCCTGACGGGGCCGGTGTGGACCGAGCGTCAATACGTGCCGCTACGCGACGAGGCCGGGCACCTGCTGGTCATCGAGCGCGACGTCACCGACCAGAAGATGGCCGAGATCCGCCTGCGCCAGGCCGACAAGCTGCAGGCCCTGGGCACCCTGGCCGGCGGGGTGGCGCACGACTTCAACAACCTGCTGACCGCGATCCTGGGCAGCCTGGAGCTGGCCGGCCGACGCCTGCCGGACGCCGAGAAGGTGCGCCGCTATCTCGACAACGCCAGCCTGGCGGCGCGCAAGGGCGCGGCCCTGACCCATCGCCTGCTGGGCTTCAGCCGCCAGCAGGAAAGCCAGCCCAAGGTGGTCGACGTGGCCGACACCCTGATGGGCATGGACGCCATCCTGGTGCGCACCCTGGGCGGCGCGGTGCGCATCTCCTGGGACCTGCCCGCCGACCTGTGGCCCGCGCATGTCGAGCCCGACCAGCTGGAACTGGCCGTGCTGAACCTGTCGGTCAACGCTCGCGACGCCATGCCCGGCGGCGGGGTGATCTCGATCAGCGCCCGCAACCTGGCCATGGCCGGCCCGACCTCGCGCCACGACCTTCCCGACGGCGACTATGTGCTGGTCACCGTGCGCGACACCGGCGAGGGCATTTCGCCCGAACTGATGGCGCGGATCTTCGAGCCGTTCTTCACCACCAAGCCCGTCGGCAAGGGCACCGGCCTTGGCCTGTCGATGGTCTACGGCTTCGCCCAGCGTTCGGGCGGGGCGATCGACATCGAGAGCCAGCCCGGCGAAGGCACGGCGGTGAACCTCTATCTGCCGCGCGGCTCGGGCGACTGCGGGCCGGGGGAAGACTGCCGGGAGGTCGAACAGGCCCTCGACAAGCAGCCTTCGCGCAGCGTGCTGGTGGTCGACGACGATCCCACGGTGCGGGCGGTGACCGTGGCCATGGTGCGCGACCTGGGCCACCGGGTGATCGAGGCCGAGGACGGCGAGCAGGCCCTGCGGCGCGTGCGCCAAGCCCGTCCCGACCTGATGATCGCCGACTTCGCCATGCCCGGCATGACCGGCCTGGAACTGGCCCGCGCGGCCAGGGACCTGTCTCCCGGGCTGCGCGTCATCCTGGTCACCGGGCATGCCGACGTGACCCCCGAACGGACGGACCTGTCGATGGTGCGCAAGCCCTTCGAGAACAGGGAACTGGCTGACCGCATCCGTTCAGTCCTGGCCGGCGCGTAAGTCGACATTCGAACAATGTTCGATTGAATCTCAAGCTTCCAGCTTGAGCATAACCAAGCACATGCGCGTCGACCTGACGCAGCAATCCTGCCTTTTCATCGCCTTATCTGAATGGTTAACGACGCCCGTGGCGCGCTGAACGCCCCACGACGCGAAACGATCCATAGGATGGCGAAATGCATTTTCCGGCGCTGAAGAAGCTTCCTCCCCAGGCGCGGATCGCCCTGGGTCTGACGGTGCTCTTCGCGCCGATGGCGGGTCTGGCGATGGAAAGCCCGCATGCCAACCGCTCGGCGCGGCCGGCGGTGCAGACGCTGCTCAACAGGCTGGACGAGACCCCGCCCCAGCCCGTCCGCATGGAGACGGTCTGGAAGGGCGCCGACGTCGACGGCGACGGCGCGGCCGACTTCGCCAACCCCACGGGCGCGGCCCCGCGCGAGCACGACGACTTCGGCGACGGCGCGTTCGGCGCCCGCCGCGACGGCGGCTCGCGCAAGCACGAGGGCGTCGACTACGTCGCCGTCGCCGGCCAGGCGGCCAAGGCCCCGATGTCGGGCTACGTCACCAAGATCGGCTACGCCTACGCCGACGCGCCGGACCTGCGCTTCATCGAGATCACCAACCCGGCCCTCGGCTATGTCGCCCGCGCCTTCTACGTCGATCCCGACGTCGAGGTCGGCCAGACCATCCGCCTGGGCCAGGTGATCGGCAAGGTGGCCAGCCTGCAGAAGCACTATCCCGGCATCACCGACCACGTGCACCTGGAAGTCATCAAGCCCGGCGGCCGGCGGATCAACGCCGCGGCGCTGATCCAGCCGAAGCTGGTGGCGGCGGCTTAGGGAACCTCCCCCTCTGGGGGAGGCGGCCGAAGGCCGGTGGGGGGCCGTTCTCAGCTTTCGAGGCGGGGGCCGGCCCTCGCAACCATTCCCCCCACCGATCGCTTCGCGATCACCTCCCCCACAGGGGGAGGTTCCTTTGGTCGCGCCCTACTTCTCGTCCGCGTAGATCGCGGTGCCGCGGCCCTTGGCGCTGGCCCAGCCGCGGTACATGCCCGAGCTGTTCATCGGGAAGGCGACCTCGCCCTTGCCGTTCATGGTGATCATGCCGCCGTCGCCGCCGATGTCGCCGATGGCCTTGATCGTGGCCTCGCCGGCGGTCTTGAGGTCCTCGCCCTTCCAGGCGATGCGGGCGCAGACCTGGTGAGCGGCGCTGGTACGGATGAAGTATTCGCCCGAGCCCGTGGCCGAGACCGCGCACACGCCGTCCTGGGCGTAGGTTCCCGCGCCGATGATGGGGCTGTCGCCGATGCGGCCCCACTTCTTGCCGACCATGCCGCCGGTCGAGGTGGCGGCCGCCAGGTGCCCCTTGGCGTCGATGGCGACCGCGCCGACCGTGCCGTAGAGGTGGGTCGGGTCGAGGGCGGCCTTCTGCTTGGCGCGCCAGGCCTCCAGCTGCTTCCAGCGCTCCTCGGTGCGGAAGTAGCTGGGATCGACCTGCTCCAGGCCCTGCTCGACCGAGAACTTGTCGGCGCCCTCGCGGGCCAGCATCACGTGCGGCGACTTCTCCATCACCGCCCGGGCCAGGCTGATCGGGTGCTTCGTACGGGTCACGCCCGCCACCGCGCCGGCCTTGAGGGTCGCGCCGTCCATGATCGAGGAGTCCAGCTCGTTCTTGCCGTCGGCGGTGAAGACCGCGCCCCGGCCGGCGTTGAACAGCGGATTGTCCTCCAGCACCTTCACGGCGGCCTCGACCGCGTCGAGGCTGGAACCGCCCTTTTCCAGCACCTCGGACCCTGCCTTCAGCGCCGCGTCGAGGCCGGCGCGATAGGCTGCGTCCTTCTCGGGCGTCAGGCTGCCCCGGTTGATCACCCCGGCCCCGCCGTGAATGGCCAGCGACCAGTCGCCGGCGAAGGCCGGCGCGGCGGTCAGCGAGGCCGCGAGCGCGGCGGCGGCGATGAACTTGGACATGCGACTCTCCGGAGGATCTCGGCGCGATAAGAGCATCTTCAGGGCCGTGTTTCACTGGCGCTAAAGGCGAAGCTTGCCCTAGGTTCGCGCCATGTCCGCCAGCGACACGCCCTCGACCATCGACTTTCCTTTCGCCCGCCGCCTGTCGTGGCGGCTGGCCGTCGCCAGCGTGGGCGTCACCATGTGGGCCCTGTTCGCGCCACGCCCCTATGCGCTGGTGATCGGGCTGTGCGCCCTGGCGCCCTGGGTCGCCGTGATCCTGATCCGCCTGCGCCCCGAACTTTCGCTGCTCGGCGGCGAGCGAAAGGCCGGCGCCGAGGAACTGGCCATGGCCTGGGCCGCGCCCGCCACGGCCCTGTTCGTACGCAGCCTCGACCACGACTTCCTGAACCCCGCGGCCCTCATGGTCGCCTCGATCCTGCCGGGCGCGGCCCTGTGGACGGCGATGTGGCTCGCCGACCGACGCCGGCAAAGCCGCACGACCATGATCTGCAGCGCCCTGGTCGCCGGATTGTGGGGCTGGGGCGTGCTGGCCTATGCCGACGTGGCGTTGAACCGCGGCCGCTTTGAGATCGCCACCGGCCAGATCACCAACATGGCGCTTTCGTCGCGGGAGCAGGGCCTGATGGATGTGGTCGCGGTCATCGACGGCCGCCAGCGGTCGTTCGACGACATGCCCGTATCCGGCGCCGTCTACGCCTCGCATCACATGGGCGGGACGGTCTGCCTGGAAATCCACACGGGCCTGCTGGGCGTGCGTCACGCCTACGCCAGGGCCTGCCCGCTGTTGTGAACTGGTTTCACTGGCGCTCAAGGCGAAGCTTGCCCTAGGGTCGCGCCATGATCGGCAACGTCGTGCGTCGTATGGGTCCGGAGCCGCGGTCGCTCGCGGCGGCCGGCTGGCTGGCCGTCTGGTCGGCCCTTGTGACCTTCTGGCTGCTGTTCAAGCCATGGCCCTATCCGCTGGTCGTGACCCTTGTCGCCCTGACGCCATGGGCGGCGATCTGGTTGACCAGGCGCGACGCGGAACTGTCGCTGTTCGAGGCCCGCGACAGACCGGGCTCGGGTAATCTCAGCCTGGCCTGGTTCCTGCCGTCCCTGGGCCTCTCCCTCTCGAGCTTCGACCAGCACTTCATGGATTTCGGAGGCCTTCTGGTCATGGCCGGCGTCCTGGGCGCAGCGCTCTGGACCGCGCTGCTGGTCGTCGACACCCACGGGCGAGGCTGGATGGCCATGGCTTTCGCGGCCCTCATCGCCTTTGTCTGGGGCTGGGGCGTCGTCACCACGGTCGACCTGCTTGTCTCCCGCAACGACTTCACGGTCGTCGAGGGCGTGGTCGAGAACGCGATCTGGCCCAGCCGCAGCAGCCCCAGCCTCGACGTGAGCGCTACGGTGAACGGGCGGCGCGAGGCGTTCGACAGCCTGAACGTGACGCGCGGCGTCTATGCCCTGCACCCGGTGGGAACCTCGATCTGCATCGAGATCCACAAGGGCCTGCTGGGCTCGCGCCACGCCTACGCCGTCACCTGCCCGCTGGTCTGAGACGACGAAGGGCCCGGCGTCGCCGCCGGGCCCAGTTTCAGGCATCGATGCGGCCCTACTTGCGGGTCAGCACCACCGGCTGGCCGTCGTACTCGACGGTCAGGTCGGCCGCCGCGTCGAAGTCGGTCGGCTTCCCGCCCTTGCCGATGAAGCGGACCTTGAAGGTGCGCTTGTCGACCATGCCCTTGAAGCCGCCGGAGCGGGCGCCGATGGTCACCCGGCCGCTGGCGTCGTCGTAGGAGATCGGCGTGCGGGCCCAGGCGCCGCGGGCGTAGCCGTTGGACAGGCCGTCGTCCTCGTAGAGCTCGTACTTGCCGTCCTTGCCGGTGAAGATCAGCAGGGTGATCGGCGCGTCGGGCTTTTCGCCGACATACTGCTGGACGACCGTGGTCGGCACGATGGCGCCGGCCTTCACGAACAGCGGCATGCGGGCCAGAGGCGCGTCGGCCTTGACGCTCTGGCCGCCCTTGAAGGCCTTGCCGGTCTCGAAGTCGTACCAAGTTCCGGCCGGCAGATAGACGCTGCGCGAACGGGCCTTGAAGGCGGTGACCGGGGCGACCAGGAAGTCCTGACCGAACAGGTACTGGTCGTCGACGATCCTGGCCTTGGCGTCGCCGGGATAGTCCATGACGAGGCCGCGCATCATGCTGCCGTCGCGGTGATAGGTGTCGGCCGCCAGGGTGTAGACGTAGGGCATCAGCCGGTAGCGAAGCTCGTCGTACCAGGCCAGCGACTTGTAGATGTCGCTGCCTTCGTCGGCGAGTTCGTAGATCTCGCGGAACGGCAGCTCGCCGTGGCTGCGGAACAGCGGGCTGAAGGCGCCGAACTGGAACCAGCGCAGGTTCAGCTCCTGCCACTCGGCCCAGTGGGCCGGATCCTTGGTCTCGTAGCGCTTCTCGACCGAGAAGCCGCCGATGTCGGTGGTCCAGTTGGGGATGCCCGACATGGACAGGTTCACGCCGGCCGAGATCTGGTCGCGGAAGTCGTCCCAGCGGGCCACGACGTCGCCGCTCCACACCGCCGAGGCGTTGCGCTGCAAGCCGCCGAAGCCCGAGCGGGTCAGGATGAACGGCCGGACGTCGGGGTTGTCCTTGATCTCGCCCTCGTAGACGCCGCGGGTGTGCTCCAGCGCATAGCTGTTGAAGTACTCCGCGCCGGGGCCGAGCGCCGTCGGGCTCATGCGCAGAGTGCGCTCGGGCACGTCGACGTTGGAGTGCAGGTCGGGCTCGGAGGCGTCCATCCACCAGGCGTCGACGCCATAGACCTTGAGGTCGCGCTTGACCTGCTTCCAGTAGATGTCGCGCGCTTCTTGGCTATAGGGATCGTAGAACGAGTTCAGGTAGCCCGGCCCCACCCAGTCAAGCGCGCCCTGCTCGATGTTGCGCTTGTACATGTGGCCCTTGGCGTCCAGCTCCTTGAAGTTGTCCGTGGTCGGATAGAACTTCGGCCAGATCGAGATCATGAAGTGGGCGTTCATCCCGTGGATGTCGTCGACCATCTTCTGCGGGCTGGGGAAGCGCGTTTCGTCGAACTTGTGCGTGCCCCACTCGGGATCTTTCCAGTAGCGCCAATCCATGACGATGTTGTCGAGCGGCAGGCCGCGCTTGCGGTACTCCTTCACCACGCCGACGATCTGGTCCTGGGTTTCGTAGCGCTGGCGCGACTGCCAGAAGCCGTAGGCCCAGCGCGGCATCATCACCGCCGAGCCCGTCAGGTCGCGATAGCCGGCGACCACCTGATCCAGGTCCTCGCCGCCGATGTAGTAGTAGTCGATGGCCTTGCCGACTTCCGAGGTCAGCTGCAGCGAGTGACGGTCGGCCGCGGGCATCGGGTCGTTGTGCAGCAGGCCGATATAGCCGTCGTCGGGCGTCCATTCGACGCGCACCTTGTGCTTCTTGCCCGGCGTCAGCTTGGCGTCGAAGTTGTGATACCAGGGGTTCCAGTTCTGGCGCCAACGGTCGATGACCAGCTGGCCGTCCAGCCACACCTTGGCGTAGCCGCTGGAATAGAGCTTGAAGTTGTGCTCGCCGGCCTTGTCGGTCTGGACGAAGCCTTCCCAGGTCACGGTCTGGCCCGGCAGGTTCTTCTTGGCGGCGTCCTGCAGCTCGGCGGGCCAGTTCGGCAGGTCCTTCAGGAAGCGATAGTCGATGTCCTTCTCGACCCGCGTCACCTTGAGCTGGCCGTTCTGGTAGTACTTGGCCGTGAAGCCGCCGGCCTTGCCGTCGGCGTCGAAGATCTTCAGGTCGCGCGAGGCGACGTCATAGGGGATCGGATTGCCGAACCGGGTGATCGAGTTGTTGTCCCACAGAAGGCCGTAGCCCTTGGACGACAGCAGCATCGGCACGGCGATGGCGCGGTTGTACTGCAGCAGCTCCACGTCGCGGCCATTGTAGTTCATCTGGCCGTTCTGGTGCTGGCCAAGGCCGTAGAAGGCCTCGTCCGTGCCCGGATTGAACTGCTGGCGGACGCTGTAGAAGTCCTGTCCCTCGACCTTGACCGGCGTGAAGGCGCCGCGGTCGCGCTCGGCCAGCACCTTCCGGCCGGCCGCATCGAGGAAGTTGACCGTGCCATCCCGCAGCGAAACCTGGGCGGTCGCCTTGGCCGTCTTCAGCGTCAGCACCCCGCCCTTCTCGTCGACCGTGAAGCCGCTGGTCACGGGCTTGGCCGTGACCATCAGGCTGGGCGGGTTGTCGAAGGTGTCGGTCGGCGAGGCGGTCACGTGAATGATCCGCTCGCCCATCACCTGCAGCCGCACCTTCTTGGCCGGGCCCGAAGCGGGGGTCACGACCACGCCGTCTGCGGTCTTCTCGAACCCGCCGTCGAGGGCGAAGGCGCTGGTCGAGGCCAGCAGGGAGAGGGCCAGGCCCGCGGCTAGGCCGCCGCCCCGATAGATGCTGCGCATGTCGTTCTTCTTCCCTGTCGTCGTTGTTTTCGTTCTTGTTCTCAGGCCTGGCCGGCGACCTAGTAGGTCGCCAGCTTCACCTTCAGGATCTGGGGCAAGGTCGTCAGGTTCAGGCCGTAGTCGACCTGGTCGCCGTTCCAGACGCGGTCGAACACCCACTGGCCCTTGTCGTCGAAGTGGCCTTCCTCGACGCGCGAGACCATGAACCGCTCGCCCTTGGCCGAGCCGAAGGTCAGGCGGGCGCGGTAGCCGGTGATCAGGAACTCGTCGGGCCCCAGTTGCGCGACCAGCGCGCCGGCGTCGGGGATCTCGCGGTCGGGCTGCTTCTCGGCCTTGGCCATCCACGGGGCCTCGATCGAGCCGAACTGCCATTCGCCATAGGTCACGCGCACGTTCCAGCGGCCGCCCAGGTCGATGGTCTCGGGCTTGCCGCCCTCCTGCTCGCCCACGCCCCAGACCTTGCCCTCGTAGGACAGGCGCGCCCACTCGCGGGCCATCGGCGCGAGCAGCCGGTAGTGGACGGCGAAGTTCTCGATCGCCTTGGCGTCGATGGTCTTGGCGCCCAGCGGGTAGTTGGAATAGCCGGTGTAGTCGATGCCGAACGGGGCGAAGCCGATGCCCTGGTGGCCCAGCACGTCGTAGATGTAGCGGGCGTAGGCCTTGTCGCTGCCGATCTCGGGCACGAACAGGGCGTTGTCGGCCCGGCCGTACTGCTCCAGCGTCTTACGGACCTTCTCGCTCTCGCGCATGTAGATGTCGGGGGCCAGGGCGTCGATCGACGGCGCGGCGGCCTTCCAGACGTCGAGCACGTTCCAGGTCGGGCCGCCCGACGAGTAGGTGAACGGGTCCTGGTCGTTGAAGGGGTCGCGCAGGGCGGCGTTGACGTACATCGGCAGCGGCAGCACCTGCTTGCCGGCGGCGGCGATCTCGTCGACGTAGCGGCCGATCGACCAGGCGTAGAAGAACTCGTCGGCGTCCTTGCCGAACACCTCTTTCCAGGTTCCCGGCTTCTTGTTCATCGCCTTGACCAGCTCCTTCGGAACCGGGCCGTCGAAGATCTTCTGGGCGGTCGGCGAGAAGTCGCGGACAGCGCTGTAGGCCCCCACCTCGTTCTCGGGCTGGACCATGATGACGGTGTGGTCGGGATCATTGGCCTTGATGAAGCGCATCAGCTCGACGAAGGCCTTCTTGTCGGCCTCCAGGGTCGCGCGGAAGTGCGGCGACAGCGAGTTCTTGACCTCGCCCTTGCCGTTGATCAGGCGCGGGAAGCGCTTGTTGTCGAGCTTGACCCACTCGGGCGCGTACTGCGGGCCGTTGTTCTTCCAGGTGGCGAACCACAGGATGACCAGCTTGGTGTCGTTCTCGCGGGCCTGCTTGAGCAGCAGGTCGAGATAGGAAAAGTCGAACTTGCCCTCGACCGGCTCGATCTGCTCCCAGGCGATCGGGATCTCCAGGGTGTTGGCGTGCAGGGCTTTCACGGCCGGCCACACCTTGGGCATCTGCGAGGGATAGTTGGCGGCGTTGTTGGCCTGGACGCCCAGCATCAGGAACGGCTTGCCGTCGACCAGCAGCGCATGCTTGCCGTCCTTGGTCACCAGCTTGGGCAGCTGGCCTTGCGCGAAGGACGGCGCGGCGGCGGCCAGGCTGAGGATCGCGCCGAGGGCGGCAAGGCCCTGCCTGCCCCACTTGGGCTTGCTGGAAAACGTCACGCGGAAACCTCCATGCTGGCGAGCCGGTCGGAAGCTATGCCTGCATCGGTCGTCCGCGGCGGAAAAGTAAGCGCTGTCAATCGGGATGGACATCCCCTCGCCTCCTCCCGTTCCGGCGGTCGCGCGAGAGACTTGAAGCCCCGCCCACTCGTTACCGCTACCATTCTTATAAATACGACAATTAGCGGAGACAGCCCCGATTGCAACCGGTTTTAGCCCGGGCGCAGGCGCGCCGGTTCGGCAGCAAATCTTTGTAACGATTGGATAAAGGCAAAAAAATCCGCGCATCGCCGCAGGAGCGATGCGCGGGGAAAAGAAACGCGCGGCTTCGGGGAGAAGAGCCCGCGCGATGCGCTGACGACCGAAGGTCACCAGGACGAAGACGATCCGAGATCGCCTCCGCCGATGGAACGATACGTATAATCATACAAATGAAGAGGCAACCCTTTTTGTCCGCCTCGCGGCCAGTCCGGCAAAGAAAAAGCCGCGGATCGCCAAGGCGCTCCGCGGCTGCAGGAAGACGCGAGTTCGGGGAGGAACCTCGCGGTGGCGAGCCCGCCCTGCCCCCGAAGAAGCAGGACGGGCGCCGCCGGATCAGAAGTCGACGCGCAGGGTCGCCGAGACGCGACGATCGACCAGGATGCTGTCGCGCGGACGCGTTTCCTTGCCGAAGAACGTGTCGCGCTGGGTGTCCGTCAGGTTCACGCCTTCGATGGTGAAGGCCATGTGGTCGTTGATGTCGTAGGTCGCCGAGGCGTCCAGCTGGCCGAAGGCCTTGCTGTAGACCGGCAGGTTGCCCGTGCCGTTGCCCGAGGTGGTGCGAACGAAGTCGTCACGCCAGTTGTAGGCCAGGCGGAACGAGATCGGGCCCTTCTCGTAGATGCCGACCACGTTGTAGCTGTGCTTGGACAGCCCTTCGAGCGGCACGTTCGGCAGGTCCACGCCCGAGGTGTCGCGCGCCGTGGGGTTCGGCGCCGAGCTGTCGACGTAGGTGTAGTTGGCCTGGACGCCCAGGCCCGACCACAGGCCCGGCAGGAAGTCGAAGAACTGGTTGTAGCCGACTTCGAAGCCCTTGATCTTGCCGTCGTCGCCGTTTTCCGGACGCGTGATGTCGAACAGGGCGGTGCGGCCGTCCGGGAAGACGATCGGCACGTCGCTGCGGGTAACGTTGTAGATGAAGCCGTCGACCTTCTTGTAGAAGGCCGCGCCGTACAGCATGCCGGTCTTGTTGAAGTACCACTCCAGCGAGGCGTCGAACTGGTCGGCCTCGAGCGGACGCAGGTTCGGGTTGCCGAAGGTGACCGAGTTGCGGCCCTGCTGGGTGCTGCCCGGCTGGCCGATGTTGGCGTTGGCGTTCAGCTGGTTGAAGGTCGGACGCGACAGGCCCTTCGAGGCGGCCAGGCGCAGCTGCAGGTCTTCCTTCAGGTGGATGCGCAGGTTCAGGCTCGGCAGCGCCTTGGTGTAGGACTGGGCGACTTCGACCGGCGAGTAGATGGTCGCGCCCGAGGTCTCGCCGGCCTGGCCGTAGTTGACGATCGGCGTGATGCCTTCGAAGCCCGACGAGGTCACGTTGGTACGGACCACGCGCAGGCCGACATTGCCGTCGACCGGGAACTGGCCGGCGTCGAAGCCGAAGCGGGCCACGCCGTACATGGCGTAGGTCTGCTCGCCTTGGGTGTTGGTGTCGGCCGGGCCGTAGCCCACGCCTTCCGACAGGCCCAGGGCCTTGAGCGTGGCGCGGTAGTCGAGCGCGATCGAGCGCTTGAACGCCACCGTCGGGCCGAACGAGTCGACCTTGTCACGGAAGAAGTTGTCGAACTGGTTGACCTCGTAGAGGTTCGGATAGTTCGACAGCGGGCTGAAGAAGCCCACGAAGCGGTAGGTGCTCGAACGGGTCACCGCCTCGCGGTCGGTGTAGCGCACGCCGACCTTGATCGAGCGCAGGATGCCCGCGTCGGCCGGCTTGTACTCGGCGTCGGCGCGCCAGGCCTTCTCGGTGCCCACCGACTTGTCGATGTGGTCGAGATAGTAGCCCAGGTTGAAGTTCGACGGGTTGCTGGCGTAGCCGCTCGGGCCGGTGGTGATCACCGGGATGTCGCCCGAGATGTCGTGGTTGAACACCGGGATCGTGGCGCCGACGTTGACGATCGAGCGCACCGAGTCGGTGATCGCGCGGACGTACTGGAAGTCGGTGCTCAGCGTCAGGTCGTCGGTGGCGTCCCACTTGCCGCCGATCGAGTAATCGGTGGTGACCGAGTGGCGCTGGGTGAAGCTGGTGTTGGAGTCATACGGCACGTTGGCGAACGAGCCGCTGATGAACTCGCCGTTCTCGTCGAACTTGAAGGTGCTGCCGGCGACCGGGAGGATCGAGTTGCTGCCAGTGTAGGCGAACACCGAATAGTCCTGCCATTCGAACTTGTAGTCCGAGTGCACGACCTGGCCGTAGATCTCGGTGCGGTCGTTCGGACGCCATTGCAGGCCCAGCACGCCGCCCTTGCGGGTGCGGTCGCCCAGGGTGGTGTTGACGCCGGCGCCGTGCGGCACGGTGACGGTCTTGCCCTCGTAGCCCGGGTAGTTGACGTAGTTCGCGTCGCCCGGCTTCAGGGTGTAGAACGGCTCGGTCGAGATGGTGTCCTGACGGAACGCGCCCTTCTGGTAGGCGATGTTGGCCAGCACGCCGATCTCGCCGATGCTGGTGTCCCAACGGTCGCTGACCAGCAGCGAGGCCGAAGGCTTGGTCTTCTCGACGAAGTCGTAGGTGTTGGAGGTGACGCTGGCCGAGAGCTTGCGGCCCGAGAAGTCGAACGGCATGCGGGTGCGCAAGTTCACCAGGCCGCCGATGCCGCCTTCGATCAGGTCGGCCGCCGGGTTCTTGTAGACGTCGACGCCGGCCAGCACTTCCGACGGCACGTCCTCGAAGCTCAGGCCGCGGCCTTCGCCGGCGGTGAAGCTGTCGCGGCCGTTGATCTCGGTGCGCACCTGGGTCAGGCCGCGGATGGCGATGTTGGCGCCTTCGCCGTAGTTGCGGTCGATCTGGATGCCGGGGATGCGCTGCAGCGCTTCGGCGACGTTGCGGTCGGGCAGCTTGCCGATGTCGGTGGCGACGATCGAGTCGACGATCTGGCTGGCGTCGCGCTTCATGGCCTGGGCCGAGCGCAAGCTGGCGCGCACGCCGGTTACGACAACTTCTTCGACAGCGGTGTCAGGCTGGGCCGCATCGGCGGGCGCATCTTGCGCGAAGGCCGGAGCGGCGGTGAAGGCGGCCATGACGATGGCCGAAACGCCGGCCAGCTGCGCACGGCGCGTGAAATTGGGGTGCCTCATGCTTCCCTCCCGTGATCGTCGCCCCAGCGCTCTCAAGGCGCAGTGGACGTTTGTTGAACTTGTGGTCGAAACGGGACAGCGCTGTCTTTTCGCTGCCACGCGGGATGGATCGACCTATATGATACCGGTAACTCGCAAGCAAGCGATCAAAGGATTAATGTGATTAATCCCGACACAGTGGCATTCGAACCACAGCCTACCCGGGGGCGAGTGAAACATTCGGCCGTATTGGCGGCCGCCCGCCGACGTTTGCGCGGGCCCATATTATACTATAAATGCTGCGCCGCCGGCTGGACCGTCGGCGACGTTTTAGGGACGGCCATGAACCAAGGGATCGCAGGCGGACGCAGCCAAGAGCGCGACGCCAACCAGAACTTCTCCCAGGCCGGCCGGGAACATCTCTGACATGGTCGCTTCGGATCCTTCCATCACCATCTTCGGCGACTGGGGCACCTCGCGCCTGCGCCTCTACCTGCGCCAGGGCAAGAGCGTGCTGGACCGCCGCGACGGTCCCGGCATCGGCTCGCTGAGCGCCTCGCCCGAGCAGACCTTCCTCGACCTCGTCGGCGACTGGCGCGAGGCCGGTCCCGAAACCATCCTGCTGTGCGGCATGGTCGGCTCGCGCAACGGCTGGGTCGAAGCCCCCTACGCCCCCTGCCCCGCCGACGCCGCAGCGATCAGCGAACGGCTGGTCAAGGTCGAGGCCCAGGGGCTGACCGTCTCGATCGTGCCGGGCCTCTCCTGCACCAACCCGCTGGGCGGTCCCGACGTGATGCGCGGCGAGGAAACCCAGATCCTCGGCGCCCTGGCGCTGAACCCCGAACTGAAGACCGGCCGCCACCTGCTGGCCATGCCGGGCACCCACACCAAGTGGGTGGTGGTCGAGGACGGCGCGATCGCCAGCTTCCTGACCGCCCCGGTCGGCGAGACCTTCGCCGTGCTGCGCGAGCATTCGATCCTGGCCAAGGCCGCCGCCGGCGACGCCCCCGCGACGCCGGAAGGCTTCGACCTCGGCCTCTCGCGGATCACCGACAAGGGCGCGGCCCTGCTGCCGCACTTGCTGTTCGAGACCCGCAGCCGCCAGCTGATCGACGGCCTGCCCAAGGCCGACGCCATGGGCTTCCTGTCGGGCCTGCTGATCGGCGCCGACGCCGCCGGCGCGGCCGGCTGGTTCGGCCAGCTGGGCAAGGTCGCCCTGATCGGGGCCCCGGCCCTGAACGCCCTCTACGCCAAGGCCATCAAGGCCGCCGGCGGCGACAGCTTCGAGATCGACGGCGACGCCGCCGTGCTCGCCGGCCTGTCTTCCCTTTCGTCCTCAATCACGCGTGATGCCCATGTCCTTGCCTGACGCCCCGCCCATCGTCGCCATCCTGCGTGGCGTTAAGCCCGACGAGATCGTCGAGATCGCCGGCGCCCTCGTCGACGCCGGCATCGGCTACATCGAGATCCCGCTGAACTCGCCCGAGCCGCTGGTCAGCATCGGCAAGCTCTGCGAAGCCTTCGGCGACAAGGCCCTGTGCGGCGCCGGCACCGTCCTGACCCCGCAGGCGGTCGACGACGTGGCCGCGGTCGGCGGCAAGCTGATCGTCACCCCGAACATCGACGCGGACGTTATCTCGCGCGCCGTCGAACTGGGCCTGACCGTCATGCCCGGCTTCTCGACGCCCACCGAGGCGTTCGTCGCCGTGAAGGCCGGCGCCAAGGCGCTGAAGCTCTATCCGGCCGGCTCGTTCGGTCCGGGCCACCTGAAGGCCGTGCGCGACGTGCTGCCCAAGGACATCGAGATCTACGCCGTCGGCGGCGTCGGCGCGGCCAACCTCAAGCCCTGGCTCGACATCGGCGTGGCCGGCATCGGCGTCGGCGGCGAGCTCTACCGCCCCGGCTACACCGCCGCCGAAGTCGGCGAGCGGGCCCGCGCCCTGGTCGCGGCCTGGACTGCGCAGACCGCCGGCTGAGCCGTCTTACGATCATAACGAAGAGCAGCCCTAAAGGGGGGAAGCCCACGTGAAGAACCTAGCAACCATCGATCTCGCCATCCTGGCGATATACGCCGTGGCGATCTTCGCCCTGGCGCAGTGGGTTTCCCGGGACAAGGGCGGCCACAAGAAGGACTCGACCGACTACTTCCTCGCGTCGAAGGCCCTGCCCTGGTGGGCGATCGGCGCCTCGCTGATCGCCGCCAACATCTCGGCCGAGCAGATCATCGGCATGAGCGGCTCGGGCTACGCCATCGGTCTGGCCATCGCCTCCTACGAATGGATGGCGGCCCTGACCCTGCTGATCGTCGGCAAGTTCTTCCTGCCGATCTTCATCAAGAACGGCATCGTCACGATGCCGCAGTTCCTGGAGCAGCGTTACGGCCCCAGCGTGCGGACCATCATGGCCGTGTTCTGGCTGGGCCTGTACGTCTTCGTGAACCTGACCTCGATCCTGTGGCTGGGTTCGATCGCCGTGCACACCGTGACCGGCATGGATCAGATGTGGGCGCTGGTCGCCATCGGCGTCTTCGCCCTGGCCTACCAACTGTGGGGCGGCCTCAAGGCCGTGGCCCTGACCGACATCGTGCAGGTGGCCCTGCTGGTGGCCGGCGGCCTGATCATCGCCTGGCTGTCGCTGGACAAGATCGGCGGCGCCGGCGGCGTCGTGGCCGGCTTCCACCACCTGACCACCCAGTTCCCCGACCACTTCGACATGATCCTCGACCGGGCCAGCCCGCACTACAAGGACCTGCCGGGCCTGTCCGTCCTGTTCGGCGGCCTGTGGATCATGAACATCAGCTACTGGGGCTTCAACCAGTACATCATCCAGCGCGCCCTCGGCGCCAAGGACCTGCCGGAAGCCCAGAAGGGCATCGCCCTGGCCGCGTACCTGAAGCTGCTGATGCCGGTCATCGTGGTGCTGCCGGGCATCGCCGCCCTGGTGCTGGTCGACGGGACCATCAAGCCCGACCAGGCCTATCCGGAGATGATGAAGCTGCTGCCGCCCGGCCTGCTGGGCCTGGTGTTCGCCGCCCTGGTGGCCGCGATCGTCGCGTCGCTGGCCGCCAAGATCAACTCGATC
>PJUL01000505.1_pt1 | contig 27138 bp, 22 predicted proteins | sample 1512221 | NCBI WGS metagenome assembly PJUL01 (sample SAMN08177667, study PRJNA422409) | Feces metagenome, whole genome shotgun sequencing project.
GTTCGGCATTCCCAACGACCCCACCAACGGCGGCCGCGTGCTGCTGGTGCTTCAAGACAAGGGCCTGATCAAGCTGCGCGACGGCGCGGGCCTCAAAGCCACGCCGCTCGACGTGGTGAGCAACCCCAAGAAGCTCAAGTTTGTGGAGCTGGACGCTGCCCAGTTGCCCCGTTCTCTCGACGATCTGGACGCCTCGGCCATCAACACCAACTTTGCGCTGTCTGCCGGCCTGAACCCTGGCAAGGATGCGATCGCGCAGGAAAACGCCAAGAGCCCCTACGTGAACCTGATCGCCGTGCGCGAAGCCGACAAGGACAAGCCCTGGGTGGCCAAGCTGGTGAAGGCCTACCACTCGGAAGAGATCAAGAAGTTCATCCAGACCGAGTTCAAGGGCTCGGTGCTGCCGGGGTTCTGATCGCGTGACTGCCCCGTGGCTCCACCGCGCTCAGGCGGGTGGGCCGCGGGTGCCGTTGGGGGCGGTATGCGCATTCGACATAGTTCGGCCGCGCCATCCGCACCCGTCTTACAGCGGTGGCAACCCATTCGCAGCGTTTAAGGCATACAGCGCTTGCCCAGTCAGCGCTGAGTGCTATGGTTTTTGATGTTCCGCTGCTGGCGCGTCTTTGCGTAAGCGGTGCCGGCGGATACCGCGGCGCTGTCCCCACTTTTGCATCGCAGCGGGCGAGGCCCCGCACTTGCGGCCACAATGGCGGCTCGCCTCTGGTGTTTGCGCCGGGGTCATTTCCCAACTGCGCCCGCCGCCCCATGCCTTTCGCCGAACGCGCCTTTTTGACTGCGTGGATCTTTCTGATCCTCGCGGCCTATGCCGTGTCTCCGCTGCTGGCGGACACGGGCGCTCAGCTGGTGCTCGACAACCTTTCGTGGACGCTGTCGCCCGCCTTGCTCGCTTTCATGGCCTGGCGTGCTCGGGCGCAGGCGCCTGTGGCAGAGCGGGTCGTGCACACAGGCCTGCTGTATGGCGCGGTGCTGCTCACAGTGGGCCAGCTGGTGTGGAACCTGCAAGTGGCGCTGGACTGGAACCCGTTTCCCGCACCCGCCGACATGTTCTTCCTCGCTGCGGGCCCGCTGTGGGCGTTCACCGTCATGCGCGCCACCTTTCCGCGCCTGCCACCAGGCCGCGCGTACCCAGCGTTGCTGGATTTTGGCGGGGCCGTGCTGGCGCTGGTGGCCTTCACGCTGGTGATCTATCTGCCCTCGGGCGACATGGGCTCACTGCTGGTCAGCACCGTCCTGGTGCTGTACCCCGCTGGTTTTCTGACAGCGGCGGGCGTTCTGGCCCTCGCGATTCCCACCATCGGTGTGCGGCTCACGCGCTCGCATGTGCTGCTGTTGCTGGGTCTCACCTGCTACGGCCTCAGCTGGATGCACTGGAACCTGCTTGTCATTGACAACGCAGTGCAGACGGGCAGTTGGTTGAACGGCACGTTCACTGCAGCCACGCTGCTGATGGTCTGGGGGGCGCACAGCTTGCGCTTTGAGGTGACCGACGACGCGGCCTACCGCCGACAGTGTGATCAGGCCATGAACTATGTGCCGCTGCTGTCCATGGCGCTGGCCGCCTTCACGCTGGGGCTTCTGTTTCTGGCCGACGACGGGCGCGCCGGCATGCAGGTGCTGATCTTTGTGTGCTGCATGGCCGTGCTGCTGCTCGCCGCCCTGCGCCAGGCCATCGTGGTGAGCCTGCTCAACCGCCTGCGCACGGCCGAGGCGGCTGTGTTGCGCAACGAAGAGCAGCTTTACCAGGTGGCGCATTTCGACGCGCTCACCGGCCTGCCCAACCGCCACTACTTCGAGGATGCGCTGGAGCGCGCGGTGGCCGAGGCCGCGCGGCTGCCACAGCCTGCCGAGCGCAGCGTGGCACTGCTGCTGATCGACCTGGACCACTTCAAAAGCGTGAACGAAACCTACGGCCACCGCGTGGGCGATGCGCTGCTGAGTGAAGCCTCGGCACGCATCACCGCACTGCTGGCAGGCCAAGGCATGGTGTCGCGCCTGGCCAATGACCAGTTCACGGTGATGCTGCTGCGCCCTGGATCGCGCACACGGCTTGCGCAGATGGCCGCTTCGCTGGTGGAGGGGCTGGGCCGCCCGTGGGAGTTGTCGGGTGTGGGCGCACAGTACATGGGCGCGAGCATCGGCATCAGCCTGTACCCGGACGATTCGGCCTCCAGCGCCGATCTGGTGCGCCACGCGCATTCGGCCCTGCACGCCACCAAAAGCGCGGGGCGTGGCTCTTACCGCTTCTACATCGAAGAATTCACCGAGCTCACCCGCAGCCGCCTGGAGCTGCGCCGCCGCCTGCACAACGCGCTGCAGGCGCAGGAGTTTGCACTGGTGTACCAGCCGCAACTGGGCCCGCAACGCCATGCCGTGGGGGCCGAGGCGCTGCTGCGCTGGTCGGTGGACGGCCGCCAGGTGCCGCCGGACGAATTCATCCCGCTGGCCGAGGAAAGCGGCCTCATCGTGCCCATCGGGCTGTGGGTGTTCGAGACCGCCTGCCAGCAAATCGCCCAGTGGCGCGAAGCCGGTTGGCAGGTGCCCGTGCTGTCGGTCAACGTGTCCACCATCCAGTTGCGCGAGCCTGGTTTTACGCAAACTCTGTTGTCGATTGCGCAGCGCCATGGGGTGGAGCCCTCCGGCCTGGTGCTGGAGATCACCGAATCGCAACTGCTGGACGAATCGCTCTACGCCATGGCGGTGGACCTGCGGCAAGCGGGCTTTGCGCTGTCCATCGACGATTTCGGCACCGGGCATTCCTCGCTCATCAAGCTGCGCAGGCTGCCCGTGACCGAGCTGAAGATCGACAAAGAGTTTGTGCGCGACATCGACGTGGACAGCAACGACCGCGAGATCTGCGCCACCATCACCGCGCTGGCCCGCACGCTCGGTCTGCAGGTGGTGGCTGAAGGCGTGGAGACCGAAGAACAGTTCGAGTGGCTGGTCCGCATGGGTTGCCAGCGGTTTCAAGGCTGGCTGTTTGCGCGCGCCGTGCCGCCCGGTGAACTGGCGCAGCGTTGGCTGCAAAGGTTGACACCGGAAGGCGGCCCCGCCGCCGTGGTGCCGATGGGCGCCCTGGTGGATGTGTTGCCCGGCGCATCGGCCTAGCGGCGCTGGCCACGTCCGGACGCTGCCCAGCCGTTGGCTGGTTTTGCAAAAATGATAGCTGCCAGCGCTTTATAGATAAGCGCTAGAGCCTGTTTTGGCTTGAATTTTGGTTTTGAATTGGCTTTCGGATTGGCACTCGCATGCCTCCCAAAGACCATGGCCCGGCGCGCTGGCGGCGGGGCATGGTGGGGCGGGTCCGGTCGGCGCACAGCCCTGTGGGCGCGCGCCCGTGGATTGCCAGAAGTTCAGGCAGCCTGGGCTACGCGGGCCTGGTTGGCTGCCACGCTGGTGTGCGTGCCGATCTCTTGTGCGGCAGATGCCAGCGCAGCGGCCTTGGCGTCGGGGCCCATGCCCACGCCTTCGGCGCGCACAAAGCGCACGTCGGTGATGCCGAAGAAACCGAACACCACCTTCAGGTAGCTCTCCTGGTGCTCCATGGCCTGGCCGCCTTCGCTGGTCGAATACACGCCGCCGCGGCTCGATGCCACGATCACCGTCTTACCGCCGGCCAGGCCCACGGCGCCCTTGTCGGTGTACTTGAAGGTACGGCCTGCTTGGGCCAGGCGGTCGATCCAGGCCTTGAGCTGGCTGGGGATGGAGAAGTTGTAGAGCGGTGCGCCGACCACAATCACGTCCGATGCCAGGAACTGGCTCACCAGGGCTTCAGACAGCGCGTTTTCGTTGCGCTCGATTTCGGTGGAAGCGGCTTGGCCGGTGCGAAAACCCAGCGACTGTGCCGACAGGTGGGAGGGGGCCTGCGCCGCCAGGTCCAGGTACTCCACCTTGGTTCCGGGGTGGGCTGCCACCCAGGCGGCCACGGTCTGGGCGGTGAGTTGGCGGGAAACGGATTGTTCGCCGGTGATGGCGGAGTCGATGTGAAGCAGTTGCATGAAGGTTCTCCAGTGGGTGGAATCAAAACAAGTGCCGCAGTGAATCGTTGTTTCATCGGTTGCGGCGTTGGGATCCATTGTGAAGAACCCTCCAATCGTTGATAAGGTGCGGAACTTGCGATAGATTGTTCCATCCATAGGGCGAATCTCGCCATTCAACAACCTGTGACCAGCCTATGCAAGACCTGAACGACATGCTGTATTTCGCGGAAGTGGTGGAGCGCGGCGGCTTTGCCGCAGCCGGCCGCGCGCTCGGCATCCCCAAATCCCGCCTCTCCCGCCGCGTGTCGGACCTGGAGACCCAACTGGGTGTGCGCCTGCTGCAGCGCACCACGCGCAAGCTGTCGCTGACCGAGGTGGGCGAGGCCTACCTGCGCCACTGCCAAGCCATGCGCGAATCGGCCCAGGCGGCGGCCGACACGGTGGCCCAGGTGCAGACCGTGCCGCGCGGCACCATCCGCGTGAGTTGCCCAGTGACGTTGGCGCAGACGGTGGTGGCTGAGCTGATTCCCCGTTTTTTGGCCCAGTGCCCTGAGGTGCGCATCGACATGCTGGTGAGCAACCGCGCCGTGAATCTGGTGGAAGAGGGCATCGACGTGGCGCTGCGCGTGCGCCCTACGTTGGAAGACAGTGGCAGCATGGTCGTGAAGCGGCTGGACCACACCACGCAGATTCTGGTGGCCAGCCCAGAGCTGCTCATCCGCCAGGGTACCCCTCAAACGCTGGAGGATCTGGCCCGGCTCGACAGCATTTCCATGTCGGCGCCCGATGGCAAATCCACCTGGAACCTCATCGGCCCCGGCGGTGTGCAGCAGGTGGTTCAGCACACCCCGCGCTATGTGGCCGACGACCTGCTCACGCTCAAGTTTGCGGCCGTGGCTGGCACCGGCGTGTGCTGGATGCCCGACTACATGTGTCAGGACGAAATGCGCGAGCGCAAGCTGGTGCGCGTGTTGCCCGACTGGGCCCCGGCGCCCGCCATCGTGCACGCCGTGTTCCCATCGCGCCGTGGGCTGTCGCCTGCCGTGCGGCGGTTTCTGGACTACCTGGGCGAGGCCATGCCGGGGCGCAGCCGCCCCGCATTGCAGGGCATGGATGGGGCAGACATCTGACCCGCCGCACTTTGACTCGCTCGCGAAATCTCGCAAATGCACACGAACTCAGTTGGCTGCAGCGCGTTTGCAAAGGAATGATCGGCTCAGGAAGCAAAGCACGCTGAACCCGGCGCTTTTTGGCGCCACAATGCAACGAATTGCAACTGCATGGGCAGCCCACGGTCTGTGTGCCTCACACGGGTGGCGCCCCCAATGATTTCGTGAGCGCTGCTTCCCACCCCATCGACCAACACATCCGGCAGGTTCGTGTCCACCCCGCTGTGCGGGCCATCGTGATACCGCCGTGCCCGGAGTCGCTGCTGCGGCTGCAGGCCATCATGGCCGAGCCTGAGCTGGATTCCGTGGCGCTGGACCAGTTGGCGTCTTCCGATGTGGCCATGGCTGCGGCGCTGATCCGGCTGGCCAACAGCCCGTTGCACGGCCTGGCCCACCCGGTCCAAACGGTGGGCATGGCGCTCACGGTGCTGGGGTTGCAACCTTCGGTGGAACTGCTGTCGGCCTTCATCACCCGCAATGCCTTGATGGTGCGGTCACCGCTGCTGGACCATTTCTGGGAAAGCTCACAGCGCCGCGCCATTGCGTGCGAGCACATCGGCCGCCAGCTCTACAGCCTGGACCCAGGTTTGGGCTACAGCTTCGGCCTGTTCTGCCACGTGGGCATTCCGGTGCTGGTGAAAGCCGTGCGCGGCTATGGCAGCACGGTGACCGAGGCGCTGGCCCGCAAGGACCGCACTTTCACCCAGACCGAAAACGCCAACCACCGCACCGACCACGCCGTGATGGGCGCCATCGTGGCGCGCACCTGGCACCTGCCAGGCGATGTGGCGCAGGCCATCTGGCTGCACCACGACTTTGCCTGTGTGGGCGACGAGCGCTTTGCGCCCACCGTGCGCCACTTGGTCGCCTTGGGTTTGCTGGCGGAGTACCTGGTCAACCACCACGACAATCTGGCCCCCACGCGGGAATGGCTGGAGCATGGCGAGGCCTGCATGCAGCACCTGGATGTGTCGGAAGAAGAGCTGAACCACTGGATCGACGAACTGCACCCGCAGTTCGAAGCGGTGCGCTTCTGACGCGGCTGCCGATGCTGGGCGATCCCAGCAATCAAGCAACCCACCAAATGATCGACCATCAACGCCGCGCTTCGATCAGTTCGGCGATGCCGCTGTGCCCCTGCCGACGGGCAAGCTGCGCGGCGGCCAAGCCATCGCCATCCACCAGCGCGGGTTGAGCGCCCAAGGCCAGCAAGGCTTGCACGGCCGCCAGTTGGCCGTTGAGGGCAGCAATCATCAGCGCCGTCCTTCCTGCGCTGTCGCGCGCATCCACGGGCGCGCCCTGTGCCACCAGTCTTTCCACTTCACGCGCGTTGCCCGTGCGGGCGGCATCGCGCAGAGCCGCCGCTGGTGGCGGTGCCATGGCACGCGGTGGTGGTGTAGGGATTCTTTCGGCCAGACCTGGCTCGGCGGTCGCCGGGGCCTGCGGAGCGGCCGGTGGCGGAAAACGCTGTGCTTTGGCCGCAGATTCATCCCGCGCAGCGCGCTGCCCGTTTTGACCAGCCTGCGGGGCAGGCGGCGCCACGGCAGGAGCCGCTGGGGCGGATGAGGCCGGGAAGCCCGACAGTGCACCGGCCGAGCGAGCGCCTTGGGTGGCGGATTCCGCCTCCGCCACCGGTGGCGGGGCGGGCATGGGGCTCGCAGCCTCGGCAGGGAGCTCCATCCCTGCAGCTGGTTTGGCGGGTGACGGGGGCTTGGCTGCTGGCAGTGGGGATCCAGAGCGTGCCTGGCTACGCGCCGCTCCAGGTTCGGGACTTTGTTCTTCGCTCTTCCGGCGGCCCTGCGCGCTAGTGGCATCAGTGGCGTCACCGGGTGGAGCGGTTTCTGCAGGTGCAGGTGCAGGTGCAGGTGCAGGTGCAGGTGCAGGTGCAGGTGCAGGTGCAGGTGCAGGTGCAGGTGCAGGTGCTGGCGAAGGCTCGGCGGCAGGCGCATGCACCCGCCCCGTTCCAAACGCCGTGTCCCGCTCTTGCTGGGTGCCGCGCTCAAACTGCAGCATCAGCAGGCCTGCCAGACCCACCACGGCGACAGAAGCCAGTGCCGATACCTTCCAGCGCGACTGGTTGGCAGAGGTGTGCGCGGTGGCCGGGGTGGCGGGTTGCGGGCCAGGCTTGCTTGCCGCTGCTGCGGTAGAGGCGGCTGCGAGCATCCGCGCGTGCGCCCGCACGGCCTCGCCCACCTGCGCGCCGGGGCGTGCGTTTTCCTGTTCGCTGGCTTCGTGGTAACGCCGGACCAACTCGTCGTCCTGCCGGGTCATACAAACTCCTTGAGGTGCTGGCGCAGGCTGGCGCGTGCATAGCGCAGGCGGCTCTTGGCGGTTTCAAAGTTCACGCCGGTGGCCTCGGCAATCTCCTGCACGCTGAGGTCGCCTTCGGCCTGCAGCAAGAACGCCTCGCGCTGTTCCAGCGGCAGTTGTTCCACCGCAGCAATCAGCGCAGCGGCCTGCTCGCGCGATTGCAGTTGGCGCACGGGCCCGAAGCCCGAGTCGGCCACCAGCGTGTCGGCCAGCGTGCGGGCGTCGTCTTCGCTGGCGTCCAGGCTGGCGTGGTCCTTGGCTGTGCGCAGATGGTCCACCAGCCTGTTGTGCGCCAGCGTGAACAGCCAGGTGCGGAACCTGGCTTTCACCTCATAGCGGGCGGCATTGCGCGCCACGGCAAACCACACGTCCTGCAGCAGGTCATCGGCCACGGCCTGCACCTTCACGCTGCGAAACACAAACCGCCATACAGCCAGTTCGTGCCGGGCATAGAGCTGGTCGAACGCGCCCACATCGCCTGCGGCGTACCGCAGCATCAGCGTTTCGTCGGTGTCGGCCGCGGTGGGGTTGGGAAGCACCCGGGCATTATGCGAGGGCCGCATGCCCGGGTGTGCATCGGGGCCGCGGCGCCTGGGAGGCAGCTCACCCACTGATCACAAGCGGTTTCTCAAATCGCTCTCCAAAAAACACGGAAGATGTTTTTATCGCGGGTCTGGCACGTACGAAAAGTTGTCTGACTGCGGAAATGGGCGCGGGACTGGCGGGCGGGCGATGGGCTCTCGGATGACGCCCTGGGCCACCAGGTTGGCGTAGCTGTCGTAGCGAATACTGATGATTTCGTTGGGCTGGCTTTGCAGCCGCGTGAACGTGGTGTGTGTGACGACCGAGGTCTCGCGCTGGCCGTGGGCCGTGCCCAGCTTGGGCGCGGGCAGAGGGGCCGGTTTGGCCACGGTGTCGGCAGACTGCGCGCGGGCCGACGATTCGGCCGCCGCAGCGCGTAGGGCAGAAGGCGCCGGTGCGGGCGGGGAGGCGGGCTCTTCGAGCAGGCGCTCTAGTTGCTTGTTGGCACCGACGCTCTCGGGGCGTTCGTCGCTCTGGTCGCGACGCGGGCTGTAAGGCTCGGGCACCACGGACGGCAGCGGCGCCGGCGGCGGTTGCTCGCGGAACAGCGCTACACCAATCACGCCCACGTGGCCAGGGCGACCAGTGCGGGTGGCATAGGCGTTGCCGATGCTGGAAAACTCGAAGGCCGCGACCTCGGAACTGCTTTTGCGCCAGCCGGTGATCTCGTAGCGCTCATACGGCGAGAACACATAACCGCGCTGGTCCCAGGCGGCGGTTTCGCCGCTGAGCACGTTGACGCCATCCACTGACGGCACGGCCAGCACCCGCTCACCGAGACGGTTGCGCACTGTGATGGCATAACGCGCGCCCGGGCGGCCAGCCACCCAATACTCGCCTTTGGCGCGGTATACCGGCAACGTCGCGCCTGTGTCCCGGTCCACGATGGTGACGTCGGCCAGGCGGCCAATGGCCTGCGCAGGCAGGCTGGTCAGGCTGAGCAACGCGGCCAGCGCAGACAGTGCTGTCAGCGTGGTGAACGAGGGCAGGGTGGTTGAGCGGGGTTTCATGGCAGCTCCATCAAAAAGAGTGGTGGTGCTGGATGAAACGAACGGGGCCAAGCAATGGGGTTAAACGCGGCGAAAATTTTTGTGGATTTTTTTTGAGGGCAATCGTCGCGTCACCTTGTTAGATGATTTGGCGATTAAATAACAAGAATTAATTCGTTTGGGTTTTAAGGAGTGGCTCGCAGAATGCAAGCCACTGTGACTTCTCCCACCTCTCTCATCATCGTGCCCGGCTGGCGCGACTCAGGCCCTGGCCATTGGCAGAGCCTGTGGGCCGAGCGACTGCCCAGCGCGCGCCGGGTGGTGCAGGACGACTGGATCACCCCCACCCGCTCGGCCTGGGTGGGGCAACTGGAGAAGACCGTGCTGGCCGCGCCCCACCCGGTGGTCATCGTGGCGCACAGCCTGGGCTGCATTGCCACCACACACATGGGCGCCGAAGCGGCGGCCAAGGTATGTGGCGCACTGTTAGTGGCCCCTGCCGACCCGGAGCGCCGAGCGATCCTCAGCGACTTTGCCCCGGTGCCTTACGCGCCTTTGCCCTACCGCAGCATCGTGGTGGCCAGCAGCAACGACCCGTATTGCCCCATTCGCTTGGCAGGCGCTTACGCACGGGCCTGGGGCAGCGAGTTTGTGCGCATGCAGAACGCCGGGCACATCAACATCGATTCCGGCCACGGCGAGTGGCCGCTGGGTTGGGCGTTGCTCCAGTCGCTGGAGGGCGACGGGGCTGGAGCACCAGCAAGCCAGTCGGGCGGCGCGCAGGCCGCGTCTTTGGTCAACTAGAAACTCCTGAATTGATAGCTGTTAGCGCTTGATGGGTAAGCGCTAGAGGCACTTTTGGCTTGATTTTTTGGCGGAGCAAGCCGTCTTCTTCTGCCGTGCCAAGGCCGTCAGGTAAGTCTCTATATTCCAATTTCCGATTAATTAACAAAAATATATTCTTTTGAGTTTTAAGACGCGCTCCGCACAATGCGCCATCCCCAGTTTTTCATCAGGCAACGCAACCATGACCTCTCTGAAACTCAAGACCCTTCTGGCCACCCTGGCCCTGGCGACCAGCGGCATGGCTGCAGCGCAAAACACCTTGCTCAACGTGTCCTATGACGTGGCGCGCGAGTTCTACAAGGACTACAACACCGCGTTTGCGGCGCACTACAAGAAGACGACGGGCCAGGACGTGAAGATCGACCAGTCGCACGCTGGCTCCAGCGCGCAGGCCCGCGCCGTGAACGATGGCCTGGCCGCCGACGTGGTCACCATGAACACCACCACCGACGTGCAGTTCCTGGCCGACAACGGCGTGGTGGCCAAGGACTGGGCACAGAAGTTTCCGCACGATGCATCGCCCACCACATCCACCATGCTCTTCCTGGTGCGCAACGGCAATCCCAAGAACATCAAGGACTGGGACGACCTCATCAAGCCCGGTGTGCAGGTGATCGTGGTGAACCCCAAGACCGGCGGCAACGGCCGCTATGCCTACCTGGCCGCCTGGGGCGCGGTGCGCGAAAAGGGCGGCACCGAGCAGCAGGCGGCTGAGTTCGTCGCCAAGCTCTACAAGAATGTGCCCGTGCTGGCCAAGGGTGGCCGCGATGCTACTGCCACCTTCCTGCAGCGCAATCAGGGCGACGTTCTGATCACGTTCGAATCCGAAGTGGTGTCGATTGACCGCGAGTTCGGCGCAGGCAAGGTTGACGCCGTCTACCCATCGGTGAGCGTGGTGGCCGAGAACCCCGTGGCCGTGGTCGAGCGCACTGTGGCCAAGAAGGGCACGGCGCAACTGGCCAAGGCCTACCTGGACTACCTGTACTCCGACGAAGCGCAGGAAATCGCTGCCAAGCACGCCATCCGCCCTCGCTCCGAGAAGGTGCTCAAGAAGTACGAAAGCACCTTCAAGCCGCTCAAGCAGTTCACGGTAGCCAAGTACTTTGGTTCGCTGACTGAAGCGCAGAAGGTGCACTTCAACGACGGCGGCCAATTCGACAAGATCTACAGCAGCAAGTAAGCACGCCATGACCGTCGCGACCTCTGCGGCCGCGCTGGGGGCCTCGTCGGCCTCGGCGCAGGCCGGTCGGCGTGCGCCCAAGCGGGTGCTGCCTGGCTTCGGCCTCACGCTGGGCTACACGCTCTTTTATCTGAGCATCATCGTGCTGATCCCGTTGTCGGCACTGATCTTCAAGACCTTCACGCTCACCTGGGAGCAGTTCTGGGCCGCCATCAGCGCACCGCGCGTGCTGGCGTCGTACCGGCTCACTTTCGGTGCGTCGTTTCTGGCAGCGCTGGTCAATCTGGTGTTTGGCCTGCTCATCGCCTGGGTGCTCGTGCGCTACAAGTTTCCCGGCAAGAAGATCGTGGATGCGCTGGTGGACTTGCCGTTTGCACTGCCCACGGCCGTGGCCGGCATCTCGCTCACGGCGCTGCTGGCGAGCAATGGCTGGATCGGCAGCATCCTGGAGCCCATGGGAATTCAGTTGGCGTTCAAGCCCGCGGGCATCGTGATCGCGCTCATCTTCATCGGTCTGCCGTTTGTGGTGCGCACCGTGCAGCCCGTGCTGGAAGACGCCGAAAAGGAACTGGAAGAAGCCGCCACCTGCCTGGGCGCCACGCGCTGGCAAACCTTCACCAAAGTGATCCTGCCGTCCATCATCCCCGCGCTGCTGACGGGCTTTGCGATGGCGTTTGCGCGGGCGGTGGGTGAATACGGCTCGGTGATCTTCATCGCCGGCAACATGCCCATGGTGTCCGAGATCACGCCGCTCATCATCATCGGCAAGCTGGAGCAATACGACTACGCGGGCGCCACCGCTGTGGCCGTGGTGATGCTGGTCATCTCGTTCATCCTGCTGCTCATCATCAACGCGCTGCAAGCCTGGCAGCGCCGCCACGCGGGAGCACCGGCATGAGTGCGACGACTTCTTCCCGCACGGTGCGCCGCGCCCAGGCCGGCACCGCCGAAGCGCCCTGGGTGCGCTACACGCTGATCACCATTGCGCTGCTGTTCATGCTGCTGTTTTTGGTGCTGCCGCTGGCCGCGGTGTTTGCCGAAGCGCTGCGCAAGGGTTTTGGCGCGTATCTGGAAGGCCTGCGTGAGCCCGATGCCTGGTCGGCCATCAAGCTCACGCTGATCACTGCGGCCATTGCCGTGCCGCTGAATCTGGTGTTCGGCGTGGCTGCGGCCTGGTGCATCGCCAAGTACGAGTTCAGGGGCAAGGCTTTCTTGACCACGCTGGTGGACCTGCCGTTTTCGGTGTCGCCCGTGGTGGCCGGTTTGATCTATGTGCTGATGTTTGGCGCGCAGGGCTGGTTTGGCCCGTGGCTGGCGGCGCATGACATCAAGATCATCTTTGCCGTGCCGGGCATCGTGCTGGCCACCGTGTTCGTCACGTTTCCCTTCATCGCCCGCGAGCTGATTCCGCTCATGCAGGCGCAGGGCAACGACGAGGAGCAGGCCGCCATCGTGCTGGGGGCCAGCGGCTGGCAGACCTTCTGGTACGTGACCTTGCCCAACATCAAGTGGGGACTGTTGTATGGCGTGATTCTGTGCAATGCGCGGGCCATGGGTGAGTTTGGTGCGGTGTCGGTCGTTTCCGGCCACATCCGGGGCCAGACCAACACCATTCCGCTGCACGTGGAAATTCTCTACAACGAGTACCAGTCGGTGGCCGCATTTGCCGCAGCGTCGCTGCTGGCCCTGTTGGCATTGGTCACGCTGGTCATCAAGACGATTGCTGAGCACCGCAATGAACAGGCGCAGAAGGCCGCCGCCGAATTGCCGCCCGAGCGCCCCGCGCCTGCAGGCGTGTGAAGGAAGACAGAACATGAGCATTGAAATCCGTAATGTCAGCAAGCAGTTTGGCGACTTCCATGCGCTGCGCGATGTGAGCCTGGACATTGCCTCGGGCGAACTCATCGCGCTGCTGGGCCCCTCGGGCTGTGGCAAGACCACATTGCTGCGCATCATTGCCGGGCTGGAAACGGCCGACGTGGGCACCATCCACTTCAGCGGCGAAGACACTACCGATGTGCATGTGCGTGAGCGCAACGTGGGCTTTGTGTTCCAGCACTACGCACTGTTCCGCCACATGACGGTGTTTGAGAACGTGGCCTTCGGCCTGCGCGTCAAGCCCCGCAGCGAACGCCCGAGCGAGGCGCAGATCAAGAAAAAGGTGATGGACCTGCTCAAGCTGGTGCAACTGGACTGGCTGGCCGAGCGCTACCCGTCGCAGCTCTCGGGCGGCCAGCGCCAGCGCATTGCACTGGCCCGCGCGTTGGCGGTGGAGCCCAAGGTGCTGCTGCTCGACGAGCCCTTTGGCGCGCTCGATGCCAAGGTGCGCAAGGAACTGCGCCGTTGGCTGCGACGCCTGCACGACGAGTTGCATGTCACCTCCATCTTCGTGACGCACGATCAGGAAGAAGCGCTGGAAGTGGCCGACCGCGTGGTGGTGATCAATCAGGGCCGAATCGAGCAAAGCGGCTCGCCCCAGCAAGTGTGGGACCAGCCCGCGAGCCCCTTCGTCTACGGCTTTTTGGGCGACGTGAACCTGTTCCACGGCCGCGCCCACGAGGGTCTGGTGCATCTGGACGGCATGCAGATCGACGCCCCCGAACACGCACAGACGCAGGACACCAAGGCCTTTGCGTATGTGCGCCCCCACGATCTGGATGTGCAACGCTACTCGCCCGGCGCAGGCCTCGACCCCGAAGGACGCCCCCGTGGCATCGTCGCGCAGCTCAGCCGCGCCATCGTGGTGGGCCCCATTGCGCGCCTGGAACTTATTCCATCCGACGACCACAAACCAGCGGACAATGCGTCCCCGGACACCTTGATCGAGGCGCAGATTCCTGCGCAGCAGTTCAAGGAGCTGGGTTTCAAAGAGGGCGAAACGCTGGTGGTCACACCACGCCGCGCCCGCGTTTTTCTGGATCACGCCGCCGGTATCTGAGCTGCCTTTCCTGCCTGGGAAGCCGCCTCTGATGCAGGGCGGCTTCAAGGACAAGAACAATGATGGTGTTGAATTGGATCGATCAGGCCCCGCGCCGCGTGCTGGCCCTGATCAGCGCGGCCTGCGTGGCCATGCTGGCCTTTGGGATGTATCTGCAGCATGTGGTGGGCCTGGAGCCATGCCCCATGTGCATCGTGCAACGCTACGCTCTCATTGGTGTAGCAATCTTTGCAGGCCTGGCAAGCGCCAGGGGCTCAAAAGGCTGGTGGATGGGGTGGGGCGTGCTGGCCCTGATCGCATCCGGCTTTGGCGCCTTTGTGGCGGCCCGCCAGAGCTGGCTGCAGTGGTACCCCCCCGAGATCGCCACCTGTGGCCGCGACTTCTACGGAATGATCGAAAACTATCCGATCAGCCGCGCCATTCCGATGATCTTCCGGGGATCGGGTGACTGCGCCGCCATCGACTGGACGTTCCTGGGCGGTTCCATCGCCAACTGGTCTTTTGTCTGCTTTGTAGGGTTCGCGGTGGTGCTGCTGGCGCTGCTGGTGCGGGGTTTGAAAGGCGGTCATCGCAGTGGCTCAGGGTACTCTGTGGCTTGATGTTCTGCCCTGTGTGCAGGCCGCGAAAGGCGCTCTTTGTGAGCGCCTTTTTTGTTGTGCGTAGGCATGGATCGAGTCGCACGGCCAGCGCCTGCAGCAGCAGGGCACGGCCTGGTTTCAATGCGCCTTTGGGCCCTGGGTCAGGATCAGCCCGCCGCTTCCGCTGGCCCCGCGTGGGACTCACCTGCGCCCTGGGCGGGGGACAACTCGGCATCTGCGTCAGCCCTTTCCACCCGGTTTCTCCCTGCAGACTTGCCCCGGTAGAGCGCGGCATCGGCGGCGCGCAGGGCGCCTTCCAGTGCGTGTTGGCTGGCAAATTGGCGTGACACGCCGATCGTGACCGTGCAGCCCAGGGGCGCGTCACAGCCGATGGCCGTGATGGACTGGCTTTCTATCGCGGCGCGAAGGCGCTCTGCCAACTGCATGACGCCCGCATCGTCGCCGTCCAGACAGACCGCAACAAATTCTTCCCCGCCAATGCGGCCGGTCAGGTCGCCCCGGCGCACCGTGGAGCGAAGCACGTCTGCCACGCGGCGCAGCACCGTGTCGCCAGCCTGGTGGCCATGGGTGTCGTTGATGCGTTTGAAATGGTCCACGTCCACCAGCAGCAGGTGGGCAGGGCCGGCTTTGCGCAGGCTGAAGTACCTCTCCAGCGCTTCTGAAAGCCCCCGGCGGTTGAGCAGCTGCGTCATGGGGTCGCGCGATGCCATGCGGCGCAGATCGTCGGTCAGGCGGCGCAGCACCAGCCAGATGATGGCGGGTGGAGCCACCGTGGCCAGGGACGACATGTAGATGTAGAACACCATCTGAAAGTCACTGTCCATGTTCAGAGTGCCCAACCCGCCAAGCAGAATCTTAACAAACTTGATCGCATTGAGCATACCGATGCCGCCGATCAGCAAGGCAAAAAGCACCATCTCGCCGTACAGATGTTTGGCAAATGTGCGCACGCCATAGATGGCGGTGGCGGCCATCACCAGGAACAGCAGCGCCGACATGCCTGACAGCATGGCGTAGCGCGCGACAGGCCCCAGGCTCCACTGCACCAATACCTGCAGTGCGGCGTAAGCCACCGCAACCGCCGCCAACCGCCGCCACAGAGGCGCCGTATAGCCAAAGAACCGCATGACGCCCAGCCCATAGGCAATGGGCGCGGCCAGTGTGAGCGTGTGGTTGACCACGCTCATCGCGCTCCAGGCGGGGCCGCCTTCCGCCAGTTGCAGCACATAAGCCAGCCCAAGCAGCAGGTTGCCCATGGCAAAAAAATCCATCCCCATCTTTTTGCTCTGCAGGCGTTGGCTGATGAGCAAAAACATGACGGCAAAGCACAGCAGGTGCGCGCACAGCATGCCTACAAGAACCTGCGCAACCACTTGGCTTCCTAACCGCTGTGTGGCCCGGCTGCGCCAGTGGCTGCCGAGAGTGCTGCTGGGTGAGGAAACAGAACACCCTCGGTGCCATCCAGCCATGCCGGCAGCTTGTGCATGACACTGTCCAGCAGTGGGCTTGCCTGCCAGCGGGCAAGCCAGGCCTGCAAATGAGGCCAGGGCTGGGCGGCCCAGCCGTCCGCATCAATGCCCGCAAACTGCCGCACAAAGGGGGCAATGGCCATGTCGGCCAGTGCCGCATGCTGGCCGAACAAATGGGGATGGTCGGACAGGCGCGTGTTCAGGGTGCTCAGCCAGGTGTGTGCCTGCGCGCGTTCTGCGGCGGGGTCGGCACCGGGATAACGGCTGGGGTACTTGCACCTGTCCAGCGCGTGTTTGAAGGGGCCGTCGCATTCGGCAATCAGCCCGATCATGTCGGCGTGGGTACCGTGGCTAGGCGCCAGCCAAGCTTCGGGATCGTGCTGGTTCAGCGCCCACAACATGATCTCCAGGCTTTGCTCCAGCACTTGCCCGCTGGGCAATACCAGCACGGGCACGGTGGCCTTGGGCGATGCATGCAGCAGGCCCTGGGGTTTGTTGCGCAACACCACCTCGCGCAGTTCGCAGGTCTGACCGCTGGCAGCCAGTGCCAGCCGGGCGCGCATGGCGTAAGGGCAGCGGCGAAAGGAGTAAAGAACGGGCAGGGCGCTCATCTGGCGTGCCCAGGCATGTCGGGGCTTTCAGCCGCGTGGGGCGGCAACGGGCTGCCAGCTAGTTTGGCGCCAATGTGCTCTTGCCCGCGTTGTTTGGCCAGTTGCATCTGCCGCTCACGCTCGGCCAGCGCGCGCTCTTGCTCGGGTGTGCGGGTGCCATGGCAATAGGGGCAGCTCACGCCCGCCACGTAGTGGGGCGATTGCAGTTCGGCCTCGCCCAGTGGCATGCGGCACGAACGGCACAACTGGTAGTGGCCAGGCGCCAGCCCATGGCCCACCGAGACGCGCTCGTCAAAAACAAAACAGTCGCCTTGCCAGCGGCTGATCTCCTCGGGCACGGTTTCCAGGTATTTGAGGATGCCGCCTTCCAGATGAAACACCTCCTCGAAGCCTTGCGACCTGAGGTAGGCGGTGGACTTCTCACACCGAATGCCGCCCGTGCAGAACATGGCCACGCGCGGCCTGCCTGCCAGCACGCCACCTGGTTGCGATTGCTGCGCGACCCAGGCGGGGAATTCCGCGAAGGTTTGCGTGTGGGGGTTGATGGCGCGCTCGAATGTGCCAATGCCCACCTCGTAGTCGTTGCGGGTGTCTACCACCACCACGCTGGGGTCGTCGATCAGGGCGTTCCAGTCTTCAGGCTTCACATAGGTGCCTGCGTTGCGCGCGGGGTTCAGCCCCGGTACGCCCAGAGTGACGATCTCGCGCTTGAGGCGAACGCGCATGCGGTAGAAGGGCTGGCACTCGGCCAGTGCCTCCTTGTGCTGCAGCGCTGCAAACCGCGCATCGCTGCGCAGCCAGGCCAGCACGGCGTGTACATCGGCCGGAGCGCCCGCAATGGTGCCGTTGATGCCCTCCGGGGCCAGCAGCAGCATGCCGCGCACGTTTTTTTCGTCACACAGAGCCTGCAAGGGCACGCGCAAGTCGGCGCAGTCTGGCAGGTCTACAAACTGGTAAAGGGCGGCAGTGAGGTAGCGGGGCGTGACCGAGTCCACGGAATTGGGGCATTGAGCGAGAGAGAGGGGTGATGATAGCGGTCACTTTTCGTTACGATGTGCGGGTCCCAACGCTGCATCCAAGGTATCTTTTTATGGCCCAGGAACCCACAGTCAACCTGTTTCGACGGCTGGAGCAGCTCAACGGCATTGGGGCAGCGCTCTCGCGCGAACGTGACATCGACCGGCTGCTGGAGAACATTCTGGAAGCCGCCAAGGCCATCACCGGTGCAGATGGCGGCACGCTCTACAGCGTGACGGAAGACGGCAGCGCCCTCAAGTTCGAGATCCTGCGCACCGATTCGCTGGGCATTCGCCTGGGCGGTACCACGGGTAAGCCCATTGATTTTCCGCACCTGCCGCTGCGCCATGCCGATGGCTCGCCCAACGATTCGCTGGTGGCGGCCTACGCCGCCATCCACGACCGAACCGTGAACATCGCCGATGCCTACAGCGCCGAGGGCTTTGATTTTTCAGGCACGCGCGTGTTCGACCAGCGTTCAGGCTACCGCTCGCAGTCGTTCCTCACGGTGCCCATGAAGAACCACGACCATGAGCTGATCGGCGTGCTGCAGCTCATCAATGCCCGGCACTGGGAGACCGGCGAAGTCACCACTTTCTCTGAAGCAGACCAGGGGCTGGCCGAGTCGCTGGCTTCGCAGGCGGCCATTGCGCTGACAAACCGGCTGCTCATCACCCAGCTCGAACGCCTGTTCGAGTCGTTCGTGAACCTCATCAACCTGGCCATCGACGAAAAGTCGCCCTACACCGGTGGCCACTGCCAGCGCGTGCCTGCGTTGACCATGATGCTGGCCGAAGCGGTAAGCGCTACGGATGAAGGGCCGCTGGCAGGTTTCAGCATGACGGACCGCGACCGCTACGAGCTCAAGATGGCGGGCCTGCTGCACGACTGCGGCAAGATCACCACGCCGGTGCACGTGGTGGACAAGGCCACCAAGCTGCAGACGCTGTACGACCGCATCGGGCTGGTGGACACGCGCTTCGAAGTGCTCAAGCGCGATGCCGAGCTGGCCGCACTGCGCCGGCAACTGGCCCTGCGCCCCGTGGTGGATGCGCGCGCTGAGGGGCAGGAGCTGCAGGCCCTGCAGCATGAGATCCACGCGCTGGAGGAAGACCGCGAGTTTCTGCGACGCAGCAACACGGGCAGCGAGGCCATGCGCCCCGAAGACCAGCAGCGCGTGCGCGACATTGCCGCCATGCGCCACTGGCGCAACCCCCAAGGCGTTCAGACCAGCTTTTTGAGTGCCGAGGAGGTGGAGAACCTCACCATCCGCTCGGGCACCTTGAACCAGGCCGAGCGCGACACCATCAACTACCACATCGTGGCGACCATCAAGATGCTGGAGACGCTGCCCTGGCCCCGCCACTTGAAGAACGTGCCCGAGTACGCAGGCGGCCACCACGAGCGCATGGATGGCAAGGGCTACCCGCGCGGCCTCACGCGAGACCAGATGTCGGTGCAGGCGCGGATGATGGGCATTGCAGACATCTTCGAGGCCCTGACTGCGGCGGACCGGCCCTACAAGAGCGGCATGACCTTGTCGCAGGCGATTGCCATCATGTGCAAGATGCGCGACAACGGCCACATCGACCCCGAGCTGTTCGAGGTGTTTGTGCGAGAGGGCGTTTACCGCCGTTACGGAGAGCAGTTTCTGGACGCGGCCCAGGTTGACGAGGTGCCAGCCGATGTGGTGGCCCGGGCACTGCGCACGGCAGCCTGATCGGGCGCCCGGCGTTGGTGTGGACCTGTGCCGCAGCCGCCCTGCAGCGGTCAGTGTACCGTTGGATGATTGCTTCTGAATTGATAGCTGTTAGCGCTTGATGCATAAGCGCTAGAGGCCATTTTTGCTTATATTTTCTGGATGCTGGCCCGGTTCTTGGGCTTGTTGCTCCAGCCATTCCGCAAAGGCGGCCATCGCCCCTGTCGCGGGCCGCGACTGCAGGCGGGTGAGCCAGTAGGCGCCGCGGTGCAGTTCTTGTGCAAAAGGTCGCACCAGCCGGCCCTGGCGCAGTTCCCGCTCGAACATGCGCACCGGCAGCAGCGCCACCCCCGCACCCTGCACTGCGGCTTCTGCCAGCGTCAGGGACGAGTCGAACACCGCGCCGCGCACCACGGGGCCGGGCACGCCTGCGGCGTCAAACCAGGCAGTCCATTCATCGGTGCGGTAGCTGCGCAACAGCGGTTGGCGCGCCAGATCGGCGGGGGACCGCAGGCCGTGGGCCAGTGCGGGCGCGCACATGGCGGACAAAGGCGCCTCCATGACGCGCTGCGCATGAGTGCCATGCCAGGCGCCGTCGCCAAAGCGGATCGCGTAGTCCAGCCCTTCGCCTGCCATGTCCACCCGGTTGTTGTGCGTGAGCAGGCGCAGGTCCACAAACGGGCAAGCCTGCTGAAAGTGCCGCAGCCGGGGCAGCAGCCAGCCCACGGCAAAGGTACCCACCGCGCCCACCGTGAGCACCTCGCGCGGCCGGGTGTCACCGAGCTTTTCCAGCGCGCGCTCCAGGTTGCCGAACGAGTCCATCACCACTGGCAACAGCGCCTGGGCCTCGTCCGTCAATGCCAGGCCGCGCGGCAGGCGCCGGAACAGCGGTTTGCCCAGCCGGTCTTCGAGCTTGCGGATGTGCTGGCTCACAGCGGTCTGGGTGACGTGCAGCTCTTCGGCAGCCCGTGTGAGGTTGAGGTGGCGTGCTGCGGCTTCAAACGCGCGCAGGGCATTGAGCGGCAGGTGCATGTAAGGGGCAAGTTTTTCTTGGGGTTTGCGGCAATTATTGTCGATGGTGCTGGCAGCGCTAAGCCGATATCGTTCAGGCCTTCTCTCCACTCCACCGATTTTTTCTATGCAAAGACGCCAGTTTTCCTTGGGTTTGATCACGGCTGCAGCCCTTCCACTGTGGGGCTGCTCGGGCCTTGGCCACGCAGCAGGCCAGGGTGCCGCTGCCCGCCAATGGGCCGACACCCTGGCCCGCATCGAGCGCACGGCCCAGGGCCGCCTCGGTGTGGCCATGCTGGACACGGGCTCGGGCCTGGCGCTGGGCTGGCGCCAGGACGAGCGTTTTGCCATGGCCAGCACCTTCAAGCTGGTGCTCGCGGGCTGGATTCTGGCGCTGGTGGACCAGGGCAAGGAGCGGTTGGATGCGCGCGTGCACTACGCGGCCGCCGACGTGGTGGCGTACTCGCCCGTCAGTGGCCCACGCGCAGGCGACGGCGGTGGCCTGACGGTGGGTGAACTCTGTGCCGCCACCGTGAGCCTGAGCGACAACACCGCCGCCAATGTGCTGATGGCCCGCCACGGCGGCCCGGCCGGGTTCACCGCGTTTGTGCGGTCGCTGGGCGACCAAGTCACTCGGCTGGATCGCACCGAGCCCACACTCAACGAGGCTGCCGTGGGCGACCCGCGCGACACCACCACGCCGCTGGCCATGCTGCAGACCATGCAAAAGCTGGTGCTGGGCGACGCACTTACGCCCACATCCCGCGCATGGCTGCAGCGCTGGCTGGTGGAGACGAGCACGGGCGACAAGCGCCTGCGCGCCGGGGTGCCGGGCTGGAAGGTGGGCGACAAGACGGGCACGGCGGGCGACAGCGGTACGGCCAACGACATCGGCGTGCTGTGGCCGCAGGGCGGCGGGGCCCCGGTGCTGGTGACTTGCTATCTCACACGCTCCATGGCGTCGCCAGAACAGCGCGATGCGGCGATTGCCCAGGTGGCGCGCGCCGTGGCGGCCGCGCGCGAGGGCTTCAGAGCTTCTTGACCAGCACCTGACTTTTGCGGTCCCAGTTGTATTTGCGCTTGCGTGCGTCGGGCAGCCAGTCCGGGTCCACGGGCTGGAAGCCGCGTTTGATGAACCAGTGCATGGTGCGGGTGGTCAGCACGAAGATGCTGTCCAACCCCAGGATGCGGGCGCGCTGCTCGATGCGCTTGAGCAGCTTTTCTCCATCACCCGTGCCCTGGCTTTGGGGCGAGACGGTCACGGCGGCCATCTCTGCCGTCCTGGCCTCGGGGTAGGGGTAGAGCGCGGCGCAGCCAAAGATCACGCCGTCGTGCTCGATGATGGTGTAGGTGGCGATGTCGCGTTCGATCTCGGTGCGGTCGCGCTTGACCAGCGTGCCGTCCTTCTCGAACGGCTCGATCAGCTGCAAGATGCCGCCCACATCGTCGATCGTGGCCTCGCGCAGCTCTTCGAGCTTTTCGTCGATGACCATGGTGCCGATGCCGTCGTGCACATACACCTCCAGCAGCAGCGAGCCATCCACCGCAAACGGCAGGATGTGGCTGCGCTCCACGCCAGCCTTGCAGGCCTTCACGCAGTGCTGCAGATAAAAGCCCGTGTCAGTAGGCTGCTGGGCGGTGGGCAGTGTGGCCAGCAGCGCCTGCGCGGCGGCCAGCGGCAGCTCGGTGTCGATGGGGTTGTCGTCGCTCTCAGGCTCGGTGGGCGACATGCGGATGCCCTGCACCTCGGTCAAGAAGATGAGCTTGTCCGCCCGCAATTCAATGGCCACGCTGGTGGCCACTTCCTCCATGCTCAGGTTGAAGGCCTCGCCCGTGGGCGAGAAGCCAAACGGCGACAGCAGTACCAGGGCGCCCATGTCCAGCGTGCGCTTGATGCCAGCCACATCTACTTTGCGGACCAGGCCCGAATGCTGAAAATCCACGCCATCCACAATGCCGACCGGCCGCGCCGTGAGGAAGTTGCCTGAGATTACCCGCACCGTGGCGCCCGCCATGGGGGTGTTGGGCAGGCCCTGGCTGAAGGCCGCTTCGATTTCATAACGCAGCTGGCCTGCAGCCTCCTGCGCGCAATCGAGCGCCACCGAGTCGGTGATGCGAATGCCGTGCGAATACTTCGCCGCATGCCCCTTGGCCGCGAGCTGTTCGTTCACCTGCGGGCGAAAGCCATGTACCAGCACGATCTTCACGCCCATGGCCTGGATCAGCGCCAAGTCCTGCGCAATGTTCTGCAGTTTGCCGGCTGCAATCGCCTCGCCCGTCAGTCCGATCACAAAGGTCTGGTTGCGGAACTTGTGGATGTACGGCGCCACCGAGCGGAACCAGGGAACGAAAGTGAAGTTGAAGACGGCGGACATGGCGGTGCAAGCGGTGGGGCGGGCCTTGAAAAGAAAGAAAAAACCACGGTGGTGGGCAGCCCGCAGGGGCTGCCGAACCGCGCATCATAAGCATGCAGAGCTTTCGGCCGCCAGCGGTGGCACGTCGCCATGCGCCGACACGGTCGCTGCAGGTTGCTTGAACGCTGTGAGCCTGGCTGCAAAAGGCTCCAGAACCAAGGCCTCGTCAGGGCCCGTGGCGGGTGGCACGGCGATGCCAATGCCGCGTTTCGCCATCAGCGACTGCATTTCGTTGCGGGCGATCATGCCGTGGTCCATCAGTGCGTCGACAAGGTCGGTCAGCGCGCCTTGGTATTGGCGCAGAAGGGTACCGGCCCGCTGGTACTGGGCCTGCAACAGCTCTTCGATGGCGGCGTTGCTGGGTGCCACGTCGGTGTTGATGTGGTTGTCCATCTCCACCGTCACATCGGTGCGCGCCAGCCGCGCGCCGAAGCCGTGGTGCCGGATGTAGCGCGCGGCCTCGGCCGTCACCTGCTTGTAGTCTTGCTCGGCCCCCGTGGTGCAGGCCATCTCGCCAAACACCAGCTCCTCGGCCACTCGGCCTGCCAAGCCTACGCACATCATGTCCAGCGCGTTCTGGCGTGTGGTCACCTTCAGGCCAGCAAAGCTGTTGTAGCCGCCCTCGAAGGATGCGATGTTGATCTTCACCTCCTGCGGTGCCTGCCCGAAAAGCAAGCCGTACACCAATGCATGGCCTGCCTCGTGCACGGCGAGCAAGGCACGGAAGTCGGCGTTGGCACGCTGCTTGAGCCGGTTCAGTTCCAGCGTCACCGCAAACAGCGCCTGCTGCGTCCCGGCTTCTACCACCAGGTGGCGCTTGTCCGCCGCCAGCCTGATGGAGTAGGTGGGAGACAGAGGCAGCGCCTGCTCCAGTACCCACAGCGCTGCCTTGACCAGGTTGGCGCTCAGGATCGCGTGTACCGACGAGAACAGCGGCCGCGTGCCCTGGGCGGGGAAAACGGCGTTGGCATACAGCTCGTCGTGCACATCCTGGGCAATGGCAAAGCGCACGCCGCACTGGGTGGCGATGTCGTCGCAATAACGGGTGCAGAGGCTGCGGATGAGCTGTTCGTAGGTCGCCTTGTTGAACGACGGGTACACCACATGCTCGTTCCCTAGCCGCGCGATCTGCTCGGGTTTGAAGCGCTCGCTCAATGCCTTCTTCACGTCGATGAGCGACAGCTTGCGCGTGAGGCGGTGGAAGATGTCGGCATCGGTGTCGCAGTCTTCCACGCGCTGCGCGGTCTCGTGGTACATCTCGTCCAGGTTGCCGCACACAAACACCAGCAGCTTGCTGTAGTCGGTCTCCCAGGACGACAGCGACTGCTGGAACCGCGTGAACAGCGCCTGTACCTGCGCGGGTGGCCACTGCATGATTTCTGCCAGCGGCTCCGAGAGCTTGAGCATGCGCTTGAGTTCTTGCGCATCCCAGGCGTCGAGTTGAAAGCGGTAGGGCTTCTTGCCTGCGCGGTCGTCGTCATCTTCGGCGCGCTCGGCTTCGTAGTGCGCGTCGGCCAGCTTGCGCTCGATGTTGGTGAGTGCGCTCAGGGCGGGTGGCAGCCGCCCGTCGGAGAGCAGAGTCCACACATCCTGGTAGCGCTCCACCTTCACGTCCTCGCCCTTGCGGTCCACGGTGCGAAAGCGCTGGAACTCGTCCAGCACCAGGATGCCGGGCGCGCCCTCCTGGATGCCAGAGTCGCCCAGCATGCCTGAGATGGAAGAGCTGCGGTAGCTGGCGCCATGGCTGAAGCCGTCCATCTGCACTTCGACAAAGCGGTCATAAAAGCCCAGTAGCTGTGCCAGGCGCCGCGTGAGCTGCGTCTTGCCCGTGCCGGTGAGGCCCCAAAGGCAGACGATGACCGGCCGGGTAATGAGCTGCGGCAGCACATACCAGGCGCGGATGGCATCGATCACGCGGTCGATCACCTCGTCGATGCCGAACAGCTCGGCCTTGAGCTGCGCTGCGGCCTGTGCCAGTGCCTGCTGGCGCTGGGTCAACAGGGCCCGGTGTGTTTCGGTGGGCAGGTGCTGCCCAGGGGGCAGCGTTGGGTTGGTGGTTGAAAGGTCCATATGTTCAATCGTTCTTGTCAGTCGCGCTCGGTGAATCGAGCGTTCAGGGTCGCCTTGCGCAGGGCGACGGTGTCCGCACGGCGCTGCGCGCCACGGGCTCGGATGTGTTTGCCTGCCGCGCTGGACAGGCTGCGTTGGGCCAGTGCGACGGCCACAGGGTTTCGGGGCGGGCCCGAGGGTTCTAGCTTCAGCACCAGGGGCTGCTTCATGCGACGCAGCTTTTTGATTTCACCCTGAGCGAAGGCCCGAGACAGTTTTTTGGCACTCATGTGTGCGTTCCACAAACAAAAAACCCCGGCAAATAAGCCAGGGCTTGTGGAGCGCTGCACTGGTGTGCAGGAGGTCGCTTGTCTGCCGTGGCTGGATGCGTGAAAACACGGTCCAGCCGGGGCGGTGGACAGTGATCAGGCGGGAGCGAACAAGGGAACAAACATAGCGGTGACCTCCAGGGTGGTTTCAGCGGCGGGCAACGCGCCCGATGCGGGCTGAAACGAGAAAGGCGCGATTGTGGCGACGCGCCTGGTGCCTGACAAGCCCTGGATGAGGGCTAAGGCCCATCTGTCGCGCCAAAAGCACACTGCGGCCCGATAATTGCGCCCCATGTCTTCTCCCGATCAGCGGCCGCCAGAGCCTTCTTCCCCTTCGTCTTCCCGCCGCGCCTTCACCATCGAGTTCCCCGAATCCCTGCCCGTATCGGGCAAGCGCGACGAGATCATGGCGGCCATCGAGAAGCATCAGGTCGTCATCGTTTGCGGTGAAACCGGTTCGGGCAAGACCACCCAACTGCCCAAGATTGCATTGGCTCTCGGCCGAGGCAAGTGCAACGCCAAGCCTGGCCAAAAAGGCCAGTTGATCGGCCACACCCAACCGCGCCGCATTGCCGCCAGCAGCGTGGCCAAGCGGATTGCCGAGGAGTTGAAAACACCGCTGGGCGACGTGGTGGGTTTCAAGGTGCGGTTCCAGGACCGCCTCTCGCGCGATGCCTCCGTCAAGCTGATGACCGACGGCATCTTGCTGGCGGAAACGCAGACCGACCCGCTGCTCAAGGCCTACGACACCATCATCATCGACGAGGCGCACGAGCGCAGCCTCAACATCGACTTTCTGCTGGGCTACATCCGCCAGATCCTGCCGCGCCGACCGGACCTGAAGGTCATAGTCACGTCGGCCACGATCGATGCAGACCGGTTCGCCAAACACTTTGAAAGCGCCAAAGGGCCTGCGCCCATCATCTACGTATCGGGCCGCACCTTTCCGGTGGAGCAGCGCTACCGCCCGTTTGAAGAGAGCCGCGACTACGGTCTGAACGAGGCGATTGCCGATGGTGTGGACGAGCTGTGGCAGGGCAATGCGGCGGGCGACATCCTGGTCTTCTTGCCCGGCGAGCGGGAGATCCGCGAGGCCGCTGATCATTTGCGCAAGCACCTCTCGCACCAGCCCGTGATGCGCAACGCCGAGGTGCTGCCGCTGTTTGCGCGCCTCAGTCAGGCCGAGCAGGACCGCATCTTCGACGGCCACACCGGCCGCCGCATCGTGCTGGCCACCAACGTGGCCGAAACCTCGCTCACGGTGCCAGGCATCCGATACGTCATTGACGCAGGTACAGCGCGCGTCAAACGCTATTCTTTCCGTAGCAAGGTGGAGCAACTGCTGGTGGAGCCCATCAGCCAGGCCGCTGCCAACCAGCGCGCCGGCCGCTGCGGCCGGGTGGCCAACGGCATCAGCATCCGCCTGTATGACGAGGCGGACTTCAACAGCCGCCCGCGCTTCACCGACCCCGAAATCCTGCGCAGCTCGCTCGCGGGCGTCATCCTGCGCATGAAGTCGCTGCACCTGGGCGATGTGGTGCAGTTTCCGTTCATCGAGGCGCCCTCGGGCCGCGCGATTGCCGATGGCTACCAACTGCTGGCCGAGCTGGGTGCCGTGGACGACGCCAACGAACTCACGCCCATGGGCGTGGAGCTGTCGCGCCTGCCGCTGGACCCGCGCGTGGGCCGCATGATCATCGAGGCGCGAGACCGCAAGGCGCTGGACGAGGTGCTCATCATCGCCAGTGCCTTGAGCGTCCAGGACGTGCGCGACCGCCCATTGGAGGCGCAGCAGCAGGCCGACCAGGCGCACGCCAAGTTCGACGACGACAAGAGCGAGTTCAGCGGGTATCTGAGGCTGTGGAAGTGGATCAACGAGGCCCGGGGCGGGGCGCCCAGCCTGCCGTCGGCCCGCGCGCAAAAGGCCA
>PJUL01000506.1_pt1 | contig 27133 bp, 25 predicted proteins | sample 1512221 | NCBI WGS metagenome assembly PJUL01 (sample SAMN08177667, study PRJNA422409) | Feces metagenome, whole genome shotgun sequencing project.
AACTGGCTCCCGCCCGAACCGCCGCTCACCCAGCAGACCCGCGCCCTCCAGGCAGGCGGGCTCGATCCGATTCTATCCAAGGCGGTGCTTGCCGGGCTGATCCGCCATCCGGCCGAGATCGCACGGCACATGGAAGTCCTCGGCAGTCTTCGCGGTGCCTCGGGCGCGCTCGGTAAATTGTTCGAAGCGGTGGTCGATGTCACGCTCGAAGACCGGCAGCTTGATCGCGCCAAGGTACTCACCATATTGGCGAAGTCCGGTTTCGATCAGATGGCGAGCGAGCTGCTCCGGGCCGATACCCTGCCCTTTTCCTTCACCCGGCCTCAGGCCGAGGAGAAAAAGGCGCGCGAAGACCTGAACGAGGCGATCGCAGTGATGGTGGCGCGACCTGCGGTCGATGCGGCGCTGGCAGAGGCAACGGCTGCGATGCTCGAGCGTTTCGACGATGAGTCGTTTGCGCGACAGACAGCGTTGTTGCGAGAGCGGCAGGAGCTGGAAACGCGTCTAGCGAATCTGATGCTTGCGGACGAAGAAGATTTCGAGGATTAGGGCGGCGTATAATTGCCGCCATCCAAGTTTCGAGGATTTGAATGGCCAAGGCGAACATGGCGGACGTCACCGACACCGGCGAAGCGGGTGATGCGCCGCTGATCGATCTCAACGAAGGTTCGATCAAGAAGCTCGTCGCGCGAGCCAAAAAGCGCGGTTACATCACCGTAGACCAGCTCAACGAGATGCTGCCGCAGGACCAGATGTCCTCGGAGCAGATCGAGGACGTGATGTCGGCGCTCAACGATATGGGCGTCAACGTCGTCGAGAACGAGGAAGCCGGCGAGGACGCCGAGCCCGAGGACGACAGCCAGGACGAAGCCGAGTCGAGCGACAGCGGCGATGATTCGGCCCCTGCCTTCGAGACCAAGAAGAAGGAAACCGTCGATCGTACCGACGATCCGGTGCGCATGTACCTGCGCGAGATGGGGGCCGTTGAGCTCCTGTCGCGCGAAGGCGAAATCGCGATCGCGAAGCGCATTGAGGCCGGCCGCGACACGATGATCCTCGGCCTCTGCGAGTCGCCGATCACCTTCAACGCGATCATCGGCTGGTCGAACGCCCTCAACGAAGGCACGATGCAGCTGCGCGAGATCCTCGATCTCGACGCCATGCTCTCCAAGGGCCCGTCGGCCGAGCAGGTCGAAGGCGCCGAGGACGACGATTCGGGCGAGATCAGCGAGAAGACCGCCGGCGCTTCCTTCAAGGAAGAGGAAGAAGTCGAGGAGGTCCAGGACGACGAGGACGAGGACTCGATGACCGAGCGCCGCACCCCGCGGCCGTCGGACGACGAGGAAGAGGACAACACCCTAAGCCTCGCGCAGATGGAAGAGACGCTCAAGCCGCAGGCGCTTGAGAAGTTCGCCAACATCACCTCGATCTACAAGAAATTCTCCAAGATGCAGCTCCAGCGCCTCGATGCGATGGCTGCCGGCGGCGAACTCGTCGCCGCCGAGGAGAAGAAGTATCAGAAGCTGCGCGAGGAGCTGACCGCCGAAGTCGAGTCGGTCCAGTTCCACCAGCAGAAGATCGAGTATCTCGTCGACCAGCTCTACAGCTTCAACCGGCGCCTCACCGCGCTGGGTGGCCAGATGCTGCGCCTTGCCGAACGCCATAAGGTTTCGCGCAAGGACTTCCTCGATCGCTATGTCGATCACGAGCTCGACGAGCAGTGGCTGCAGTCGGTTCAGGGCCTCGACAAGAAGTGGGCCGCGTTCGTGGCCAACGAAGCCCCGTCGGTGGATCGCATCCGCACCGAGGTCTCCGAGATCTCGCAGTCGACCGGCATGGCGCTCAGCGAGTTCCGCCGCATCGTCAACATGGTGCAGAAGGGCGAGCGCGAAGCGCGTATCGCGAAGAAGGAGATGGTCGAGGCCAATCTCCGCCTCGTGATCTCGATCGCCAAGAAGTACACCAATCGCGGCCTGCAGTTCCTGGATCTCATCCAGGAGGGCAATATCGGCCTGATGAAGGCGGTCGATAAGTTCGAGTATCGCCGCGGCTACAAGTTCTCGACCTATGCCACCTGGTGGATCCGTCAGGCGATCACCCGTTCGATCGCCGATCAGGCGCGCACGATCCGTATTCCGGTCCACATGATCGAGACGATCAACAAGCTGGTCCGCACCAGCCGCCAGTTCCTCCACGAGCAGGGCCGCGAGCCCACGCCGGAGGAAATGGCCGAGCGCCTGAGCATGCCGCTCGAAAAGGTGCGCAAGGTGATGAAGATCGCCAAGGAGCCGATCTCCCTCGAAACGCCGATCGGCGACGAGGAAGACAGCCACCTGGGCGACTTCATCGAGGACAAGAACGCGATCATCCCGGTGGATGCGGCGATCCAGGCGAACCTCAAGGAAACGGTCACCCGCGTCCTTGCCTCGCTCACCCCGCGTGAGGAGCGCGTGCTGCGCATGCGCTTCGGCATCGGCATGAACACCGATCACACGCTCGAGGAAGTCGGCCAGCAGTTCTCGGTTACCCGTGAGCGCATCCGTCAGATCGAAGCCAAGGCGCTGCGCAAGCTCAAGCATCCGAGCCGCAGCCGCAAGATGCGGTCGTTCCTCGACCAGTAATCGGTCGCTGGACACAGCATATATGAAGTTCGGAATGGGGAAGGCATCGCCTTCCCCATTTTCGTTTTGGCCTTCCCGTTTTCGTTTCGGATAGACAACAGATGTCACCGATCCGGATGCACCACCCTGTCTGACCTCGACCCGCTCAAGGCAGACCGATAGCCTCGCAGCAACTTCCACCAGCGCGAGGTTTCGACATGTCTACTTTGTCCGTTCAGGTTGCGCCCTTCAATCCGGGCGAAGTGCATGTACGCGTCTGGACTTACGTAACACCGGGGCCGAGCTTTGAATGGAACGGCACCGCGACTTCGGACAGCCCGATCAACCAGAATTGGGACAATCTCGAACCGGGCCATTACGCCGTTACGATTTCCTGGGCGGAAGGCTATCAGAACATCGCCTCCGGCGGCGGCGTCGGCAACCAGATCGTCTACAACGGCAACTATCTCTATTATCAGGTTCTGGGCAACCCGGCCGATGGCAATGGCGTGTCCGCCGTCTTTGGAATGGTCATCTAATCTATGCCACCGACCGCGCTGCCCGGCAGGGCGGTCGGTGGCAAAGCGACGCACCTTGGCCGCCGGCATCCCCGCCAGGCTCCAGGCGAGTTGCCGACGAGACCAACGACATGCGCGTCGCGATGACCCGCAGTCGGACAGGCGATTAGCAACTGTCCCATATCAGGAACTGTCCCGCGACTTGCCAATATCGTCGCCGCCTTGCCGATCTTAATTGCCGTACCTGCGCGTATTTCGCGGAATGCGGCGCCGGCACATGTTCTTTATCCACAGTAAATTTGTGATTTACCTTGTCTTTACGTGCTTCGGTATATTCCCGGGTTGCAAGACACTGCCCGTCGGCATTGGGCCGCCAGGAGGATGTGGGGGCTTATGCCGTTTGATTCCGTACAAGTTGCGCGATTGGGCGGTGCATGGGGCTCGATGGGGGCGCTCATCGCCTCCGATGGCAGCGCCAACCATCCCTATCTCCAGCGCCTCGCCCGCAACGACGAGCCGCTCCGCGATCTGTCGGACGCGGCGCACCACATCTGCCTGCTCCACGGCCGCCATCCCGGCGTGATCGATCATGCGCTGGGCCATGCCCGGCTCGGCATCGAGCGCGATTGGCTGGAAGCCGCGGCAGACGCGTTCGTGATCGAGCGTGCCTTCCTCGTCCGCATCGTCGCGGCGGCCGGCCCGCTGCCGAGCACCCCGGGCCATGCCGAGACCGAAGCCGCAACCGCGGCGCAGCGCCACGCGATCGACATGCTCGCCCAGTCGGATCGCGCCGGCTGCGCCACGGGCGCGGCGATCGCGCTGGCGATGGACTGGGCAGTGATCCGCGAGACACTGGACGCCGCCGGCGAGCGCCTCGGCCTCACGCCTCCTCCCTCGCAGCTGCCGCTTGCCGAGGAAACAGTCACCGTCGTTGATACGCTGGTCCGCGAAAGCATGCTGGAACGCGCGATGCTGTTCGGCGCCCAGCAGCTCTTCGCCCAGCATCGCGGCCTGTGGGATCTGCTCGAGGCCCGCGCCTCGGCCCGCGACAAGCAGTAACGGGTCGCCCCCGGGCAGAAGCCGGGATCACGAGAAGGCTTGCCTCGCCGCCCTGCCCGCCTTTACCAATACGTCATGCGTTTCGAAGGCACCCAAAGCTATGTCGCGACCGAGGACCTGAAGGTCGCGGTCAATGCAGCCGTCACCCTGCGGCGTCCCCTCCTCGTCAAGGGCGAGCCCGGTACCGGCAAGACCGTGCTGGCTTATGAGATCGCCAAGGCCGTCGGCGCCCCGTTGATCGAGTGGAACGTCAAGTCGACGACCAAGGCGCAGCAGGGCCTGTACGAATATGACGCTGTGGCGCGTCTTCGCGACGGCCAGCTCGGCGACCCGCGCGTCCACGAGATCTCCAACTATATCCGCAAGGGCAAGCTGTGGGAGGCGTTCACCGCGCCGCAGCTCCCGGTGCTGCTGATCGACGAGATCGACAAGGCCGATATCGAATTCCCTAACGACCTCCTGCAGGAGCTCGATCGGATGGAATTCCATGTCTACGAGACGCATGAGACCGTCCGCGCCGCCGATCGCCCGATCGTCGTGATCACCTCGAACAACGAGAAGGAACTGCCCGACGCGTTCCTGCGCCGCTGCTTCTTCCATTATATCAAGTTCCCGGACCGCGAGACGATGCAGGCGATCGTCGACGTGCACTTCCCCGGCATCCAGAAGCTGCTGGTCAGCAAGGCGATGGATATCTTCTACGAAATCCGCGAGGTCCCCGGCCTCAAGAAGAAGCCTAGCACGTCCGAGTTGCTCGACTGGCTCAAGCTGCTCCTCCACGAGGAAATGCCGCTCGAAGTGCTGCAGAACAAGGATCCGACCAAGGCGATCCCGCCGCTCCACGGCGCACTGCTCAAGAACGAGCAGGACGTGATGCTGTTCGAACGGCTCGCCTTCATGGCCCGCCGTCAGCAGGGCAAGTGATGTCCTATACCGGCAGTTGCGCCTGCGGCGCCGTCACCGCCACGATCAGCGGCGAGCCTGTCGCGGTGCGCCAGTGCTGGTGCCGCCAGTGCCAGCGCATGGCCGCCGGATCGCCGACCACCAACGCGATGTTCGCCACCGACGACCTCGTGCTCGCCGGTGAACTGTCGACCAGCAGCTACATCGCCGACAGCGGCAACACGCTCACCCAGAGCTTCTGCGGCCGGTGCGGCACGCCGGTGATGGGCCAGAGCTCGGCCCGCCCCCAGTTCCGCACCCTGCGCCTCGGCTTCCTGGACAATGCAGAAGGGCTGTCGCCCAGTATGGTGATCTGGACCGACGACGCGCCCGCCTGGGCGCATATCGATCCGGCGCTGGAGACCTTCCCTCGCCAGCCCCCGGCGCCCACGCGCTGACCCATGCTGGATGGCCCGGCGGAAGCGGCTCGCCTCGCCGCAATGCAACCGGACTGGGCAGGCTATGCCGAGTATTGCCGGCTTCGTGCCTCGGGTCTCCGCGCCCGGGCGCTTGCAGCACTCGACATTTTCATAGCCGAAGCGATGGACTGGCCGCTCACCAAGCGCGTCGCCTTCGCCAAATGGGTAGCCAGCGCCGCGGATCATGATCCCCCGAGCGCATTGCTCCCCGATCCGATGGTTCGCAGGCTATTGATCCCCGCGCTCGCGGGGGCGCCCGACGATCCGGAGGCACTGGCGCTGCTCGGCCTGTTCGGCGATCCGCATGGCGGACCGCTGGAGCGCTATCTCGCTGCCCTCGAACAGTCGCCAGGCGATCCCGTCGCCGGAAAGCTCTTCGTCCGCGCCGTGCTGCGATGGGTCGGCTATGCGCAGCATGAATTGCCGCACGGCTATCTCGGCGACCCCGGAGAGGACATTGCACTTATCGAGCGCGCCGCGTCACTCCTCCCGGCCGGCGCCGAACAGCACGACCTGATCGAGCACTATCTCGCAACCGCGCGCCGCCTGAATCAGAGTTAACTCCTTTTAAACCAGCTCCGGATACCCAGTGCTTGGGGGGGACCTTGTACGGGTCCCGTGTATGCGTTCGTGTTTTGCGTTCTCTGCCTTGCTTGCCGCCGCGCTTTGCGCCGCGATGCCCGCCGGCGCGCAATCCCTTCTCGAATATGTCGGCGAGTGCGTGCCCTTTGCGCGCCAGGCCTCGGGCATCCAGATCTATGGCGACGCCTGGACCTGGTGGGACCAGGCCAAGGGCCGCTATCAGCGCGGCCAGACGCCGAAGGTCGGCGCCGTCCTGGCATTCTCCAAGAGCGCCCGCCTCCCCCTCGGCCATGTCGCCGTGGTCAGCCGCATCGTCGAGAAGCGCGTGCTGATGATCACCCACGCCAATTGGTCGCGCTTCGAGGGCGAACGCGGCCATGCCGAGCAGGACGTCACGCTGTTTGACGTCTCCGAGCGCGGCGACTGGAGCCTGGTCAAGGTCTGGTACCGCGATCGCAAGGGGCTCGGCAGTTCGATCTACCCCGCCCATGGCTTCATCTACGGCCTGCCCGACAGCAATGCGCCGAGCACGGTGCGCAAGGCCCGTCCTTCCGCCGAGCTGACGGCGCGCCAGCCCGATTATGTCGGCTCGCTGATCGACGCCTATGTGACGCGTTGAGCTTGTAAGGGCGGCATCGGCGCGGCATCAAGCGGTGCATGACGGGGGAAGATCATGGCGCGAATCAGCGCTGGTGGTGGGCGATCTATGCGATCGCTTTGGCAGGTCTGGCATTGCGCTTCGTGTGCTCGCTGGGCGACCTCTGGTTCGATGAGGCGTGGTCGGCCACCCAGGCCCGGGATGTCCTGACGCCGGTCGGCGTGTTCATCGGCATCAATCACGACAATAACCACCATATCAATTCGCTCTGGATGCAGACGGTCGGCTATGGCGCCTGGCCGCCGCTCGTCCGCCTGCTGTCGATCCTCAGCAGCTCGATCGCGATCCTGGTCGCCGCCCGGATCGCCGAACCGCGCGGCCGGTTCGCGATGGTGGCCACGGCGCTGCTCTTCGCTTTCTCGCCGATGCTCGTGACCATGGGCTCCGAAGCGCGCGGCTATGCCTGCATGTCGCTGGCGATGCTGGTCGCGATCCTGTTCATCGATCGCTGGCTGGCCGGGGACCTCACCTACCGGCGTCCCACCACATTGGCGCTGTGCTTCTTCCTCGGCGGCTTCTCGCAGCTCACCATGATCTTCGCCGCCGTTGCGCTGGTCGGCTGGCCCTTCTTCGTGCTGTGGAAGCGCAGCGGCTTCCAGGCTGCGGTGATCGAGACCATCAAGCTGTTCTGGCTGCCCGTGCTCGCCCTCGCCGGCGTGCTCATCTTCGTGCTCGCTGCCGGCTATTTCTCCGGAACCGGCTTCCGCTTCGGCCGCTACGACCCGTTCGAACTGATGCAGTTCCTGAACGGCGTGACCACGGCGGTCGGCTACACCGTCGGCCTGCCGTGGAAGAGCATCTGGCCGATCGTCTATGTGCTCGTCCTGCTGGTCCTGGCGCCCTATTGGGGCGGCTCGCGCATGGCGCTGTACCGGCTGGCGATATTCGGCTTCCCCTTCATGCTCGCCGTGCTGCACGCAGGCAATGTCGGCCATGCCCGCTACTATATGCCGGCGCTGATCCCGCTGCTGCTGATGCTCGGCGAAATGGTCGGTTTCGGTCTCTCCCAGACGAACTGGAAGCGGATCGTTGCAGGGATCGGTCTCGCCGCGATGGTCGCGGGTGGCCTGTGGTACGATTACGTCCTTGCGGTCGATCAGCGCGGCGATCCGGGCGGCGCCGTGCGCGAGATGATGGCGCGGTCGCCAGACGGCGCCAAGGTGCTCATCGATCGCGATACCGGTGAAGCGGCCACCGGCGTGGCTGCGGCCCGTTACGGCTACAAGCTCGAGATGGTCTTCGGCCGCTGCGATCCGCAGGCGCGCTATCTGTTGGTCGATCGTTTCCTAGGCGAGGAATTTCCCGATCCCGATCGCTGCAACGCGCATTTCGTGCCGATCGCCCAGCACCGGATGCGTAGCCTTTCGGGAACGAACTGGACCTTGTACGAACGTCGGCAGTAAAGAGAGTAATGTTCCTCTCCTTCCTTGACGAGCTGCGCGCCGCCGGCATCCAGGCCAGTCTGAAGGAGCATCTCATCCTGCTGGAGGCGCTCGATCGCGACGTGATCGAGCAGACGCCCGAGGCCTTCTACTATCTCGCCCGCGCAACTTTCGTGAAGGACGAAGGCTTGCTCGATCGGTTCGACCAGGTCTTCGCAAAGGTCTTCAGGGGTATTGCGACCAGCTATGGTGTCGCTCCTGCCGAGATCCCCGAGGAATGGCTGCGCGCGATCGCCGAGAAATATCTCACCCCCGAGGAAATGGCGAAGATCCAGTCGCTTGGCTCCTGGGACGAGATCATGGAGACGCTGAAGAAACGGCTCGAGGAACAGCACGAGCGTCATCAGGGCGGCAGCAAGTGGATCGGCACCGGCGGCACGTCTCCCTATGGCAATGGCGGCTATAATCCCGAGGGCGTCCGCATCGGCGGCGAAGGCAAGCACAAGCGCGCGATCAAGGTGTGGGACCAGCGCGAATTCCGCAATCTCGACTCCACCCGCGAGCTCGGCACCCGCAACATCAAGGTTGCGCTACGCCGCCTGCGCCGCTTCGCCCGCGAAGGCGCCGCCGACGAGCTCGACATCGATGCGACGATCGAAGGCACCGCCAAGCAGGGCTGGCTGGATGTTCGTATGCGGCCGGAGCGCCACAATGCGGTGAAACTGCTGCTGTTCCTCGATGTCGGCGGCTCGATGGATCCGTTCATCAAGCTGTGCGAGGAGCTGTTCTCGGCCGCGACCAGCGAGTTCAAGAACCTTGAGTTCTTCTATTTCCACAACTGCCTGTACGAGGGCGTGTGGAAGGACAATCGCCGCCGCTTTCAGGAGCGTACCCCCACCTGGGACATCCTCCACAAATATGGCCATGACTATAAGCTGATCTTCGTCGGCGACGCCTCTATGAGCGCGTACGAGGTCAGTCATCCGGGCGGCTCGGTCGAGCATTTCAACGAGGAAGCGGGCGCCGTCTGGATGCAGCGCGCGCTGAACACCTATCCCGCCGCCGTGTGGATCAACCCGATCCCGCGCGAGCAATGGGGATACACCCAGTCGGTGAAGATCATCCGCGAGCTGATGAGCGATCGCATGTATCCGCTTACCCTCTCCGGCCTCGATGAAGCGATGCGCGAGCTCAGCCGCAAACGCTAGCTGCTCCCAAGATCATTCCTGGCGCTTCGGCTCGGTCCTGGCTCTGGCATCCCGAAGGATCTGGTCGGCGATCGCACCGATCTGGCTGCCGGCCCGAGCATTGGGCTGCATCGCATACACGCCCTTCAGAAAACTGCGATCGACCTCGGTCAGTCCTTCCGGGGCTTTCTTGCCGGGCTCGAATAACGACAGGATCGTATCGGTCCGCGTCCCGGCCTTGGGCGGACGGGCACCGGCCAGCGCGCGCATCGCGGCATAGTCCGCGATCTGCCCGACGGACTTGTCGTCGATCACATCAATGTCGATCACCACGACGGCGCCAAAGGCTGCCTGCTGCGTCATGAGCGAGATACGCGACATGGAACCGGCCTTGCGGAAAGTGCGCGGCGCGTCCGGGCCGTTGTATCCGCCAGCGCCATCATATGCGAGCACCTCGCTGAGCCGCCACGCGCGAACGGGCCCGTCATCTAGCGCGGTATGCTTGTCATCGTTGGTCAGGCTATTGAATATGCCGTGATATTTCTCGCGGAGCTCGGCGATGAACGCCGTCGTGTCCGCAGCGACGATCACGAAGACGTTGGGGCTGCATTTCTCGCTACGATCCACGCGCGCACCGGCATCGAGCGATACTTCGCGCAAGCGCTTCTGGATTGCCTTCGCATAGGCTGGCGGAAGCCCGAGCACCACCGGACAGACGGCATCCCGAAACGGCGAAAGCTGGTCGTTCGCCACCGTCACGGAGTCTTTAACGAAGCCCTGCACTTCCTTTCGCGGGCTTTCCTTCCGGCCCTCCACCACGATGCCGGGATCATGACTGTCCGCGGGAGCCTCCTGCGCGTGCGCAACCCCGCCGATCATCGCGGATGCTGCAAGTAGAATGGCAATCCCGGCTTTCATCATGCGCGCGCCCCCCCCCGCCCCAAAAAAAGGAAAACTGCGGGTTCGTACGACGAGAGTCCATAGGAGCAATATCTGCTCCCGCTCTTTACAGCCGATCCACCGCCCGATGCAGCCGGCGAAGGATCGCGCCATCATGGGCCTGACCATTCGCGGCCTCTGAAGCCAGCGCCATCAGGCGGATCGCACCGAAACTGGCGGAAAGTCCCTTGAGACGCAGAGCCGCAGCCGCCCAGCCGTCCGGATTGTCGGCCGACTTCATCGTTTCGAGGCAGCGCTGTACCCCTTCGAGAAACGCTTCGCGAAGATCGGCGATCAGCGCGGGCTCATCGCCCACCGCCGCTGCCAGGGTCGCATCGATTGCACCGGGATCATAGGCCATGGTCGAAAGCTCTAGCGCAAGCACCGTTAACGCCACGTTTCCTTGTCGCTGTTGGTCCAACGCGGAAATGTGGTAAATGCACGTCATGATTGGGGGAAAACCTGCCGAGCCGCTGCCCGCACATAATGACGCGGAACAGCTGGAGCCGTTCGAAATCACCGCTGCCGCGCCGGCGCCGGTGGAAACCGAAGCCTGGTATGAGGCTGCGGAGGAATATGAGGCGCCGCGTCGATCGGGCTGGGTGCTGCCTGCCGTAGCGCTGGTCGCCACGCTCGGCTGGCTGGGCGCAATGGGCTGGCTACTGCGCGGCAGCTTCGGGGCACCGATGGCTCCCGCCGCCCTCGTCCAGCTGATCGCGGCGCTCTGCGTCCCCCCTGCCCTGATCGGCATCCTCTATCTGCTTACGCTCCGCACGAGCCGGGTGGAGGCGCAGCGTTTCGGCGCCACTGCCCGCGCCATGCGCGCGGAGGCAGCGAGCCTGGAACGCGTGGTCGCCACGCTTTCCCGCAAGATCGAAGAGAATCGCACCGCGCTCGCCGAGCAGACCAACATCCTGATCGCCATGGGCGAGCGCGCTTCGGAGAGGCTCGAGAGCGCCGCCGGCAGCGCCGCCCAGCATGCCCGCTCGATCGACGCCAGCACCCGCCATTTCAGCGAAGCCACCGCCGATGCCGAACACCGGGTGGCAGTCGTGCTCTCCTCGCTGCCCAAGGCGCATGAGGAAATGCGCGGCCTGTCGGATCGGGTCGATGCCGCAGGGCTCCTCGCCAGCGAACGGGCTGCCGCGCTCGACACCCAGCTTTCCGCGCTCTCGGAGCGCGGTCGCGAAGCAGATCAGATCGCCGGCGGCGCCGCCGACCGCCTTGCTGCGCACATCGCCCGCATGGAAGCCACCAGCGAGACCGCCAGCGCGCGACTCGAGCAGGTCACCGGCGAGATGTCGGTTCAGGTCGATGCCGTGCTCGATCGTGCCGCCAACGCCGTGGACGAGGCTCGCAAGGGCATTACCACCCAGGGCGAGGCGATCCTCGCCATGCTCTCCGCCAATCAGGCCGCGCTCGATCGCGCGGGCCGCGACAGCGCCGAGGCGATGGGCGCACGCATGGCAACGATCGAGCAAGTGATCGGCCGCATCGGCAATCGGCTTGCCGAAGAACAGGGCCGCGGTGAGGCGCTGTTCGAGGAGTTGGCGATGGGGGTCGACCGCCTCGACCGCGCGATGGACGATCTTCATGTCGCCGGCGCCGAACGCGCCAGCAATCTCGCCGCATCGATGAGCGCGCTGCACGGTTCGGTCGAGGCGATGACCATCGCAATCGATGTCGGGGACAATATGGCCCGCAAGGCCATCGGCACCTCCGAAGAACTGCTGATCGCGCTCGACGCCTCCGCTCGTGAAATCGACGAGACCCTGCCCGAGGCACTGGCCCGGCTCGATGCCCGCATCAACGCGAGCCGCCAGGTCGTCTCCGCCTCCAAGCCCGAGCTTCTCGCGCTGGTCACCGCCGCCGAGAGCACGCACGACGCGATCGAGGCGATCGCCGACGTGGTCGGCCAGCAACGCGATACGCTCGCCAAGACCCAGGCGTCGTTGCTGGAAACGCTGGCGACGGGCGGCGAGCAGGCCGAACAGCTCGGCGCGATCGTCGATGAGACGATTGCCACCACGCGCCGCTTCGCCGAGAGCGCCGCACCGCAGCTGGTCGAGGCACTGCTGAGCGTGCGCGAAACCTCCAGCGCCGCTGCCGACCATGCGCGTGAGACCCTGGCGGCCATCGTGCCCTATGCCGAGCATGCGATCGAGGAAGCGGCCGGCGACGCGCTGCGCCGTGCCGTCGACGCCTCGATTCGCCGTCAGCTTACGGCTCTCGCCGAGACGACCGAAGCGGCCGTGAACGCTGCGACCCGTGCATCGGAACGGCTCACCGCGCAGATGGTGACGTTGGCCGATACCACCGCACAGGTCGAGGCCCGGATCGCCGAGGGCCGCAAGGAGCGCGAGGAGTCGGACAGCGACAATTTCGCCCGCCGCGTTTCGCTGCTGATCGAAGCGCTCAATTCAGCTTCGATCGACATTACCAAGGCCTTCTCCACCGATGTGACGGATAGCGCCTGGTCCGCCTATCTGAAGGGCGATCGCGGCGTGTTCACCCGCCGTGCGGTGCGGCTGCTCGATCCCTCGGATACCCGCGAGATCCATCGCCTCTACGAGGAGGACGAAGGCTTCCGTGACAACGTCAATCGCTACATCCATGATTTCGAGGCGATGCTGCGCCAGATCCTCGCCCTGCGCGACGGATCGCCGCTGGGCGTGACGTTGCTTTCGTCCGATATGGGCAAGCTCTACGTCGCGCTGGCCCAGGCTATCGAACGCCTGCGAACCTAGGCTCAATCCGGCATGCTGGCGCTCGACGATGCGCGTTGGGGCAACCTGCAGCATGCCTATGGCGATGCTGGCGACATCCCCGTGATGCTGCGCGCGCTGGCGGCATCCCCGGAGCCGCCGGTGGATCCGGAGGCCGAGCCATGGTTCAGCCTGTGGTCGAGCCTCTGCCATCAGGGCGACGCCTACACCGCCTCCTACGCCGCAGTACCTCATATCGTGGAGATCGGGTGCGAGTTTGCGGGGCCGCTGGATTACAGCTTCTTACTGCTGCCTGCTGCGATCGAAGTGGCCCGGTCCACCGGACGAGGCCCCGCGCTCCCGGCGACACTCGCCGACGCCTATCTGGTTGCCATCGGGCGTCTGCCGGACCTGGTGAGCCTCCATCGGAACGAGCCCTGGAACCAAGCCATGCTGCTATCCGCTACGGCAGCACAGGCGGCCGCCAAGGGGCATATCGACGTGGCGGAAGCGCTGATGAACCTGGACGAATATTGGATCGGCCGGATCATTCGCGGGGAGTTCGAGCAGGCTACGAAGCCCTGAACACCGCAGCCCGACCATCAGCGGCCCCAGCGGGTCCAGTCCATCATGTCGGCAGTGACCCAGCCAAAGACGTAGTTCAAATAGAAGATGCCGAACAGCACGGTCGCCACGATCGTGGTACGCAGAGCGATGCGCTTTGCGTTGAACTCGTGCGGTGCGCTGGGCGCCTGGCCGGGGACGAGCGCCACCCCCGCCTCCTCGCTTGTCTTCACGCCAAACGGCAGGACGAGGAACACCGAGAAGGCCCAGAACAGGAAATAGATGGCGAGCGCGGACTTCCAAGGCATCGCGCAGTGATAGCAGATCGTCATCCCGGCGAAAGCCGGGATGACGGCCATAGCGGCTATTGCTCGATGATCAGCACATCCACGATCGGCTTCTTGCCCGTGTAGCGGAAAGCGGCACGGCGCACCGCGAGGCGGACGCTCTCGCGCAGCTTCTCGATATCGCCCTTGCCGTCCTTCTTCACCGCTTCCGCCGCTGCGTCGCAGGCCTCGACGATGAAGTCCTCGCGGTCCTCCTCCACCGGCACGCCCTGCAGCCGGATCTGCGGTGCGCCGGCAAGCTTGCCGTTGCGGATCACCACGGCAGCGCTGATCTGGCCATGCAGCGCGATGCGTCGCCGCTCGTTGATCGTGGTCCCGTCTGCCGGCAGAATGATGTCGCCATCGAGCACCAGGCGGCCGACCGGCGCTTCGCCGATTTTCGCCGGCGTGCCCGGCGCGAGCCGGATGATGTCGCCATTCACCTGACGCACAGACTGCGGCACGCCCTGCTCGAGCGCGAACCGCGCCTGCTCGTACATGTGGCGCACCTCGCCGTGCACCGGCACGACGATCTCGGGCCGGATCCACTTGTACATCGCGGCCAGTTCGGGGCGCCCCGGATGGCCGGAGACGTGGATGAATGCCTGGCGATCGGTGATCAGCTCGACGCCCTTGGCGGCGAGCGTGTTCATGATCCGCCCGATCGCGATCTCGTTGCCCGGGATCTGGCGGGAGGAGAACACCACCGTATCGCCCTCATGCACCTTGAGGACATGGCTGCCCTCGGCGATGCGGTTGAGTGCGGCGCGCGGCTCTCCCTGGCCGCCGGTCGCAACGATCAGCACCTTGTTGGGCGGCAGATCCATCGCCGCATCGAAATCGACCGTGTCGGGGAAATCGCGCAGGTAGCCGGTCTGCTTGGCCACGCGCAGGATGCGGTCGAGCGAGCGCCCGGCAACGCAGAGCTGGCGCCCCGTGTCGCGCGCCACTTCGCCGAGCGTCTGCAGGCGCGCGGCGTTCGAGGCGAAGGTGGTGACGAGTACCCGGCCCTTCGCCGCGCCGATCACGGCGTCGAGGCCCTCGCGGACCGCGCCCTCGGAACCCGAAGCCTCGGGATTGAACACGTTGGTGCTGTCGCAGACCAGCGCCAGCACGCCCTTGTCGCCGATCGCGGTCAGTTCCTCGCCGGTCGAGGCGCCACCCAGCGCGGGCGTCTCGTCCAGCTTCCAGTCGCCGGTGTGGAAGACATTGCCATAGGGCGTCTCGATCAGCACCGCATTGCCCTCGGGGATCGAGTGGGCGAGCGGGGTATAGGTGATGCGGAACGGACCGAGGTTGAACGGCCCTTCTTCATCGACGACGTTGAGCTCGACCTTCTCCTCGATGCCCTCTTCTTCGAGCTTGCCGCGGATCAGCCCTGCGGTGAACGGCGTCGCGTAAAGCGGCACGCCGAGATCGCCCGCCAGATAGGGCAGCGCGCCGATATGATCCTCATGCCCATGGGTGAGCACGATGCCGAGCAGATCGTCGATCCGCTCCTCGATGAACTGCAGGTCGGGCAGGATCACGTCGATGCCGGGATAATTGGCGTCGCCAAAGGTGATGCCGCAATCCACCATCAGCCACTTGCCCTGGCAGCCATAGAGATTGACGTTCATGCCGATCTCGCCGGAGCCGCCGAGCGCCAGGAAGAGAAGTTCTTTTTCAGGGGTCACTTGGTTTCCTCGGTCAACGGCTGCGTTCCCACAGCATCGCCAACCCTTGAATGGTCAGATCGGGTTCGATCACATCGAATATGGGGGTGTGCTTCTCGAAAAGCACGGCCAGGCCGCCGGTGGCGATCACCTTTACCGGGCGGCCGATCTCGGCCTTCATCCGCCCGACCAGCCCTTCGATCATCGCGACATAGCCCCAATAGATGCCGATGTGCATCTGATCGACCGTGTTGCGACCCACCACGCTGGTGGTCGCCGGTGCAGTGATCGCGATGCGTGGCAGCTTGGCGGCAGCGGTGACGAGCGCGTCGAGCGAGAGGTTGATGCCCGGGGCGATGATCCCGCCCTTATAGGCACCACGATAATCGACCACTTCGAAGGTCGTGGCAGTACCGAAATCAATGATGATCAGGTCGCCCGGGTGACGGGCATGGCCGGCGATCATGTTGAGCGCACGGTCGGCGCCCAGCCCCTGGGGTTCCTCGACGTCGAGCGGGAAGCCCCATTCGGCCTCGCCCTGCCCCGCGATCATCGCATCGGTCTTGAAGTATTTGCTGCTCAGCACCTGCAGATTGTGCAGCGCGCGCGGCACCACCGTGGCGATGATCACGCCGGTCACGTCGGCACGATCATAGCCCTCGAGATTGAGGAGCTGGCTCAGCCACACAGCATATTCGTCCGCGGTACGACGCGGATCGGTGGCAATGCGCCAGCGCGCGCGCACCTCGCCGCCTTCCAGCAGGGCGAAAACGACATTGGTGTTGCCGGCGTCGATGGCGAGCAGCATTTCCGGGCCTCTCAGAGCAGGAACACGTCGGCGGCATGGATGGCATGGCTGGTGCCATCGGCCAAGCGCAGGATGAGCGCGCCCTCGCCATCAAGGCCACCGAACAACCCGTCTATGCTCGATCCATCGGCGAGCCGTGCGGCCAGTGCGGTGTCGATCGGATGCGCCCGGGCGAGCCAGCGCTCGCGCACCGGGGCAATCCCCTCGCGCCAGCGCGATACCCAGCGGCCGAAGCTCTCGGCGAGCGTCTCGGCGAAGATCTGGGGATCGGGCGCCGGCCCATGCGCGGCGAAACTGGTGGTGGCGCGGTCCAGCCCCTCGGGATGGTGCGCCAGATTGACCCCGAAGCCGAGGATCACCGCATCGCCCACCCGCTCGAGCAGGATACCGGAGAGCTTGGCGCCGTTCACCAGCAGATCGTTGGGCCATTTGAGCATGGGCTCGAGGCCGAACACCCGAGACGTCTCTTCCAGGGCTACGGCGGCAACCAGTGCCAGCGTGGCGGGGGACGGCTCCCCCGCCCGCGTCCGCACCAGGGTCGAGATATAGAGATTGCCGAGCGGCGACTGCCAGGCGCGGCCTTGACGGCCCTTGCCCGCGGTCTGCCGCCCGGCTCTCAGCCACAGGCCCTCGCTCGCCCCGTTCCGGGCGAGCTCGGCCATGTCGGCATTGGTGGATCCCGTCTCGACGACGGTCCGTACGGTGGCGATCAGAACAGCGCCTTCGCAGCGGCGCCGGTCCAGACCTCCAGATAGCCCAGCAGCGGCCAGCCCAGCGGCGAGATCACCACCGCCGAGATCACCAGCAGTGCGCCTTCGATCGGATCGGTACGGCCCGGGAAGCCCGGTGCCGGCTCGTCGAAGTACATCACCTTGATGACGCGGAGATAATAGTACGCACCGATCGTCGAGGCAGCGGCGGCAACCGCGGCGAAGACGTAAAGGCCCGCATGCACGGCAGCCAGGAACACCTGCAACTTCGAGAAGAAGCCGAGCAGCGGCGGAATGCCGGCGAGGCTGAACATGAAGATCGCCATCGCCACCGCGAGACCCGGGCGGGTGCGCGACATGCCGGCAAGGCTCGCAATCTCCTCGACCGGACGGCCCTCCGCATCGCGCATCTGCAGCACGATCAGGAAGCTGCCCAGCGTCATCACGACATAGATCGCGATATAGTAGAGCACGCTCGACACGCCCGCTTCACCACCGGCGGCGAGGCCGACCAGCGCGAAGCCGACATTGGCGATCGACGAATAGGCGAGCAGTCGCTTGATGTTGCTCTGGCGGATCGCCGCAACCGAACCGAAGACGATCGAGGCCAGCGAGGCGAAGATCACGATCTGGCGCCAGTCGGCGATCGCGGGACCCATCGCGTCGATTGCGACGCGGGTGGCGAGCGCCACCGCGGCAACCTTCGGCGCCGAAGCGAAGAAAGCCGTGACCGGGGTCGGCGCGCCTTCGTACACGTCCGGCGTCCACATGTGGAACGGCACGGCCGACATCTTGAAGGCGAGGCCGGCAAAGACGAACACCAGGCCGAAGAGCAGACCGGTCTTCTGGTCGCCCGAGGCATAGGCGTCGGCGATGCCCGAGAACAGCGTGGTGCCCGAGAAGCCATAAACCAGGCTGATGCCGTAGAGCAGGATGCCCGAAGCCAGCGCGCCCAGCACGAAATACTTCAAGCCTGCTTCCGCCGAACGCGCATCGCGGCGCATGAAGCTGGCGAGGATGTACGAAGCAAGGCTCATCAGCTCGAGGCCGACATAAAGCGACATCAGGTCGCCCGCCGAAACCATCATGCCCATGCCGGCAGCGGAAAGCAGGATCAGCACCGGATATTCCGGACGCAGATCGTCACCCGAAGTCTGCTGGAAGAAGCGCGGCGCGATCAGGATCGAGACGCCGGCAGCCAGGAAGATCAGCGCCTTGGAGAAGGCAGCGAACATGTCCGCGCGGTAGAGCCCGCCAAAGGCCTCGCCCCCGGCCGAAGCCGGGCCAGCGAGCGCGATGCCCGCGCCGACCAGCACGGCGATCGCGGCCCAGCTGACCAGCTTGGTCGACTGGTGGCCGCCCCATGCGGCGACGAGCATCAGGGCGATGGCCCCGACGCTGAGCACCAGCTCAGGAAGGGCCATCATCAATTGCAGCGAATAGTTCATTAGTGCGCCTCCCCGTGCGCAGCAGGGGCAGCGGCGTGTTCGCCATGTTCAGCAGCGGCAGGCGCAGGCTTGCCGGCGGTCGGAGCCGAGTCACCGGCGGGTGCGGCGCGCTCGATGCGCGCGACCAGCTTCTCCACGTCGCCACGCATCGGCTTCATGAAGCTCTCCGGATAGACGCCCATCCAGAGGGTTACCGCAGCCAGCGCGCCGAGCATCGCGAACTCGCGCAGGTCGAGGTCCGGCATCGCCTTCACATCGTCCTTGGTCAGGTCGCCAAAGGCGACGCGACGGTAGAGGTACAGCATATAGGCTGCGCCCAGGATGATGCCGGTGGTGCCGATCAGCGCATAGAGCGTCGAGACCTGGTAGATGCCGGCAAGGCTCAGGAACTCACCGATGAAGTTGCTGGTGCCCGGCAGGCCGACAGAGGCCATGGTGAACAGCAGGAACAGCACGGCGTAGCGCGGCATGTTGATCGCGAGGCCGCCGTAACGGTCGATCTCGCGGGTGTGCAGGCGATCATAGATCACGCCGACGCAGAGGAAGAGCGCACCCGAGACCACGCCGTGGCCGAGCATCACCATCATCGCGCCCTCGATGCCCTGCGCGTTGAACGCGAACAGGCCGAAGGTCACGATCGCCATATGGGCGACCGACGAATAGGCAATCAGCTTCTTCATGTCGCTCTGCACGAGCGCGACGAGCGAGGTGTAGACCACCGCGACGGCCGACAGCGCGAACACCAGCCAGATGAACTGGGCGGACGCTTCCGGGAACATCGGCAGCGAGAAGCGTAGGAAGCCATAGCCGCCAAGCTTCAGCAGCACGCCTGCCAGGATGACCGAACCGGCGGTCGGCGCCTGAACGTGCGCGTCGGGAAGCCAGGTGTGGACCGGCCACATCGGCATCTTCACCGCGAACGAAGCGAAGAAGGCCAGCCATAGCCATGTTTGTATATGCGCCGGGAAGTCGTGCTGCATCAGCGCCGGGATCGACGTCGTGCCGGTGGTCAGGATCATGTAGATGATCGCGATCAGCATCAGCAGCGAGCCGAGCAGCGTGTACAGGAAGAACTTGTACGACGCGTAGATGCGGTTGGCGCCGCCCCAGATGCCGATGATCAGGAACATCGGTATCAGGCCGCCTTCGAAGAAGACGTAGAACAGCATCAGGTCCTGCGCCGCGAAGGTGCCGATCATCAGCACTTCGGTGGCGAGGAACGCCGCCATATACTCCGGCACGCGCTTCTCGATCGAGAGCCAGCTCGCCCCGATGCAGATCGGCATCAGGAACACCGACAGGACGATCAGCAGCAGCGCGAAGCCGTCGATGCCCAGCGCCCACGCGAACTCGGCGCTGCCGATGCCGAACAGGCGGACATGCTCGACGAACTGCCACTGGGCAGCCCCGTCACCGGTCTGGAAATTGGCCCAGAGCAGGATGCCCAGCGCCAGGTCCACGAAGGTGGCAGCCAGCGCCAGCCAACGGGCCGACTGCGCGTTGAGGAACAGGCAGGCGACCGCGGCAATCGCGGGCACCGCCAGCATGACGGTGAGGATAGGGAAGCCGCTCATCGCGCGATCACCCAGGTCAGTGCGGCAGTGAGGCCGATCAGCATGATGAAGGCATAGGCGTAGACATATCCGGATTGCAGCCTGGCGGCGCCGACGCTGCCGAGCTGGACGACCTTGGCGACACCATTCGGGCCGAACCGGTCGATCGTGGCTTCGTCACCCTTCTTCCAGAACAGGCGACCGATCGCGAAGGCGGGGCGCACGAACAGGAAGTTGTAGAGCTCGTCGAAATACCACTTGTTGAGCGAGAAGAGGTACAGCGGGCGGAACGCCTCGGCGAACTTCGCGGGGAAGCTCGGCGACACGATATACGCGCCATACGCAATGGCCAGGCCACTCAGCATCGCGAAGGTCGCGCTGAGTTTCACCCACACCGGCACCTCGTGCATCGCGTGCATCAGATGCTCGTTGAAGGCGATAGCGCCGTGCCAATAGGTCTCACCTGCCGTCGGCTCGATGAACGCGCCGTGGAAGATGAAGCCTGCGGCGATCGCGCCGATGGTCAGCACCACCAGCGGGATCAGCATGACGATCGGGCTTTCATGCGGGTGGTAGCCCGCCGTGCCGTCGCCATGGGCGTGATCGTGGTGATGATCGTCGTGGCCGTGGGCGTCGTGGGCATGATCGTCATGACCATGGCCGTGCGCATCATGCACAGCGTGCTGGATGTGCTCCGAACCAGCCCAGCGCGGCTTGCCGTGGAAGGTCAGGAACACCAGGCGCCAGCTGTAGAAGCTGGTGAGCAGCGCGACGAACACGCCAACCCAGAAGACGCTGGTCTGGCCGGCGGCATAGCTCGCCTCGATGATCGCGTCCTTCGAGTGGAAGCCGGCGAAGCCGAATGCCACCGGGTTGCCGAACAGCGCCGGGATACCCACGCCGGTGATCGCGAGCGTGCCCGCCATCATCGTCCAGTAGGTGACCGGGATCTTCTTCCACAGGCCGCCGTAAAAACGCATGTCCTGCTCGTGGTGCATCGCATGGATCACCGAGCCGGCACCGAGGAACAGCAGCGCCTTGAAGAAAGCGTGCGTGAACAGGTGGAACATCGCCGCGCCATAGGCGCCGACGCCGGCAGCGAAGAACATGTAGCCCAGCTGCGAGCAGGTCGAATAGGCGATGACGCGCTTGATGTCGGTCTGCGTCGTGCCGACGGTCGCGGCGAAGAAGCAGGTCGCGGCACCGACGACGGTGACCACGGTCATCGCGACATGGCTCTGCTCGAACAGCGGCGACATGCGGCAGACCATGAACACACCGGCGGTCACCATGGTCGCGGCGTGGATCAGCGCCGACACCGGGGTCGGGCCTTCCATCGCGTCGGGAAGCCAGGTGTGCAGGCCGAGCTGCGCCGACTTGCCCATCGCACCAACGAACAGCAGCAGGCAGAGCACCGTCACGGTGTCGAAGCGTGCGCCGAGGAAGCCGATGGTCGAACCATGCATGTTCGGCGCGGCGGCTAGGATCGTCGGAATGTCGATCGTGCCGAACACCAGGAAGATGCCGAAGATACCGAGCATGAAGCCAAGGTCGCCGACGCGATTGACCACGAACGCCTTGATGGCGGCGGCGTTTGCGCTCGGCTTACGGAACCAGAAGCCGATCAGCAGGTAGGACGCGAGGCCCACGCCTTCCCAGCCGAAGAACATCTGGACCAGGTTGTTGGCCGTCACGAGCATCAGCATCGCGAAGGTGAAGAGCGACAGATAGGCGAAGAAGCGCGGCTGATCCGGCTCATCGCTCATATAGCCCCAGCTGTAGAGGTGGACGAGCGCCGAGACGCTGGTCACCACCACGAGCATCACCGCGGTCAGGCTGTCGACGCGCAGCGCCCAGTCGACCTGCATCGAGCCGCTCAGCATCCAGGTGAAGATCGGAGAGATCGTCGGCTCGACGTTGCCGCCGAGATAGCTGAGGAAGATCGGCCACGACAGGGCACACGCCACGAAGAGCGAGCCCGTGGTGATGACCTTGGGGAAGGTTTTGCCAAAGGCCTTGTTCGAAAGCCCGGCTACGGCTGCCGCGAGCAGCGGCAGGAATACGATGAAATAGATCGCCGACATCAGCCCTTCATCCGATTGACGTCTTCGACCGAGATCGTGCCGCGGCCGCGGAAGTAGATAACGAGAATGGCGAGACCGATCGCGGCCTCACCGGCAGCGACGGTCAGCACGAACATCGCGAAGACCTGGCCGACCAGGTCGCCGAGCGCGTTCGAGAACGCCACGAGGTTCAGGTTCACCGACAGCAGGATCAGCTCGATCGCCATCAGGATGACGATGAGGTTCTTGCGGTTCATGAAGATGCCGAGGACGCCCAGCGTGAACAGGATCGCGCTGACGACGAGATAGTGCGTAAGGGTGATCACAGCTCGACCCCCTGCCCCACGGGTTGGTTCACGTTGCGGGTCGCGTCCTTGGCGCGGCGTTGGACCTGACGGCTGATCTTCTGCGGCTTGACGTCGGTGCGCGGACGCAGCGTCAGCACGATCGCGCCGATCATCGCGACGAGCAGCACCAGACCGGCGCCTTCGAACACGAACAGGTAACGGGAATAGAGGAGCTGGCCGATCGCCTCGATGTTGGGCACCTTGGCGTCGATCGGCGCGATACGGCGGCCGAGCTGCAGCGGACCGGCGCTATAGGCGCCCACCGCGATCAGGATCTCGGCGACCAGCGCGATGGCAAGCGCGAAGCCGATGGCCGCGTACTTCATCACGCCCGCGCGAAGCTCCGCGAAGTCGATGTTCAGCATCATGACCACGAAGAGGAACAGCACGGCGACGGCGCCGACATAGACGATGACGAGCAGCATCGCGATGAACTCGGCATTGGCGAGCACCATCAGCCCCGCAGCGTTGAAGAACGCCAGGATGAGCCACAGAACGGAATGGACCGGGTTGCGAGACAGGATGGTGAGTGCGCCGGAGACGCACACCACTGCCGCAAACAGGTAAAAGGCGAGAAGCTGGATCACGGAATCGGATGGCCCCTGTAGATTGGCGTGCGCTTAACGGTACGGTGCATCGGCGGCAAGGTTCGCGGCGATTGCGCGCTCCCAGCGGTCGCCGTTCGCGAGCAGCTTTTCCTTCTGATAGATCAGCTCCTCACGGGTTTCGGTGGCGAACTCGAAGTTAGGCCCTTCGACGATCGCGTCGACCGGGCATGCTTCCTGGCACAGGCCGCAATAGATGCACTTGGTCATGTCGATGTCGTAGCGCGTGGTGCGGCGGCTGCCGTCCTCGCGCGGTTCGGCCTCGATCGTGATCGCCAGCGCCGGGCAGACCGCTTCGCACAGCTTGCATGCGATGCAGCGCTCTTCGCCATTGGGATAGCGACGCAGCGCATGCTCGCCACGGAAGCGGGGCGAGAGCGGGTTCTTCTCATAGGGATAGTTGATGGTCGCCTTGGGCTTGAAGAAATACTTCAAGGTCAGGGCGTGCGCCTTCACGAACTCCCAGAGAGTCCAGGTCTTGATGAAATGGGCGACGGTGCTCATGCGGGCACTCCAACCCGGGTCAGCATGAGGTACCCGGAAACGAGGAAGACGAAGAAGAGCGACAGCGGCAGGAAGATCTTCCAGCCCAGGCGCATCAGCTGATCATAACGGTACCTGGGCACCGTGGCCTTGACCCAGCTGAACAGGAAGAAGCCGAAGCTGATCTTGAGCAGCAGCCAGATGATGCCCGGAATCCAGTAGAGGATCGGGATGTCCAGCGGCGGCAGGTAACCGCCCCAGAACAGCGTCGCATTGAGCGCGCTCATCAGCAGCACGTTGCCATATTCGCCGAGCCAGAACAGCGCAAAGGCCATCGACGAATATTCGGTCTGATAGCCGGCAACGAGCTCGCTCTCGGCCTCGGTAAGATCGAACGGAGCGCGCTGCGTCTCGGCGAGCGACGAGATGAAGAACACCACGGCCATCGGGAACAGCAGCGGGTTCAGCGCATAGAAGTTGAAGATGCCGAGGACGTGGCCCTTCTGGCCTTCAACGATCGCCGTCATGTTGAACGAGCCGGTCCACAGCACGATCGAGATCAGCACGAAGCCGATCGAGACTTCGTAGCTTACCATCTGCGCGGCAGCGCGGATCGCCGAGTAGAACGGGTATTTCGAGTTCGACGCCCAGCCGGCAAGGATGATGCCGTACACGCCCAGCGACGAGGCCGCGAGCACGTAGAGCAGGCCGACATTGATGTTGGCCAGCACCACGCCGAACTGGAACGGCACCACCGCCCACACGATCAGCGCCACCGTGAAAGTGATGATCGGCCCGAGCAGGAAGAGCGTCTTGTTGGCGCCCGACGGAATGATCGTTTCCTGCAGGAAGACCTTGAGGCCGTCCGCGAAGGACTGGAGCAGGCCGAGCGGACCGACCACGTTCGGGCCGCGGCGCAGTGCCATGGCCGCCCAGATCTTGCGGTCGACATAGATGACCATCGCGACGGCCAGCATCAGCGGCAGCGCGATGACCAGGATGTCGATCAGCGTTGCGACGAACCACGCCAGGCCGAACGGCAGGCCGAGATAGGTAAACCAGGACGTCATTCTGCGGCCTCTGCGAAGTCTTCGCCGTGGATCAGTTCGGCCGAGCAACGCTGCATGGTCGGCGAGGCACGGCAGATGGCGTTGGTGAGATAGAAATCGGCGACGGCATAGCCGACCGGGCCCGATGCCTTGGCGTCGAGCTTCGGCGGCGAGAACTCGTAGCCGGCCAGACCCTCATGGCCCAGCGCCGGCACTTCGCTCGCCATCTGGGCGCGCAACTGCTCGAAATTGTCGAACGGCAGCGTGTGGCCGAGGCGGTCCGAAAGTGCGCGCAGGATCGTCCAGTCCTCGCGAGCGTCGCCGGGAGCGAACACCGCGCGGTCGGCGCGCTGCACGCGGCCTTCCAGGTTCACATAGGTGCCCGGCTTCTCGGCATAGGTCGCGCCAGGCAGGATCACGTCCGCATGGTGCGCGCCATTGTCGCCATGATGGCCGACATAGACCTTGAAGCTATCCTTGAAGCCCTCGAAGTTCACTTCGTCGGCGCCGAGGAAGAAAGCGAGCTTAGGCGCAGCGGCGACGATGTCCGCAATGCCACCCTTCTGCGCATAGCCGAGCATCAGCCCGCCCATGCGCGCAGCGGCGGTGTGGACGACGTTGAAGCCGTTCCAGCCATCACGCTGGAAGGCCGAAGCCATGGCGAGCGTGGCGCCCTGCCCTTCCTTCAGCGCGGCCGGGCCGACGATCAGGACGGGCTTCTTCGCCGCGTCGATCGCTTCGGCGGCCGAAGCCGGCAGCTTGGCGAGCAGGCCCAGGTCGTTGCCCAGCCACTCGACCTTGTAGGTCAGGTCGGTCTCTTCGCCGATCGCGAAGACCTTCGCGCCCTTCTTGATCGCCTTGCGGATGCGGGTGTTGATCAGCGGCGCTTCGAAACGCAGGTTCGAGCCGACCAGCAGGATCGCGTCCGCTTCCTCGATGCCGGCGATGGTCGTGTTGAACGCCACCGAGCCGAGGTTCGACACGTCATAGGACAGGCCGGTCTGGCGCCCTTCGAGCAGGTCCGAACCCAGCGCCTTCACCAGCGACTTCGCCGCGAACATCGTCTCGCAGTCGACCAGGTCGCCAGCGATCGCCGCAACGCTCGATCCGGCGCTCTTGGCAGCCGCGGCAATCGCGTCGAACGCTTCGTCCCAGCTGGCTTCGACCAGCTTGCCGTCCTTGCGGACATAGGGCTTGTCGAGGCGGCGGCGGACCAGCGCGTCGACGTGATAGCGGGTCTTGTCGTGTGCCCACTCTTCGTTGACGTCTTCATTGATCCGCGGAAGCACGCGCATCACCTGACGGCCACGGCTGTCGAGGCGGATGTTGGTGCCGACCGCATCCATGACGTCGATCGAGAGGTTCTTCTTCAGCTCCCACGAGCGATACTCGAAGGCGACCGGCTTGTGGGTCAGCGCGCCGACCGGGCAGAGGTCCGCGACGTTGCCCGAGAGCTCGCTCTTGAACGCCTTCTCGAGATAGGTCGTGATCTGCATGTTCTCGCCGCGATAGATCGCGCCGATGTCCTCCACGCCCGCCACTTCCTCGCCGAAGCGAACGCAGCGGGTGCACTGGATGCAGCGGGTCATGATCGTCTTGATGATCGGACCCATGTACTTCTCGGTCACCGCACGCTTGTTCTCGGTGTAGCGCGAGTGGCCGCGACCATAAGCGACCGACTGGTCCTGCAGGTCGCACTCGCCGCCCTGATCGCAGATCGGGCAGTCGAGCGGGTGATTGATCAGCAGGAACTCCATCACGCCTTCGCGTGCGGCCTTCACCATCGGCGAGTCCGTGCGGATTTCCTGGTTGTCGGCCGCAGGCAGCGCGCACGAAGCCTGGGGCTTGGGCGGCCCGGGCTTCACCTCGACGAGGCACATGCGGCAATTGCCGGCGATCGACAGGCGCTCATGATAGCAGAAGCGCGGAATTTCCTTGCCTGCGGCTTCGCAGGCCTGAAGCACGGTGGCGCCCGCCGGCACCTCCACTTCAATTCCATCGACGGTAAGCTTTGGCATCTTATTGCTTCCCTGCGCCGGCGGGGCTTCCACCGCGCGCTCTCAAAAGACCCTCGGCGACCACCCCGTGGATCGTCACCCGGTTGAAATTGATCTTGCGGCCATGTCCACAGGCCTGCAGCGTCGGCAACAAGGCTGAGACAGCAGCAGCCTCTTCAGTCGAGCGCCGCTCGGAACGCACCACGCGATCCGCAGCTTCGGGAGACCGCTCCGCGGCGCACTGCGCGACATCATACAGCGCGAACGCCGGCTTCTGCAGCCATGCGGGTCGGTTTGCTGCGTCAGCAACCGCCATCGCATGGGACGATTCCGCGGTCCGCAGATAAAGCGCCTCTGCGAACGCCCCGCGCCAGGTCAGGATGCGCGCATCGGTAACCCGCGGCGCTTCGCAAAGCGCCGCGCCGCGCAACAGGTCCCTGACCGCGACGTTGCTCGCCGGCGAGCCCGGCTCCATATCGAACAGACGCGAAGTCTCGTCCTTCTGTCCCCGCACAACGCAGTTCGCCAGCCGGG
>PJUL01000507.1_pt1 | contig 27096 bp, 24 predicted proteins | sample 1512221 | NCBI WGS metagenome assembly PJUL01 (sample SAMN08177667, study PRJNA422409) | Feces metagenome, whole genome shotgun sequencing project.
CGTCGATGACCGAGATGATGTCTGCAATTTTGTTGCTGCTGGCGTTGATGCCTTTCATGGTCTCCACCACTTCGGCCACCACGTCGCCGCCTTGCACGGCCACGGTGCTGGCGTTGACGGCCAACTGGTTGGCGGTGCGGGCGTTGTCGGCGTTCTGGCGCACGGTGGAGCCCAGCTCTTCCATGGAGGCTGCGGTTTCTTCCAGCGCCGAGGCTTGCTGCTCTGTGCGTGCGCTCAGGTCGTTGTTGCCTGAGGCTATCTGCGAGCTGGCTGAGGCTACGCCTTCGGCGTTGCCGCGCACACCCGACACCACCCGGGCCAGGTTGTCGCGCATGTGGGCCAGCGCGGTGAGCAGCTGGCCCATTTCGTCCTTGCCGCCCGCAGGCACGTCGGCGGTGAGGTCGCCCTCGGCAATGGCGCGGGCCGCCTGCACCGCATGGTGCGCTGGGCGTGTGACGGCGCGGGTAATGGCGATGCCCAGCAGGGCTGCCAGCACCACACACACGGCCAGTGTGATCAACACCGACAAGCGGGCCACGTTGAACACCTGCCGGGCCTCCTCGCTGGCCTTCTCGGCGTTTTCCGCATTGAGCTCCTGCATCTGGCCCAGTGTTTCGGCCACGGCCACAAAGGCACTTTCGGATTCGCCGGCATACGCCAGGGCGAGTACTTCGCCCGTCAGTTCCAGCGTCTCCGACGTGGAGAAGTCGACGCCGTTGGCGATCTCCACCAGCTTGGCCTGCAGCACGGCGTATTCGGCCTTGCGCTTTTTGTAGGCGTCGTAGATCTCGCGCTCTTTGGGGTCGTTGATCAGGGGCTCGTAGGTTTTTTCCAACCGCTCGATGTCTTTGGCGCGCAGGCCCACTTGCTCGGAAAACGCCTTCACTTCCACCAGACTGCGAGAGGTGACCATGCCCGCTTCGGAGCGGCGCATGCGGTTGTACAGCACGCGCAGTTCGCCGGTCTGCTCCACGCTGGGCAGCAGGTTGGTGGCGATCTCCTCGGCATTGCTGTTGATGCGCGACATCTGCACCAAGGCAATGAGGCCCACCACCGTGGTCAACAGCACAACTGCCAGAAACGCCGCACCCAATTTCACGCCGATGCGCAGATCGGAAACTTTCATGAATCACCCTTCAAAGAAACTCGACACTCTGCAGCGCCCGCGCTGGCATCGAGTCTGTAACAAATTGATGCTCAGTCTAGCAGCGCACCCACCTGCGCAGGCTCAGGCATGACCCGCATAGCGCAGGGGCCGCATGTGGTTAGAAGATGCCCGCGCCCTGCTCTGCAGAAACAAAAAAGCATGCATGCCGCGGGGCATGCATGCTTTTATTTTGATAGCTGCCAGCGCTTTCTGGATAAGCGCTGGAGGCCGATTTGGCTCAAACTGAGTGAGCCCCGTCGGCCTGGAGCAGTCAGGCCTGGGCTTTCTTGAAAGCCTCGATACCGTCGGTGACTTCCTTCTTGGCAGAGTCGATGCCTTCCCAGCCCACCACCTTCACCCACTTGCCCTTTTCCAGGTCCTTGTAGTGCTCGAAGAAGTGCGCAATGGCGTTGCGGCGCATAGCGTTCACGTCTTCGATGTCCTTCCAGTGGTCGTACATCGGCAGGATCTTGGAGGTGGGCACGGCGATGACCTTGCCGTCCACGCCCGCTTCGTCTTCCATCATCAGAATGCCCAGGGGGCGGCAAGGCACCACCACGCCGGGGTGCAGCGGGTAGGGGGTGATCACCAGCACGTCCACGGGGTCGCCGTCGCCCGACAGGGTCTGCGGCACGTAGCCGTAGTTGGTGGGGTAATGCATGGCCGTGGTCATGAAACGGTCCACAAAAATCGCGCCGGATTCCTTGTCCACCTCGTACTTGATGGGGTCGGAGTTCATCGGGATCTCGATGACGACGTTGAAGGATTCGGGAGCGTTCTTGCCTGGGGGGACGTTGTTAAGAGACATGTCTTTGAATAGTGGTTTGAAAACGGCAACCCGCGAAGCAAGCGCGGCGTCAATTTGCTGACACAGCGCAACGAAGCGTCGGGATTAACCCTGATTTTAGGGGCAGGCCCCTTTCTGCCTGCTTGCAAACCGGCGTTTGCCTGTAAATTGGGTCTGTTGGCCAATCGACTCCAGCCGCCCACGCGGCGCGCCGGGAGCACGAGGAAGCAACGCAGCGGGGATGCCACCGATGCGTTGCGCCCCCTCCGTGCAACACACCCAAGGAGAATTGAATGGCTGCAAGTTCAGCGCTGACCTCCCCCCTCATCCTCGCCCTCGTCTGCGGGCTCATCGCGGTGGCCTACGGCATCTGGGCCCGGGGCTGGATCCTTTCCAAAGACCCGGGCAACGCCCGCATGCAAGAGATTGCCGCTGCCATCCAGGCGGGCGCCGCGGCCTACCTGGCCCGGCAATACAAGACCATTGCCATCGTCGGCGTGGTGCTGGCCATCCTCATCGGCATCTTTCTGGACGTGACCACCGCCATCGGTTTCGTGGTGGGCGCGGTGCTCTCGGGTGCCTGCGGCTTCATTGGCATGAACGTCTCGGTGCGCGCCAACGTGCGCACGGCCCAGGCGGCCACCCAAGGCATCGGCCCCGCGCTGGATGTGGCGTTTCGCGGCGGGGCCATCACCGGCATGCTGGTGGTGGGCCTGGGGCTGCTGGGCGTAACGGCGTTCTACTGGTTTCTGGCGGGCAATGGCAACCTCACGCCCACGGCCAACCTGGCCACGCTGCTGAACCCGCTGATCGGGTTTGCGTTTGGCTCGTCGCTGATTTCCATCTTTGCGCGCCTGGGCGGCGGCATCTTCACCAAGGGGGCCGATGTGGGCGCCGACCTGGTGGGCAAGGTGGAAGCGGGCATCCCCGAAGACGACCCGCGCAACCCCGCCGTGATCGCCGACAACGTGGGCGACAACGTGGGCGACTGCGCCGGCATGGCGGCCGACCTGTTCGAGACCTATGCGGTGACGCTGATCGCCACCATGGTGCTGGGCGCGCTGCTGGTGGCCACCGCACCGGTCAACGCCGTGGTCTACCCGCTGGCGCTGGGCGCCGTGTCCATCGTGGCGTCCATCATCGGCTGCTTCTTCGTGAAGGCTTCGCCGGGCATGAAGAACGTGATGCCTGCGCTGTACAAGGGCCTGGCGATTGCTGGGGTGTTGTCGCTCATTGCGTTTTACTTCGTCACGCTGTGGATCATTCCCGACAACGCCATCACCGCCACCGGCACGCAGATCCGGCTGTTTGGCGCCTGCGCCACCGGCCTGGTGCTGACGGCCGTGCTGGTGTGGATCACCGAGTTCTACACCGGCACGCAGTATTCGCCCGTTCAGCACATCGCCCAGGCCTCCACCACCGGCCACGGCACCAACATCATTGCGGGGCTTGGCGTGTCGATGCGCTCCACCGCCTGGCCCGTGGTGTTTGTGTGTACAGCCATCATCGTGTCGTACGGCCTGGCCGGCCTCTACGGCATTGCGGTGGCGGCCACTGCCATGCTGAGCATGGCCGGCATCGTGGTGGCGCTAGACGCCTATGGCCCCATCACCGACAACGCCGGCGGCATTGCCGAAATGGCCGAGCTGCCCAGCAGCGTGCGCGACATCACCGACCCGCTGGACGCTGTGGGCAACACCACCAAGGCCGTGACTAAGGGCTACGCCATCGGCTCGGCCGGGCTGGCGTCGCTGGTGCTGTTTGCCGACTACACACACAAGCTCGAAACTTATGGCCGATCAATCAGCTTTGACCTGTCGGACCCGCTGGTCATCGTGGGCCTGTTCATTGGCGGGCTGATCCCCTACCTGTTCGGCGCCATGGCGATGGAGGCCGTGGGCCGCGCGGCGGGCGCCGTGGTGGTGGAGGTGCGCCGCCAGTTCAGCACCATCAAGGGCATCATGGACGGCACCGGCAAGCCCGAGTACGGCAAGGCCGTGGACATGCTGACCACGGCCGCCATCAAGGAGATGGTGGTGCCGAGCCTGCTGCCTGTGATTGCACCGCTGGTGGTCGGCCTGCTGCTGGGCCCCAAGGCTTTGGGCGGCTTGCTGATGGGCACCATCGTGACCGGGCTGTTTGTGGCCATCAGCATGTGCACCGGCGGTGGCGCCTGGGACAACGCCAAGAAGTACATCGAAGACGGCCACCACGGCGGCAAGGGCAGCGAGGCGCACAAGGCCGCCGTGACCGGCGACACGGTGGGCGACCCCTACAAAGACACTGCCGGCCCGGCCATCAACCCGCTGATCAAGATCATCAACATCGTGGCGCTGCTGATCGTGCCGCTGGTGGTCAAGTTCCACGGCGGGTAGGCGGGCAGACCCATCGGGGTTAGCCACCGACCAGGGCCGCCGCGTTCCACAACCAGTGGATAAGCGGTACAAGGCCCGCCATCCAAACCAAACAAGGGGCTTCGGCCCCTTTTTGCCGCGTACCATCGCGGGCACGGCACTCCTTCATGATCAAGATGGCCTCGCACCACACTTCTGCACCCGCACTGGCCCCCTCCTCTGCCCCGCACGAGCGCATCGTGCAGGACGTGTTGGCCCAGGCTCGCCACATCCTGGAGCGCGTGGCCGACGCTGCGCGGACCATTCTGCAATCCCGCCAGGACCAGGCCCGCACCCCAGGCGAACACGGTGCCATGCAGGGCGCGCGCCAGCAACTCATGCAGTTGACCCCGGTGATGTGCGAGCGCTATCCCGACGCGCTGCGCCAGGCGATGGCCCAGACCGCCGCTCAGACCGAGGCTGCGCCATCGCGCTCCCTGTTCTCCATCCATTTCGATGAACTGGAGCTGATGGACGAAAGCCAGGTGAGCGAAAGTGTGGAGCGCGCCCGCGCCCGGCAGGTGCTGATGACGGCGGCTGAAGGCCCGCTGGCCGAGCTGGACGCCCTGGTGTGCAGCGCGCTGGGCCTGCCCCGTGTGCAGCCTGAGCACAACCCACTGCGCCCCGACGTGTTTCTGCAAGCGCTGCAAACCGTGGTCTCACAAATGCAGCTCACCCCTCAGGTGCGCACCGACTGGATGGGGCCGATGGCCCAGGCACTGGGCAACGAGCTGCGCGGGCTGTACCGCGCGCAGGCAGACAGGCTCAAGCAGACCGGCGTGCAACCCGTGGGCTACGCCATGCGCCAAGCCGATGGCAACCTGCTGTATGTGGCGCCCGCTGCGGGTGGTGCCTCGCCCGGCTTTGCGGCCGACAACGACCTGGCAGAAGCCAAAAGCTCGGCCGACCCGCTTCTGACGCTGGACAGGTTGCGCCGCCTGCTGGTGGGCGAATACACCGCACCGCAGCCCTCACAGGCCCAAGCCACCGCCGCCTCGCCTGCCGGTGCGCCACCGCCTGAAGAAAGTTTTGCCGACCGATTTGCTCGCGAGTTTGAAAGCCACGGCCAGCTGCCGCAGATCGACGCACCCGCCACCGACTTCGCCATGACCGTGCCTGCCGCCTTCGAGGCGCTGCAAGAGATGAACCAGGTCGGCCACATGATGGAACGCCTGGGCAATGCCGCGGAACCCGCGCGCAAGCAACAACAGGGCGCCGGCCTGGGCCAGGCGCTGAGCATGGAAGTCGTCGCGCTGATGGTGGACAACATGGCGCAGGACCAACGCCTGCTGTGGCCCGTGCAGCAATTCATCCGCGCGCTGGAGCCCGCCCTGATGCAGTTGGCCATTGCTGACCCGCGTTTCTTCAGCCACAAGGAGCACGCGGCGCGCCGCCTGTTGCAAGACATCACCGACCGCAGCCTGGCCTACAACAGCACCGAAGCACCGGGGTTCCAGAGCTTCATGCGCTCGCTCATGAACATCGCGGGCCCGCTGGCCACTGCCAACATCGACAGCGAGCACGACTTCGAGAACGTGCTGGAACAACTGCACGCCAAGTGGAATGAAAAAGAGCAGGCCCGCCACGCCGAGCGCGCACGCGCCATCGAAACGCTGGAGCACGCCGAACAACGGCACGCGCTGGCCGCCACCTTGTCGCGCGAACTGGCCCAGCGCCCCCACATGGAGCGCATGCCCGAGGAAATCGCCCACTTCCTGCTGGGCCCCTGGGCTCAGGTGCTGGCCGAAGCCCGCCTCACGCACCCCGAAGGCACGCCCGACCCTGGCCGGTACCTCGCTCTGGTAGACCCCTTGATCTGGAGCGCTCAGCCCGAGCTGACCCGCCAGAACACCGCCGAACTGGCCCGCCTGCTGCCCACGCTGCTCCCCCGCCTGCGAGAGGGCCTGGCGCTCATCGACTACCCCGCCAGCCGCACCGACGCCGTGTTCGAATTGCTGATGCAGCAGCATCAGGCCGCATTTGCCAAACCCGCGCCGGGCACGCCAGCGGCAGCAGAAGCGGATGCAGATGCTGGCGAAGAGGCCGTGGCCAGCGCACTGCCAGTTGCCCCCAAGGCCACCACCCAACCTGCGCCACTGCCTGACGACGACCCCTGGCTAGCCCCTGCCGAAGCCAAGGAATCCGGCTACATGGACATCAGCGCGGAGGACGGCGAGCCCCTGGCTTCCGGACCCGATTCCGACACCCAAAAACCGAGGGACGCGAGCGAGCCTGCGCCACTGTTGCAACCGACCGCGCAAACCACCGCCTGCCCGCCCCTGGCAGTGGGCAACTGGGTCAACTTGCTGGTGTCCGGCCAGTGGGAACGCACCCAGCTGTCATGGGTGGGCAAGCACGGCACCCTGTTCCTCTTCACCAGTGCCACGGGGCGCACCCAATCGATGACCCAGCGCCTGCTGGACAGGCTCTACCACCAGGGCGCCTTGCAGGTGCTGACCGATCAGCCTGTGGTGGATGTGGCGCTGGATGCGGTGGCGGAGCAGGCGATGCGCAACAGCGTGGAGAGCCGGTTATGAGGGTCGCGTCGCTACGAACTCATCGAGGGCAGCCTTGGGCTCATTCGACAGTGATCTAAGTTCTAGAGACGTTGCCAAGCGCCTATCCAACGAAAGACCCCGATGACCACTGAAAAAATCAAAGGCCCGGCCTCCTACTTTCCGTCCATCGAGAAAAAATATGGGCAGGCCATTGCCCACTGGCTACACATCCTGGAGGGGGCCGGAGAGCGTAAGCACATGGAATATGTGGCAATGCTGAAAGACCAGTACCAAATGGGCCATGGCCATGCCAATGCGCTGGTTGCCCACTTTCTGTCCGCTAAGTAACCCTCCATTGCCAACCACTGCAGGCGCACCACGGCCGCACCACTCCCCCATGCCCATCACCCTCGATTCCCTCGACCACGTGGTTCTCACCGTGGCCAGCATTCCCAAAACCATCGCCTTCTATGAACGCGTGCTGGGCATGCAGTCAGTCGAATTCAAGCCCCAACGTTTTGCGCTGCACTTTGGCATGCAGAAGATCAACCTGCATGAAGTCGGCACGGTGGTGGACCCCAACGTGCGCCATGCCGCGGCGGGTTCGGGCGACCTGTGTTTTCTGACTCGGGTGCCGATGGACGACGTCATCGCGCATCTGCAGGCCGAGGGCGTGGCCATCGTGCAGGGGCCGGTGGGTGCAACGGGCGCGCGCCATCGGCTGCGGTCGGTTTACATCTATGACCCGGACGAGAACCTGATCGAGATTGCCAACGCGGTGTGATGGGCGATGGCGCCCTCCCTCATCGCTTTAAACACTCCCAAATCAATAGCAGCCAGCGCTTGATAGGCAAGCGCTAGAGGCACTTTTTATTAAAATTTAGGCAACACCGTCCCAGTGTGGGCGCTAAGGCGCTTGCGCCAGCAAAGATTCCAGCGTGCGGACGTCTGGCAAGTTGTGCAGGTCCAGCACCTGTTTGCACACGTCGTGGGCGTGGCGTTCGCTGAAATGCAGGGTGGCGTTCTCCATGAACTTGGCCTGCACTTCAGCGTTGGACACCGGGCGGTCCGCATGGCCGCGATTCACCGCTTCGCGGTGCGCACGCCACTGGCCGTCTTTCAGCCCCACGCGCACCTCGCCGCTGTAATGGCGCGGAAAAGTGGAATCCGGATCGATGCGGTAGCGCACCTTGTCCATCAACGCCCGCGCTTGCGGCTCCAGATAGGCCTGCGGCAGAAGCTCTCGCAAGCCCAGGCGCCCGCGCAGCAGGCCGCTGGCGACGGCATAAGGCAGGCTGAACTTGGCGTCGTACTCGTTTTGTGGGCGGCGTTTGCGCTCCGCAGGCTCGCACACCAATTCAACGGCCGCATCGGGCACCAGCACTTCGATGGTTTCGATGGCTTGCACATCCAGGCCGTCGCGCTGCAGCGCAATGGCAGCATCCGTGGCTGCATGCACGAAGTGGCACATGGCAAAGGGCTTGATGGCGATGTTGTTGAGCTCCCACGTGGTGGCACACCCCTGTGCGTCAAGCCCGGCTGTTGCCAGCGTGAGGTCTGCGGGGCGCACAGGTTGGGGGTCGAGGTGGGTGGCGTACAGCCCGTAGCGCCCGCTGTAAGGCGCCTGTGGTGCGACCACGCTGTGTGCAGCCAGGCTCGCTGCCACGATGCCGGCCTGGGCGGCCCAGCCCGGATGGGTCCGTTTGGTCCACGCACCGTCTTCGATGAACTGCAGGCTGCCGCTGGCAAAAGACAGCACAGCGCCCTGGGCGTGCACCAAGGTGTCTGCGCCCAGCCCCTGCAAGCGCCCAGCCGCCAGTGCGGCAGCAAATGCGCCCACCAGCCCGGTGGCGTGAAAGCCCCGCGAATGGAAGCCGCCACGCGCGGCCATGGCCAGCCGCGCGCCACACTCGACGGCCGCGATGTAGGCCGCCAGCAGATCGGCGCCGCTGGCGCCGCGCTGCGCTGCCACACCCAGCACAGCGGGAAGCACCGCTACGGTCAGGTGAACAATGCCGGCCATGTGCGTGTCGTCGTAGTCCAGCCCGTGCAGCAAAACGCCATTCATCACCGCGGCATCCCGCAAGGGCAGCCCGGCGGCATCGCCAATCACGCCACGCTGGTGCGTGGCCGGCACGGGGCCCGCCAACGCGCGCAGCGATGCATTGAAGCGCGCAGCAAACTCCTCGCGGCGCGCAGCCATGGCGCAGCCAATGGCATCCAGTATCAGATGGCGAGCACGCAGCGAGACCTCGGCCGGCACATCCGCCAGCCGCATGCTGGCAGTGAAACCGGCGAGGGTGTGGGCAATCGGGTCCGCGACGGCCGTGCCCACATTCACGGGCTCAGTCAACCTTGGCTCCGGCTGCCTGCGCCGCCTTGCCCCATTTGGCGACCTCGGACTTGATGAAGCTGCCGAACTCCGCCGCGTTCATCGGCATGGGTTCAACGCCTTGCGCGATGAAGTAGTTCTGCATCTCTGGCGTCTTGGCGACTTTCACCATGGCATCACTGAGCTTGGCCACGATCGGTGCCGGTGTCTTGGCAGGCGCCACAAACCCCATCCACGATACCGCCGAGAACCCGGGCAGCGTTTCAGCCACCGTGGGTACATCCGGCAGTGCTGCAATGCGCTTGGAACCGCTTACGGCCAGCGCCTTCACGCGACCATCCTTGATCATGGGGAGTACGGCCACCGGCGTGTCAAACATCACGCTAACGCGCCCGGCCATCAGATCTGTGAGGGCGGGTGGGGAGCCTTTGTAAGGGACATGCATCATCTTCACGCCCCCCGCCATCGAGAGCATTTCCATCGCGAGATGGTTGGTGACGCCATTGCCGCTGGAGCCGAAATTGATCTCGCCCGGCTTGGCTTTCGCCAATGCCAACAACTCGTTGACGTCCTTCGCTGGAAATTTGGCGTTGGCCACCAGCACCAGCGGCACGTTAATGGTGCCGGCCAGTGCGGAGTAGTCCTTCACCGGGTCATAGGGCAGCTTTTCATACACACCGGGGTTGACGGCCATGGGGCCCGCCGATGTGAAAAGAACGGTGTAGCCATCAGGCGCCGCTGCCGCCGCAGCCTGCTGCCCCAGGATGCCGCCCGCACCGGCGCGGTTGTCCACGATGAAGGCTTGGCCCAATTCGGCCTGCAACTTGGGGGCCACCGCCCGCGCAATCGTGTCTGTGCCCTGCCCCGCTGGAAAACCCACCACGATGCGGATGGGCTTGGTGGGGAAATCGTCGCTGGCCAGGGCTGGCAGCGCGAAGCTGGCCAAGGCTGCCAGTGCGGATACAGAAAGAAAAGACCGAGTGCGCATGGTTTGGCTCCATTATTTGTAGGGACAAGTCATTGTATGAATCGATGATTTGTCCTGTCAATAAAGTGCGCCTGGGGTAAACCCGCGGAGTGCGTCATTTGCGCATTTGCATCCTGTAGGTGAAGCGGTCGCTGGGGTGGATGTTGTCCGCAGCCTCCAGCAACTCGCCGTTGTCGCTGTAGTAGCGGCGCACGATGCGCAGGCCAGCGGCACCCGGCTGGGCGCCCAGGTTGGCGGCGTCGTCGCCATCCAGCAGCACCCCTTGGAGCTCTTGCTCCACCCGCACGATGGTGCGCCCGTAGTCGGCTTCAATCATCGCGTGCACAGCGCCACGGCGCCCCCGCAACCGCGTTTCGATACCCGCCAGCACAGGGTTCAGGTAAAGCCGCGTTACGCAGATGGGCCGGGCCTCGCCAGACGCCAGCTCAGCCGTTGTGCCGGCCACGCGCACGCCCATGCCATAGATCCACTCCTCCCCTGCAGGTATGCCAAATTCCTGCGCCTGCGCCTTGCCCAGGGCGAGCTTGCCAATGTAGACGAGCCGCAACTCAGTGTCCTGCGCGTACTGAAGAAGCTCCTGAACGGTGGCGACGTCCTGGGTGTAGCGCGCAGCGTCGGTGGTGGACGTGACCACCGTGCCTACCCGCTGGCGGCGGGTCACCAAGCCCGCATCCGCCAGGATGCGTACAGCCTCGCGCGCAGTGAAGCGGCTGATCTGAAATTGCTCGCACAACTGGTGCTCCGTGGGCAGATGGGCACCGACCGGATATGTGCCATTGGAGATTGCCCTGCGCAGTTCTTGAGCTACTTGCAGATAGCGGGGCTGGCCATCGTCGTTCTTGCCGGCAAGCGTCGGTGATGGAGAGAGGGGTGCGGTGGAGGTCATGCCGGGCATTCTGCCGCATTTGTTTGACTTATCCGGAGCACAGCACAATAATGTGCGGACATTTGAATTTATATTGTCCGCATGTTTAAACAATCCTCTGTTCCGCGTTCCATGCTGTTTGTATCGGGCGAAAAGCCCGAGCGGTTTCCCAAGGCCATGGCCAGTGGCGCTGATCTTGTGTGCGTGGATCTGGAAGATGCTGTGCATCCCGAGCGCAAAGCCCAGGCCCGCAGCGAGGTGCTGGCGTGGCTGGGTGCGCGCACCGGCAAGACGCCAGTGGCACTGCGCATCAATCCTCTGCGAAGCCGTGCAGGGTTTCAGGACATTGCGGCGCTGATCGATTCGAAAGTGCAAGTGGACTGGCTATTGCTGCCCAAAGTGGAAGACGCCGGCGACATCCAATGCCTGCAAGCCTGGGCCGGCAACCAATTTGGCGCGGTGGCCGCCCTGCTGGAAACGCCGCGCGGCATCGAACAGTTGCCAAACATCGCCCGCGCAGGCGGCAAGTTGCAGGCCTTGATGCTGGGCGGCGCAGACCTTGCCGCTGAACTGGGAGCGCAGTTCGCATGGGATGGGTTGCTGCACGCACGCGGTCGCCTGGTCAACACCGCCCGCGCCCACGGCCTGCAGGCCTGGGACGTGCCCCATGTGGACCTCGCCAGCCCCGAACGCCTGAGCGAAGAGACACGGCGGGTGCTGGGACTGGGGTTCGATTGCAAAACGGCGATTCATCCGCAGCAACTGGCTCTCATCCACGCAGCGCACGCACCCACTGCGGCCGAGCTGGAATGGGCGCAGTTGCTGGTCCAGGCAGTGCCCGACGGCGAGGACAGCGGGGCCTTCCTGTACCAAGGCCGCATGGTGGATGCGCCTTTGGTACGCAAGGCGCGCCGCATCGTCGCCAACGCGGCACGGAGCCAGTGAACGGCCCGGTCGGTCATTTCGATTTCGATTGTTTTTCAACCCCCTTCATCGGAGACATCCCATGGTCCAGAACATCAAGACAGTTGGCGAAAACCGCTACCGCGAAAGCTTCGGCCGTTATTACGAAGACTTTCAGGTCGGAGACACCTATGAACACCGCCCCGGCCGCACCGTGACGGAGACCGAGAACACCTGGTTCACGCTGCTCACCATGAACACCCACCCGCTGCATTTTGACGCCGAATACGCCAAGGCCAGCGAATTCAAGCGCCCATTGATCGCAAGCCCGTTCACCATCGCACTCATGGTGGGTATGAGCGTGACAGACACCAGCCAGAAAGCGATCGCCAACCTGGGCTGGACCGACATCAAGCTGACCTACCCGCTCTTTGCCGGCGACACGCTGTATTCGGAGTCCGAGGTGCTGGAAAAACGCGAATCGAAATCGCGCCCCGGTGCGGGCCTCGTGACCATCAAGACCACCGGCCTGAACCAGGACGGCAAAGTGGTTGGCACCTTCAACCGCACCATGCTCATTGCCAAGCGCGGCCACAGCGTTGAAGACAAGATCAACTACTGATAGCCGCGGAGACAGCAAGCCATGCAAAAGCAGCCAACCAACATGAACGACGACCAGCAAGCCTTTGTGGATGCGGTGGAGAGCTGGGTCGAAAAAGAATTGCGGCCTGTGGCGCGCAAATATGACCTGGCCGACGAATACCCGCACGACATCGTCGAGCAGATGAAGGAGCTGGGCCTCTTCGGCGCCACCATCGGCGAAGAATATGGCGGCCTCGGGATGTCGGCCTGGACCTATGCGCAGATCGTGGTGAAGGTCGCTTCGGTGTGGATGGCACCTTCAGGCATCTTCAATTCGCACCTCATCGTGGCGTCCGCCATCGAACGCAGCGGCACCGACGCGCAAAAGAAGAAATACCTGCCCATGATGGCGACGGGCGACTTTCGCGGAAGCCTGGGGCTGACGGAGCCCAACGCAGGGTCAGACCTGCAGGCCATCCGCACCACCGCGCGCAAGGAAGGCGACCACTATGTGGTCAATGGCAACAAGACCTGGATCACCAACAGCATGCACGGCAACTTCACGCTGCTGCTGGTCAAGACCGATCCGCAGGCCGAGCCGCGCCACAAGGGCATGAGCATGCTGATCGCCGAACGCGGCGAAGGCTACAACGTGGTCGGAAAGCTCAAGAAGATGGGCTACCGCGCCATCGACACCTGCGAGCTGAACTTCGACAACTACAAGGTGCCTGTAGAGAACCTGCTGGGCGGCGTAGAGGGCCGCGGCTTTGCACAGACCGCAGGCGGGTTGGAGCTGGGCCGCATCAACGTGGCCGCACGCGGCGCGGGCATTGCCGAAGGTGCGCTGAAGATGTCACTGCGCTACGCCCAAGAGCGCAGCACCTTCGGCAAGCCGATTGCCCAACACCAGGCCATCCAGCTCAAGCTGGCGGAGATGGTGACACAGGTGGAGAGTGCCAAGCACCTCATTGAAGCGGCAGCGCGCAAATACGACCGCGGGGAGCGCTGCGACCTGGAGGCCGCCATCGCGAAGCTCGCAGGTTCGGAGGCCGGCGTGTACTGCGCACAGGAGGCGATGCGCATCTTTGGCGGCTACAGCTATTCGGTCGAATACGAAATCGAGCGCTTCTACCGCGACTGCATGCTGATGGTTATTGGTGAAGGCAGCAACGAAATCCTGCGCCAGGTGATAGCCAAGCAGCTCATCGAGCGCCACAAGATCTGAGGCGGGAGCAACCAACATGCAACCACTGCAAGGCATCACGGTACTGGACCTGACCCACATGCTGTCGGGCCCCTACGGCACCATGACCCTGACCGACCTGGGCGCCACCACCATCAAGATCGAGCCACCCGGCCGCGGAGAAGGCACGCGCGAGCTGCTGAGCGGCGACCCGCACTACGCGCGCGATGGCATGGGCGCCTACTTCATGACGCTCAACCGCAGCAAGCAAAGCGTCTGCATCGACCTCAAGTCGGACGACGGCCGCGCGGTTTTCTACGACCTGGTGCGCAAGGCCGACATCGTGTTCGACAACTTCGGCGTGGGTGTGACCCAGCGCCTTGGCATCGACCATACAACGCTCAGCGCCATCAATCCGCGCATCATCACCTGCTCTGTGACGGGTTTTGGCGAAACGGGCCCCGACACCCAGCGCCCAGCGTTCGATCAGGTGGTGCAAGGCATGGGCGGCGGCATGAGCATCACGGGCATGGGCGAGCATGCGCCCGTGCGCGCCGGCATTCCCATCGGCGACCTGGGGGGCGGCATCTTCGGTGCCATGGGTGTGCTGGCAGCGCTGCAGGCACGGCATGTGACAGGACGCGGCCAGCATGTGGATGTGTCGATGCTGGATGTGCAGATTTCGCTGCTGACTTACATGGCCACGATGCACCTGATGTCTGGCCATGTGCCGGACCGCATCGGCAACTCGCACTTTGTGCATGTGCCCTACAACACCTATGCCACCAGCGACGGGCACATCATCATTGCCTGCATCGGCGATGCGTTCTTCGAGCGCTTTCTGACCGTGGTCGACCGGCCAGAACTGCGCAAGCCGCAATACCTGCAGCAACCCGCGCGCTACGCCGACCGCGTCCTTATCGAGGGCGTGATCAACGAAGAGCTGTCGCAACACAGCTGCGCCTACTGGCTTGAAAAGCTGCGGGCGGCACGCATTCCGTGCGGCCCGGTCAATGACTTCGCGCAGGCGTTGTCTGACCCTCAGGTGCTGGCCCGCGACATGGTGGTGAGCGTGCCACTTCCCAATGGAGAGCAGGTTGGCATGCCGGGCATTCCGATGAAGTTCTCCGACACCGGCACCCCCCAATTCAAAGCGCCCCCGACATTGGGCCGGGATACCGACGAAGTGCTGACCGCCGTGCTGGGCTATGCACCCGATCAGATCACCCGCCTGCGCGAACAGCGGGTGGTTCAGTAGAGGCTCCGACTCAGAACGCTTCCATCATTCCACACAGAGCCGCGGGCCAAGTCTTCTGCTATCGCGATGCCGGCGTGGCGACAGGCGGGACAGGTGCCACACGGCCTCTCTGCAGCAATTCTTAGTCCAGCGCGGCTCTCAGCTCGTCCAGGTCAGCCTCCAGCCTCACGCGCATTGCCGACAACAGTTGTTGCGCGAAACTGGTGAGCGGCTGACCTGAAGGCATGGCCAGAATGCAGTGGTATTCCAGCCGCTCTGAAAAGCGCCGCAACACCACGTCGCGTCCCAGGTAGTCGTAGGCCGTGACGGCGTTGACGATGCCAACGCCCAGGCCCTGGCGCACCATTTCACAAATCGAGATGGTGTATGGCGTTTCCACCACGATGTCGGGTCGCACGCCGTGGGCCTGGAAGATGGCGTCCAGCCGCTGGCTGGCGGCGTCCTCGGGGTTGAGGGCGATGAGGGGATAACGTGCCAAGTCCTTGGGGTGGATGGTGGCCTTGGCAGCCAGAGGGTGCCCCACCGGCAGCGCCACCACCCCTTCGTAGCGCGCAAAGGTGGAGTGCTCCAGCCCCGCCAGCGTGACCTCGTCGGCCATGAGGCCGATGTCGGACTCGGCAGCGATCAGTCGCTCGCGCACCTGGCGCGAACCCACGATTTGCAAGGAGACGGTGATCTTGCGTTCGCTCAGGTCCATGGCCTTGAGCACGCGCGGGAGGAAGCCGATACCCAAACCCGGCAGGCAGGCGATGCGGATGCGGCCCACACCGAACTGGCGCAGGCTGCGCAGCCGATGCTCGATGGCGTCCAGGCCCACAAAGCAACGATTGACCTCATTGAGCAGTGCAGCTGCCTCTTGCGTGGGGTAGAGCTTGCCGCGCAGACGCTGGAACAGCGGAATGCCCGCGTACTCCTCCAGCCGCCGCAGCGACTGGCTGACCGCCGGCTGCGTGACGTTGAGCAGGCGGGCCGCCTTGCTGGCCGAGCCGCTTTGCATCACGGTTCGGAAGATCTCGATCTCGCGCATCAACATATAACAGCAATTTATAGCACCAAAGATTGCCGTGCGTGCACTGCAAAACCTGCGGTCTAGACTGAACGCCTATGAAAACCGTGTGAATTCAGGGCAATTCACGGAACCTCAGGTATAAAAATGACGCAAGCATTCTCCAGTCTCGTGCCCGCCGTTCAACGCGCCTCCACGGTGCGGTTCGACTCGCTCGACGACTTCATCACCCGGGGCAGCCGCCTGCCGGACGGCTTCAGCTACGGCACTACAGGCACGCCCTCGCACCGCGACCTGGAGGCCCGCATTGCCCAACTAGACCTCGGCGCGCACTGTGTGGTGGTGCCATCAGGCCAGGCCGCAATTGCGCTGGTGATGATGACCCTGCTCAAAGCGGGCGACCACCTGCTCATCTCTGACGCGTCTTATGGCCCAGCGCAGACCTTTGCGATGGAGCAGATGGCGCAACTGGGCGTGGCCGTGGAGCGCTACGACCCGCGCATCGACGGAGAGGGAATCGCCAAGCTGATGCGGCCAAATACGCGGCTGTTGTGGCTGGAGTCTCCCGGCAGCATCACGATGGAAGTGCAGGACGTGGCGGCACTGGTCAGCGAGGCAAAACAACGCGGTGTGCTCACAGCCATCGACAACACCTGGAGCAGCCCGCTGTATTCCCAGCCGCTGACCTTGGGCGTGGACCTGTGCATCCATGCCTGCACCAAGTACATGGGCGGGCATTCGGATCTGCTGATGGGCTCCATCAGCACCCGCGACCGGGAGCTTTACAAGCGCGTGCGGCATCTGCAGTCGTACATGGGCTTGGCCAGCAGCGCCGACGACTGCTTCTTGGTGCAACGTGGCCTGGAAACGCTCTCGGTGCGCATGGCGCACCAGTCCGCCGCCGCACTGGATATGGCCCGCTGGCTGGAGGCGCGCGATGAGGTGCAGCAGGTATTGCACCCGGCGCTGGAATCGTCACCCTCCCATGCCTTGTGGCGCCGTCAGTTCAGCGGTAGCGGGGGTGTTTTCTCGGTGGCGTTGCAGCCCGCCCCGCTCGCTGCTTACAAGGCACTGTTCACGGGGCTGAACACCTTTTCGATTGGCGCGAGCTGGGGCAGCGTGCACAGCCTGATCGCCTACTACCCGGCAGAGGTGCAGGACAGCCGCGCTTTCCCGCTTGTGCGACAGCCGCTCATCCGTATCTCGGTAGGGCTGGAGCCTGTGGAGAGCATCCGCAGCGACCTTGCCAACGCGCTGGAGCGTTTCAGCGCCATCCTGGGCTGAGCGCAGGCAAGCGCAGTGATTTCTTTTGGGCATGGCGCTTGCACTGGCCTTGCCCTTCCTGTGGTGTGTGGTTCTCAAAAATGAGGAGGTCGATATGACAACAGCTAAGGTGGTCTTTCGTAACGTGGTCGCGGGCGCGGCACTGCTGGCGCTCATGGGCGGTGTGCAGGCGCAGGAATTGACGGGCACGCTCAAGAAGATTCAAGACACGGGTCAGATCACGCTGGCGACGCGGGGCGCCTCGGTCCCGTTCAATTACCTGGACGACAGCAACAAGCAGGCCGGCTTCGCGTGGGAGATCGCCCTCAAGGTCGCCGATAAAGCCAAGCAGGCCACAGGGCGCAATGACCTGCGCATCCGCAACATGGAAGTCACGCCCCAGACGCGCATCCCCCTGGTCGCCAACCAGACGGTGGACCTGGAGTGCAGTTCCACCACCCACAACCTGGAGCGCGAGAACCAGGTGAACTTTTCGGTGACCTACTTTGCGGTGGGCGCGCGCATCATGGCGCGGGCAGATTCGCCCATCAGCGACTGGAAGGGCCTGGCGGGCAAGAACGTAGTGGTGGGCGCCGGCACCACCACCGAGCGGCTGTTGCGCCAGCTCAACGAGCGGGAGAAGCTGGGCATCAACATCATCATGGCGCCAGACATCAACGAGGGCTCAATGAGCGTCGAATCCGGCCGCGCGGAGGCCTTTGTGGCAGACGATACCGGCCTCTTTTCCAGCGCAGCGCGGGCACGCAATCCATCGCGCTGGAAGGTCGTTGGCGAACCGCTGGAGCGCGAAGCCTACGGATGCATGCTGCGCAAGGGCGACGCGCAGTTCAAGAAGCTGGTGGACGATGTCATCGTGGGCATGATGAAGAACGGCGAGATGCACGCGCTGTACGAAAAGTACTTCACCAAGCCGCTGAACGTGCGCAATGGCTTCAACATGCAGATGCCCATGCAACCGGCCATCGAGGAGCTGTACAAGAACCCTTCCGACAAGGCGCTGTAACCCGTGAACTACAGCTGGGACTTCCTCGTCTACTTCAAGCAGTCCGTGACGGGCGAAGGTGTCTACTGGCACCTGCTCGCCATCGGCCTGGGTTGGACGCTGCTGTTGTCCCTGCTGTCATGGGTGCTCGCGCTGGGGCTGGCGCTGCTGATCGGCATTGCACGCACGCTTCCGCAGCGTTGGCTGCGCTGGCCTGCTGCTGTGTTTGTGCATTGCTTTCGCAACGTGCCGCTGCTGGTGCAGGTGTTCCTGTGGTTCTATGTGGTGCCGGAGTTGCTGCCCGAGGCACTGGGCATGGCCATCAAACAAGCGCCGCCCACGCTCAGCCAGTTCCTGACCATGCTGCTGGCCCTGACGCTGTTCACCGCCGCCAAGGCAGCCGAACTGGTGCGCGCCGGCATTGAGGCCGTGCCTCAGGGCCAGAAGCAGGCGGCCAAGGCCATGGGCTTTGGCATGGTGGATGCCTACCGGCTGATCGTCCTTCCGCAAGGCCTGCGCATCGTGGTGGCACCGCTCACGTCGGACTTCATGAACGTGTTCAAGAACTCTGCCGTGGCGCTGACCATCGGCCTGCTGGAGCTGACGGGCCGCTCGCGACAGTTCAGCGAATTCAGCGCCCAGCCCTTCGAGGCTTTCATCGCCGCCACCTTGATCTACATGGCCATCACCTGGTGCGTGGTGATGTTCATGCGCACGGTGGAGCGCCGCCTTCGGGTGCCCGGAATGGCCGGGGCCTGAACCATGGAACACTTCAACTGGAACGCGCTGGACCGCGCCTGGCCCTATCTGATCGATGGCATGTACACCACGGCCATGCTCACGGCTGTGGGCATGCTGCTTGGGATCTTGCTGGGCACGGGGCTGGCCATTGCACGGCTGTTCGGGCCGCCGTGGCTGGCTGCGCTGGCCAGGGCCTACACGGACGTGTTCCGCTCCATTCCGCTGATCCTGACGATCTTCTGGGTGTACTTTCTGGTGCCGTATGTACTGCGCACCGTGACGGGCAACCCTAACCTGGACGTAGGGCCGGTGTACGCAGCGCTCACGGCGTTCGTGCTCGCGGAGGCTGCCTACTTCGGCGAAATCATCCGAGGTGGCCTGGGCAGCGTGCCCAAGGGCCAGATGCAGGCCGCCACCGCGCTGGGCATGGGCCAGTTCACCGCCTTGCGGCTCATCGTGCTGCCGCAGGCCTTTCGCAACATGATGCCGTCGCTGGTCAGCCAGTCCATCGGCTTGCTGATGGACACCTCACTGGTCTACGTGATCAGCCTCAACGATTTTCTGGGCGCGGCCACCAAGGTGGCGCAGCGCGACGGAACCATCGTGGAGGTGTACCTTTTCGTGGCGTTGGTGTACTTGGCCGTGTGCTCCCTGGGCGCGGCGCTGGTGGCTCATCTGCAGCGCAGGCGGCGCAAAGGCTAGGGCCACACCGCGCCCTCACGCAACTCAAAACTCCGCCGAAATCGCCGCGCGCAGCAAGGCACTGGCGGGCTCCACCAGCGTCTGCAACTCGCCTGCGCGCTCCTGCTCGATGGCCTGAAGCACCATCTCATTGATGCCCCCCACCACCGCCATCGCCATGGTGGGCTGCAGCGGGGTCTTGCGCAGGCGCTCGCCAGGGCGGTTGTTAACAACATCCAGCATCAGGTCGGCCAGTTGCTGGTTGGCACGGCGCCGCGCAGCCAGGCCCGGGGTGCCCAGGCCCAGGATGTCGATGAACAGCGTGCGCAGCAGCACCGGGTTGCGCGCCAGCACACCCAGGTAGGCGCCCATGGCCTGTTCCACCTGCGCCTGCCAGTCGCTGTGCGGGTCGATCGCACTGCGCAGCACGGCGATGGCGTTGCCGCTGGCGAACTCGTACAACGCGATCAAGCATTCAGCCTTGTCGGCGAAGTTTTCATAAAAGGTGCGGCGCGACACGCTGGCCTCGCGCACGATGTCAGCGATGGTGGTGTCCGCATAACCCTTGGCGGCCACCGCGCGGGCCATGCCTTCCAAAAGGCGCGCGCGGTGTTCGGTGCTGGGGGCAAGGGTTTCGGCAACTGCGGTCATGGCAAGGCAAATCGGGAGATTTCAAGATCAGGTACTTGACAGTACCACATTTGATCTGCATCATGCCACCCAATCGGTACCAACCAGTACCAACCGTATTTCTCCTTCTTGCATCCACAGGAATCGCCCATGACCGAGCTTGTCGTCCGTCGCCTGCTGATCGACCTGGAAACACCGTTTGCGCGCCATTGGTGTGGCGGTGATGCGTTTCGCACAGCGCTCTTCAACGCGCTGTCGATGAGTTTTCCGGTGGGCGAGCAGTTCTTCATCGATTCGGTGCGCGATGGCCATAAGGCGCTGCCGCCCGAGAAGCAGGCGCAGTTCGCCGACGAGGTGCGCGGCTTCATCGGACAAGAGGCCACGCACCGCCGCATCCACGCGCTCTTCAACGGCCACCTTGAAAAGCAGGGCCTGACCAACACCTGGGCACCCCGCGCGCAAGAGCGCATGAAGCTGTTTACCGGCGCCGACCCGCGCCACCCGCTGGCCGTGACCGCCGCCAACGAACACTTCACCGCCCTGCTGGCCGAATGGCTGCTGGCGCACCCCAAGGTGCTGCATGGCGCCGAGCCCCGCCTGGCCACGATGTGGCAGTGGCATTGCGCCGAAGAGTCCGAGCACAAAAACACCGCGTTCGACCTGTACCAGGCGCTGGGCGGCGACCACGCATGGCGCATCACCTGGTTCCGCCGCATCACCATCATCTTTCTGGGCGATGTGATGCGCCAGACGGTGCGCAACCTGCGCCACGACGGCGCACTCTGGAAGTGGAGCACCTGGACCAGCGCCGCCCGCACGCTGTTCGGCCAGGGCGGGCTGGTGCGCGAAACCTGGCGCCCCTGGCGCGCATACCTGCGCCGCGACTTCCACCCCAGCCAGCACGGCACCGATCTGTCTGAACGCTGGCTGGCAGACCACAGCGATGCCTACACCCCTGTGGGTGCCCGCTGAAACCAACGGACCTCTGACACCATGAACCCGAACCAATTGCCCCGTCACACGCACAGGGCGGGCGAAGCCTTGCCGGGCCTTCTCACAGCCATGCCTTGGGCGCTGGCACTGTTGGGTGTGCTGGGCACAGCAGCACTGCCTGCGCAGGCTGCGCCGGTGTCCTTCGATGCAGCGCTGCAGCAACTGCAGTCGCGCTCTGACCAGCTTGCTGCATCGCGCAGCGCGGTGGAGAGCGCTCAGCTGCGGCGCGACGCCATGCAGCGCCTGGGCGGCCCGGTGGTCAACCTCACCGGCGCAGCCTACCGCTACAACGCCAATCTGGATGTGGACCTGAACCCGCTCAACCGCGCCTTGCCGGGCGTGCTGTCACAGTTGCCACCGCAACTGGCGGGCCCCATCGCACAGCTGCCGCACTTGCCATCGAGCTACACGCTCAACCGCAGCAAGAGCGACACCACCGCCTCCGTCTCTGCCATCTGGCCGATCTACCTGGGCGGCGCCAGCAATGCCGCGCGCGGTCTGCTGCAGGCGCAAACGCAGGAGGCCGAGGCCGACGCCGCTAAAACCGGGCACGAGGCCACCACCATGCTGGTGCAACGCTACTTCGGTGCGCAGCTGGCCGAGCGCGCTGCCGTGCTGCGCGAGGCGGCCCTGGCCACCATCGAGCAACACGACGCAGCCGCGCAAAAGATGCTGGACGCCGGCGTGATCGCCCGCGTGGAGCGTCTGCAAGCCCGTTCTGCGCTGGAAGAAGCACGCCGCAACGCCCGCAAGGCGCGCGACGATGCCGACCTGGCCGCCACCGCCCTGACCCGCACGCTGAAGGTGCAAGAGCCTGCCACGCCCACCAGCCCGCTCTTCGTGCTGGCGCAGCCCGTGGAGCCCCTGCCCCACTTCATCGACACCGCGCTGGCGCGCCACCCCGGCCTGGAAAAAGTGGCCGCCAAGAAGGAGCAGGCCACGCAACTGCATGCGGCGCAGGAGGCCTTGCGCAAGCCCCAGGTCTTCGCGTTCGGGCAGCGCCAGCTCAAGAGCGGCAAGGAGGCCGACTGGGTGGCTGGCGTGGGCGTGCGCTGGACGCTGTGGGATTCCATCGACCACAACGCGCTGGCCGAATCGTCCAACCGCCAGATTGAGCAGGCCGAACGCACCGGTGCACAGGCGCAGAACGACATTGCCCTGCTGGTGGAAAAACGCTGGCTGGCCCTGGAGCAGGCGCGCCGCGCTTTCGTGGCGATGCAGCCAGGGCTGGAGCTGGCCAGCGAGGTGCTGCGCCTGCGCGAAGCGGGCCTGAAGGCTGGCACCAGCACCACGCTGGACCTCATCGACGCGCAGGTGAACCAGGCCAAGGCCCAGACCGAACGCGCCCAGGCCGCACACGACTATGTGAGGGCCCTGGCCGACCTGCTGGAGGCCTGCGGCCTGTCGGAAGACTTTGGCAAATACATGGCGCGCGCCGACGCAGTGCGCGTGGAATGAAAACGAAGGCGATATCAACATGAGCAACAGCAAGAACAACAGCAAAAAAGCAGCCGTGATCGGCACCGTGGCCTTCGTCGCAGTGGCGGGCTTCGTGGGCTTTGGCCTGTGGAAGGCGTCGCAGCCTGCGCCCGAGGTGTTCCAGGGCCAGATCGAAGCGCAGGAGGCCGACATCGCCCCCAAGGTCACCGCGCGCATCGCGCAGATCCTGGTGAAGGAAGGCGACCAGATCGCCGTGGACACGCCGCTGATCCGCATGGACAGTCCCGAGGTGCAGGCCAAGCTGGCCCAGGCCACCGCTGCGCAAGAGGCCGCACAGGCCGTGGCGTCCAAGGCCGAGCACGGCGCGCGCCCGCAAGAGGTGGAGATGGCGCGCCTGAACTGGCAGCGCGCCGTGGCTGCTGCCGACTTGGCAGAAAGCTCGTTCAAGCGTGTGGACGGCCTGGCGCGCGAAGGCCTGGTGGCCGCGCAAAAGCGCGACGAGGCCGAGGCCAACTACAAGGCATCGCGCGACCAGGCCCTGGCCGCCAAGGCCCAGTACGACCTGGCCCGCTCGGGCGCGCGCACCGAAGACCGCGCCGCAGCCAGCGCCCAAGCCCGGCAGGTGGCGGGCGTGGTGGCCGAGGTGCAGGCGGCGCAGGCGGAAACAGAGCTGAAGAGCCCCGTGGCGGGCGAGGTGGCCAAGGTGCTGGCCCGCACCGGCGAGCTGTCGCCCCAGGGCGTGGCCGTGGTCACGGTGGTGGACCTCAAGGACCAATGGGTGGTGCTGAACGTGCGCGAAGACCGCCTGCAGCGCTTTGCCATTGGCAGCGAGTTCGAAGCCACGCTGCCAGCACTGGGCGACAGGGGCGGCAAGGGCGGCGGGAAGGCCGTGAAGTTCAAGGTCTATCACTTGGCGCCTTTGCCCGACTTTGCCACCTGGCGCGCCACGCGTGCGGGCCAGGGGTTTGACGCGCGGACCTTCGAGGTGCGCGCGCGCCCGGCCGCGCCCATCGACGGCGCGCGCCCCGGCATGACAGTGTTAGTTCAGTAAGAAATCTGGATCAAATAGGCCTCCAGCGCTTTATCCATCAGCGCGAGCAGCTATGAATTCAATAGTCAACAGCTTCCGCCGCGAAGCCCGCCGACTGGCGGCCGACCCCTGGGACCTGGCCATAGTCACCTGGGTGCCGCTGCTGGGCGTGGCGCTGCTGTGGTGGATCTTCTCGGCCGGCCTGCCGCGCCACCTGGCCGTGGGCGTGGTGGACGACGACCACTCCAGCCTGTCGCGCCAGCTGGTGCGCATGCTGGATGCCACGCCGGGCGTGCAGGTGACGCAACACTTCAGCAACATGGCCGAAGCCGAGCGCGCGTTGCGGGCCGTTGATGTGTATGCCGTCGTCGCCATCCCCCGCGACTTTGCACGCACCGTGAAAGAAGGCCGCGCCGCGCAGGTCATGCTGCTGCACAACGCGCAGATGTCCACCCATTCCGGCCTGCTGCAGCGCGACGTGCGCGCCGCCGTGGGCACGCTGTCTGCCGGCATCGAGATGGCCGCACGCAACAAGCGCGGCGAAAACGCGCGCGCCGTGCGTGTGAGCATGGAGCCCATTCACACGCAGATGGTGGGCCTGTTCAATGTGTCGGGCAACTACGAACAGTTTCTGGGCGCGGCGCTGATCCCGGCGCTGCTGCACATCCTGGCCATGACGGCCGGAGCGTGGACGGTGGGCCGCGAACTGCGTGACCGCACGCTGGGGCAATGGCTGGGCACCGGCAGGTTTGCCGCCACAGCAGGTGCGCTGCTGGGCAAGCTGGCGCTGCCCTGGGCCACGCTCACCCTCACAGGCCTGCTGGCGCTGGTGGGCATTACCTGGGGCCGGGGCTGGCACCCGCCGGGCAACCTCCAGTGGGTGGCTGCAGCATTGGCGATGCTGATGGCGGTGTCCATCACCGCAGGTGCGGCGCTGGCCGCTGTTACGCGCTCGCTGCGCACGGCCCTTTCGGGCGCGGGCTTCTTTGCGGCGCCCGCGTTTGCGTTCAGCGGCGTGGCGTTTCCGCTGGCCGGCATGCCTGCCAGCGCACGGGCGTGGGCCGAGGCCATGCCGTTCACCCACTACATCCGCCTGCAGATCGAGCAGTTGCAGATGGGCGCACCGCTGGCCTCCAGCATCTCGACGATGGCGGCGCTGCTGCTGGCCACCGGCGTGCTGTGGCTGCTGGGTGCCGCTGCGCTCACCCTGGCCCACAAGCGCCCCGAAACATGGGGAGGCCGCTGATGAACACCCCCATCAAACCCATGCCAGCGGTGACACCGCCCAACCAAGGCCTGCTGCAGGCCTGGCTGCAAGCGCTGGCCATCGTCGTCCGTGACAAGGGCGTGCTGTTGCTGCTGATAGGCGCGCCCATCCTCTACGGCTTTTTCTACCCCTGGTTCTATGCCGACGAGGTGCTCACCCGCGTTCCCGTGGCCGTGGTGGACATGGACCGCACCAGCCTCTCGCGCCAGATCACCCGTTTTGCCGACGCCGACCCGCGCATCGAAGTGCGCCTGGTGACCGGCAGTGAGCGCGAAGCGCAGGAGGCGCTATGGCGCGGCGAGATCGAAGGCTATGCGCTTATTCCTGCGCACCTCAAGCGCAATGTGGTGCGCGGCGAAAACGCCGTGGTCAGCATCGAAGCCAACGGCGCGTATGCCCTGCTGAACAAGGCGGTGCAATACGGCTTTGCAGAAGCCGTGGGCACCGTATCGGCGGGCGTGGAAATTCGCAAGCTGCAGGCCAGCGGCCAAAGCGCGCAGCAGGCCCGCGCCAGCCGCGCGCCCGTGCAGTTGCAGATGGTGGCGCTGTTCAACCCCACCGAGGGCTACGGCAGCTTTGTGGTGCCCGCCGTGGCGCTGCTCATCCTGCAGCAGACGCTGCTGATGGGCGCGGCACTGCTGGTTGGCACCTGGGTAGAAAGCGGGCAGCATCGCGCCAATGCCACCACGTGGCTGGGCCGCCTGCTGGCGCTGTGCACGCTGGGCTGGGCCAGCGGCTTGTTCTATTTCGGCTGGATCTTTGTGCTGCACGACTACCCGCGCTGCGGCAACCCGCTGGGCGCGCTGGCGCTGCTGGCGTGCTACATACCGGCCATCGCGTCGCTGGGCGCATTGCTGGGGCTGTGGTTCGGCAATCGGGAGCGGGCTTTGCAGGTGCTGCTGTTCACCACGCTGCCCATCGCGTTCGTCGCAGGTTTCTCGTGGCCGGTGGAGGCATTACCCGAGCCACTGCAGTGGCTTCGCTGGCTGTTGCCCAGCACCTCGGGCGTGCAGGCATCGCTGAGGCTGAATCAGCTGGGCGCGCCGTTGTCTGCCGCCCTGCCGTACCTGTGTGCGCTGGTGGCGATGTGTGCGGTGTGGACTGCTGCGCTGCTGTGCGCCGCACGTCAAACCTCGGACGGCTTGACGCCATAGCTACAAAAACAATAGCTATCAGCGCTTGTTCAGCAAGCGCTAGGGCCATATTTGGCTTGAATTCACCCCACTCAACGCGCCACAGCTTTCTGCCAGATGCCTTAGGCGGACAAGCGACTGCGCGTGCGCTGCGCCACATCTTTCACCCAGGGCTGGGCAGCCCAGTGGCGCTGGGCAAATGCCTGGATCTGTTCGGCATACGACAGCGATGCCCCGATCACGTCCAGCCCCTGCAAAAACATGCGCTGGTGCCGGTCTGACAGCACAAACTGCGCGCTGTGCCCGGCGCTGCGCACCCTGCGCTGCTGCACGTCGATGGTGAGCGCCAGCGGGCCTGGCTGGTGCGCAGCCTCGGCCATGAAGGCCTGCACATCGGCCTCGGGCACCATGGCCAGCAGCAAGCGGTTGTTGAGCGCGTTGGAGTAAAAGATTTCGCCAAAGCTCGACGCCACCACCGCCTTGAAGCCGTATTGCTGCATGCCCCACACCGCATGCTCGCGGCTGGAGCCGCAGCCGTAGTTGGAGCCGGCAATCAGCACATCCACCCCTTGGTAGGCCGGCTGGTTGAGCACGAAGTCCGGCCGCGGCTGGCCAGCGCCGTCAAAGCGCAGGTCGTACAGCAGGCCCGGTGCCAGGCCCGACTTGTCGATGCCGCGCAAGAATTGCTTGGGCATGATCTGGTCGGTGTCGAGGTTGGGCGTGGGCAGCACAGCCGCCCGGCCATGCAAGACGCTGGTATCGGCAGGTGTTGGATCGATGGTCATGCAGCGGTCTCCAGGCTTCTCACGTCGGTGATGCAGCCGGTGACAGCTGCGGCCGCCGCCATGGCCGGGCTCATCAGGTGCGTGATCGCTCCCCTGCCCTGGCGGCCTTCGAAATTGCGGTTGGTGGTGGATGCGCAGCGCTGGCCCGGGGCCAGCACGTCGTCGTTCATGGCCAGGCACATGGAGCA
>PJUL01000508.1_pt1 | contig 27077 bp, 18 predicted proteins | sample 1512221 | NCBI WGS metagenome assembly PJUL01 (sample SAMN08177667, study PRJNA422409) | Feces metagenome, whole genome shotgun sequencing project.
GTTCAACCGCCGGTACGATCTGGCCCGCATGCCTGCGCGGCTGCTGCGAGCTGCCGTGCTGACTTCCCCTTGCACTATCCCGAAACTCAGATGCTCTTCTGAGACTCGTTGCTAATCAAGCAATTTTGATAGCTATCAGCGCTTATCCATCAAGCGTTAGGGCCACTTTTTACTCATATTCCCACCCAAAAGAAACCGCCCCGGCAGTGAATACACGGCCGGGGCAGTTTGCAGCAAATCTGCGGAAGTTATCTTGCTTATTCCGCCTCGATACCCGCTGCCTTGATCACCTTGCCCCACTTCTGGGTTTCGGCTGCCTGGAACTTGGCGAGTTCATCGGGCGTGGTGGTCCAGGCTTCGGAGCCCGCGTTGTCGAAGAAGCTCTTGGCGGCAGCGCTCTTGGTGGCGGCGCCCAGCAGTTCATTGAGGCGCGCCACCACCGGTGCGGGCGTGCCTGCTGGCACATAGGCGGCAAACCAGTAGCCCATGTCGTAGCCCTTCACACCGGCCTCGTCCAGCGTAGGCACGTCGGGCAATTGCGCGCTGCGCTTTTGCGTGGAGTAGCCCAGCGCACGCAGCTTGCCCGCCTTGACCTGCGGCACGCCTGTGGAGGTGTCGGTGATCATCAGATCGATCTGCCCGCCCAGCAGGTCGGTGATGGCCAGCGGGTTGCTCTTGTAGGGCACATGCAGGATGTCCACGGCGGCCAGCTGCTTGAGCATCTCGCCCGCCATGCGGCTCGAAGAGCTGCCGCTGCCGAAGCTGAGCTTGCCGGGGTTCTTCTTCGCAAAGGCCAGCAGCTCGCCCACGTTTTTGTACGGCGCGCTGGCGTTGACCACCAGCACCTGCCCGCCCTTGCCCAGGCCAGTCACCGGCGCAAAGTCTTTCACCGGGTCGTACGAGAGCTTTTTGTACAAGTGCTCGTTGGCCGCGTGCGTGGTGTTGGTGGTGATGAGCACGCTGTAGCCGTCGGCCGGTGCCTTGGCCACGGCCGACGCCGCGATCATGCCGCTGGCGCCGGCCTTGTTGTCGATGACCACGGACTGCTTGGTGTCGGTGGTGATGGACTGGCCCAGCGCGCGCGCCAGCTGGTCGGTGGCGCTGCCTGCGGCAAAGGGCACGACGAAGGTGATGGCCTTGGCGGGGTAGGCACCGGCCGCCTGGGCCAACGCAGCGGGGGCGTGCAGTGTGCCGAGCGCCAGCACGGCAGCGGAGGCGAGCAGAGCGCGGCGGGGGGATGAATGGGTCATGTTGTCTCCTTGTGTTGGTATGGATGGAAAAGAAAAACGGGGCTACACGGAAGGGCCGCCAAAATGGGGCGCCAAGTGCGCAGGCAAGGTGATGGGCATATCCAGCAGCAGATAGCTCAACGCCTTGCCATGGCTGTCGAGGTTGAGCGAATCGTTCACGCCGCCGTCGAGCACGTCGTCCAGCACGAGGTTCATGGCCTGCAGCTGGGGCAACAGGTAGCGGGTGACCCGGCGGGGGCGGCGCTGGGCAAACTGATGCGCCACGGCGGCCTCGGTGACCTGATCGACCAGCACATCCCACAGCGCGGGGTGCCAGGCGATGACGCTGATGTTGGAGCGGTTGCCTTTGTCGCCGGTGCGGCTGTGGGCAAGGCGATACAAAGGAACAGTGACGGTAGGGTGTGTAGGGGTCATGGCTTGGGTCCTCAATCCACCATCTCGAAACGCACGGCCACGGCCTCGCGCGGCACGAGGCACGACACAGTGCCCAGGCGTGGCCGCATGGCGGTGCGCACGCCGCCGCCGCCTGCGGGGCCGCAGGTGTAGAGCGCGGTCACTTCGCGCACCAGGCGCTGGGCGCTGGCGTGGTCGCGGTGCTGCAAGGCCACGCGCAGGCGAACATCGCGGGCGTCATCGCCATCGTCGTTGGGGGCATCCAGCCAGCGGCTGGTGTCGTCGCCAAAGATGCTGGTCACGCCAATCAGGTCGATGCGCAGCGGGCCCAGGCCGTGCAGGCGCTCGCGCAGCACTTCGCCCGCTAGGCGGGCGCGGGCTTCGGCGCGCGGGCCGGCGTAGGAGATTTCGCCCTCGGCAAACCAGCCGGATTCAAAACACACATTGACCTTGAGCGTGGCGGGCCGCGCATGGCCCTGCACACCCTCCAGCCGCACGGCATCAGGGCCCAAGGTCGTCACGCGGGCGGTGGTGATGTCGGCCACCACATCGGGCGTGAGGTAGGCGGCCGGGTCGTGCAGCTCGTACAGCAGTTGCTCCTTGACGGTGCGCTCGTCGATGCGCCCGCCGGTGCCGGGCGGCTTGGTGATGGTGCAGTGCCCGTCGGCGTCGATCTCGGCGATGGGGTAGCCCAGTTGGGCCAGGCCCTGCACGTCCTTGTAGCCGGGGTCGGCGAAGTAGCCGCCCGTGACCTGTGCGCCGCATTCCAGCAGGTGCCCGGCCATGGTGGCGCGGCCCAGCCGGTCCCAGTCGTCCAGCGCCCAGCCGTAGTGCGCCAGCGCGGGGCCTAGCACCAGCGAGGGATCGGCCACGCGGCCGCAGACCACGATGTCGGCGCCGGCGCGCAGCGCATCGGCAATGGCCTGCGCGCCGATGTAGGCATTGGCGCTGACGATGGGCTCGGTGGGCATCTCGCTGCCCAACGCGCCCTGCAGCAGCGCGCGGTGTTCGGGGCCGCTCAGGTCGTCGCCCTGCAGTACGGCAATGCGCGGGCGGGCAAGGCCCAACTCGGCCGCCAGCGCGTGGATGCGGCGCGCGGCACCGGCCGGGTTGGCCGCGCCAAAGTTGCTGACGATGCGCACGCCATGCTGCAGGCACTGCGCTAGCACCGGGCGCAGCAGATCGACCAGCAGCGGCTCATATCCCGCATCGGGGTCGGTGCGGCGCGCCAGCTGCGCCAACGCCAGCGTGCGCTCGGCCAGCGTCTCGAAAATCAGCACGGCAGGCTGGCTGCTGGCAATGAGCGCCTGCACCACGGGCAAGGCCGCATCCGTGCGGTCGCCCGAGAAACCGGCGGCGCAGCCCACCAGCAGGTGTTGTGGTTTGTCTTTCGGCATGAATCCGTTGTCTCCTGGAGTGCACTGTAGGAACATCGCAGTATTCTGTGAAATCGATTGTTACGATCAATCCATCTGAAATGCAGATGAATTGAACCACCGTCTTCGCCTTCGACGCCACCCCATGAGCGCCCACCACCTTTCCAGCCGACAGTTAGACGCCTTTCTTGCGCTGGCCGAGCAGCGCAGCTTTACGCGCGCTGCCGCCCTGTGCCACCTGTCGCAGCCCGCATTCAGCGCCCTCATCCGCGCCATGGAAGACGACCTGGGCCTGCGGCTGTTCGACCGCAGCACGCGGCATGTGGACCTCACGCCCGAAGGGCAGAACTTTCTGGAATCGGCCCGCCGCATCCGTGCCGAGATCACCAGCGCGCTGGCCGCCGTGCGCGACACGGCCACGCTGCGGCGCGGGCGTGTCGCGGTGGCGCTGCTGCCCTCGCTGGCGGCAGGCTGGTTGCCGGGGGTTCTGGCGCAGTACCGCTCTGCGCACCCGGGCATCGAGATCGACATTGCCGATGTGCTGTCCGAGCCCTGCATCGACCGCGTGGCCAGCGGCCATGCGGACTTTGCACTGGCCGCCATCCGCGCCGACACGCCTGCGCTGCAGGCAGAACCGTTCTGCCGCGACAACTTCTACCTGGTCTGCCCTGCCGACCACCCGCTGGCGCGCCGTCGCAAGGCCATCACCCCGCAGGACCTGGCGGCCTGGCCTTTCATCCACCTGGCGCGCACCAGCAGCGTGAGGCAGTACTTGGAGGCGGCCCTGCACCCGCAGGCCATGCACACGCTGATGGAGGTGGAGCAGTTGGCCACCGTGATGGGCATGGTGCGCGCGGGCCTGGGGATCAGCGTGGTGCCTGCGCTCACGCTGTTTCATTTTGAGCAGCCGGGCCTGGTCACCCGGCCGCTGCCACTGCCAGGGCTCACCCGCCAGATCTACCTGGTAAGGCGCAGGGAAGAGAGCCTGTCGGTAGCGGCGCAAGCGCTGTACGCACAGGTGATGGCGCAGCGGCCTTGATGCGCTACAGGCGCTGCACCGGCACCGCCACCGGCACAGGCCCCGGCTATCTGCGCACCTGCTAGCTGAGGCTGGGCGCCGCTACCGAGCGGATCAGCGTCTGCACTTTCTGCCCAAACACCTGCAATTCAAAGGGCTTGGTCAGCACCTGCATACCGGTAGGCAGGTGGCCGTGGCTGAGCACAGCGTTCTCTGCATACCCCGTCACAAACAGCACCTTGAGATCGGGGCGAACGGTGCGCGCCGCATCAGCCACCTGCCGCCCGTTCATGCCGCCGGGCAAGCCCACGTCCGTCACCAGCAAATCGACCGATGCCGCGTTGGCCTGCAGCACCTCCATGGCGCGAAGGCCACTGTCTGCCTCCAGCACGTGGTAGCCCATCTCGCGCAGCGTTTCCACCATCAACTGCCGCACCGATGCCTCGTCGTCCACGACCAGCACGGTCTCCCCCCGGCCCACGGTATCCACGGGCGGTGGCGTCTGCGCAGCCTCCAACTCAGCGGGGATGTCGCCAACATACCGCGGCAGGTAGACACACACCGTGGTGCCGCCTCCCACTTCGGAGTAGATCCGGGCCTGCCCGCCAGACTGCCGCGCGAAGCCATACACCATGGACAAACCCAGCCCCGTTCCCACGCCCAGCGGCTTGGTGGTGTAGAAAGGATCAAACGCGCGGGCAAGCACTTCGGGCGGCATGCCAGTGCCATCGTCGCTCACCGAGATGGAAACGTACTGGCCCGGCAACATCTGCTCGGAGCTTGCCGTGCGTTCGTCCAGCGACCGGTTGGCTGTTTCCACCACCAGCCGGCCGCCATCGGGCATGGCGTCGCGCGAGTTGATGCACAGGTTGAGCAGCGCGTTCTCCAGCTGGCTCGGATCTACCAGCACCGGCCAGACGCTGATGCCAGCCACCACTTCCAGCGTGACCTGCGGACCGATGGAGCGGCGGATCAGCTCCTCAAACCCGCCGATGAGCTGGTTGACCCGCACCACCTTGGGTGCCAAGGCCTGCTGCCTTGAGAAAGCCAGCAGTCGGTGCGTGAGCGCGGCCGCGCGCTTGGTGGCCGTCTGGCCCATCTCGACATAGCGCAGCGAAGGGGATTCCTTGCCCACTTGGCGCTTGATCAGCTCCAGGCTGCCGGAGATCGCGCCCAGAAGGTTGTTGAAATCGTGCGCCAACCCGCCCGTGAGCTGGCCCACGGCCTCCATCTTTTGCGACTGGCGCAGGGCGGCTTCCGACTTCATGAGCTCCGCCGTGCGCTCCTGCACCTTGTGCTCCAGCGACTCGGCAAGCCTCCGCAGGCTTTGTTCGGCGCGGCGGCGCTCTACCGCATGGCGCGTGCGGTGCGCCACCTCGCGGATGAGGCTCAGCTCCTCTGCCGTCCAGCGCCTGGGCACGGCGTGATTTAGATAGAGCAAGGCAACCAGGCCGCCCTCCTCACTCACGGGCATGTTGATGACCGACTGGGCGCTGATGGCGATCAGTGCATCTGCTGTGTCCCGGGTGCGCGGGTCGGTGCGCGCGTCGTCAAACACCACGGTCTCGCCGCGCTTGAGGTCTTCGATGTAGCTACCAAACTCGCGAAAGTGTAGTATTCCTGCCAGCGATTGAATGCCAGGCGCGTTCCAGTCGCGTTCGATGGTGATGGTCTCGGCCTGGCGGTCGATCAGCCCGTAGCCGGCCCGGCTCACGTCCAACGCGCGGCCCAGGGCTTCTGCGGCGCGATAGGCGATTTCGCCAGGATCAGGGGCCAGTTCGCCCAGGTCGCTGTCCAGCTGCTTGAAGATCTCGGCGCGCCGGCGGGTCAAAACGATGTCGGTGATCTCCTGCGAAATGCCGGCCAGGTACGACGGCTTGCCCTGCGCATCGTGCTTGAGGCGCCCCATGATGCGCACCCAGCCCAGTTGGCCGTCAGGGCGCAGGATGCGGTACTCGATGCGGTAGTCTTCGCCCGTGGCCTGGGTGTGTGCCACCGCGGCACGCATGCGGTCGCGGTCGTCGGGATGCACGGCCTCAAGCAGTTCGCCATACGTGAACGGCAAGCGCTCGTCGCGGCCAAAGTTGGTCTTGCAGTGCTTGGAGGCGTCGAGCTCTCCGGTAGCCAGGTCAAGCTGCCAAATGCCGATCTCGCCCGCGTCGGTGGCGGCGCGCAGGCGGTCTTGGGCAGCCCCGATCTCTTTCACGCGGGCTTCCAGCTCTGCGGTCAAACGCTCGGCTTCCTCTTTGGCTGTGCGCAGCTGCGCTTCAGCAGCATGGCGCGCGGCGCGCTCACGTGCTTCGCGCAAGGCACGGTCCAGAACCGTGCCCAGCCGCTCCAGGCGCGACTTGCTCACGTAGTCGGTAGCGCCCCGCTTGAGCAGCTCCACCGCATTGTCTTCACCGATCACACCCGACACGAAGATGAACGGCACCAGCGGTGCGCGCCAGCGCGCCAGGTCGAGCGCCTCCGTGCCCGAATAGCTGGGCAGTTGGTGGTCCGAAAGAATGATGTCGAACCCGCCATGCTCCAGCGCATCGGCGAAGCCCTTTGCATCGCGCACCCATTGCAGACGGGCCTGCGGATAGGCCAGCGACAAGGATCCCTCCAGCAGCTCTGCGTCGAAGGCGGAGTCTTCCAGCAAGAGGACGTTCAGGGGTTGTTCGGAATGCGAGGGCTTCTGAGGGTCACTCATAACGGCGGTTGCTGCGCAAGGATCCTGGTGGGGGTTCGTTGAGCACCGCCCAGAAAACGCCCAGGTCGGCAATGGCGGAAACGAACTGCTTGAATTCGACAGGCTTGACCACGTAGGCGTTCACGCCCAGCTGATAACTGCGCAGCAGATCGGTTTCTTCCTGCGACGAAGTCAGCATGACCACAGGAATGCTCTGAAGCGCGGGGGTCTTGCGCACCGCCTCGAGCACCTCGAGGCCATTGACCTTGGGCAACTTGAGGTCAAGCAGGATGACAGCCGGGTTGCCATCCTGGCGGTCGGCATGGGCGCCTTCTCGGCGCAGGTAACCCAGGGCCTCAGCGCCATCGCGCAGCACCACCACATCATTGGCCAGTTGGCTGCGCTCAAGCGCCAGCAGCGTCAGTTCCTGGTCGCGCAGGTCGTCTTCAACAAGAAGAATGGGCTTAAGCATGACCGGGCTCGTTTTCGTCTGGTGGTGGGAGGTGGGCATTGTGCCCGGACTCGGGCAGCACGAATCCGAAGGTGGCACCTTGTCCCACCTCGCTGCGGGCCCATACGCTTCCGCCGTGCCGCTCCACGATGCGCTTCACGTTGGCCAGGCCAATGCCGGTGCCCTCGAACTCTTCGGACTGGTGCAGGCGCTGAAACACCTGGAACAGCTTGCTCACGTACTGCATCTGAAAACCCACGCCGTTGTCCTGCACCTCCAGCCCATGGCCGTGGTCATTGCGCACAGCACGCACATGAATGACGGCGGGATGGCTGTCGCGGCTGTATTTGACAGCGTTGCCCAGAAGGTTGCGCACCGCCACCTGAAGCAGCAAAGGGTCGGCCTGCACCCTGGGAAGGTCCGGCTCCACATGCCATTCAATGGTGCGGGCACGTTCGTGCCGGGAAATCTCGCGCACCAGGCCTCCGACCAGCGCGTTGAAATCCACCGATTTGAGGTGCAGGGCCGTGCGGCCCATCCGCGAGAAATCCAGCAATGCGTCGACCAATTGCGCTGCAAAGGCTGCTGCGTCCTTCACATGGCCCATGTAGCGCTGGGCGCGAGCGCTCAGGCCTTGTCCCTCGGTTTCCATTACCAGGTCGACATAGCCCGCAATGTGGCGCATGGGTGCGCGCAGGTCGTGCGACACCGTGTACGAGAAGGCTTCAAGCTCCTTGTTCACCCGACCCAGTTCGCCGGCAATGGCCGCCAGCTCTTCCGCACGGCGCAGCACGATGCCAATGAGCGCCTGCCGCAGTTCGCCAGCCATGCCCAGCTCTGCGGGCGACCAGGGCATGCACCGGCCTACGATCTGCTGCACCCAGCTGTCAAAGCTGCGGCGCGGGTGGATGCGGCCCGCGGCATCGGGCTGGCGGCTCTTGCGCGGGTCACCCGCCCAAGTCACGGTCTGCACGATCTCGGGCCTGAACCACAAAATGACATGGCGATGGACCTGTGAGATGGAGACTGCCAGCACGCCCGCCGCCGTGGCTTGCCACTGCGCCGCAGGCGCGTAGTGGGCAGCCAGCTGCGAGCTTTCATACACATCCAGCCCCATCCCGGCAATCCAGCCGGCGAGTTCCATCACCGCATCGGTGGCGGGTGTTTCGCCGGCAGTCCATACCTGGTCGTCCAGCACCACCGCAGCGCCGGTCGCACGCGCCATGCGCAGCAGCAGGGCGGGCTCGTCGACGATGCGGCGCAGGCTGGCGTCGCTATCCGCCAGTTGCGAAACCAACTGCAAGGTGAGCTTGCGCAACTCCAGCCGTGCACCGACTTCGGCGTTGGCCTGCTTCGCTTCGATCTGCATGGACAAAAACTGCCCCAACAGCGAGCACGCCGCACGCAAACTGGCATTGAGGTACAGCGGCTCGTGGTGGTGGCACGAAGCCAGCCCCCAGAGCTTGCCGTCCACCACGATCGACACCGACATGGATGCCATCGTGCCCATGTTGCGCATGTACTCCAGGTGCACGGGAGACACGCTGCGAAGGAACGCCTGTGACAGGTCGATGTCCCCCGCTGCAGGCGCGCCCACAGTGGTCAGCAACGGCACCGGGGCGTAGTGGGCATTCGGAATCAGCCGGAACCGATTGGCCAAATAAAGGGCCCGCGCCTGCTGCGGTATGTCTGCACCTGGAAAGTGGTGCCCCAAGTAGCTGTCGTAGCCGGCCTCCAGCGCTTCGGCCAGCACCTCGCCGTGCCCGTCGGCATCGAACCGGTACACCAGACTGCGGCCAAAGCCGGTCAATCGGCGCAGCTCCTCAACGGCCAACTGGGCCAGGGCTTCTACCGTTCGGGCTTCCTGCAGCCGGGGAAGAAAGTCCCTCGCCACCCCATAGATCGGCGCCTGCGGAAGCTTTTCCGGTGAGGCTGACTCCACTTCCACGATGATCTGCGTGGCATTGCGGTGCGCCCAGCACGTGTGCAGTAGCCCGCCGTGGACCCCATCGTCCCGCCATTCACCCACCTGCACCTGAACGCCATCGGCAGGTACGTCGTGCAGCACCTGCGGGTTCAATCCCGCCAATGCATGCTCTACAGAACCTGCGGGCCAGTTGGCGCTCCAGGCCAGCAGGGCCAGGTTGTCTCCATCCAGCACCAGCATGCGCCCATGCGGCTGGATCGAGCCGGGTACGCGGATCGGCTCCTGATCGCAAAGCGTGAGGTCCGGGGCAGAGGTCATGAACAAAGTGGCGAGCGAAAGTGGTGGGAACGGAGGGAGCGAGCATTTTTGCCGTTCGCAAAAAAGCGTCACGCGCTGGCCGCGGTGAACTCGGAGGTTATCAAGTCTCGCGCCCGGCCCTCGTAGGCGCACAGCCAATCATGCATCGGCACTCGTGAAGTGACTGCACCTGGCTCTGCTCGCCCCGACCGCAGAGCCGCAGGCATGGCACTGGGGACATGAGCCCTCAGCCATAGGCGCCCGCCTACACGTTTCGTTGCAACGCCCCCCTATCATCGGCCCCGACGGCGCACCACAGTGTGCTCCGTGCGCTGCCGCACCGCTCTCCCAACCCCGTTCAAAACCACAGGCGCCCATGTCCACCGGCTCATCCTCCAATCACGCTTTGCTTCTTTCGGCCGGGGGTGAAATGGCTGGGCGCATTGCCCGGTTTGACTGGGCCAGCACGGACCTGGGGCCCCTGGAGCTATGGCCCGCTTACCTCACCGGAGCGCTGACCAACATGCTGCGCTGCCCCATGCCGATCGCCACGCTGTGGGGTGAATCGGGGGTGCTGATTTACAACGATCCTTACGCAAAATTTTCGGGGGCACGCCACCCCGGCCTGCTGGGCATGGAGATCCGCGAGGCTTGGCCCGAGGCCGCAGACCTGAACGACCGGGTGCTCAAGGTCTGCCTGGCCGGCGGCACGCTGCACTACAAAGACCAGGAACTTCACCTCAACCGTGACGGTGTGCACCGGCCCCTGTGGGTGGACCTGAACTACTCGCCCCTGGTGGACGACCAGGGCAAGCCGGTGGGCGCCCAGGCGCTGGTGGTGGAGACCACCGACAAAGTGCTGGCAGACCGGCGCCTGCTGATGGAACGCGAGCGCTTTGCACAACTGTTCGAGCAATCCCCCAGCTTCATGGTGCTGTTGCAAGGCCCGCAGCACCGCATCGAGTTGGCAAACCCGAAATACATGGAGCTGGTGGGTGACCGCACCGTGCTGGGCCGCACGGTGGCAGAGGCATTGCCCGAAGCCGCCGAGCAAGGTTACGTGGCCATGCTGGACGGCGTGTATTCCAGCGGCGAAGCCACCACCGCCTTCGGGGCGCGTTTCGTCATCCGACAGCATGCCGGGGCGCCCCTGAGCGAGCGTTATCTGGACTTCGTCTACCAACCCATCCGCGATGCGGTGGGTGCGGTCACCGGCATCTTTGTGGAAGGCCTGGACGTGACGGAGCGTGTGGTGGCGCAGGCGCGGCGCGACGCGCTCATCGAGTTCACCAATCAGCTGCGTGTGTTGAACAACGTGCACGACATCAGCCTGGCTGCAGCGCGCATCCTGGGCGAAACGTTGAAAGCCTGCCGTGCAGGCTACGGCTCCATCGACCACGATGCCGAAACCCTGCAGGTGGAATGTGACTGGACACATACCGGGGTTTCGTCGCTGCAGGGCCTGCTGCATTTGCGCGACTACGGAAGTTTTGTGGACAACCACAAGCGCGACGAGTTTGTGGCGATTGGCGATGTGCGGGAAGACCCCCGCACGGCAGCGCATGCAGGCCGGCTGGAGCCACTGCATGCCCGCGCGCTGATGAATGCCCCCGTGGTGGAACAGGGCCGCCTGGTGGCCATGCTGTTTGTGACCAGCGGCGATGTGCGGCAGTGGACCCAGGAAGAGATCGGGTTCATGCGCGAGATTGCCGCCCGCACCCGCACGGCCACAGAGCGCGTGCGCAACGAACTGGCCCTGCGCGACAACGAGGCCCAACTGCGCGAGGTGAACGAGTCGCTGGAGCGCAAGGTGAATGAACGCACGCACGAGCTGATGGAGGTGGAAGCCAAGTTCCGCCAGTCGCAGAAGATGGAAGCCATCGGCCAGCTGACCGGCGGCATTGCGCACGACTTCAACAACCTGCTGGCCGGCATGGGCGCCAGCCTGCAGGTGCTGGAGAAGCGCCTCAAAGCCAAGAACTTTGACAACACCGAGCGCTACATCGGCATGGCGCAGGGCGCGGTGCGGCGTGCCGCATCACTGACCCAGCGCCTGCTGGCCTTCTCGCGCCGCCAGACCCTGGACCCACGCCCCACCGATGTGAACCGCCTGGTGGGCGGCATCGAAGAAATGGTGCGCCGCACCGTGGGGCCCTCGGTGGAGGTGGAAGTGGTGGGCGCAGGCGGCCTGTGGCTGACCCAGGTAGACCCGTCGCAGCTGGAAAACGCGGTGCTCAACCTGTGCATCAACGCGCGTGACGCCATGGCGCCCAATGGCGGGCGGCTGACCATCGAAACCGCCAACAAGTGGCTGGACGACCGCGCCGCGGCCGAGCGGGACCTGCCCACCGGCCAGTACATCTCGGTGTGCGTGACCGACACCGGCGTGGGCATGACGCCCGAGATCATCTCCCGCGCTTTCGACCCCTTCTTCACCACCAAACCCATGGGCCAGGGCACGGGCCTGGGCCTGTCGATGGTGTACGGCTTTGTGCGCCAGTCGGGCGGGCAGGTGCGCATCTACTCGGTGCCTGGCGAGGGCACCACCATGTGCCTCTACCTGCCGCGCTACATGGGCGATGCAGACCAGAGCGAGGCCAACACGCCCCCCACCTTCGACCACCGTGCCGACGGCGAGGTGGTGCTGCTGATAGAGGACGAAGCCACCATCCGCGGCCTGATCGCCGAAGAACTGGAAGACCTGGGCTACAACGTGATCTCGGTGGGTGACGGGCCCGCCGGCCTGCACGTGCTGCAGTCCGACCGCCGAATCGACCTGCTGCTGACCGACGTGGGCCTGCCCGGTGGCCTCAACGGCCGCCAGGTGGCCGACGCGGGCCGCGTGACGCGTCCGGACCTCAAGGTGCTGTTCATCACGGGTTACGCCGAAAACGCCGCGGTGGGCAATGGCCTGCTGGCGTTTGGCATGGAAGTGATCACCAAGCCCTTCGACGTGGCCGCGCTGGCGGCGAAGGTGCAGGAGATGATTGAGCGCTGAGGCCATGGCAGCAGCACACGGCGTGCTGCTGCCATGGCCTCAGCAGCGCAACGAGCCAATTCAAAAACAATAGCTGCCAGCGCTTGATGGATAAGCGCTAGAGCCCTTTTTGACTCAATTTTTTGCATCCCCCCAGCGCAAACTGCCCTTGGTGCACAAAGCGCCCGTCCAGCACCTGCCCCACCCACAATGCAGCCACGCGCCCAGGCAGTGAGACACCTGCCTGATTGCGTTCGGTGCACCATTGGCGCGCCTGCATGGCTGACTCAAACGTGCCTACGGTGATGTGCGGGGTATAGGGCAAATCGAGCCGCATCTGGTCTTGCAGCGGACCGGAATACAGCGCGTCGTGCAGCAGCGACAAGGCTGCATAGCCTTCGTCGGGCACCAAATAGGCATGGGCCCGTGGGCTGATCGCGTCTGCACCCAGCATGGCGTAGCGGCAGTGAAAAGCAACGGGAGCGGTGCGTGTAGCCACCGAGGCCACATGCGCCAGATAGGTGGCCGGGTCCACCGCATCGCATGCAAACACCAGGGTGAAATGCGGGCGCACCAGCGCATGGCCGGCGGGGTCGTGCGCGGCCCGCCAGCGGTCAACGCCATGCAGGTCCTGCGCCGCACAGTCAGGGTAGGCCACGGTATAGAGGGTGGGATTCAAAGGGGATGCCTCCTACGGGTCCCGAGGTTACCGTGCCGCAGTTGCCTCGGATGGCTTCGCACGCATGTCCCGGCTTTCACGCCTTCTCACCATCGTTACTGGCAATCCCACCCACGGTAGGGTTGTCCGCAAGTGGCATGGCTGCGTACGCTGCGCGGTGCATGCAGGCGCTTCACGCGCCTCAGCGCCTCCTCCCCTCTGCCGCCAGCCAACCACGCGCCATGCACCCCGCTTCACCCGCCTCAGCATTCACTGCGTCCCCCAGCACCATGAGTGCCTGGGTGTGCACGCGCTATGGCACGCCCGATGTGCTGGCGCTGCAACAGCGCCCTTTCCCTGTCCCGGGCCCGCGTGAGGTGCTGGTGCGCGTGCAGGCCGCCAGCGTGTCGTCGGCTGACGTGCGCATCCGCACGCAAAGGCTGCCACGCGGCTTTGGGCTGTTGGGGCGGCTGGCCTTTGGGCTGGCAAGGCCGCGCCAGCCGGTGCTGGGCACCGATGTGGCGGGCACAGTGGTGGCGGTGGGCCGCCAAGTGCAGGGTTTTCTGCCCGGTGAAGAAGTGATCGGCGTGGCAGGTGTGCGCATGGGCTGCCACGCGGAATACTGTGTATTGCCCATCCACCGCCCGCTGGTGCACAAGCCTGCCCACCTGTCGTTTGAGCACGCAGCTACTCTGCCCTTTGGGGGAATGACGGCGCTGCAGTTTCTGACCAGGGCGGGCGTGAAGGCGGGCGAATCGGTGCTGGTGATCGGAGCATCCGGCGCCGTAGGCAGTGCCATGGTGCAGTTGGCGCGGCACTGGGGCGCGCATGTGACAGCGGTGTGCAGCGGCGGCAACACGGCCCTGGTGCAGAGGCTCGGCGCCCACGCTGTCATCGACTACACGCAGCAAGACTTCACCCGCACCGCAACGCAGCGCTGGGACGTGATTGCCGACACGGTGGGCGTCAGCAGCTTTGTGGCTTGCCTGTCGTGCCTGAACACGCACGGCAGGTATCTTTCAGTGGCGGGCAGCCTGATGGAGGTGCTGGCCCGCCCGCGCGGCACACGCCGCAGCATCGGCGGCCCGGCAAAGGAGCGGGCGCAGGACCTGCAGACCCTGGTGGACCTGTGCAACAGGGGCGTGCTACAGCCGGTGCTGGACCGCACCTACGCCTTTGCCGATTTGCCAGCCGCACACGCCTACGTAGAGGCTGGGCACAAGCGCGGCGCCGTGGTGCTTGCCCTCAGCAGAACACTATCAAATCAGTAGCTGTCATCGCTTTACCAATAAGCGCTAGAGGCCGATTTCATTGATATTCAGGCCGCCAGCAGTTTCTGCGCCGCCTTGTTGCGTTTGACCACCGCCAGCTGCAGCGGGGTGCGGCCTTGGCTGTCGCAGAAAGTACGGTCCGCCCCCGCCTGCAACAGCAATGGGATGCAATCGGTCGCCTTGCACAGCACCGCCCCATGCAAGGCATTACCACCGTAGTACAGCGCCCGGTTGGGGTTGGCACCATGGGCCAACAGCAGCGTCACCTTGGCTTCAGACCTGGCATCGATCGCGCCCTCCAAGGGGCTGCGCTGCGCACCGGTGGATGGATCGGCAGGCAGACCGAGTTGCAGCGCCATCTCCAGCAGCTCCACAGGCCGGTCCACGATGCGGCTGGTGAAATCGAGCAGGCAGCTGTTGGCTGCATTCAGCCAGACGGCGTCGCGCGTGGGGAAAGCCTCGGGGGCGCTGCGCAGCACCAGGTTTCGCAACGTGGCCACGTCCGTGCCTTCGTGCTTCGTGATGTCCTCCACCAGCACGCGAGGTTCCGGGATTTTGTCGATGCACATCAGTGCATGGTCTTTCGGCCGCCACAGGCGGTCCACCGCATGGCCATTCCCAGCACCCACGGCACTGCTCAGCAACTGCTGCCGGTAAGCCTCGTCCGGTGGGGCCTTCGCCAGCAGTTCATCGAATCGCGCATGGTCGTGGTACCGGATCGCGCTGCGTTGCTGCTCTGGGATGTCGTACTCCAGCGCGTATTGCGGCCAGATCACCCGGCCACCGTGTTCCAACAGGAGATCGCGCAGCGCCTGGTGTACGCCCCCGGCCAGGGCCGAATCCCCATGCTGGCTCACGGCGTTGACCTCTGCGCCCCGCTCCAGCAACCATTGCGCGGCCTGCACAGCCATGGAGACGGGCTTGCTCAAATAGTGCGTTGCTTCGGCCAGTTGCATCAAGGGCGTGTGCCCCTCGTCGTCCGCCGCGTTCACATCCACGCCCGCGTCCACCAGCGCCTGCATCAGTGCAATGTCAAACGCGTAAGCCGCGCAATGCAGCGGAAACACGGGCAAGGTGAAGCTGGGCATGCGGGTGACCAGCGCCAGTGGGTCAGGCCGCGCACCGGCTTGCAGCAGGGCAATGATGGCGTCGGTGGGCAACACGCCGCTGGCCTTGCCTGCCTGCGGCGTGAGCAAATGCACGATGAGCGGCCGGTGGTACAGCACCGTGTTGGGGTCCAGGCCGTGGTGGTGCACCAGGTTCAAGACCTCGCCATATTGTTCTTTGGAGAGCAACTGGTGGACTTCTTCCAACGGGTCCAGCTTGCGCACCGCAGCTTCAAACTGCTTGCGCGTGACGGGTTTGGCTCCGTTGAGAAAAAAGCCTTGCGCCTTGGGTCCGTCGTGCCATTCGCAGCTCAGCAGCTTGGCCCCACGCGCCATCAGACCGGGCGGCCATTCTTCGGCAGGCAGCAGGTTCCACGGCCCCAGCACGGCCAGCTCTGCACACAACTGCGCAGCCCCCGCAAACTCAAAAGAGACCCCGGAGTCTTCACCCAAGCCGAGCATCGTGCCCAGCACGCGGGCTTGCTCGTTCAGCGGCATGTCGGCTGTGGCCTCGGCTTCAGCAGCCCAGGCGGCCGCCTGGGCGCGGGACTCAAAGTAAACGGTGTAGCGCAGGTGAGATTCAGACATGGGGCGGGTTCAATAGCAAAGACAAAACACAACGTGATGCAGTGGCGGTGCGGTGACGCATCAACTCTTTTTCTTTTCGAGCTTCTTGAGGGTGGCCTCGTACGCCTCGGCCACATCGGTGCGGGTTTCGGCAGACACATCAAAGTGGCTGGCCAGCACCGCCGCATCGGATTTGGCACCCAGCTGGCCAATGGCTTTGAAGACCTTTTTCATGAACGCCGCGTCGCCACCCAGGATGTGCTTCTCAAACCCCAGCAAGTCGATGATGGGCTCCACCAGCTGTGGAGACTGCACCTTACCCACCGCATCGAGCAGGCGCTTGTAGTGGTGCAAGTGGGCTTCGGAGAAGCTGCCCCGTAAGTCGAAGAACGCCAGGAACAGGTCGGCAAACGCGGGGATAGGCGCCTCCACCAGAATGCGGGCGATGGTGGCGTGTTCGAGCTTCAGTTTGCCCGCATAGAACGGCTCGTACTCCGGGTAAAAGGCCAGCTTAGCGTGAAAGCTCTGGGTCAGCGGTGCCACCAAGCGCTCACCGTAACTGCCCAAAACTCCGACCAGCAACTCTGCCTCTTTGGCGTAGTGCGGGCGCAGCCCGTGGGTCACCATCGCATCGAACGCGCCAGGCGCCGGATGTGCCAGTGCGCCGCGCACCATCTCCTCGTCAAAGTGCCCATGCACCAGGCTGGAGAACGCATCGCCCAGCAAAGCCAGGTCGGTGATGGCATAGAGCTGCGGCCAGTCCTTGGCCTCCAGCAGCTTCGCGATGCGCGAGGCTTCGAGGCTTTCTGGGGTGCGCACATATGGCTCCTCGGGCAACTCCAGCTGCAAGGCCACGCGCTCCGCGCTCAACTCGTTGCTGACATGCAGTCGCCGGTAGCGCCGCCCTGTCAGGGGCGCCAGTGTGGTCAGCGGGTTGTCATCGATCCACAGGGTCTCCAAGGCCGCGCAGCCCGCCAACGGAGACACGTCAGTGATCCGGTTGCCGTCTACATGCAAGCACTTGAGTTGAGGGTAGCTGGTAACGAACGACAAATCGGTGATGCGGTTGTGCGACAGGTACAGGCTTTCCAACCGGGGTAAATCCAGCCCCGCCGGGAAGTGGGTGAATTTGTTGTTCCACACGAACAGCGTCTCGACATTGAGCCCGTTGAGTGCCTCGAAGTCGTTGAAGTCGCAGTACGCAATGGTCAGCGAATTCAGGTGCGGCAAGGCTTTGAGGGCCTGCAGGTTGGTGAACTGCAGGCGCTCCAGACTCAAGCGCCGAAGCCCCCGGATGTGCGCCAGGCGTGACAGATCGACCGGCTGCGCCGTGCGGTTGCTGCGCAGGTCGATGTCCAGGATGTCATCACAGTCGGCAATCTGGTCCAGATCGGCATCGGTGAATTTCTCCAGGTGCAGGCCGTCGGCGTGGTTCAGCACGCGGATGGGGCTATGGATGCGGTCGGTCCACTTGGGTTTGGTGGTCATGGGATCGGGCGTTTCAGGAAGCCATTGAAGGGAGCGCCGTTGCGCACACGGGCAATCAGGGCTGGGTATTGAGGTAGCGGGCGCACAGCTGGCCGATGGCGTCGCAGAGCACATCGGTCGCAGGAGGCATGCCTGGCTCCATGGGAAAGTCGATTTCCTCGCGGCGCACCCAGTCGTCGCCGTCCAGTTGGGCAAAGCGCACGGTCATCTTTTTCCAGTCCAAGACCTGGGTTTGCAGTTCCACCGCACCGCTGCGGCTGAAATAGGACTTGGTGCGGGACAGGTGCAAGCTGCGGGAGTGCCCGTCGTACTCCAGGTACAGCAGGCCAGGCGGGACGCGGGAGTCGGCCCCCGAAGCCATCCGCTCGACCACCGCCTTCAGGCTGTCGCGCAGCCACTGTGGGTACTGGCGGGGCTGCCAGTCGGTGGGGCCGTCGATGAGGCCCGGCGCGCGCGCCCAGCTAGCGCGCTGGGCGGCGCCGTCGGCCACCGGCTTGGGCTTGCTGGCCTTTTTGGGGGGCGCGCTTGTGCCCAGGGCATCCACAGCCTCCTGCTGGGGCGTGCCGCGGAACAGGCGCACATCCGCTGCGAGCAATTGGCCGCGCGCGGCCAGCGCCTCTGCCAACACCACCGCAACATCGAGGTTGCCGGCGCTCACCGCCAGACGCAGCGGCGTGCGGCCCCGGGCATTGGCAGCGGCGGGGTTCAAGCCCCACTCCAGCAACTGGCGGGTAGTGGCCACCGGGTCGCCCTCGCGCCGCCACGCCACCGAAATGCCCGCGCGGCTTTGGTCCAGCCCGTCCACGTCGCCAGCGCTGTGCATCAGCGCGTTGGTACCTGCGGGCGTGGTGAATTGCACGTTGGCGCCGTGGTCCTTCAAGAAGCGCAACAACGGCACACTGCCCATGGAGGCGGCCATGAGTACCGGGTTGACCAGCTCACGGTGGTCCATGGCTTCGATATCGGCCCCAGCTTGAAGCAGCAGGTCAACGGCCTGATAGACCGCCTCCGCATGACCAGCCGGGGCGTCTTCGCGAAACGGCATGCTGAAGATTTCGCCGCGCATGTCACCCAGCCCGAGCACAAGGCACAGCGCTGGGCCTTTGGTCTTGCGGGGGTCGCCGCCTGCTGCCAGGATCAGCGCCAACCGCTCCAGCGCGCGGTGTTCCGCATGGCTTGAAAACTCCGTGCAGCACTCGGCCAAGGGGGTGGAATTGCGGTTCTTGCGGCGGTTGGGGTCACCGCCCTTTTCCAGCATCAGGCGCAAGAGAGCGAACTGGGCGTCTACCCGCCCGGGCACGCTGGCGTCGTCTGGACGGTCGTAATAGGCCCAGCGCGCCGAGCACGCCCACTGCATTGCAGACTCTCGCGAGACGCTGATGCGGTCAGGGTGCACGCCGGAGCGGACCAGGCGCTCTATCTCGGCAATGAGGGTGTCGAATCCGATGTCGTATTCGAGGGTGACAGAGGAAGATGAGGTCGCCATGAAAAAAATTTGATCCGGTCAAAGAACGCGGGCGTGTCAGGCCCTGGCCAAAACGGCCATTTCCTGGTGCAGCAGTAACTCCACCTCGCTGGGCTCGAACTGGTCTTGCAGCAGCGGGATGGCAAAGCGGTATTCGCCGCCCTCGTGTTTGCGCAGCACATAGGCCAGCTGCAGGCGTGCCAGTGAATGGCGCAGGGCCTGCGCATCGCCCGCGATGCCGTGGCTTTGCAGCAGCTGGGCCAATGTGACCAGGCTGGACTGCCCCTGCTGGGCGGTGTGATACACCACAACGCGGTCGAGGCGGCAGGCGGCTTCGTCGTGGCTCAGGCGCCCCCAGCCGGCCAGTGCGTCCTGCACGGCTTGCGAAGCCAGGGCCTGGTCGAGGTGGCGCTTTTCGATCACGCGTTCGCCCGGCGCCAGCGCCTCCAGGCATTCCTGGCACAGGATGGCGACCAGGTTGGCGCGCTGGCCGCTGGCGTCCACCAGGCGGTCCACCAAGCGTTCGTTGTCAAAACCCAAGCGCAGTTTGCGCAATGGCTCGGTGGCCAGTTCGCGGCAGGCATCGCGCTCCAGGCCGCCGATGGTCAGCACCTCGCCAAAGTTGCGCAGCGGGCTCTGGTAATCCAGCACGGCCGTGGCGTACAAGTCCCAAAAGCCCGCCAGCATGAACCAGCAGCGGCCCTCTTCGCTCAGCGCGCGCAGCGTGGAGAGTTGCACGTAGCCATTGACCGATTCGTCACGGAAGAACAGGTCGGCCTCGTCGATGAGCAACACCAGGCGCTTGCCTTGGTATTGCGCCTGCAGGTGGGCCACGATGGCTTCGAGCGGTGTGTCGGCAGCCAGGCCAAACTGCAGCGCCATGCGCGGTGCCAGGCGGTGGTCGCGCAGCGAGACGTAGTGGCACACGGTGTGCGGGTGGCCTGCCATGCGGCGTTGCACGGCTTTGAGCAGGCTGCTTTTTCCCAGCTGGCGCCCGCCCACCACCAGGTAATTGGCGGGCTCGCGGTTGATGACGCGGGCCAGCAATTGCGCGCGGCCAAAGAAGGCGCCTTCGCGCGTCACGCCGCCGCGCGTCTGGTAGGGCGAGATGCGGGTGATGCGCAGCTGCGCGGCCAGCAAACGCAGTAGCACCTGCAGCGCTTCGCCGCCGATCAGCCATTCGGTCTGGCTCGCGCTGTCGGCCATCACGTGCAGGTTGGCACGGTCTTGGGTGTGCGCGCTGAGCAGCGGCCAGGGCGTGTCCACGCTGTGATCGCTCAGGATCAGCAGCACGTCGCTGCCGGTCTGGGTGGCTTTCAACTGGCGCAGCACCGTGGCTTCGTCGATGCCCGGCGTGGGCACAAAGACCAGGCAGCGGTCCAGCGACACCGGCAGGTCCGGCGGAAACTGCCATTCAAACACCGCCCCGGGCAGCGCCCAGTCGGTGCTGGGCTGGCAGCGGGCCGACACGCGCTCTGCGAGCGCGCGGGCCAGGGCCGGGGCGCGCTCGTTGCCGGTGGCCTGCGCGCACGCCACCGCGCGGCGCCAGTCGACCAGGCGAACGTCCGCCGCCTGCAGCGTGGGCTCCAGCCGCCGCAACCAGCGCAGTAGCCGGTCGATCTGCGGCAGCCGCGCCAGGGGCGTGCGGCGCAGGCGCGCGGGCCGCAGTTGGCCTGCGCCAATCAGCGGGTGGCGCACGACCCACACCACGGCACCCACGGCAAAAATCACGGCGCACCATGCAATCAACGAACGCATCCAGCCAAAGGGGTCGGCATCGGGCGCGGGTTTGGCGGGCTCAAAGTCGTCAGTGCTGCCCGCTTGGCAGTTGATGGGCAGGTAGCCCATGGGAATCGGCGGGTTGCCCGGACGGCAGGACCACCGGTGGGTGCCAGGCTGCAACTCCACCACCACCTGCGTGCCCGCCAGTTTGCCCAGCTCGGGGTTGTTGGCAATGTCGGCCTGCAGCACGTTGGGGCGCGGCGATGTAACGCGCAGCTGCGGATGGGCGATGGGGGGCGCGTACTTCTGGATGTCCGTGGGCCAGCCGTCCAGCTCGTTGCGCGCGTCCATCATGGCCACGCGCCATTGCACCAGCTCACCCCACACCGGGCCCGCATTCATGGAGGCCAGGAACCTGCCGCGTGTGGCCGGGTTGAGTTGGGGCGTGAACAGCGCGCTGGCCACAAACAGCGTGACCAGCGCAATGACCACGCCGCGCACCACGGGTTTCGACCACAGCGGGCTCAATCGGCCGAGCATGATTCCAGCACCATCAAGCCAGCTTCGCGCACCGTGGAGCAGCGCCAGTGCAGGCGCGCCCCCTCGCCCGTTCCACGCGCATGGATGAGATTGCCCCAGAACAGGCTGCGCAGTTCATCGTCCTGCAGATAAGGCCGGGCGCGGCCCAAGTCATCCGCCTGCAACAGCTGCTGCAGCCGTGCACGGGCAGCGGGCGCCTGCGCCAGCGGAAGAAAGGTCTGCCAAAGGCGGGGGCTGCTGGCCAGGTGGGTGCGCAGTGCGCTCCAGGCGGACTGCCCTTCGTGCAGGCTGGAGCCCACGCCCGGGTGGTCCACCAGCCACTGCAGCCCTTCCTCAAACAACGCGGGGTGGCCACCGCTGAGGGCTTGCAAAGCGGCCACCACGGGCTCGCTCCAGACCAGCTCCGGCCAGCGGTGTCGGGCCAGTTGCATCAGATCGTCCAGCGCTGGCTCTGGCCAGTGGTGGACCTGCGCGATGTTGAGCAGCGAGAGATCGCCACTGCGGTACTTGAGGTCGGCCAGCGCCTCGCCGCCACACAGCAGGAGGTGCAGGCGGCCGCTGTGCATTTCGCTCAGGCTGCGCAGGATGCCCGCCAGGGTTTCGCGCAGCGCGGGCGTACCCTGCTCGAAGCGGCTGACCAGGCAGAAGATGCGCTCGCCCGCCAGCAGGCGGCGCTCCAACGCAGATTCAAACTCGTAGTCCGATGCCACATCGCCCAGCCCACACTGGCGGCCGATGGCGGCGAAGTATTCGGCGGGCACCGTGCTCACGCTGTAGGGCGGCTGGATGTGCAGCACCGAGCCCTCGCCGTACTGTGCGCGGGCGCGTTGCAGCAACTCATGCCGAAACGGCGGCTGCCCCCAGTGCGCGGGCGACAGCAGCAGCGAGATGGGGTAAGGCACCGCCTGGGCCAACTGGGCAAACACCTTGTCCTGAAACGCGGCAAACGGCTGGGCGCCGGCAGATTCGGTCTGCAGCGGAAACTCGGGCGCAAACCCTGCGGCGCTGAGCAGGCGGTTGGCCTCGCTCTCGGTCAGCCGCAGGTAGCGGGTGCAGGCGACCAGTTTGTCGCGCGAGCGGGGGTTGGGCGCCGAGATGCCGTTGCGCCAGTTGTTCACAGCCTCGCGGCTCAGGCCGATTTCGGTGGCCACGCCAGAGGCGCTGGCGCGGATGCGGCGCATGTAGATCGACAAGAGGTCGGCAAAAGAATCAGGAGACATGTGTGGTGCGGCGGTGGCAGGGTAGACGCGCCGGAACTAAAAGACGGCCCGTGCTGCAAATCAACGGCAGGTGGCTGGCGGGCATTGTCATTGGTGCCAAGCCATTCGGCCGCAAGGTATCGGCATTGCCGATGCGTTAGAGCAACGGCTGCACTATGGGCCAGGCTTTGAAGCAAGCCAGGCCACACGCCGTGAGGACCGGGCTGTACAGCACGACGGCGCCGACCACCGACATCAGCCAGCCGGGCTCTTCATAGTCTTCAGCCTCGGCGGTTGGGCCCTCCTTCAATGGCTCATGGGTGCGCCCCTCTTCTTTGCCCTCGCCCGAATCGCCGGTCATTTCCTGGACCAGCATCACGGCCACCACCAGCAGCGACACGGCCAGCAGGGCCAGGTAGCCGTATTGCAGCACGGGCTGCGTGAGCGGGTAGAAATAGCCCGCCAACAGCACGGCCGGGGCCAGAAAGAACACGTGCATCATGAACCGGTACCACGGAATGCCGTCTACCGGCCGCTCCAGCGCCCCCATGACCATGCGGTAGGTCAGCGCCCCCAGCACAAAGATCACCCCGCCCCACCATTCGATCTGCGTCAGCATGTTGTTGTTCTCTTGAGATTGTCTTATTGCGGTGCCATCACTGTGGCGGGGCCATCGTCGCCGGGCTGGTCGGCGTCATCGTCTCCGTCGTCCCCGCGCAGCGCTTTGTGTTCGGTGGCCATGTAGTACAGCGGCAGCGCCACGGCCAGCACCAGCCCCAGGCCCATCCACAGCCAGAAGCCCTTGAACAGCAGCACGGTGACCACCGTGAAGACCACCGCGTGCACCAGCCCCTTGAACCCTGCGCGCAACAGCAGCACGGCCATCAACCCCTGTACGGGCGACTTGCCGCTTTTGCCCATGGCCCGCGCCATCTCGACAAACGCCTCGGCCGCCTCCCGGGCCTCGCGCTTGCGCTTTTCTTCCTGCTGGCGCAGCTTGGCCACGGCCAGTGGCTTGGCCGGGTCTTTGGAACAGGCGTAGCGCCCATCGGCATCGCCGCCTTCTCCACCCTGCAGCACAGGCTCTACCACCGCGCGCCACTGCGGGTTGCCGTCCATGAACGCTTGGCGCGACACCCACTGGCCCTGGTCGAAATGCATGCGCTCGGTTTCACCCACCTGGTCATAAAACACCTCCAGCACCGCCGCCCGCAGGCCGTGGTTGAACAGGGTTTCGATCTGCAGCAAAGGCAAGTCGCCACTCGTGCCGGTATCGAACTGCAGCACCAAGTGCGATGGCGCCGCAGTGACCGACTGGTTGAACCATTCCGCGTCCCACAACGCCTCCAGGCTGGGTGCGCCCAGCTTATCGGCCCATCGTTGGGCCTGCTCGGTGTTGTCCGCACACAGGTATTGGTAGGCCAACTGTGCCGTCTTGAGCTTGATCGAATCTTCAAAGAACAGCTGAAGCGTGAGGGTGTTTTGTGACATAGGACAGCGATTGCAGTGGTGTGAGGAGATTGTCTTGCCCAGCAAGGCCGCTGTCCTTCGCGGTCTTGTCCATCGCGCAAGGTGCCGGTTGACAAAACGTCCACCCGCATGCGTCCCCAAGGCGCCCGATTGTCACAAAACGTTCGTGCATACTCGCCGGTCCCGGGCAGGGCTCGGCGACACGACCCAAAAAAGAAACTGGAGGGACACCACCATGCGATTCGACATCCGATTTTTTGCAGCGCTGTCTGGCGCCACCCTGATGCTGGGCCCCGTGGCGGCGCAAAACGACCGCACCACGCCCGCTCGCGCAGCAGCCGCAGCCCAGCAGGCACCGAGCTTTGCCAGCAGCCCGCGTGAAAAGCTGGTGGTGGCCATGCCCAAGACCTATGCCAAGGCCGAAACCATGCTGCTGTGGGGCGACTACTTCAACCACCTGGCGCGTTGCGGCAACATCGACCTGCACAACATCCAGGGCGAATCACTGGAGAAAAGCACCAACATCGACACGCTGGGCGAAAAAGAGCTGATCGAAGGCATTCAAAGCGGCAAAGTGCAGCTGGCCCAGGTCAACCCCGGCCTGGTGCCGCAGTTGGTCAACGCGGGCCAGCCAGCCCCCTTCGGTGTGCCGGGCAACAAGGCCACGGGCAAGCGCAACTCTTACCAGCTGATCCTGATTGCGCGCGTGGACAGCCCCTTCACCAAGCCCCAAGACCTGGTGGGTAAAAAAATTGCGCACACCACACCCACCTCCAACTCGGGCAACCTGGCACCGCGTGCACTGTTCCCAGCCCTGGGCCTGAGCCCCGACAAGAACTACGAAGTGGTGTTCTCCAACGGCCACGAACGCTCGGTGACCGGCGTGATGCACGGCTTCTACCCAGCGGCTGCCGTGGCCAGCGACCTCTACCAGCGCATGGTGCTCAAGGGCGACGTGAAGGGCTCCAGCATTCGCACGCTGTGGGAAAGCCCCCCTTTCATGACTGAAACCTGGACCGTGGGCAAAGACGTTTCGGCCGATCTGCAGAACCGTGTGAAACGGTGCTCGTACAGCTACAGCTTCTCGCCCAAGCTGCGCCAGTTGCTGCCGGGCAACGACACCTTTTTGCCCATCCAGTTCGAACGCGACTTTGCGACCGTGATGGAGGTCTACACCAAGACCCAGGCGGCCAACAAAGCCAACTGACGACACAGTTGCCTGGATGGAGGGCAGGCAGGCAGGGAGGCTGCTGCTTGCCGGTGGACGATCCCACAGCGCCGGCGGGCTTGGCCGCCCGTGGTAAGTTGCCGCCGGGGGGCGCAGTGCCCCCAGGAGAAACCGCCCCGTGATCGCCCTCGCTGCGGCCCTTGGCCGCTTTGTGCTACGGCACTTTCTGTCGTTCGTGCTGATCTGCTGCGTGCTGCTGCTCGCGCAGTGGGGATGGGCGCAGTGGCGCGCGTGGCAGGCGCTGCAGACAGAGGCTGCACAGCTGGAATCTGCGCAGGGCGCGCTGTCAGACCATGTGCGCACCGAAGCCGCTGCCAGCCGACAACGAACAGCCGCCCTCACCCAGGCACCGCTGGCTGCGTTGACCGAGCGACTGAACACGCTGGACACACGCCTGCAATCCAAACAACACGAGCGAACCGGCCTTACCAGCCTGGGTAACCTGGGTGCCTTGGGCCAACCCGGCACACCCTTCGTGCAGGCCCACCTGCAGGGCCTCAGGTTGGACGTGGACATTGCGCTGCTGCAGCAGGAACGTGCCTACGTGCAAGAGTTGCGCTGGCGCCTGCAAGCCACGCAAAGTGCCGAGCACCAGAAGCGTGAATTGGAGCGCTTGCGCCAAGCCCACCAGAACCTGTATGCGCAGTGGCAAGCCGTGCAGGCCCAGCGCCAGGCACTGCTGCAGGCCCACCCGATTCAATGCCGGGTGCCGCTCGAATCGCCCGAGCGCGCCGCCTGCGAAAACCTGCGGCAACAGCAGGCCGCGCTGCTGGCCGCCAACCAGCGCGCAGCGGCCGATTACGCCGCCCAGGGCGCACGTCTGGCGGCCACGGCTCCCACACCTGCACCGCTCGGGGCATTCGAGCCGCACCTTGCACCACTGCAAGCCCTGGTCGGGCCGCTGCAGGCACGACAGGCCCAACTGCTGGCCGAGCGTGGTCAAAACTGGCTGGGCCGCATGGCCGCGCCCGTGCAGCAGGTGGTGCCGATCGCGCTGTGGATTTTGCTGGGCATCGTGCTCACGCCGCTGGGCATCAAGGCCCTGCTCTATTTCGGGGTGGCACCGCTGGCGCAGCGCTGCGCGCCCGTGCGCCTGCTGCCGGCCAGCCGGGGCGAGGTGGGGCTGGCTTTGGGCCCTTCAGGGGTGTCGTGTGCGGTGCCACTGGAGGCTGACCAGGAACTGCTGGTGCACCCCGAGTTTCTGCAAAGCACTGCCGTGCAGGGCGACAAGGACACCTGCTGGCTGTTCAGCCGGCAGTACCCCTTCACCAGCCTGGCCGCCGGGCTGGTGGCACTGACCCGTGTGCGCACGACCGTCTCTGCCGAATATGTGGTGTCCGCCACGCAGGACGCGCACAGCGAAGTCGCCGTGCTGCACCTGCCCGAAGGCGCCGCGCTGGTGATACAGCCACACAACCTGGTGGGTGTGCTGCAGCGCCGAGGGGCGCCCGTGCGCATCACCTCGCACTGGCGCTTGGGCAGCCTGCATGCCTGGCTCACGCTGCAGCTGCGCTATCTGGCGTTCCATGGGCCAGCCCAGCTCATCGTGCAGGGCTGCCGCGGCGTGCGGGTGGAGCAGGCGCAGCAAGGCCGCAGCATCCAGCAGGCAGCCACCATTGGATTCAATCCCAACCTGGCCTACACCACGCGCCGCAGCGACACGTTTGGCGCCTACCTGCTGGGCAAGCAGGGCTTGTTCAATGACCACTTCGCCGCTGCAGCGGACACCGATGCCGGCAGAAGAGACAGCGACAGCCATGGCGACTCGCCGGGCTTTTATGTGTACGAAGAAATGCCCCACACCCAGTTGCGCGGCGGACGAGCGCGGCGCGGGCTGGAAGGGGTGCTGGATTCGGTGTTGAAGGTGTTCGGGATTTAGAGGGTGTAGACGAAATCAACTGGCCCGATCATTGCGAGTCTTCTGCCATGTGAGCAGGAGATAGCGATGAGGAAAGACAGGCATGGCAACGAGGGGGCGAGCACGGTCAACCGAGGCGGCA
>PJUL01000509.1_pt1 | contig 27071 bp, 25 predicted proteins | sample 1512221 | NCBI WGS metagenome assembly PJUL01 (sample SAMN08177667, study PRJNA422409) | Feces metagenome, whole genome shotgun sequencing project.
AAAATTGCGGGCAGCCCGAAGACCAGCAAGCGAACGTGCGGCCGACTTTAGCGGCTCCATGCATGTTCGCCTAATACGCAAGCGTCTTCGAGAATGGCCAGAAATGCTTCGACGAATGGTGTCCATTCACATCGCTCCGAGGCTATGTCCAACGCGATACCAAGTGTCTCCGCATGGCGGTAGAAGGATGGGGCCAAAGCCAGCGACGGAGTCTCCCAACCCGCCAGTTTACTCAACGCCCCAAGGGTTAAAAGACGGGCCAAGCGACCGTTTCCGTCAGCGAAGGGGTGGGCCATGATCGTGGCAGCGAAAGTGTACATCGGCATGAAGGTCGCGAGTTCTGGCTTCGCATCGGCCAAGACCAAGCGATCGAGCCACCCTCTGGCGCGTTCAGGTAGCTCAAAGCCTACATTGCCGCTTGCCGATCGGCCGATGCCTTCGCGCTCCCGAAGTACGGGCTCGCCCGCGATGAGCGCGGAGACCAGCTTTCGAGTGCTGACCAAGTCAAGACTAAGGTCCCTCACTTTCGGATGATAAGAAAGAAATATAGGTTCGATTGCCGGGCGCATGAATAGCACCCGACATTTCTGCCGCCAGTAGTCGTTGTCTCCGCTCCCAATTTCCCCAGCCACTTCGTTCACGGCGATGTAGGCGGCCTTGATCTCTAGGCCCAAGGTTTGGACGGGCGTATGGGGCGGGGCGATTGCATTAAATTGCCTTATGATCTCCCGCAGCCGGAGTGAGTGCGGGCCGCTGATTGGCACCGGATCGGGGCAAATCCATCTGCAACGCCATGTATCGCTGGAAAAATCTGATAGGCGCTTCATGAGCCTTCTTTGAGGTGGACAGTGGGGGATTGCAATGCGTGAGCTTTCGTTTGAGGAACTCAATCTTGTTGCTGGCGGGGGGGCAGCAAACCAGTGATCAAGGCCCAATCGTGATTGGTGGTGGTGGAGATGGCGGGGGTGATCCGGGTTCCGGCGACGGAGGTTCCGGCGGCACACCGATTGGACCGGCGCTATTGCTATCACTCCCTCCGAACACCGACACGACTCAATCCATCCTCCAGCAATTTTTTGGCGAACTCTCGTACGTTGAAGCTCAGCACAACGAATACACAGGGAGCAGCTACGACGATGACGCCGGGGCGAACTACGCTCCCTATCCGGAAGGCTATCTGTCGGTTCCGTCGCACGATCCTGCGGCGAACGCGCCCTATTGGAACAATTGGGACGGCGACACAGATCCAGAGTTTTTCGGTGCGATAAGAGCGTACGAGCTAACTCATGGGCTGGTTTCGGTCGGCGGGTCGTCGGCGCTGCATGCCGTGGCGCTACAGCTGACTGGTCAAAACACTACTTCCGTATTCGTTGATGGAAGATACTATATCGGCACCTTCCACCCTGGAAACGCGCCAGGAGATGTGTCCGGGCAGCCGGAAAACAATATCACTGTCCAAGGTATTCATGACGGATATTGGACTTTTTCCTTAGATAATAGCGGCATTGCGCAATCTGGCCTAGTTGGCGCGGGGCTGTGGTCATACGCAAACTTTGCTGGCGCAGCATCACCGCTAGCGCACAACAGTTCCGCGCCGACGGAACTTACCCCTGCTGAGAAACAGGCGGCGCTCGATCTTCTTGCGGGCAATAGCAAATTCTTCGATTTCAAACTCAATGGCGTCGATATTGCGCCCGCGATTTTGGACGCGATCAAAAAGGACACGATAGCCTTTACCGATGATTTCCTACCTGGGCGAGCTCTGACCGATACTCCGCATCATACTATCTATCTTTCGAGCAGCTTCAAATCCGACCCCGTCGGCTTGGCCTTGGTCTTGGCGCACGAGGGTCTGCATCAGGCCATGTGGAATATTTTCGGCCCTCACGGGGATTCAATTTATGAAGAAACTCTTGGGAAACTGGTTTCTGCGTACGCGATGTCGGGACTTACCACGCAACAATTGAATGTGCTCAAAACTGACACGATAACGTACAATGATATAAATAACGTGAAAACACTGTCCGACCAGGGGAATTTCGTCGGGATAATGAATTACATCCGTCCTCTTTATGGGGCTATCTCTGACTATCCTCTTGATCCAATTTATAACGTATTGAAGGGGTCGTTCCATGATACTCGCGGGTAAGATTGGTGCTTTATTGGGGTTCGCGATGGTTATCGGAGGGAATTCGTCCGTAAGCTCCCAGCGCGTAGATCCTAATAATCCACCCGATTACCTCTCTCGTATAGTTTTATCTTTTGACGAGTTTCGTGGGAAATATCATTACTATCCCAGGTATTGGTTTGATATTCAGTTGAATTGCCGGGCGGTCAAGGATCCGGTCTGTCGCATCGAGGAAAAGCTATCTGAGCATGAGCGGCGGTCGATGACGCCTCAGGGGTCGAAATATGTTTATAAGATCGTTCAATCTTCGCCGAGGAAGTACAAGGTTGTCGCGATAGATGGATCGGGGTGCGTTAAATACTATATCGATGAGAGGCGCAAACCTTTAGCGCCATCACGTAAGTGCTAATTTATTGATTTATCGCCTCCATTCTCGGGTGGTGGATTCATCTCATCGCAATTGCATCGATATGCCATTAGTGCGTAAGGGCACTTTAGCCGACTGATAGCCGCAGGGCTGCGAGCGAATGTTCGCAGCCCTGTTTATTCCGCCGTCCGGCGCACGGGGTGTCTCGGCTCTGTTCTACGCAGGATGGGCGCTTCGAGAAGCGTGGTCGCTCTTGGCCGGGTCCTTGTTCGTGTCAGACGCGTGACTGCGGGCCGGGCTGGTTGAGCGAAGAGATTACGAAAGCGCCGGCCGAGCAAGTATTTCGGTCACTTTCTTCCGGCTGCTGTCCTCTTTGATACGACCATCCACGATAGACACAACGCGGCTAGCGGCTAAAACGGCTTGCGAGCGATGAGCAATTACAATTCGTGTTATGTTGAGGGTCGAAAGCGCTTGGAGCACTTTGGCTTCATTTTCTGGATCTAGGTGCGCCGTGCCCTCGTCCATTACTAACAATTGAGGTCGAGAATACAGCGCGCGCGCAAGTAGAACGCGCTGCTTTTGCCCGCCCGACAGCACTGAGCCCATGTCACCGATGAGCGAGTCATAGCGGAGGGGCAATCTTTCGATCTCGTCGTGTATCGCAGCGAGCCGTGCCGCTTCCTCAACCTGAGCCATATCGATTTCAGGATCGAAGAAAGCGATATTTTCCGCGAGTGTGCCGGCATAGAGCACATCATCTTGTGCGACAGAGCCGATGCTCTGACGAAAGGTTCGCTTGCCAAAAGAAGTGATCGAACGGCCGCCAACTCGGACCTCTCCATGGCTTGGTTCGAACAGCCCCATTATCACCTTCGCGAGAGTCGTCTTGCCGCCGCCGCTTGGTCCAACGAGAGCAAGCATCTCACCAGGCTGGATCGCCAGCGATATCCCTTTCAATACGTCAGGCTCGTTCATGCCGTAGCGATAAGCGACGCTCCGTAGCTCTATCGGCTGGCTGAAATCCGGTCGCTCCCCAGAACCTCCTCTTTCACCGTCCTCTGGGAGGCTACCAGCGATGTCGGCAATTCGTGTGAGGTGCACTTTTATGAGGTTGAAGTTGATGGCCTGCTCGATCAGCCGCATGCTCGCGTCGAGAAATTGTTGCTTATAGGCCTGGAATGCGAAAATCATTCCGATAGTGATCCTAGCATCCAGCGCTAAGCTTACTGCAATATAGACGAACAGTATTCGTTCGATTGCGAGCACGGCTTGGGCGGCTGCATCGAAACCTGCGTTCAGCCTGCCCAAGCGGATCTGGGAGTTGATCGAGTCGGCTTTTGCCTTTTGCCAAATGCGCTGACGATTTCCTTCTTGACCAAACGCCTTGATCGCTGAAATCCCCCGCACTGACTCAATGAACGCACTGTTCTCACGTGCAGCGTTAGTTATCGCGTCGACGTTCCGGTAACGGAGAGATTGGATGAAGAGCAGCCGAACCGCGGCGTAGCTTGCCAGCGCCGCAACGGCGATGCCCGCTAGCATCGGAGAGTAGATGAACATCATTGCAAGCGTGAGGACTACCATTGCGCCGTCGATGAAGCCGGCAATCATTCCCTGACTGAGCAACTGCGTAATCGGCTGGGTCGAGCCGAAGCGTGAGAGCACGTCGCCGACATGCCGCTTTTCAAACCATGACAGTGGCAATCGCAGAAGGTGACGGAAGAGATTGACCACCACCTGATAAGACAGCGAATTGTTGAGCGTGACAATTATAAGGGACCGCATCCAACTTGCCATCATGTTGATGACAGCTAGGCCGCCGAAGCCGATCGCGAGCATCAGCAGGAGATCGCGATCGAAGGTTGGTGCAACCGTATCGATGGATATCTGCAGGAAGAACGGTGATGCTAACGACGCAATTTGCAGGACCATTGATAATAGCAGAACCTGGCGAAGTGTCTGCCAGAACCCGGACATTGACGACCAGAGCTGTGTGATCCCAAGCTTTGTTTGTGCAACCTTGGGGCGGAAGGATTCCGCCTTCAGCAGATCGAGGGCGACGCCGGTGAAGCTCCGGGAGATCTCATCATGCGCGAGGCGAAGCACGCCTCGCGCCGGATCGTGAATGTGGTAGCGCTTGCCCCCAATTCCATTGCTAATCCTGACCAACACCACGAAATGATTGAGGTTCCAGTGAAGAATCGCTGGCAAGGAGAGGTGGGGCAGATCGTCAATCTCGCCGCGTAGGGGACGCGCGTTGAAACCAAGGTCCTCGGCGACTTGGATAACCTGCTTCAGGGTCGCGCCCTTCAGCGACATCCCATGGCGTTGGCGCATCGCCGCCAGATCGGTTTTGTAACCGTGATAGCCCGCGACCATCGCGAGACAGGCCAGCGCGCATTCGCTAGCTTCGCTTTGTGGAATATGGGGTGTGCGCCGCTTGCCGCGGAGCTCAAGCATGTCGGCAACGGCATTCATGCAGCGCGATTCCGCACTGCCATGATTGGCTTAAGAAGCCAATCGAGGAAGCTTTGACGTTCGAGAATGATGTTCGCGTCAAGCGTCATGCCCGGCTGAAGTGGCGTCTTCTCGCCATAAGCATCGACCCTCTGTTGATCGAGCGAGACTGTGACGCGATAGGCCGGCTCCTCAAGCTTGAGGGGGAGTTCCGCTTCACGCGGATCGATTACAGTCCGGGATACCGATTGAATGTGGCCTGCAATTGAGCCGAAGCGTTGATAGGGAAAAGCATCGAACAGGACGCGCGTTTCTTGGCCTGGATGTACGAACCCGATAGCCCGGCTTGGTGCGTACAGCTCCGCTGTCAAGTTTGCATTTTCGGGTACGATCACCATCATGGGAAAGCTAGTGCTGGCGGTGCGCCCGCTCGCTATTTGCACCGCTGTCACGCGCCCTGTGATTGGAGCGGTGACGACATATGCCCGTTGCCCTTCCAGTTGCGCCTTCTGTTGCACCAGTGATTGCTGTCCATCACGCAAGCTGGCCTCATTGCGCGCCGCTTCGATTGTCAGACTGCTCATCTGCATCCGCGCCCCATCGACTTCCGAAATTTTCGCGCCCAACTCCTGTTCCAGCCCAGCAAGCGTCTGCTTTGCAGCGATTAGCGCTTGGCGCTTGCGTTCATATTCCACCTTGGAAATGATGCCCCGCTCAACCAATTTGCTCGTCTGATCAAACAGGGTCTGGTTCGAATCTACCATCTCTCGCTGGAGGCTAAGCTGATCGCGCAGTCTGGCGGACTGATCTTGAGCCGTTTTAAGTACGGCCGATAGGCGGGCTCGTTCGTTTCCCTCTCTCTGCCGGTCGAGTGCGATCTGTTGGTTTCCAATCAGTCTGCGTTCTTCAAGCGCTTCCAAGCTTTCGCTGGCGACAGGACCTCCGGAGGCGGTGCGACGGTCTAGGCTGATTACCGCGATGCGATCGCCCTTTCGTGTCAAGCTTCCTTCCTTTACAAGAAGGTCGGTGACGATACCTGCTACCGGCGCATAAACTTTGGCTGTTGGCTGATCGGTAATGAGAATGCCTCGAACACTCTCAACCCGCGAGTAGGACCCGGTAAAAATCCATGCCAGCGCAAGGGTAATAGAGCTAACGAGCGCAAGAACGGTGAGGCGCGTTGAGAGCGGCTGGGTAAGCACGACTTCGCCGTGTAGGCGTCGCTTCTGCTGCTCGAGTACCTCTTCACGAAACAATGGCATGGTGCGTAGAATCATCCGGTAGGCGTGAACGGTCGCGGAGACCCCGTAGTTTTGGAGGCGCAGTACGTCAAAAAGTCAGCCTGCCGTATCGTTGGGGCTCGCCATCGCTCGATTATCGGTGATTCGCATCGAGATATTGCTCCGTTTCGGCCGGATCTTGGCAGGCAAATCGATTGGAACGACGAGCGACGAGCCATGACCATAGGGGGGTAATGAGTCTCGAAGGGCGAGCGGCCGACCAATTCGCTCAGCGGGCGGTTCCGCATCTCTGTCCAATTTGGTTGCCCGATCTTCACCCAGCGCATCGCTACGACTGCTTCTGCCCCTGACCGAAACCGTCCGGGACGCGCAACCCGCGCGCTTGCAGGGCCGTGTTGTCACCCTTCGGGTTCCTGCCCGCACCACCCCTGCGCGCGGGGTTTCCCTCACTGCGTTCGGTGCGGTCCCGTCCGCCCCCGGTCCTTTCGGGGCACAGTCGAAGAAATGCCCTCTTGGACGGATCGAAAACCGAAAGGATGCGCAGACCGCAAGCCGGCTTTCTCGCGCGAACAGTTCAACCTGGCCAAGTCTGAGTGCAACGCGACGGACGCCTACATTATTGAGGCGGTTCCTAACACCATCGGCTTCCACGGAAGCTCCCACGATCACACCCGACAGGCGCAATGTTTAAGGGAGAAATTGGCCAAGTTCGATGTGGAGACCGCCGTTCTTGGGTCACAGCTGTACTGACAGCTTTTAACAAAGGACGGTACCGACTGTCCCTTTTGGGATCGCAAAGTTGCTAGGCAGCTTCCCACCCATGTTCGGCCATTCATTTCTTGCCCCGAAAGCGGTCGTTTATGGGTTCAAGATCTAGCCGCTCCTGGTCGGAGCAACTTGGCCGTCTCGCCCTTTCAACCCGGAAAACCGACATTCTCTAGCGAGAACGAACAAGGGTGGCGACGCGGCGCTGCACCGCCTTCTGAACGTCGCCCCGGCGGCAATTGTCGGGGCATTCTCGCAGCGTGGCTCAGGCACCTGTGCTGGAGAGCGGTATCCTCACCGTGAAGCAACTGCCCTGCCCAGGACCATCGCTGGTCACTTTGATCGATCCACGGTGGAGATCAACTAGTTGGCGGACCAGTGCCAGCCCGATGCCCAGTCCCCCGGCTGCCCTGTCCTGATGTCCCTCCACCTGGGCGAATATCTCGAAGATACGTGCCTGCAATTCCGGCGGGATGCCGAGGCCGTTGTCGCGGACCGCGATCAATGCGTGCTCGCCCTCGCGACGAGCCTCAAGGGAGATCGTGCCTCCCGGCGGCGTGTAGCGGGCCGCGTTGTTGAGCAAATTGGCAACGATCTGAGCAACGCGCGTATGATCCGCCACCAGCCACACCGTCTCGCTGGGCATGTCGGCGGTGAAACTGTGGTTCGCTGCGTCGATATTGGCCTGGCTCGCCTCGATCGCCGAATGCAGGATCGTCGCGAGGTCGATATGCTCCTTTTGTAGGGAAATCTTCCCCTCGACGATCCGGGACGTGTCAAGAAGATCATCCACAAGGCGACGGAGATGGGCGAGCTGGCGCTCCATGCGCTTGCGGATATAAGCTGCCTGATCGGTATCGGCCCGCTTCTTCAGGAGATGCATGCCGGCATGCAGGGCGGCGACCGGGTTGCGAAGCTCGTGGGCAAGAACGGCAATGAACACGTCCTTGCGTCGGTCCGCCTCCTTTAGCGCCTGCGCCGCTGTTTCCAGCGCATCCCGCTGTGCCGCTACGATCTGGCGTTGCCGGTGCAGGTCGAAAAATACTTCCGCCTTGCTGCGCAGGACCTCCGCCTCGATCGGTTTCTGGATGAAGTCGACCGCTCCTGCCTCGTAGCCGCGGAAGCGGCGCTGTGCGTCAGCGCTGCCTGCGGTCACGAAGATGATCGGGATGTGCCGCGTACGCTCATTGCCGCGCAGGAACTCGGCCAGCTCGAAACCGTCCATTCCCGGCATCTGAACATCGAGCAGCGCCAGTGCCACTTCGTGCCGGAGCAGCAGCTCAAGGGCTTCCTCGCCCGAGCGTGCCTTGAGCGTTTCCAGCCCGTCTCGACGCAGCAGCGCTTCGAGCGACAGGATATTCTCCTCAAGGTCATCGACGATGAGGCATTTAACCGCAGGGCTGGTCATGCTGCGAGGTCTTTCGAGAGAAATTCCGCGATCGCATCGAGCGAGAGCGCGCGGGCTGCGGGACAGGCGGCGAGGGCGGCCAGTGGCATGGTGTCAACCTGGGCAGTTCTGGGCTCTTCGACCAGCGCCAGGCCGCCCGCTGAACAGATGGCTTTCAGCCCCGCTGCGCCGTCGGCACTTGCACCCGTAAGCACGATACCGATCAGCGCGCTACCGAAAGCATCGGCCGCGCTTTCGAACAGTACGTCGATCGACGGCCGCGAATAGAGCACCGGTTCGTCGGTCGAGAGGGAGAGGGTGCCATCCGCCTCGACGAGCAAGTGATAGTCGGCCGGGGCGAAATAGATCGTGCCGGGTAGCGCGGGCTCCTTGTCCTCGGCCTCCCGCACCAGCATTCGACAGCGTGGCGTGAAGAGCGGAGCAAGGATATTCGCGCGATCCGCTGGCACATGTACGACGATCAGCACGGGTGCCGGGAAATCGGCTGGCAACTCGGGCAATATGCGCGAAAGCGCCTGGATCGCACCGGCCGATGCGCCGATCACCACTGCCTGCGGACGTGTCACGCTCATCCGCCGCGCTTGTAGAGCTTCTCGCTCCGCACGAAATCCGAAAAGCCGTCGGCATGGGTGGAAAAGCGGAGGTTCTCCTTGGAACCAAGTCCGAGAAATCCTCCCCGTACAAGTGAATCCCGGAATAGCCCCACCGCGCGGTCTTGCAGGTCGCGGTTGAAATAGATCAGCACGTTTCGACACGAGATCAGGTGCATTTCTGCGAAGACTGCGTCGGTCACCAGACTATGGTCCGAGAAGACGACTTTGTCCCGCAAGCTCTTGTCGAAGAATGCGCCACCATAGCCGGTTGTGTAATAGTCCGAGAGTGACGACTTCCCGCCGGACAGGCGGTGGTTTTCGGTGAAGCCGCGAATCCGGTCGAGCGGGTAGATGCCGCGCGACGCCGTCTCCAGCGCTGATTGGCTGATGTCGGTGGCGTAGAAGATCGTACGGCCCTCCAAGCCCTCTTCGCGGAAGAGGATGACGAAGGAATAGAGTTCTTCGCCCTCGCTGCAGCCGGCGATCCAGACCTTGAGCGAGGGGTAGGTCCGAAGAACTGGAACCACCTTCTCGCGGACCGCTCGAAAATAGGCAGGGTCGCGGAACATGTCGCTTACCTGCACGGTCAGGTAGTCAAGCAGCTGGGGCAGTATCGTTGTGTCGTGGAGCAGCGCTTCCTGAAGGGCCGAATAGGTAGGAAGACCAAGCTGCTGCCGGGCCTGCTTTAACCGCCGGCGGATCGACGCTCTGGCGTAATCGCGAAAATCATAGCGATACCGCTGATGGAGCGCCTCCAGCAACAACCGGATCTCGATGTCCTCGGTAATGTCCGACACACCGACAATCCTCAGCGCGGCATCCAGACCCGGACGAGCGACAACAATTTGTCTACGTCCAGCGGCTTGGCCATATAATCGCTGGCGCCCGCCTCGATGCAGCGTTCCTGATCATCGGGCATCGCCTTGGCAGTTAGTGCGATGATCGGCAGCTTCTTCCAGCGTATATCCTTTCGGATTTCTCGCGTTGCGGTCAGTCCGTCCATCACCGGCATCATCACATCCATCAGCACAAGGTCGATGGCGGAAACGCTCCCGGTGGTCGATGTCTCCAGCATCTCGATCGCTTCCTTGCCGTTGCGGGCGATTTCGATCGAAACGCCGTGCGGCTCGAGGATGTTGGTGAGCGAATAGACGTTGCGGACGTCATCCTCGACGATGAGCACTCGGCGGCCCTCCAGCACGGCATCCCGGTTGCGCGCGGTCTGAATCATCTGCTGCTGCTCGGGCGGCAGGTCGTTCACCACCTGGTGCAGGAACAGGGAGACTTCATCGAGCAGCCGTTCCGGCGAGCGGGCGCCCTTGATGATAATCGAATCCGAGTAGCGGCGCAGCCGCTGCTCGTCGTCCACCGTCAGATCATGCCCGGTATACACGATGACCGGCGGAAAGCTGTGGGCCTGATCCTGCTGCAGGGTTTCGAGAAGCGCGAAGCCCGAGGCGTCGGGGAGGCTGAGATCGAGGACCATGCAGTCGAAGGTCTCCGTCTTCAGGCGTTCGAGGCTCTCGGCCACGGTGCCTACGCCGATCGTCTCGACCTCGCCCGAGGCGAGCAGTTTGGCGACAGCCTCGCGCTGTACCGGATCGTCCTCGACGATCAATACCCGCCGCGCGCTGGTGGAAAGCTTGGCGGCCAGTGCTTCCAGGACGCCGGCGAGTTCCTCGCGCTTAACCGGCTTCACCAGATAGCCGACAGCACCGAGCGACAGGGCGGTCTGGCTGTGATCGGCTGCCGAGACGACATGGACCGGGATGTGCCGCAGATCGACCTCGCTTTTCAATCGGTCCAGGACCGCGAGACCGGACTGGTCCGGCAGACCGATGTCGAGCACGACAGCACTCGGTTTGTACTCACGGGCGAGCGGGAGTGCTTCTTCCGCGGTTGCGGCGACCAGGCACAGGAAACCCACTTCATGCGCGAGGTCGCGCACGATCGCGGCAAAGCTGCCATCGTCCTCGACGACGAGGAGGATGCGTTCAGCGCCACCCAGCCGGTCACGGTCGTCTTCGACGCGCCGCACCGGCCTGGCGGCAGCGCGGGGGGCGGCTGGCGCCGGCGCAAGGCCGGATCGTGCCGGGGAGGGGACGGGTTCCTCGCGCTCCGCGACCAGACCGGGATCATAGGCCAGCGGAATGGTGAGGGCAAAGCGGCTGCCTTTTCCAGGCGTGCTGCTCAGCTGTATCGACCCGCCGAGCAGTCGGGCGAGCTCACGCGAGATCGACAGGCCGAGGCCCGTGCCGCCATATCTGCGGCTGATCGTGCCATCGGCCTGGCGGAAAGCTTCGAATATCTCGCGCTGCTGCTCCTCGGCGATGCCGATACCGGTATCGATGACGCCGAGCGTGATGCGGTCCGCGGACGGGACAATTTCCAGCGTGACGCAGCCCTGCTCGGTGAACTTGAAGGCGTTCGACAACAGGTTTTTCAGAATCTGCTCAAGGCGCTGCCGATCCGTATCGATCGTCGCTGGACTGTCATCCGCCATCTGGATGTCAAACCGGAGGCCGCGTTCGTCGGCGATCGGCTGGAAGACCTGGCGCATGTCCCTGCCCAATCGCTCCAGCGCCACCGTCTCCGACCGAATCTGGACATGACCGGCCTCAATCTTTGAGAGATCGAGAATGTCGTTGATCAGCTGGAGCAGGTCGTTGCCCGACGACTGGATGGTATGGGCGTATTTGACCTGTTCCTCGCTCAGATTTCCCTTGGGATTGTCACCGAGCAGTTTGGAGAGGATCAACAGCGAGTTGAGCGGTGTTCGCAGCTCATGTGACATGTTGGCGAGGAAATCGGATTTGTAGCGGCTCGCCTGTTCAAGCTCGCGTGCCTTCAATTCAACTGCCGCATTCGAGCGGCTGAGGTCGTCGCGCTGTGTTTCCAGCTGCAGCGCCTGCTCCTCCAGCTGGGCATTGGTCTGCTCCAGCTCGACCTGCTGCTGTTCGAGCCTTGCCTGTTGTTCCTTCAGCGCGTTGCCCTGCTCCTCCAGCTCCTCGTTGGAGACGCGAAGCTCTTCCGTCTGGACCTGCAGTTCGTCGGACTGGCGCTGGGTCCGCTCCACCAGATCCCGCAAGTCGGAACGCATCTGCGCCGAGCGCAGGGCTACGCCGATCGCGCCTGCGGCCTGTTCCAGGAAAGTCAGGACATCGGGGCCGACCGGATCGAGGAAGCCCAGTTCTAGCACGCCGAGTGCGATGTCGTCGGCGATCGCGGGCGCTATTACCAGGTGGCGCGGCTTGTCCCTGCCCATCGCCGAGCCGATGGTAAGATAGCCCTCGGGAATATCGGAGATGAGCATCGCCTGGCGCTCGACGGCAACCTGGCCGAGCAAACCCTGCTTCGGCGCGAACCCGACGGGAACCGTAGTATCGTCGGGCACCCCGAGCATCGCGATCCGGCGATAACCGGCGCCTTCGCCATTGAAGATTGCGCCGCCCCTCGCGCCGAGGAATTTGGCAAGGAAGCCGAGGATATTCTCGCCAAGCTCCTCGAGTTGCTGGTCGCCGAGCATTGCAGCCGAAAGTCGACCCTGACCGCCTTCGAGCCATTGCTGCCTCGCGCGCGCGCGGTTTGCCCGGCGCAGGAGTTCGCCGATCACGAGGGTCAATAATATGCCGACCCCAGCCGTGAGAATGCCGGTGGCGCGCGCGGTCTCATAGGCATCGGCCATTTCCGTCAGGCGCTGCTGGCGGAGCCGGGCCTCTTCGTCCTGCATCTGCTCGAGCTGGCCGCGCACCGCGTCCATCTCAGCCTTGCCGCGGTCGCTGTCGACCAGCTTGAGTGCGCTTGCAACATTCCCGCTCTTGCGGAGCTCGACAGTCTGTCCCAGCTCCGCAAGCTTGGCCGCAATGTGACGCCTGAGGGGTTCGATGCGAGCTTGTTGCGCCGCATTGTCGCGGGTGAGAGCCGCAACCGTGTCCACCTTGGCGCGGACGCGCGCGACGGCTTCATTATATGGTGCCAGATATTGATCCCGACCGGTCAGAAGGAAGCCGCGCTGACCCGTCTCGGCATCCTGCATGGTCGACAGAATCTCGTCCATGCCGATAATAACCTGATGCGAATGGCGAATTCGTGCATCGCTGTCGCGCAGGATCGTGACATTTCGGTATGCAATGGCGCCGCTTGCGAGGAAGAAGAGCACGACCAGCAAGAGGCCGATGCCGGCACCCAGATTCACCCCGGATCGGGGCGCCGACAGATCAGGCTGCATGGATTGTATCGACCACCGCTAAATAATTCAGCCAGCAGCCTATCCGCGATTTCGCAAACGAGAGCAAAGGCATTTGCCACCCGCTCCCTGGCCAAGCTGGACGGCGCCGCCCCCCGATCTCACAGGCCATCGTCGACGCTGTCCGGCTTCGAAATCATTCCGACCGAACCACAAGGTCGGACCGCCCGATATCGCTCGCCCCTGGCTGCCCGTGCCCCACGGCGAGCAGATGGTGCCTCGATCACTAATGCCTCGGCGTCAGCCTGTGCGTGCCTTGCTTTCACCCGATGGCCGCCGTTCGACGATTGCCTGAACCAATAACGGCTTTCGGGGATCGAAGACGATCGATTCGAAACCCTGCTTCTGCGGTGCAAAGAAGAAGTCGAGTCGATCGACGATTGGTGCCAATATGGCCATTACCGACTTGCGTACTCCCTTGATGAAGCCGCAGATTCGCCGAACCTTTCTTCTTCTCCGCCAGGCTACGACGCGATCAGGTTGTTGTTGCGGAGCGTGATTTTCGCGCCTCCTTAGTCAGCCCTGTCGCCGGTGTAGTGTCGCGCCGGCTTAAGATCAGGGTGACCGGCGTGATTGCACAGTCCATTCGATCCGAAGCCTCTCGTCGCGGCGCGAGGATGCTGCGGACGGCGCTCGGGACCGCGATCGCGATCTGGCTGGACGATCCCGAGATCGTCGAGATCATGCTCAATCCCGATGGCCGGCTATGGGTTGATCGTCTGGGCACCGGGCTCGCCGAGACCGGGGTGAGCATTTCCCCGGCCGATGGCGAACGCATCATCCGGGTCGTTGCCCATCATGTCGGCAGCGAAGTCCATGCTTGGTCGCCCCGGGTATCGGCGGAGCTACCGGAGACCGGCGAGCGCTTCGAGGGGCTGTTGCCGCCTGTCGTTGTCGGGCCGACCTTTGCGATCCGCAAGCCCGCGGTCGCTGTCTTCACGCTCGACGATTATGTCGTCGGCGGAATTATCTCGGCGGGGCAGTGCGCGGCGCTCCGCAGCGCCGTCGCCGGGCGGGACAACATCCTCGTCGCGGGTGGTACCGGTACCGGCAAGACCACGCTGACCAACGCGCTGCTGGCCGAGATCGCGGGGAGCACCGACCGGGTCGTCCTGATCGAGGATACCCGCGAGCTCCAGTGTACCGCGCCCAATCTGGTGGCGATGCGCACCAGAGAGGGGGTGGCTACGCTCACCGAGCTGGTCCGTTCCGCGCTGCGCCTTCGTCCCGACCGCATCCCGATCGGCGAAGTCCGCGGCGCCGAGGCGCTGGACCTGCTCAAGGCCTGGGGAACCGGTCATCCCGGTGGCTTCGGCACCATCCATGCAGGATCGGCGCTGGGTGCGCTGCGCCGTCTCGAACAACTGATCCAGGAAGCGGTCGTCACCGTGCCGCGCCCGCTGATCGCCGAGACCATCGGCTTGATCGCGGTCCTGGTTCGCGAAGGCGGCGGACGCCGCCTCGCCGAGCTCGCCCGCGTCCAGGGCCTCGATGCCTCGGGCGAGTACCGCCTTCACTTCCTCACCGATGGAGAAACGGAATGATCATTTCGATTTCCGCCGCCCGCGATCGCGCGGCGGTGCTGGCCGGCTGCGCCCTGATGGCGCTCAGCACGCTTCCGGCTCGTGCCTCGGGCTCGTCAATGCCCTGGGAAGCGCCGCTTCAGTCGATCCTGGAGAGCATCGAGGGACCGGTCGCGAAGATCGTGGCCGTGATCATCATCATCGTCACCGGCCTGTCGCTAGCGTTCGGCGAGACCTCGGGCGGCTTCCGCCGCCTGATCCAGATCGTCTTCGGGCTCAGTATCGCCTTTGCGGCAAGCTCTTTCTTCCTCAGCTTCTTCAGCTTCGGCGGCGGAGCGCTGGTCTGATGGACAGCCTCGATCCCGGCGCAGCCATTCCCGGCTATTTCGTCCCCGTCCACCGCGCACTGACCGAACAGATCCTGCTCGGCGGTGCGCCGCGCTCGGTCGCCATCGTCAATGGCACGCTCGCCGGCGCCGTAGGTCTCGGCCTTCGACTCTGGCTGGTCGGTCTGGCCCTTTGGGCGGTCGGTCATGCGCTCGCGATGTGGGCAGCGCGCCGGGATCCCCAGTTCCTCGAGGTCGGGCGGCGTCACATCCGCTATCCCGCCTATCTGCGGGCGTGAGGCGGCCATGATGTCTCTTCGCGAATATCGCCAGCGCGGCGCCACGCTCGCCGACTATTTGCCCTGGGCGGCACTGGTCGCACAGGGTGTCATCCTGAACAAGGACGGCTCCTTCCAGCGCACCGCCGCGATCCGCGGTCCTGACCTGGATTCCGCCACCCCGGCAGAACTGGTCGCCACGACCGGGCGGCTCAATGCTACGCTGCGCCGGCTCGGATCGGGCTGGGCCATCTTCGTCGAAGCTCAGCGAATGCCGGCACAGGACTATCCGGCGGCTGACTTTCCGGATCCGGTCTCGGCGCTGGTCGATCATGAGCGCCGTGCGCAGTTTGCCGAAGAAGGGGCGCATTACGAGAGCGCTTATTTCCTGACTCTGCAATGGATGCCGCCCGCCGAGGATGCGGCGCGTGCCGAGAGGCTGCTCTATGAGGGACGATCCCGTTCCGGCGTCGATGCCGGCGAGCAACTGGCCAGCTTCACCGATCGCAGCACGCGCCTTCTCCAGCTGCTCGAAGGCTTCCTGCCCGAGGCGCGCTGGCTGGGGGACAGCGAGACGCTGACCTATCTCCACTCGACCATCTCCACCAGGCGCCAGCGCGTGCGCGTCCCCGAGACGCCGATGCATCTGGATGCGTTGCTCGCCGACGAGCCGCTTGTCGGCGGCCTCGAGCCCCGGCTTGGCAGCCAGCACCTCAGAACGCTGACGGTCATCGGCTTTCCCAGCATGACCTTCCCGGGGCTGCTCGACGATCTCAACCGTCTGGCTTTCCCCTATCGCTGGGTGACCCGGGCGGTGACGCTCGACAAGACCGACGCGACCAGGCTGTTGGGGCGCATCCGCCGGCAATGGTTCGCCAAGCGCAAATCGGTGGCAGCCATCCTCAAGGAGGTAATGACCAACGAAGCCTCGGTGCTCGTCGACAGCGATGCCGCGAACAAGGCGGCGGATGCCGATCTCGCCCTGCAGGAACTGGGCAGTGACATGGCCGGCCAGGCCTATGTGACCGCAACCGTCAGCGTCTGGGACACCGACCCGGCGCTCGCCGCCGAGAAGCTCCGGCTTGTCGAAAAGGTGATCCAGGGCAGGGATTTCACCGTGATCGCCGAAGGTGTGAACGCCGTCGAGGCATGGCTCGGGAGCCTGCCCGGTCATGTCTATGCAAATGTCCGCCAGCCCCCGATCTCGACACTCAATCTCGCCCATATCGTGCCGCTCTCGGCGGTCTGGGCGGGGCCGGCGCGGGATGAGCGTTTCGGTGCGCCGCCGCTCTTTTTCGCGCGGACCGAAGGGTCGACCCCGTTCCGCTTCTCGCTTCATGTCGGGGACGTCGGTCACACGCTGATCGTCGGCCCGACGGGAGCCGGCAAGTCGGTGCTGCTGGCGCTGATCGCGATGCAATTCCGACGGTACGAGAAGGCCCAGGTCTTCGCCTTCGACTTCGGTGGATCCATCCGCGCCGCCGCGCTGGCGATGGGAGGGGATTGGCAGGACCTGGGGGATGCATCCGGTGGAGAGGGGCAGGGGAGCGTGCGGTTGCAGCCGCTTGCCCGCATCGACGATCTTGCCGAACGCAGCTGGGCAGCGGAATGGCTTGCCGCGATCCTGAGCTCCGAGGGCGTGCCGCTCGATCCGCAAGCCAGGGAGCACATCTGGGCAGCATTGACCTCGCTGGCCTCGGCGCCGGTGTCGGAGCGGACGCTGACCGGACTGACAGTGCTGCTCCAGGCGCATCCGCTGAAGCAGGCGCTCGGTCCCTATTGTGTCGGTGGGCCCTATGGGCAGTTGCTCGATGCCGAGTCCGAGCATCCTGGGCGTTCCCGGGTCCAGGCGTTCGAGACCGAGGGGCTGGTCGGGAGCGCGGCGGCGCCAGCGGTCCTGTCCTATCTGTTCCACCGGATCGAGGCACAGCTCGACGGCGCACCGACCCTGATCATCATCGACGAGGGCTGGCTGGTTCTCGATAGCTCTGCCTTTGCGGGCCAGCTGCGCGAGTGGCTGAAGACGCTCCGCAAGAAGAATGCGAGCGTCGTGTTCGCCACGCAGAGTCTTTCCGATATCGAGACCTCCCGGATCGCCCCGGCGATCGTCGAGAGCTGTCCGACCCGCATCTTCCTTCCGAATGAACGGGCGTTCGAGCCGCAGATCGCTGCCATCTACCGGCGCTTCGGCCTGAACGATCGCCAGATCGAGATCCTCGCCCGGGCAATCTCCAAGCGCGACTATTATTGCCAGTCGCGCCGCGGCAATCGTCTCTTCGATCTCGGCCTGGGCGAGGTGGCCCTGGCCTTCACCGCTGCCTCGTCGCGCGCCGACCAGCGCAGCATCGCCGAACTTCTCGAGGCCCATGGCCGCGCGGGCTTTGCCGCCGCGTGGCTGCGCGCCCGCGGCCTCGATTGGGCCGCGGATCTTCTCCCCCTCCCGGTTCAGGAGTGAATGCCATGCATGTATCTTCGCTACGTCGCGCCGCGCTCGCCGGTGCGTCTGCCGTGCTGATCGCCTTTGCCGCGACCCCGGCAAATGCCCAGTTCGGGATGATCGTCCATGATCCCTCCAACTATTCGACGAACCTGCTGACCGCGGCGCGCGCGCTCGAGCAGGTCAACAACCAGATCAAGTCGCTGCAGAACGAGGCCGAGGGCTTGATCAATGACGCGAAGAATCTCGCGTCGCTGCCCTTCTCCTCGCTCGCCGAGCTTCAGGCCCAGGTTCGCCAGACCCAGCAGCTGCTCGGCAATGCCCAGCGCATCGCCTTCTCGGTCCAGTCGATCGACCAGGCATTCGCCGCGCGGTACCGTTCGAACGATCTCTCCGCTTCGGACCAGACTTTGGTCCAGAATGCACGGAGTCGCTGGGAGGACACGGTCGCGGCCTTTGAGGACGCGCTGAAGATCCAGGCGGGAGTGGTAGGCAATATCGACGGGTCCCGCGGCGCAATGGACCGCCTCGTCGGCTCCAGCCAGTCCGCCTCGGGGGCCTTGCAGGCGGCTCAGGCCGGCAACCAGTTGCTGGGGCTGCAGGCGCAGCAACTCGCCGATCTGACCGCGCTGCTCGCCGCGCAGGGCCGGGCACAGGCGCTCGAAGCATCGCAGCGCGCCGCCGCCCAGGGCCAGGCCCGCGAGCAGCTTCGCCGCTTTCTTGCGCCCGGCACCGGCTATCAGCCGGGCTCGGCACAGATGTTCCATCGGTAGGCGCAAGCCGATGCGGATCAGGCCTCCGGCGCGCATCGCCGCCTTTGCCTGTCTGGGCATCGCGCTTGGCATGGCGGCCCTCGCGCTCCGCGATGCGCCGCCGGAGCCTGCACCTCGGCCCGCACAGATCCGTGAGGCAAGCGGTGACGATCCGCTGCGGGCACGCCTCCTTGCCTGTCGTCAGGCAGGACAGGCCGCTGCCTCGGACCCGGAGTGCCTGGCGGCGTGGGACGCGAACCGGCGCCGTTTTCTCGGCCACCGGGATCCCGAGCCTCCCGAGCCCGACCTCGACCAGCAGCCGGGCAAGTCGACCGAGCCCGTCCCGATCGCGCCAGAGGAAAGCGGCGCCAGAAACCAGGAGCAATGACATGGGCGGTACAGGCGTAATCGACCGGTTTCTCGAGGTCTTCACCTCCTATATCGATTCCGGCTTCGGCCTGCTTCAGGGCGAAGTCGCCTTTGTCGCGACTTCGCTGATCGTGATCGACGTTACGCTGGCGGCGTTGTTCTGGAGCTTCGGGCAGGGCGACGACATCCTCGCCCGCCTCATCAGGAAGACCCTCTTTGTCGGTGCCTTCGCCTATATCATCGGCAACTGGAACAGCCTGGCGCGGATCGTCTTCGAGAGCTTTGCTGGCCTCGGACTGAAGGCATCGGGCACCGGCTTCACGACCGCCGAGCTGCTGCAGCCGGGGCGGGTCGCACAGGTCGGGCTCGATGCCGGCCGACCGATTCTGGAATCGATCTCCGGGCTGATGGGCTATGTCAGCTTCTTCGAAAACTTCATCCAGATCATGGTCCTGCTCTTCGCCTGGATCGTGGTGCTGCTCGCCTTCTTCGTGCTCGCCGTCCAGCTCTTCATAACGCTGATCGAGTTCAAGCTGACCGTGCTGTGCGGCTTCGTGCTGATCCCCTTCGGGCTGTTCGGCAAGACCGCGTTCATGGCCGAGCGGGTTCTCGGCAATGTGGTCTCCTCGGGCATCAAGGTGCTGGTGCTCGCCGTCATCATCGGCATCGGCTCCACGCTTTTCTCCGAATTCACCGACGCGATCGGCAGCCTACAGCCGACGATCGAGGATGCGATGACCATCGTGCTGGGGGCGCTCTGCCTGCTCGGCCTTGGCATCTTCGGGCCTGGCATCGCCAGCGGCATCGTCTCGGGTGGACCGCAGCTGGGAGCTGGAGCCGCGGCAGGCACCGCACTTGCCGCAGGCGGCGTGATGGCTGCCGGCGCTGCTGTCGGCGGCGCGGCGATAGGCGCCGCTGGCGGGGTGCTGGTGGGAGCCGGCCGCACCGTCAGCACCGCAGCGAGCGCCTATCGCGCGGGCGCCGAGGGCAAGGCCGGCCTCGCGGGCGTTGTCTCGGGGATCGGCAATGTCGGGCGAACCGCGGTGGACGGCGCCATGTCGCCGCTTCGCCGGGGCAGCGGCGGCAGCTCCGGCACGACCCGCGCATCCGGTGACGGGCAGGGTGCTGGTCCGTCCAGTCCAGCGGCACCGGTGGAACGGGACACCGGCGGCGTTCCCCGGCCCCAGACCGACCCTGACCCGGTGGAACATGATAGCGGAGGGGCGCCGATCCCGTCTCGGCAAGCCGGCTCCAGCACCGCTGCCTCGACCCTGCCCGATGGCGATGCTGCCGAGCCACACACCGCATCGTCGCCCGCCGAGGCTCCGGCATGGGCCAGCGCCATGCGCCGTAACCAGGCGATCGTTCAAGGCGCCAGCGTCGCGACCCACACCCTGCAGGGCGGCGACAGCCGGGGAGCGGGCGCCTCCGTCAACATGACCGACAAGGAGTGAGGAGATGTTCAGTCGACCCAATGTCCGATACGGCACGACCCCACAGCCCGAGACGCCCTATCAGCGGGCGGGCCAGGCCTGGGACGCCCGGATCGGTTCCGCCACCGTCCAGGCCAGGAACTGGCGTCTTGCCTGCTTCGGATCGATCGGACTTTCGACCCTTCTTGCTGGCGCCATGATCTGGCAGGTCTCGCGCGGCACGATCACGCCCTGGGTAGTTCAGGTCGACAAGCTCGGTGAGGCGCAGGCCGTCGCACCCGCGCAGAGAGATTTCCGGCCCACTGACCCGCAAATCGCGTTCCATCTCGCGCGCTTCATCGAGAATGTGCGAAGCATCCCCGCGGACCCGGTCGTGCTCAGGCAGGATTGGCTCCGGGCCTATGATTTCGCGACCGCCAAGGGGACCCTCGCGCTCAACGCGTTTGCCCGCAGCAGCGACCCGTTCGCCCAGGTCGGCAAGATCCAGGTCGCGGTCGATGTCTCCAGCGTCATCCGGGCTTCGGACGACAGCTTCCGGATCTCCTGGACCGAGCGCCGATACCAGGATGGCAACCTCGCCGCGACCGAGCGCTGGTCCGCCATAGCCACCACCGTGATCCAGACCCCGCGTACGCCGGATGCGCTGCGCAGCAATCCCCTCGGCGTGTTCGTGAACGCGCTCAACTGGTCGAAGGAGCTCTCGCAATGACTGCATTCCGTACCGCGATCCTGGCATCGGCGCTCTTGCCGGCGCTCGCTGCGTGCGGCGCCTCGCATGCGCAGACCCGGGTGCAGGGCTTCTCTGAAGCTCCCGCCGCTGTCCCGGAGCCGGCCGCTCCGTCAACGGTCGAGATCGTCCGTATTCCCGAACCACTGCCACTTCCCGGTCAGCTGAAGCCTATGGGTCAGGTACCGCCGCAGTCCGTCGATCCAAAGGCTCGGGTGGGCAGTGCCAATGCCGCGGCTAGGGTCGAACCCGCCCGTGACAGCTTCCTCAATGCCATCCAGCAATATGCCTGGGCCGACGGTGCACTGTATCAGCTCTATACGGCGCCGGGCCAGGTGACGGACATCGCGTTGCAGGAAGGCGAGCAACTCGTCGGCCCGGGCCCCGTTGCCGCGGGCGATACCGTGCGCTGGATCATCGGCGATACGCTGAGCGGCACTGGAGCAGCCCAGCGCGTGCACATCCTGGTGAAGCCGACCCGCACCGGGCTCGCCACCAATCTCGTGATCAACACCGACCGCAGGACCTATCATGTCGAACTGCGCTCGACGCCCGGAACCTATATGGCTTCGGTCTCCTGGACCTATCCCCAGGACGCGCTGATCGCGATCGGAGCGCGCAGCCGGGCTGCTGCTGCGCTCGCCAATGACGTGCCGGGCGTCGATGTCGACGCGCTGAATTTCCGCTACCGCCTCGACGGTGACCGCGCGTCCTGGCGTCCGGTGCGCGCCTTCGACGATGGCCGGCAGGTCTTTATCGAGCTGCCGGCCGGCATCGGCCAGGGCGACCTCCCGCCGCTGTTCATCCTCGGGGCCAAGGGCGAGGGCGAGCTCGTCAACTACCGTCTGCGTGGTCGGTATCTGGTTGTGGACCGGCTCTTTGCCGGCGCGGAAATGCGGCTCACCTCGGGCAAGTCCGAGAAGCGCGTGCGCATCCTCCGCGAGACCAGCCTCGCGGGGGAGAAGAGCAAATGACCGCCGATACGCAAAGTAGCGCAGCAGGCGCAGTCGATCTGCGGCTGCGCGGATATCCGCCCCGGGTCATGCGCCTTTCGCGCAAGGCGCTGGCGGCCGGGGGGCTCGTGGTCGCAACTGGCATCGGCGGCGCGCTGGTCTATGCGCTCCAACCTGCCGCACACAAAGCCCCCGCCGAACTCTACGAGACCGGGACCCATGGGACGGTGATTGGTCTTTCGGACGTGCCGAAGGACTATAGCCAGGTGCCGAAGCTGGGCCCGCCTCTGCCGGGCGATCTGGGAAGGCCGATCCTGTCGGCGCAGCAGCGCGGGGTGGATGTCGTACCGCCCACGATTGGTGCTCCCGCAACGACCGCGCCGTCAGCCCCGGATCCCGGGGACGCAGCCAGAGTGCGCGCTCGGCAGGAGAGGGATGCCGCCCATGTCAGCAAGCTGTTCCTTGGCGGGGAAGGGCAGACACGCGCCGCTCCTGCCACACCGTCGGAGCAACCCTCTCCCGCAGTGCCGCCGGCCGCGGCGCCAGCCGCGACCGACACCTCCGACCAGGAGTCGAAGCGAGCCTTTCTCCGCACGGGGGACGCACGTCCGACAGAGAGCAGCTATCGGCTGACCGGCCCGGGCACGCCCTATCTGATCCAGGCGGGAAGCATCATCCCGGCCGCCCTGATCACCGGCATCCGGTCCGACTTGCCCGGCGCCATCACCGCGCAGGTCACCCAGAACGTCTATGACAGCGCGACGGGCCGGCACCTGCTGAAGCCGGTTGATCGGCGAATATGATGCGCAAGTTTCCTTTGGCCAGAGCCGGGTGCTTCTGGCCTGGGACCGCCTGATCCTGTCCGACGGGCGCTCGCTTCAGCTTGACCGTTTGCCGGGCAGCGATCTCGCCGGCCATGCCGGGCTCGAGGACAGCACGAACCAGCATTGGGGTGGGATGCTCCGCGCCGCGCTGGTCTCGACCCTTCTCGGGATCGGGACTGAGGTTGGCTCGAGCGACGACGATGACCTGGTTCGCGCGATCCGGCGCGGCGCGGCGGACTCGATCGGGCGAACGGGGCAGGACCTGGTTCGGCGGCAGATGAATGTCCAGCCGACCCTGACGATCCGCCCGGGCTTCCAGCTCCGGATCATCGTCACGCGTGATCTGGTTCTTGAACCGATCGAAGGAGGCATCCGATGACTTTGAAGCTCGGGCGCATCGCCGATGACAAGCCGGTCAAGATGGTGGTCGAGATGCCGGCGGACATATTCCGGGATCTGACGGCCTATGCCGAGGTCCACGCAGCTGCCACGGGCCAGACGGCGCTGCCGCCGTCAAAGCTGGTCGCGCCGATGCTCGCGCAGTTCATGGCGTCGGACCGGGACTTTGCGAAGCTGCGCCGCGCGCTTCCCGGGAAAACGCCGCCAAGCGCCTGAACCATTTCCAATCCGCTTCCGACCGTCTTCGCCCCCTTGGCGGTTGGGAGCGGGAAGGGTCGCCGCGCTTCCCCCTCCTGCGCGGCGGCCCTTCGCTTCTTCACGGGCAAGGCATGATGCCCATGCGGTCACCGACCAGGTCCAGGAAATGTCGCAGCGCGGCCCTGCCATTGTCGCGGCGCCAACAGGCTCGATACTCGATGCTCGTTGGCCCGAACGCGTCGTGGATCGGGCGAAGGGCGTAGCGTCGTGCCGTCCCCGCGGGTGCCGCGCCAGCCAGCAACGCAAAGGTCTCGTCGGAGACGAAGGCAGGCAAATTGTCGCGGCTGACCTTCTGTACCGTCACGCTCGGCGCGTAGCCCGGACCGGACAGGCGGGATAGGGCGAGATCGCGTAAATCGGGCCCCGGATCATCCGCAGTGACGATGAACCCCTTTGCCCGGAGATCGGTCCAGTAGAGCCGATCCTGCTGGGCGATGGCGTTGGCCCCTGCCACGCATAGCATGACGGGTTCATACCAGAGAGGCGCCGACACCAGATCGGGCCGCTCGCAAGAGCCTCCGATGATTGCCAGGTCGAGCTCGTCCCGCTCCAATGCTCGAAGAAGATGGGCTCGCCCTCTCTCGCGCGCCGCCACTTCGATATCCGGGAAGGCGTCGCGGAACGCGCTGAACAGCGCGGAAAGCTCGCCGCAATGGAGTGACCCCTGAAAGCCGAAGCGAAGCAAGCTCGACGCCTGGCGGGCAAGAGCGGCACAATCCGAGCCCAAAGCTTCCATGTCCGCGACTATTCGGCGGGCACGATGCAGGAAGCCCTCACCGACACGGGTGGGCTCGACGCCCCGCGTCGATCTGCGAAACAGCGCCTGCCCCAGGCGATCCTCCAGATAAAGGATGTGCCGGCTGAGCGTCGATTGCTTGATCCCGAACTGATCTGCAGCGCGGCTGAAGCTGCCGGTCTCGGCGGCGGCGAGCGCATAGCGCAGGAGATGTATCTCGATCATCCAAGCTCCCCGGGGGGACCTTCGGCTTTTCATCCGCGGTCGCCAGGCATGATCGGGGCAGGATTCTCGCGAAGCTATTCCGAGAAATGGGGGGCTGACGCATGATCCCTGTCCTGCGCGTCGCCTCGCCTCGGGATGTTCGCGGGAGGCTGGCAAACTTTCCGCATCGAAAGTTTTTAATTCATAGCGAATCAATGGGATTTATGTTCACATCCACTGCCTGAGGCTTCGGCAGTGAGAGGTGTGACATGCGTTTTGTCGAGGATGGTCCGATCAAGCTGCTCACCGTACCGGGCATTGACGGCTCGGGAGCCAGGCATTGGCAGAGCGCCTGGGAGCGCGACCTGGAGGATTGCTACCGAGTGGACCTTGGCTGCTGGGACGATCCCATTCGCAATGTCTGGATCAGCCGGCTCGACCAGGCGGTTCATGAGGCCCGCGGCGAAGTCGTCCTGCTCGCACATAGCCTGGGCTGCCAGACGGTTGCGTGGTGGGCGCGGCTGCTTGGGCCGAGCGGCGTGTCTTCGGTCCGGGGTGCGCTGCTGGTGGCGCCGCCCGATGTCGATTTCCAGGAGGTTGATCCGAGGCTGGATCGCTTCGCTCCCAATCCGGATGTCGCCTTTCCGTTTCCGGCGCTCGTGGTGGCGAGCCGTGACGATCCCTATGCCACGATTTCGCGCGCCCGCGAGATCGCCGGTCAATGGGGGACTGCGTTCGTCGATGCCGGCGAGCTGGGGCACATCAACGCCAATTCGGACATTGCCGACTGGTCGGAGGGCCAGACGCTCGCCGAGCTGGTCGCTTCCGGGCTCCGGGACCATTCCCAGATCGAGCGGCTGGCAGCCGATCTGCTTGCCGTGCCTGCAGGACCGGGCCGGCGCGTGAGCGGCTCCTCGGCATTCGAACCCCGAAGCGCGGCCTGAGGCCGACGTGCGAAATCCTTTCCCTTCTCGATGATCGAACGGAGCCATTCATGAAATCCATGCCTGCGCTGGCGGTTCTCGCCGTGCCGCTCCTGCTCGCTGCCGCCGCGCCTGATCGGGCGCCGCACGTGCCGATCACGTCGTTCGAGCAACTGCCCAAGCCGTTGCCGCTTCCCTATGACGAGGGCGCCAATGCCGACCGGGCGGTCGCGGCGGCGAAGCTGCGGGCCAAGCGAGCCGGCAAGCGCTTGATCATCGACCTTGGCGGCAACTGGTGCCTCGATTGCCGATTGCTCGCGGGCACGCTGGAACTGCCGGCGCTGAAGGCCTGGCTCGCCAGCCGTTATGAGATTGTGACGGTCGATATCGGCCGGTTCGACAAGAACCTGCAGATCCCGGCGCATTACGGCATCCGCTCCCGCCTCGAGGGCGTGCCCGCGCTGCTGCTCGTCGATCCCAGGACCGACAAGCTGGTCAATGGCCGAAGCATCGCGGCGCTGGCGGATGCGCGTAGCCTGACGCCGCAGGCGCTCGCCGACTGGCTCGCGCAGTGGTCTCCCGAGCGCAGATAGGCTCAGAGCGATCGAGGACCTGGTCGAGAGGAAGCAGACGGGCAGATGTCCAACCGCTTCCTGTCTTTTACCTCAGAAGTTCAGATTGGCTGGCGACTGGTGTCAGGCCGCACGAATCAGGACACGGCAGGCCACCGTGCCAATGCCAATTACCGGTGAGTAATGCACGTTGGCGATATTCCTGATCAGCGGGGATTTCCTAACCCTTGCGGGCATCGCTCACGGGTCCGGCCTGAATATGGGCCATGGGCATATTCCCGAATTCGACGCTGCGGCTGTAGGTGATGTCGGAATTGGAAAGCTCCGCCCGGTCAGGCGGCCCCGGTAGGCCCTCGATGTTCGCGGAATGCTGCTGCCAGCACCTGCAAGGCTGCCTTTGATCGCTGGTCGGTCAAGGTCGAGTGCAGCACGATCTCGGATGCGGGGAGTTCGGGAAGGCCGAAGCGCTGCGACACGTCCACTGTGCTCGGTGGCGCTATCCGGTACGATAGGGGCGCTATGGCTAGCCCTGCCGCTACCGCAGCATGCACCGCGGAAGAGCCTCCGCCGAGAAAGACCTCGACCCAGTCCATCCCTGCGGCGTCGAGCAACTGGGTCGCAATGTTGCGGACACCGCATGTGGGCGTGAGTGCTGCCAGGCGCAGCGCCTCGCCTTGCCGGTGTTCGAACCCGTCCGTGGCGAACCAGCCGAACCGCTCATGTGCCAGCACCTCTCCGTCGCGCCGGTCATCCTCGCGCTGGACGATGGCGGCGTCGAGCCGCCCATCGTCGAACAGGTCGAGCAACCGGCGGGAGCATTCCAGCTGGACCTCGATCGTCAGGTGCGGATCGTGTGCATGCAATCGGGCGAGCAGGGTAGGGACTTCGGGGCCGGCGACATGCGCGGCGATGCCCAGCCTGAAATGCCGTGGGACGATGCTGAGGCCCGCTATGGCGCGCTCATGCGCAGCGATGAAGTTGCGCGCGCCTTCCAGGAAACCGGTGCCCTGCGCCGATAGTCGAACCGATCGCGGCGTCCGCTCGATCAGCCGGTGACCGATCCGTTCTTCCAGCCGCTTCAGCTTCACGCTGACGGCGCCTTGGGTGGTGCCCAGCGCCTCGGCGGCACGGGTGAAGCTGCGAAGATCA